>Ga0247688_1000132_pt1 | contig 31685 bp, 10 predicted proteins | sample CNK29_metaG_FD_182718 | JGI IMG/M metagenome (GOLD analysis project Ga0247688, IMG submission 182718) | Soil microbial communities from Purdue University Martell Research Forest, Indiana, United States - CNK29 | ecosystem: Environmental > Terrestrial > Soil > Temperate forest > Bulk soil... | reverse complement strand
CTTCAACCAGCGAACTATTTTATGCTTCAAGCCGGTGATGGATTGCCGGATCAAAGGTTTTGGCGCGTGCATGATTGGAGGATTTCCCCATCGGGAGGCAGATTCATTCTTTCATCACGCCCTGGAGCGGTTGCGTCAAGTGACCGCGCACAATGTCGTCCCTTCGTTGTTCACCATGGGTGGCTTTCCCATCAACCGCATTCCCAAACATTTTGAAGCCCGGTGCCTGGCCACCCATCCGGACATCGTGGTGCTGCAATTCGCCACCAGCGATTTGGTCGTGTCCGTCCGCCGCTATCGCCGTCACGACGGCAGCATTCCGCAGCGCACCGGAGCACTTCGGCAAAACCATCCACCCGCTCAGGCCGGCTGAAATGGTTTGTCCTAGGCTTCATTGGCGACGCCTTGAAGCTGACGCCGGTCAACCCGCCCGAAGTCTATCTGGAGAACATGAATCTGCTCACGCGCATGTTGCTGAAGCACCAGATGATTCCGGTCGTCTTGTCCCCGTTTGTCTTCGGCGGGCAACGATCCGACCGGGTTGCACGGGACTGTGCCGGACGACTGCAACAATCCGTAGCCATGCTCCCCGACGCTGTCTGTGTGGATGCGTATGCCGCGCTGAACCAGTATCCCCCGACGGCGGATGCTGCTGGGCGACGGCACGCACTTATCTCTCGAAGGCCATAAAGTGGTTGGGGGTGCCCTATTTTTCCGCCTGAAAAATGTCTTGGAAAATCAGGCGTGGATTCCAAAACCTCTCCGCCGGGCGGGCAATAATGCACCCTCTCCCGCTTTCAAGTTGGCTCCTGGACGATTCAGCCGGATACTGGTCCTGCCCTCACACGGTGTCGGCATTTCCCCCAAGTTAGCCTAAATAATTCGCCAATAGACTGCTGGGGTGTATTTGCTATTCTCAGCACTCGTCATGGAGGGTGATATTTTAGCTTTGACCGGCGATATGTGCGACTTGTCCGGATTTTACTGGGCTTCTGGCTGTGGCCATGCGGCGGTTCTGGATTTCAAAGATGGAGATCAATTTCCTCCTTGTAAAATTTGCGGCAAACCGATCAGGTGGATTGCCCATGAAACTTTCCTACAAGAGAGGCATGAATAATCTATTAAAGCGCACAAAACGCTTTTCTGCGCTGGATATTTAATGGTCGGTGATCGGCCGACAGCCTTCTTTTCTGACGGGACAACGGCTGATATTCAGAGCGGCCTCCAGAGATTTGGTGAGCGTTCTGTGACGGTGAATGGCAGAACTTACGTTATCGCTCGTCCGAAGACTGTCGGTTCGGAGGCTGGCAACTGGAGTTTTTCGCCTGATGAAAAAGTTATGGCGATGCCCGACGTGCCTGAACGTCCCGTTAACCAGATTCAGGTGATACCATTCGGTGGACGTGGTATTCGGCAGATTGCCAAGAGTCCAAGTTTTGGTTTTCCAGCGGTTTCTTCAAATATGCAGACGCAGCATTTTGACCAGTAGTTCTCAGACCGCCTCGGGTCGCAGCTCGAGCGTGACGAATTTTGGCTTTCTTGGTCAAACTACTTGATTTATGAAAGCTACGGTTAAAGTTACCAATCCTAAAAGAGGCATGTTTGCTGCACAGAATGAAGCTGGGCAGTTTGTTGTTTTTGACCTCATTGATTCTGAAGAATTGCGCATCGGTGATGTTGTATTTCATCCGGATTTGCAAGAGCGTGGAGGCAAGGAAATCAAAAACCTAACGCGGGGCTTAACAATGCTCGTATTTGTAACGAACATTGTCTTTAGTTTTGAGCACGCATGTCAGCTTTGCTTCTTGTAACGAATGGCATCTAGCAGGCCGGAACCAGATTAAAATATGAAGAAACAGAAGGCACACTTCAAGGCAGATCAGTTTTCTTGGGTAATGCGGGGTGCATCGTTGGTGAATTAAGATACGTTTATTTTTCTGGGCGAGATATGGACGCACAAGCCAGTGATCATTGTCCTCCTTGCCGGCATCCCCCCTTCTCTTGACCATCACCGTGACTGATGCATACCGCTACCGAAAAAAAGAGCAAACAGAGACGAGACAAGTGCAACTATGATCACTAAATCTGGTGTGTTCACTGATTTATAGGGGGATAAATATTAGCGACATTTCCTATGCTGTGATGGCCGGTGTATCAATTATGGTCATGGTTGGCATTTTGTTGGTCGAATCAAAAATCAATCCTGCTAAAGCTGACACCTAAGGCGGGAGCAGTGAAATGGGCACATCTCATCCGGCCTTGCGTGACTACGTATTCCTTCGACACCAGCCAGCGACTCGTCGATCTACCGATCACTTCGCAGGCAGGCGGATTCGTGAGGGTCATCGTGCCAGTCAATCAAAACATAGCGCCCCCGGATTGGTATATGCTATTCATCGTAAGCAAAGCTGGAATTCCTTCGGAGGCACGTTGGATTCGATTGAGTTAATACTGACGCTTACATTGAACCGCCCGATCCTTGGATTGCAGTATCTGGCATTCAGGTTATATAACTGCAAGTCCGGGTCAAACGTTCCGCCGCCGTAAAGTAACATAAGCGTCACGCCAGGAGCCTTCTTGACGCTGTAGTTACAGCGGCGGATTCATAAATGTCGTAGCCATTCTGTTACGATGTTTATGACGGGGATTGCACCTGCAACGTCCGTTGGGCTTTGCCCCAGGTGACGGGGATGACTTCGGGGATTTGCCAGTTGGTCATCTTGGGCAGGCGGGAGAGAACGTCTGGCAAACCAGCCGCACGGGGGCGAGCTGGCTAAATGAGGCGAGGAAGTTCTTCTCGTCCTCGTGGGTCATGAAAAATTGAACTTGCTTGCCCATAGGTTTAGAGGCCTGACGACGGGTGCTCAATACTTTAATCTTCATCAAGGGGTCACGATGTCCCCAGCATTTCCCACCATGTGTGCCAGGAGGGTTTGATTTCGGTTTCTCCGTCTGAATTAGTTCTTGAGACAAGATCAAAAGCCTTCATGGACTTATCTTCCTTGGAGCGATTGATAAAATCCATCATCATCTGGGCCATTCTTGGTGAAGAAACTGAAGCTGCCCGCCTGAACAGTTCTTCCGGGACGATTCCCGCCGCCAAACAACTTTGGTAAACGTGCGCCCAAGCGACCAACTTTTCCCGAAAATCTACGTGCTTCAGGTTTTCAATAGCACCGCGAACCAAAAATGCCAAGGCCCTTTCCCCGCAGGAATACCGCTCGTTTTTTCGACACGCGAGCCTTTGCGGATTAGGAAGGACCCATTTAAATCCAAAATCCCATTTTGCCCGAATTAAATCCCGCGCCTCCTCAGGCCCCTGTAAGAAAAGAGCGACGAGACATTGAAAGGCATCTTGCCTGTCAACGAGCTTTAATATCTCTTCAAGCTGTTCGTGATAATTCATGGTTTAATATGAGAGTGAAGAACTCCAAAGCCACAATTAGTTGACTGAGACAGCGCCACGAAGCGAGCAAGGCGTTTGGCGGTTCAGTTTGATGTAGTCGAGCTTTCTCATCGTTCGTAGCCGAAAAGCTGTTTCAGCGTCTATTTTTTATTTGGCACCTTGGGTGCTTTGGTTGGCGTGTCGAGTTCACTTCGAAATGATCGTGAAATCCTTTGAGATAGCCGGATTCGTATTCGGCAACATAGTCTTCACCGTAAATCATCACTGCCACAGGTCTCGAAGCCAATCCCAACCACGGGTCAGATAAGTCTTTAACAGCTGCTTGCTTGTTATGGGGGAGAGCATTGTTGGCTAAAATCGCGCGCGCTTTACCATTGGTGTATCCTTTTTTGTAACCAGCTTGAGGTGTATCGCCAATTTCTGGGGACGATGATGCCGACAGGCTGGAATCTCCGGAAGGAGCGAGCATGTCAGGGTTTACACCCCAGTTTGTGTTGGAGGTTGGGCCTTTGGACGCCCACCAAACATTCGTCAAAAAGTCTTTGTCCACATAGACAGCTTTTAGAGCATTTGCTTCGTCCACAACAACTCCTTCCACCTGAACACCGCCCCACGCCCCTTGATCTTTCAACAGCCATGTTATGCACAAGCGAATGCGCGGGGGCAACACAGTAATTGATTTAATATCGGGTATTTTAATGTAATTGGGGTCTGTCGGATCGAAACGATCAGGTGGCAATAAGTCTGAGCTGGTAAGCACCCGTATAACCTTTTATATCCGCGATGGCCGTTTGGTTTTGGTTTTCCAAACGGTATTTGTAAACGGAGAAAAATTGTAATAGGGGTCTGCCGTGACATCTTTGTCCGGGCTGGGGCTAAACAGTTTCTTCTTTACCACAGACTCCGGAGACTCCCCGCAGCCATTTAACAAGGATGCCATTGCCAATACCATAACTCCAAGAAGCTGCGCCGGAATTGTTATTGTAATACGCGGCCTGCGCTTCGCTACTGTTTGCCTATTCACTTTTCTCCAGCATGTCAGGATTTACACCCCAGTTTGTAACGGAATAGTTTTTTGCCAAAAAGAGTTGATCCACGGAGACAGTCTTTGGAGCATTTGTTCCGTCCTCAACAACTGCTTCCACCCAATGACCGCCCCACGCTCCCTGATCTTCCATCAGTCGTGCGATGCGCAAGCGAGTGCCCGGGGGCAGCTCGGCAATTAATTTTAGATCGGGTATTTTACGGTAATTGGGGTCTGTCGGATCGAAACGAGCAGGTGGCAATAGTGCGAGCGTGTGGGCACCCGTATAAATTTTTGCATCTCCGATGGCCGTTTTGGTTTTGGTTTTCCAAACGGTTCCTGCGAAGGAAGAAAAATTGTAATAGGGCTCTGCCGTGACATCTTTGCCTGGGCTGGGACTAAACAATTTCTTCTTTACAACAGACTCCGGAGATTCCCCACAACCCGATAACACAACAGCTATGTTTATCATAGTAAATAATAGAATAGATGTTTTCATTTCCAATATATTGTAATGCATGATCGCACTGAACCAAGCGTTTTCTGTCAGGGTTCAGGCTCGCCCAGCGCGTTCAGCACACTAGCCATGCCATGTAGTGTAATCATGCCGCCGATACCGCTAGCATTTGCGTATGTTGGGTTTGGGCCAGGCGCAAGCACATACTGCTGGCAAAAAGTTGTTGCCGGTGACAGCGGCACAGTGCGTTGAAGTGTTGTCAATATTTCCCCTTTAACGGTGTAGTTTACCATATGGCTTTTATAGAAAAGTCCCCCCCAATAGAGCCAGCTCATTTCATTTAGCGCCGCTGAATTGAAGGTAACGCAGGGGCGATCTGTATCGTATGCGGCAGCAGCGGCCAGACCGCCGCCAAGCGAATGACCGGTAATGGTCAAATTATTACCGCGCCCCACGGCAGCATCGACTTGTTCCGCCAACGCAACGGCCTCGTCATACTGCGTGTGGAGCAAGGGGCCTAGAGCCCCCTGAGCAAAGTTGGAATACCAGTCCGAAGCCTTATCCGCCCATGTAGAAAAATCGGTGGAGGTTCCACGGTAAGCCAATGCGTAATCGCCGCCATTGATGTATAATTGTGAGAAAAAGCCGGTAGTGGACCAAATGGAATTTCGAAGCCCGCGGCTATCTAGATCTTGCTGGTTCGCTGCCCGCCACGAACCCCATCCGGAAGGCACTAAACTCCCCTGACGAGGATAAGTATCATAGCATAGGTGAGCCATCTCTTTGTCAAATCCGGGAACCTGACCGGCTGTAATAGGCACAAGCGGAAAGAACAATTTCTCAATAGCTCTTGCTCTAGCCGCGAATACCGCGACGTTATAAAGTGCGTCAAGAGTAGCAGAAATTGCCGATGATATCGATGTGCTAATCAAAGTCTCGTTTCCGCTCGGATCGCAGCCATTAATAGGATTACCATTGGTATATAAATACCTATGTAAACTTTGGGGATCATATTTATTCCCATTAAACGTATCCCTCTGATTAAACCTGCCATTGACCGGATTGTAGTATCTGGCGCGCAGGTTATACATCTGGAGGTTGCTGTCATATTGCTCACCGCTGTAGAGCATCGTGGTCACGTTGCCGGTCACCGCCGCCTCTGCCGTGCTACTGGATGTGCTGGCTTCCACATTGCCATACGCATCGTAATTGTAACGGCTCGCCACTGCGCCCACATTACTCGCCAACTGCCGCGTGCTTCCGTGGCCGTCATACAGATAGTAGTTCGGATTGGCCGATGCATCGGCCTGTGCCAGCAGGTCGTCCCCAATTACATAGCTACGGAGGCCGCTGGTCGTGTTCGTCTCCTCCAACACCTGCGCATAGCCCGTGTGATTGTTCGCATCAATCAGGTATTTCGTCGTGCCGCTGCCGGTGGTCTGGCTGACCCGGATGCCCTGCTCGTTGTAGAGGTAGCTGGCTGAACCGTTTGGCCCGTTCACGCTTCGCAGCTTGTTCGCCACGCCATAGACGTAGCTCGTCGTCACCGCCAAGGCCGTCATGTTCGTCAACGACCCGTTCGCATCATACAGATACGTCGTGCTGCTCCCGTTGTTCTCGCTGGTCAACTGGTCGTTGTTGTCATAACCGTAAGTGACCGTCTCCGCCCCGCCACCCGTCCGTACCTTCGTCAATCGATTCCCATTCAGGTCAAACACATACGCGTTCGTGAACGCGTAGCTGGTGGTGGCCGTCTTGCTCACGCTCACCTCATTCGTCAGCCGATACATCGCATCATACGCCCAGTTCAACGTGTTCGTCTGATAACCACTGCTCCCCTCCTGCAACAACACCTCCACCGCATTCGTCCGCCGACCCGTCGCATCCAGCTTGTAGCTGTAACTCGCGCTCAACACCGCACCGGCCTTGTGCGTCAGGTTCGTCAGCCGGTTCAGATCGTCGTAGGCGTAGGCGGTCGTCACCCCGTTCGGCAACGTCACCGAAGTCCGGTTGCCCACCGCGTCGTAACCGTAGATGGTCACCTCCGGCATCGTGAGCGTCGTCCCGTTGCGCTTGGTCACAGTCACCGTCTTCAACCGGCCGAGTTCATCGTAGCCGTATTGGATATTGGATTTCTTTGTGTTGGTCTCGATGTGCCGGCCCGTGGCCAGGTCGTAACCGTAATTGATCACGCCTTCCGGGCAGTTCACCTGCACCAGATGGCCGTCGAAGTCATACATGAAGTTCGTGCTCCGTGTCGTCGGAGTGCTGTCATTGTTGGGATAGGAATAATCCGCCCGTGCCGTCCACAGGCTGTCCACGCCCGGCTCATTGGCGATCAATGCTGCCAAAGTAATCAATGTGGCAAACCGCCAGCCGTAGGAGGGCAACTTGATACGGCGAGGATGGCGGATGGCGGATAGCGGATGGCGGAAACAGCGAGATGTCTGCGCTGCTTTCACCCGCAGCGTCCCTACCAACCACGGGAAGAACGTATTTCCGAACAAGGCATGGAACGCTTCCACCTGTTCATCCCAGATTTCTAGTGCCAGTGCCGCCAACTGGCGGCGTTTCTCGCGCGGGATGACGGCCAGCGCCAGTGCCAGCAACATCAACGCCGCCGTGCCGCCGGAGGCGTTCGGATGTGCGGCCATTGATGCCATCAGCCTGACAGCGGGGCCGGAGGTGTCCGGCGGCAGGCCAATCAACATTGCGTAACCGTCGCACGCATTTGTCGTGGCATCTGCGCCGTAACGGTCAACCACCTCGGAAAGCTGCCCAAGCTGGTTATAGATGTAGCAGACCGCATTGGAAGGATTGGATGCCCCTGCCGCAAACAGGAATTTCGCCCGCGTCCGGCCAAACTTGTCATAAACAAACTCCGTCCGCTGGTTCTTGTAGTCATACTGCTTCCAGAGCCGGCCCTGGGCATCAAACTGGTTGCTGCACACCTGGCCCATCGTCAGCCAGTGTTTCGCCTGCCGACCGAACTCGTCAAACACATTGGTGACGGAATGGTTGTTGGCATCCGTGGTCACCAGCAGACGTCCCTGCGCGTCGTATTGATAATTCCACTGCGGCGTGCCCGCCGGCACTTGCGGCTTAATCACATTCGTCAACGCACCGGTTATATTGTAAGCAAACTGCGTGCGCCGTCCGGCTTGATCCACCTGCCCTACCCGCTGGCCAAGGTCGTTGAACTCATTAGTCACGGAACTGCCGTCGTTGAAGACCGTCGCTGCTTGGCGACCCTGCGCGTCGTAAATGAACCGGGTAGAATGATTCAACGCGTCCCACACCAGCGTCGGCCGCCCGGCATCGTCGTAGAAAGAATAGGTGGTATGATTGAGTGGATCAGTCACGCTCTGGCTCTGGCCGTTGGCCGTGTATTGGCAGGTCGTCGTCTGACCATCGGGGCCAGTGCTCGACTTCACCCAGCCGTTGTCGAAGTATTCCGTGGCATTCGTGGAATAAGGCACACCCGATGAAACAATGACACTGTTCGTCTGGCCGACGTTGTTCGGATCAGCAACCAGACTGACCACCACATTGGTCGCCCGCAGTGTGCGCGTCACCCGGCCCGCCGCGTCGTATTCGGTCAACGTGCCGCTGATGCCATTGCGGTCGGTGGACAGAATCGGGCGGGCATTGTCGTCATAAACCGTGCGGGTGGTGCCAAACGGCGAGACGGTCTGGATGACATTGCCGCGCGCGTCATAGACATAGCTGTTCGTGATGCTGTTGGTGGAACTGAAATGGCTGACGGAGTAATCTACCCTGCCAATGGCATTGTAGAACGTGGCATTGGTGTTGCCAAAGGCATCAATGCTCATTGTCACGCGACCGGCAGCGTCATAGAGGCTCATGGTGGTGAATGTGGCGGTGCTCCCGTCCAATTTCTTGCCCGTGGAACTGGAACCAGTCTGTTTGCCGTTCGCATCATAGGCAAAACTATGCTGCACGCCATTGGCATCTGTGGTGTTGGTGAGGTTGCCGGATTCATCGTAACCGAACGAAGCGTTTGTGATGATGACCGCCCCGTTCACCGTGAACGTCTGCGTCAGCCGCCCGCCAACATAAGCCAATGTGGACTGCTGGAGGGCGTTCCCTTGGGAATCATATTGCACCGTGTTGGTCAGGTTGCCGGAACCGTCATACTGGTTCTGCGTGGACTTGCCCAACGGGTTGTTTAGCGAAAGCAGGTTGCCGTTGCCATCGTAGCTCATCAAGTTGGTGCGGCCGAGCGGGTCCACCATCTGCGTGCAGTTGCCGTTGCCGTCGTAGCCAAACGTGGTGGTGTAAGCGGTAGTATCATTGAACTGGACTGTCTGTGAGGTCTCGGCCGAAGGATTGTTTGGATCATCATACGTCATGTAGGTCACGTGACCCAGCGCGTCAATGGTCGAGGTCACATTTCCGCGCGTGTCGTAAGCAAAGGTAGTCTTTTTGCCCATGCGGTCATACGTCGTCTCCATCCGCCCAGTGATGTCGTGGACGAAGCGGTTGGTCCGGCCGGCCGCGTCAATCACTCCGATCAACTTGCCGCTGTCATCGTAGAGATTGCGTGCCACCGGCACACCGCGTGCATCCAGAATCTTGGTCAGGTAATGCGGGAACTTGCCGTTCTCATACAGGTAGGTGTTGGTGGCATAGGTCTGCGCATTGCGATCCTGAAGTTTCAATACGCGCGCCAGATTGGTCGCATTGCTATATTCATATTTGACCACCGGCAGGCCATCGGCACCACTGGCCGAATCCATGATGGCCGCAATCCGGTTCTGTTCATCACGGTTGAAGTAAATTGAGCGGGTCTTGTTGTTTTGCGGATCGAAATGATCCACGCTGAAGTGACTGCGGCCGTTATTGTCGGGCGTATCTGGATTGATCACGATGGTGTCACCACTGGGCTGGATTATCCTGGACAAATGGGGTGAACCATAGGTATGGGCGGAAGCTTCCTTGTTGTCCAGCGATGTTTCATGAACACCCTCGTCGTCCCGGGTAAGCTCGTAAACCGTCCCATCGTTCATTTTCAACTTGAACCCCGGGAAATCGTAGCTGTCTGCCGGGAATGAAATATCGGACTTCCCGAAAAATCTGAGAGTGACAGAGTGACCACTACCGTCATCAGTCACCCATTCATGCATGATGTTGTCACCGTTTTCCGGGTGCGATGTTGCCAGCGTGGCTTCAACTCCCGGCGGCGCATCCCAGGTCGCTTCCCAATCCGCCATATATTCATTGCCAATGCCGGTGACCCCGATCAGCTTGAGATTATACCTGAACGTCACCCGGTCCCCACCAGGCAATGTTAATGTCACATCACGGTAGCCATCGACACGCATGCTGAAGGATGTGTCATCCAATAAATCGTCGAAGTCGTTACGGATATCATGCAATTTGACATCAAGATCATTAATCGCCCAACTCCAACCATAGCCAAAATCGCCGCCGTCAAGATTCAATGAATTGTATGTGCGCACGACGCTCAGGGGGATGCCGCCCCCGGGAATCGCCATGTCCTGCTCGCTGAACGTGAACACACCAATCTTGAGGTTGCTGTCTAGGATGAAGGGAACTTCAATCGAACGAGTTCCATAGTCGTTCGTGACAATCAGTTCAAGTGTGTAACGGTCGTTTTGCAGGGTGGTCAGATCATTGGTGTTGAGCACGCCATGGATTATGGGAGCGGGCGGATGCTGCCAGCCTGAATCTCTCAAAACCGTGCCGTCGGTGGTCTTGATAAGCATCTTGTAATCGGCAGCGTTGGTCGTTGCGCCATTCGTCTGATACGCCGAGCCACTGACTATCAGTAAGCCGTCTTGAACCAGGGCCGGCGTGGCACCGGCAGGGGTAATCGCGCCCTCCGTCGGGCTGTCAATCTGGGCAAACGGCAGCAGTCCGTCATCATATTGGAAATTGTAGTCAGCCAAGAATTCAGAATACTGGCCGAACCGGTCTATGACCCGGGCCTTGATGCCACACTGGCAGGAATTCGCCTTCACATGCCACTGGAAGTTGGTAAATGGCGCGGTGGTCACCACTCCAATCAACACATCGGAAATGTAGTATTCCACACGAACTACATTCGACAGGGCTTCTTCTGACCAGATACGCGAGGTGAGATTGGTGATGGTTCCGGCAAAAACAGTGCTTCCTGGATCTGGAGTAAGGATTTTAATATGTGGTATTGGAGATGAAAACGCTATCACATAAACACCACCCAAGGCCGTGCCACCCTTGCCATCGCTGACTTCATACGAGAAGCCATCCACTGGGGAATTTGTGTCCTGGCTGGCAAAGCCAAATGGCGGGGCATAGCTGATATGCTTGCCCCCATCAATGATGGTCGGCAAACCATGCGGTCCGGGCTTGGTCGAGAGGATGATGCGGGTGATGGTCAGACTGTCGCCATCCGCATCGGTATCATTTGTCAGCACATCCAAAATGTTGTTGGCACTGTTGGCCAGGACAAATGGATAATCCGTGACTGCAATCGGTGCATGATTCTGGGTGGAAGGATAAACTGAAACATTCACTGGCGCGGAAACCGTAATCCGTCCCTGACTGTCATAAGCCACCGCCTGCAACGCGTAGTTGCCGGACACCGGCTGCGACCAGCCAACGGTGTAAGTTGAACCGGACACCGGCGTCGTGGCATTGCCAATCAGATAAGTCCCTTGCAAGGTCTTGAATACGAAGACTACATTGGTGATTGTCACACCCACGCCGGAAGCGGTCGCGCTGGCCGAAATGTTGAAGCTGGCCGGGGCGATGAACTGGGCGTTGTTGGTCGGTGTCGTGATGCTCACCGACGGAGCCGTGCCGGACGGATTGGCGACGGCGGCAAGGTTAACCACGAACGGATTTTTGCTCGCATCAGAATTGGTGAGGATCAGTGCGTCTGTAAACTGTCCGTTGGCCGACGCCGTGAACCGGATGGCCAAGTTGGTGGAGGTGTTTGGCATCAGGGCAGCCACCGGCGAAGACAACAGCGTAAAGAGAGTGGTCTGGCCGTTATAGAGTGACCAGCCGGTGATGTTCAGCGTGGCCGTGCCATTGTTGGTGATGGTCACGATGTTCGTGACCGGGTATCCGTTGGTCGTGACACCAAAGTTGAGCAGGCCGTAGTTCGGAAAGTTCGTGCCGGACACCAGCGCAGCGATGTTAGTCACGCCGGCAGCCCCGCAGGTGACGCTGAAGTTGTAGCCGCCGGTCTTGTAGATGTCGGACGACGTAGCCTCGATCAGATAGGTTCCCGCCGACGGCAGGGTGTAGCGGATGCGCGAATCGTTCGCGTTCAATGCCTCAACTGGCGCAGACAAGGTGCTGCCATTCGTGTTCATCACGAACATATAGGTCGAGAAACTGCCGGAGGTCATCGTGAACGTCACGGGATCACCCGCCTGGCCGCTGAAACTGTAGTAGTCCCCGTAGCCGGTGGGCGACGGGCTATTGGTGTTGGTTAACTGTCCGGCATAGCTACCGCCGCAGGCAGTAGTTCTGGCCCAGCTCATGTAGGCCGGTGCCGACTGAATCACCTCGCCGTTGATGACTGTGGAAGCAACAATCGTGTCATAGCCGTAGTTCGTTCCGGTGTAGGTGAAGTTCGTCTGGCCGCTGCCAACAAGAGTCTTGTTGGTCACGGAGAAGTTGTGCGCGCCGGACACGGTGAAGACCACGTTGGTGTTGCCAATCACGCCATTGGTCGCATCACGCAGCTTGGCCGTGGTGTTAAACGTGCCGTTGGAGATGCCCACCCACACGATGTTGGTGGTCAGCGTCAACGTCGGCGCGCCGACATTGATGGTTACGTTCGTCTGGCCGGTGTGGCTGGCCGAATCGGTGGCCTTGGCGTAAATGACCTGTGTTCCCGCCGGCGGATTGGTCCAGAAGATCGTGTATGGGGCAGTGAAATCAGTCTGGAACACTGGCGCACTGGTGCTGTTGGTGTAAAAATCAACCTGCGTGATTGGATTGGTGTCCATCACCACGGCGTCAATCTCCAGCACCACATTGGTAATGATATCATTCGTGGCCGCGACCGCCATGTCGTTGGTCGGATAATAGATGACCACGAACGGCTTGCTGGGATCTGGCCCGACATAACCTTTCACATTGACCCAGAACGGCTGTTGCGCCGGCACACTGCCGAAGCTGCTGTCGTTGTTGCTGAATATCAGATACCCCGAATAGCCGCCAAACCCGCTGGAGAACAATGTGACCGCCAAGTTGGTTGAGTCGCCGGCGGCCATGGTTATGAGACCGGTCGGGGCAATTGAGAAGCCATTGCCAGCATTGGCGCTGGCCGCCGGATAGACGGCGATGTTGGATACCAATAACACCCCGTTTCCAGTGTTTGTCAGGGTAATATAATTTGTCACCGGCGTCCCAGCGGGAATCACTCCAAAGTCAATCGTTCCACCGACTGGCAATAGAGCCGAGTTGGTGGTGAAAATCGGATACGCGTTCGTGAACACATTGAGGCCAGCGGTCTGTATGCAATCCATGGTCAGCGTGAAGACGCCGCTTTCCCACGGGGAGTATGAACTCACCTCAACAATTTTCACCCCGGCCCTTGCCACCCGGTAAATGATCTGCGAATCCGTGTTGTTCTGGACATAATCATCATTGGCGGATAAAATATTGGTCGAGTTGTCCTTGAGGAACAAAACCGTGTCGATATCGTCAGAATGAGTGGTCAGGATGACGACCTTGCCAATATCCGCCGCATTGTTGGTGAATACATACCGGACACAGTAATAACCTACCCCTCGGACGGTTGAAAACGCGTTGGCATCCGAGAGCGAATCAGTAATGTTCGAGCCGCAATCTATGGGGGCTGGCTTTACGATGACAAAGCCGGCCGAATTGGTGGGGCTGGCCTGGGCAAAGACGCCGCTGTTCTCTGCAAACGCCTTGACGGTTGCGCTGTCCGTCAGAGTCAACTGGCCGCCATTCACAAAAAAGTCCGAATTTTCAGTCGGGCCCGTCCCATTCGTGGTGAAGAAATTGGTCAAACCTGCGGTGAAATTCGTGATCAATATTGTCACCTGGTCGTTATAAATACCGCCAGCCGGGATGATCCACGGTGCGGGCGCGGCTAACGGATAAGGCAAGGTCAGATTGGTCGGTCCGGACCAACTGGTCATGCACAAATTGCTGCAGGCTTGAACTTCATAATAGTATGTGATTTGTGGGATGACAGCCGTGTCGATGAAGATATTCGTCGTCAAACCTGTAAAAATCCCCGCATAAGTGCTGCCGTTGTCGGTGCTCCGGCGGACATTGTAGTTGGCCGCACCATTGACCGGCAACCAGCTCAAGACAATGCCCAGATTGTTGGTTTCAATATCCTGAATCACGGGGGCATCCAAGCTGGTCTGACAGGCTCCGACCACCAGCACCTTGGCCACCCGTTTGCCGTTATATGAGGCTGTAATCTCCAATGTCCCCGGCACGCCGGCGTTTATCTGGATGTTCGTGGTAATCGAACTCTGCCCGGCAGGAATTATAACCCAAGATGGAAGGCTGGCCTCACTCGGCCCGTTCAGTGTGACATAAGCACCACCAAACGGAGCAAGCGCATCCAAGGCAACCGTCAGAGCCGCCGGGCCTCCTGACAGACTGACCATGTTGGTCGAGAGTCGGAGCGGCAAAAGAACTGGCGCACTCGGTATTGAATTCGATGGCGCAATGCTGAATGTGCTTGAGCGCCCCGTATCCCAGTCAGGCTGTATTACCCGGACTTGGTAGCCTTTATCCACTGCGGCGGTTGAAGGGCCGGTTACAATAAATCCACCGAAAACAGTATGATCCTGCTCCACGTCCCAGCCATTAGGCTTGCCAGATGAAGCTATGATCTGATTGCGGAAAACAACGTCCCACGTCCCGTTGACGGGGGCGCTTACTCCAGTCAAAACAAAACTGCGGCAGCGGCCTTGCGGAATAATGTGTCCGGTTTTTACCGCCACCGTGAGGATGTTCTTCTCGATCGGCCACAACTGCTCCGGCTGATCGGTCAACTTATAAGCATTCCCGCAAACACTGCTCACCCGATCGGTCAACTGGAGAAAGCATTGTGAATTCAATTGATTTCCAATTATCGGGAACAAGGCGTCTGGAAGCGCCCACTCAAAAGAATAAGGGGACGTGCCCGACAAATTTACATCGACGGTTAACTTGCCGTAAGAATCGGATTGGCCATTCGTTCCCGCTGCACCCAGTTCCGCGTCAAACGTGCTGCCGCTGCCGGCAATGGTTGAGCCTGCGCGTAGCAACCGTGCGCCAGTCACTGCACCTGAAATCCCTTGCAGGTTGAATTGGGAAGATTGAGCAGCAGCGCCACCTAGTCGGGGTGCTGCAATTGTGAGCGGAGTGTTTGTCCGCACTGAATCGTCACGAACAAATATAACATCTCCATCCGATTCGTTGGGACGGGCGCGGACTACGGCAATTTCTTCCATAGCCGAATCTGATATCTGTCGTAATGCCAGAAAATTGCCTTTGATGTCAGTCTGGACGATCGCTTGAGAAAAATTTAAATCCCTAAAAGCAGCGAAATATAGAGACTGTAAGCTTGGATCGGTAGTGACCCCTGTTCCGCCAAGCACTCCGAAAGTCCGAAGATCAATTGTCAATCCATTAGCAACCAACTCACCGGTCGTGCTATTATATTCACGATACATTGGAGGATTAAATCCATTAAATTCATTTACACCATCGTCATCATCTATCAAAAAATTACCGTCCGGCAAAACGGTGAACCCGTCCGCATCGCTGGCCGGTCCTGTTATTGTTATCGGCCCGACAAGAACATCCCCGGTATCAGGATCAAGCTTCCAAACCTGCGGTGAAACGCCTCCACTTCCATACCCACTCATTGCGTATAACGCACCATTAAAGAAAGCGAGCCCAGCAATGCCGCCATTTGCCCCAGGAATAACGAATGATCTGGAATCAGTCGCGTCTCCAGATCCCTGAATCCCGTAGGCCGTTACATGGATGACTGCCCCACCACTCGCCGTGGTGTAGAATAGCTCGTTTCCACTTACTGCGATACCACGACCGTTGCCAGCATTTTCAGGAACAAACGAGTTTACCAAAACGCCTGATGGAAAGCCAAAGGTAGTTATCGGGCCGGAAGACCCAACATTGTTCCCACTTATTAGAACCGGATCACCATTTGTATCGCCACCACCATTCGATGAATTTGGCCCAGGAGTTAACGCAACCGAGGCCGTTACGAGTGGATTTTGGTTATGATATGTCGCGCTGATGATCGCCACGTTTGTGACATTGATCGGCGTTGTGGTGATTTTAAACGAGACACTCGTCGAATTTTCCGGCACCAGCACAACCGGTGGAACGCCCACCACAAATGGAGACGAATTGGAAAGGCTGATCGCTTCCCCGCCGGTCGGCGCCGCATTGCTGAGAATGATTGTTCCAGAAAGCGTCTCGCCACTCAACACCTGGCTCGCACTCAAAACGAGATTGCTCACGCCGGGAAAATTGCACGGCTGTTGCACGCTGATCGGAATGGACGATGTCGCCCTTAAACCATCGTCATCCGAGGCGATGGCATAAATGTTGTTGGAAGAGATTTGTGGCAGATTCGTCCAAGTCAGAAAATATAGATTGTTGACAGTCGGACCGGCAACATTACCCAAGTTGGTGGTTCCAATCCTGAACTGGACATTCGTAATCACACCGTCTACATCAGAAGCCTGCGCTCCAATCAGGATATTTTCACCAGCAACAAATACATCGTTGTAATGGGGCTGGAAAATCTGAACGGTCGGGAACGGTTTAACCACGGTATTGGTCACCAGCGGCGAGTAGCCGATTTGCCCGTGATTGTCATAGGCGACGGCCTGAAATACATAGGTTCCACCGGGAATGCTGGCGAGGTTTAACACATAAGGACTGACACTGTTGGACCCCAATACAGAGCTGGTTAGATAGTTGTAATATACAACGTTTGTCACGGTGCCGCCGTAACTTTGCGCCACCGAATTCAAGCGCAAGCTCGCAATCGCCGTCTCGTTGGCATTGTTTTGTGGCAAAACAATATAAACTGTTGGCGGCGAAATGACCGTCAACGTCGCGCTGTTGGTGACATTGTTACAACTGGTTCCCGAAACGACTACACTGTAAACACCGGCATTGGCGGTGGAAACATTCGTCAGCGTCAGCAAGGAATTGGTCTGTCCGGTCAAGGACACACCATTGGCACTCCACGTATAGACAAACGGTCCCGTGCCAGAAGCCGTGGTGGCAAAGATGGCGGATTGACCGGCGTTCACCGTAAAGTTCGTCGGGCCAACCGCCGTTGTCCCCGCCGAGACGGTCAGAACGATTGAGTTTGATGCTGAACTGTAAGGATTGCTCACCTGCACGCTATAGGTATCGCTGGTGTTGGCGGTTAGATTTGAAACGGCCAGGTAGCTGTTCGTCTGGTTCAAGGCCACGTTGTTTTTCAACCAGGAATAGATCAGTGGACCGGAACCGGACGTGGTCGTATTGAGGGTATCGCTCGAACCCGGACATGGTGATGAATTGCTCACGGTAATGGAAACAGACACAGCTTGGAAAATAACAATCGTCACCGGGGCCGAAGTGGTGCTCAATCCGTCGTTGTCCGTGGCGATGGCCAGCAGCGTGCTGGTTCCCACGGGCAAATTGTTGGTCCATTCAAACCCAAACAGATTGGTAATCCCGGATGTTCCGGCAGGATTCACCGTCCCGAGGTTGTTGGTCGTCCCGTTGAACACGTCCAGAATCTGCACGCTTGGCACGATGCCATCATAATCGTAAGCCGCCGCATTAATGGGAATGCCCGAACTGGAGTTCACCGGCGCATTGTTGGTGGGCGAAGTGATGAAGACAAGCGGCCGCTGCTTGATGGTAACCGTGCAGTTGCTGGTGACCGTGGCCGCACCGTCAGTTGCCGTTAGTGTGAAAACATATACGCCATTCGTGGAGAATTGAGCGGTGACATTTGTGGTGCTCGCATTCAGCAGTGTCACCGGGCCGTTACTGCTGGTGACGCTCCAAGTATTGGTCAGGTGTCCATAAGGCAACCCGTCATCAGTCACGTTCGCGGTTAAAGACACGTTGGTGCCATTGTCTGGCCAAATCGTAGCCACGTTCGTAAGATTTCCAATGGAGGGAGGCCAATTGACGATGACGCGAACAACAGCAGATGTGGCAGAACCGCCAAATTCATCAGTCGCAATGGCCGTCAGATAATTCGTCCCATGCGGGGCACTTGGCCAGCTATAACTGAACAAGTTTGTTGTGGCGTTGGTCACCGCCTGATAATAAATCAGATTGCCCAGAAAACTGGCATTGGTGCTGGTGTAGAACGAGACATTGGTGAGGCCATCTTCCGGATCGCTGGCAGCCGCAGTAATGGGCACGGAGCCGTTTGTGAAGTTCCAGGACGTAAACACCTGCCCATACGCAGGGCTCACAATCTGACAGGTGGGCGGCTGGTTGGAATAGGCGTCACAGGCGTGGGCACCTCGATATATGAACGTCAAATTACGATTGTTGCCAGTCAATTGAAAAGAAATTAATTGAATAGTGGCAAAGGCCGAGACCGTGTATTTGCCATTGCTGCCGGTTCCAGTAACTGGAGTCGAAGTAAGCACAACGGCAATATTCGTCCGATCCACTATTGGTGAGTTTGTAAATGAATTCAGATACTGGGCTTGGCCGGCGTGGGTCCCTGTATTTCCCCATACCTGGCCGTCCACATAAAGCACATTGGGCTGAGTTGGATCCGGATTTATGTATTCATCAACACTATCCAGATTAGTCAGTTCGTAGGTCAGATATGGGTCGTTGGAGGTATTTGTCCAATCCAGCCAGAGAAAATTGCCACTGCTTGAGTTATTGACCGTCGTTACCATCTGCCCGTTCGTCAGAGTCTGCACGAATGGAAAATACAGGGCAATCGGCGCCAACGCACAAAAATTGGTCCTGCCTGCCGGAGGGTTGGCGATGACGAACTGGTAATAGTTTGTGACGTCTTGGCCTTTGATTGCATAATTGAAAGTCTCCAGGCTATCAAAGCGGCCCTGCGCCCAGTTCGTGCGATTGGCATCAGTTCCGATGCGGAAGCCGTTGGTTCGAACAGATATTCCCGGCCAGTTCGTAACTCCTAATCCAGTGGCAATCTGCCAGCCGTTCAAATAGAGGATGGAATTTGTCGGCGAATAGGTCAACGTAACGTAGTTCCACGTGTTTGATGCCAGCGAAATCGTTGCAGTCAGATTGGTCGCTAGGGTGGACGTGGAATTGGTCTGGGTGCAGAACCTCAAATTCGTGCCGTCCGCGCTGAGATACAATCCCCAACTTCCTCCGGTTGTCCCCTTGGTTCCCGTTTCAATCAAACGGGGTTCCGGCTGTTTCGGTCCGCCGCCAGTTCCGCTGTTCCAGTCAGGCCTGAACCAGAAGCGGACGCTGCCCTGGTTATAAACAATGTTGGCGAGAGACGTATTGGTATTGATATCTGGATACACCAGGATGGATGGTCCCAGGTTTGAATTGATTTCCACCCCACCAACGCTCCAACCTGCATTCAGTTGCAGATTAGTGTAAGCTAGCGGCAACTGGCCCTGAAGCCCAATCCAGTCCGGGGTGTCGAACCGAAAGGAACCCAGCTGCGTCTGCCAACCAATCGGATATCCGATCTCCTGATTGTCGGGAACGCCATTATAATTAAGGTCGTTCGTGCCAGCCACGGCCAACACAAAGTTGGTGATTGAACCGCCGCACGAAGCATAAACCGTGTATTGCCCCGTCACTGCGTTGGTGATGGACAATGTTGGAGTTCCATTGCTGAACGTCGATCCAGCAGGCGTGTTACTCCAAATCGGATACCCTGCCGGAAACGCGGTTCCCGATGGGCTGGAAACGGGCATGGCACGCAAAGTGATGGCGCTTCCCGCAGCTACAGAGGTGGAGCCGCTGATTTCAGGATTTGAGCCATCCACGATGATTCTGCTCATGCTCACAACCGTCAAGGACGCACCCAAACTGGTGATGGTTCCCCCGACGTTTGAAACGACGAGAGAATAGGTTCCGGCGTCTCCGCTCGTTGCGTTGGTGATCCATAGTGAGGCGGAGGTTGCTCCGGCATATTTTGAGCCGTTGGCAAGCGCCACACCATTGTCAAACCACTGGTAGGCCAAGCTCGCCGTGCCGTTCGCGGTTGCCGCGAAGTTAACGTTGTTACCTTGGGCAATGATCTGATTCGTCGGCTGGCTCCCGATGGATGGCGGAACAATTACGGTAAGCACCACCGGCGCGCTGGTGACACTACCAGCCGCATTGCTGATACGAACCGTGTAGCTTCCGGCCTCCGAGGTTTGCGAAATGACCTTGCTGTAACTGCTGCCGATGGCTCCGGAAATCAAGTTGGTCTGGTTAAAATACCACTGATAACCCAGCGGAGCGGTTCCAGTGGCGACCACGCTGAATGAAATGCTGGAACCCAGGTTGTTGGTTACAGACCCCGTGGGCGACTGGCTTTGAACCGTCGGCGGCATGTTCGTGACCAGCAGCACACCGTTGGTTATGGTGACGTTGTAATTTGGCAGTTTCCCGTTCGGATCGTTCAAGGCCGGAACGATTGGATAGGCGCCAGCGGGACTGATGGTCGCAGCCGTCGTGCTGTAGGTTGCCGTGATGTTGTCATTGTTTCGCAAACCAACAACGACACCGGTGAGTGGCGGGTTGATGCCGCCGACAACCCGGGTTTTGTTGTCGGCCGTGATGTTGAGCGCTGCTGCCGTCACGGTCAGCGTTCCATTGCCAAATACGAATGAATAATTGGTGCAGGACAACGTTCCCTGACTGGCGGCAATTGAATAACTGCCGGCGGCGCTGTTGGTGGTAGCAATTGAGTTTAACAGCGGCGCGCCACTTAATACATTAGTGCCCTCACCGTTGATAAACCCGCTTGCCGTCCAAGTCAGTGTAGGATTCGTCAAGCCATATTGCCTTGTTTTGCCATCCGCCAGAATGGTTAAAGCTGCCTGCGTAATCGTCAACGTCCCATTGCTGAATGATAATGAATAATTGGTGTTGCCAAGCGTTCCTTGGCTAATTGTAACTTGATAAACCCCTGCCGGACTAGTGTTGGTGGCTGTAGTGCTCAACTGAGGAGAACCGGTCAAAATACTGGACGAATCCCCATAAACATAACCGGTAGCGATCCACGTCAATGGTGGGTTGGTCGAGCCGTAAGTCTTAAATTTGTTATCAGCTAGAACCAGCAGCGGCGCGGGATTTACAGTGAGCGTGGCAGCACTGCTCGTTTGAGAACAGAAAGGACTCGAAATGATGACGTCATATCGGTTACTGGTGTCTGTAACCGTCGGCTGAACCACTGTGTAAGAACTGGCATTGGCTCCTGGAATATTTACGCTGTTTTTGCGCCATTGATAGGATGGCGAGGCATAACCGGCTACCCCAACACTGAAGGTTGCGCTTTGGCCATAGGTCACTGTCTGGTTATTTGGCTGGCTAACGATGGATAGCGTTCTCAAGACGGCATTCCTGACCACGGTTCCACATGCTCCAATGACCGTGATTGAATATGTGCCGACGTTCGTCGATCCAACGTTTGGAATGGTGAGCGAACTGTTGGTCTGGCCAGACAAAAGATTAGTTCCAAAGCTCCACTGATAGGTAACCGGTCCACTCCCAAACGCCGTCACTCCAAATACCGCAGTCGAACCGGAACAGACGCTCAAATCCATCGGTCCGGCAACGGTCAAATTAGTCAACACCGTTAAGTTTGCACTGTTGGTTTTGTTTCCGCATGAACCTGAGACAATAACTGAATAAGTCCCTGAATTTCCTGAATATACGTTGGATATGGTCAACGAACTATTGGTCTGTCCCGCCATCACATTAGTCCCAAATTTCCAAATGTAAGTTAACGGAGAACAACCCGACGCCGTTACGCCAAACATTACAGGCGATCCAGGACACATGGTTACGTCTGTCAATCCAGCCACGGACAAACCTGAAATCACTGTCAACAATGCGTTGGAACTTGTAACACTGCCAGCCAGATTGGACACAATCACAGAGTAATTACCTGCGTTGGTAGTTTGAACGTTGGTAAGTGTGAGAGACGTATTCGTTGCGCCGGCAAGCAGGTTGGTTCTCTGGTAATACCACTGGTATACCGGACTCGGACAGCCGCTGGCAGCGACTGAAAATGTGGCATTGCTGTAAACATGCACCGTTTGGTTTGTGGGTTGAGAGAGAATCACGGGCGGCGAGCTACTGACCGATATAGTAACCGTGGCCACCAAATTGCTCGGGATATTGCCGCAAACACCGCTGGTATCTATCCCATCATACTCGGCCTTGTAATAGTAGGTGCCTGGGTTGGTGAACGGCCCCGGCAGGTTCGGCCAGCCCGCATTGGTCTTCACGAAATAAAGGGTTCCCACCGTGTAAATCACCGGGTTGGTTACCCACCCGTTCATGTAGGTATAAACCGAGTGAGTTGCGTAGGCGGTCTTCAGTCCGTTGGTCAAGGTAGGGTGCGTTGCAAATACCGGCAGCGTTATGCTTTCACCGACGCACAGAGTGAAATTGCTCGCAGTGAGTGTCCCGGAGTTGATGACCGCCCCTCCTTGAACACAAGACCAAGTGCCGTAGGTGACAAAGTCTGGGGGCGAATTGTCGGCGAGAGCCATCATGACCAACATTACTGTCGTGATTGCCCACAACCACCCCTTCTTGGTTTCCTGTTTTGATTTCATTGGTTTTGAAGAATTCAATTGAGCTCGGTCGTCTGTCTGGTCCCGCTGGAAATCAGTTGCAAGGCGCGTTGTGCCGACGGTTTCAGCCGGTTTTCATTACCGGCCAGCACGTTGTTCAGAAAGGGAATCTGCGCCGGTCCCCCGAGCAGTCCCAAGGCTGCAATGGCGGACATTTTTTCGGGGATCGTTCCGGCATTTTGTGCCGCAGTAAAAACCTCCGGCAGGGCATCCTTCACCCCCAGTTGCGCACAAACTTGGTAGGCGGTGATATGGGTCAGGTCGCTGGCGGTGCTGTTCCCAGCCATCTGCAACGCCGCCTCCGCAATTTTTCCCTGGTTAAAATTGGGATATTCCTGTGACAACCGTTTCAACGCGAGCAGGGCCGTTCCGCCGATGCTGTCACTGGTTTCATTGACCGCCTCCCACAGGAGACTCTCAACATCCTCTTTCTCCCCTACCGCGTTCCCTCGAGTGGCAACCTGCTCGTAATAAGCAGTCACATGTTGAATGGCATAATCCCGAACTACGTCATCTTGTAGGTTGTCACGATAAATCTTGGCTAGGACATCCAACAACCCTTCAGGCGGCGGGGTCTGGGCACATAACACATCCATCAGCCGGTTTTTAATGGATTGGCCCAATTGATCCTTGTCCTGCTTGTCAGGTGTAAGTAAAAATCGCTTCAGCACAGCCCAATCATCCGCGGTCAAGCGGCCTGTCAAAGAATTGATGGCGGCAATCCGTCCCTCATACCCAGCTTGACCATTCAAGACCTTCTGAACCGCCGACCATGTCGGGGTCGCCGGAGACAATGCCAGAACAGGAACTCCAGACGGCTTGCTTCTGATCGTCACCATCTTGGGAACATTAGCAGGAAGTGGCCCCTTCGGTTGGGGTGTGGAGGTTGGGCTTACTTGGGTGGCGGCTTGTTGTGCGACGAGTTGGGACCGATGTTGAGTCCACAGCCACCAGCCACCAGCCGCCAAGGCGGCCATCGTGATTATGATGGACTGTTTGAGCTTCATTTTCAATCTCCCGCAATCTCAATGCCGGTAACCAATCAGGTAGTTGCCCTGATACGCCTTGATCGAATGACAAACCGACGTGCGCACTCCGGCCGGCCGGATGAACCGCACCAGACAACGGCCCAGCGCGTCAAAGTTGGTTGCCGTCAGGGTCTTGACCGTCGTGCCGTCGTCGAAGATGACCCCGCTCACAATCGGTTCGAGCACGAACGTGACATTTGTTTCCACCGGGCTGGAGATGATCAGCATCTCGACGAGTTGGCTGCCATCAGGATAGATCTGTTTGACCATCAGATAGGTCTGGCCGCCTGACCATTCATCAAAGCCAGACACCCGCATCGAGTCCAGCACTGGTCCATTTGTGCCCAGTCTCGCCAAGATGGATCGCTCCTCGTTTTCTTCCGTGCCCAAGGTCAACTGCACTACGCCGTTTGTGGTTGTCCCGGCAAAGACGCATTCCAGCCGCGAGTCCGCCTGCAAAGTGGCTTCCGGAGCTAAACTAGGTAGGAACAAATTGCGCTGGTGCCAGGTCCAAACGGCCGGGGCCACGTTGGGAAGGTTCTGTTGCACCACGTCCACCGTCATACTGCCGCTTTGGGTTGAGCCTGAAACCGACGTGTAGGTTCCGCTCACGGGATAAATGCCAGGAACTGTAAACCGATAGGCCATCGGCCGTATGGCTGGGCCGGTATAGCTGTTAGTGCCGATGTTGATCTGAGCGGTCCCATTCGCTTTTCCAACGGGCAACACCCGGAACAACAGGCTGTCACCCAGGCGGATGGTCAGGGTATTGGTCGTTGCCAACAGGTTGACCGGCAGCCATTGGAGGCTGCGGGTCTCGCTCAAGACTCCATTCTGATAGCTGGCCTGAAACACGGTCTGGGTGTTTATCTGCAACGGTGCGTTGACATACCAGCGCCCGTCCGTCGTTGCCACGGCTGACAAGACATTGGTCAGACCGTTGGTCAGCGAGGTCATCGTCGGGTAGGCGTCACGTCCTTCCAAACACAACGGCGAGACATAGCTGGTAATCACGGCATTTGTCAGATCCAGTCCAGATTCATCGGCCATCATCCTATCGGCCCAATCCTTGATGCCGTTTTGATTTGCATCTACCCCGGCAACTGACACTAATTTCACCTGCCTGATCCGTAGACTGCTGAAATTGGCCACACCGTCCCAGAACACATGCAGGGTATGGACGCCGGGTTTCAAATACGGCAGCACCGCCTCTACCGTGCCATTGGTGCCATAACCGGCGTTCAAAGTGAAATGGCCCAAGGTCTGGCCGTCCATGGACAGAAACAGTTTGAAGCTGGTTTCAAAGGGATTTGGCAGGTTCTGCGCGCCAATCAGATTGAGCACAAACTTGTCGGCATTGCTGAAGGATAGATTGAAGTCCAATCCGCCGCGACGATCCAAACAAAAGATATCGTTGCCGTCCACCTGCCAATTGCCCAACCAATTTGTCGCTAGCGCACCATTGACCGACACCACAACATTGGTTAATCCTGGATATGCATTGGTCAGATTAAGATATTCAACTTCAAAGCTGTCAGGAAGCCCGTCGCCGTTGGCATCGGTATTGAATGGGTCAAGGCCGTATTGGTAATCCTGCAGGTTGCTGAACCCCGAATTATTATAATCCAGCCTAGCGTCACCAGCATATTGCGGATCCAGCCCGTGGGCAATTTCCCATGCATCCGGAATTCCATCGCTATCAGTATCCGCCTTTAAAGGATTAGTATGGTATTTATATTCCTGCAAATTTGAGAGCCCGTCACCATCCGGATCAGCATTCGGATCCACGGCAATATGTCCAAAGTAAATTTGTTCCCAGGTGTCCGACAGTCCATTGCCATCGGTATCCGTCGGCGTTGAATACAACTGACTTTGAGGCACCGGCATCTCGGGCCTGGAGGGACTGCTCCACTTCAACCTCGCCCTTCCTCTGCCTTGATTGTCATATATTTCAACGCGAATAAGGTATCGTTGTCCCGCAGTGAGGTTGATGGGAGCAGACACCAATCTTCCTTCAGTATGCCATGCACGCCAGCCAGCCATGATCAATTGCTCGTTTAGCCAAATCCGCACCCATTCGTCTCTGTGGCATTCAAACACAAAGGTGTAAGGCTCGGTAAATTGGGGCTGAATTTCTCCCGACCAACAAACGCCATAGCCATTCGGGTTGATCATCGGCGGCATTTGAGCAAAATCTTCATGCTCCCAGTCGAAGCCGAGCATCGCGTCACAGCGATTGGTAATTCCAGGCAAGTATAACAAGCTGTCGCTGCGGTAACTGCCTGCCAGTCCATCTCCATTGCCCTCAAATGGATTCATGGTTTCCAATGGATTCGCCGCCCCCACATTTACCTGATCAAAGTTGGCGGTGCTGAACCCCGAGGTGCCATGGCTTGATACCGCCAAGCCCACAAAGACTTGGGGCTTCAAACCGCTGATCGCTTCCCAATCAAACAATGTCCACGTGATCCCGTCCGTCGAAATATATCCACCCAGCCAATCTCCGTTCCGCACCAGTTTCAACCAATAGCCTGTCCCCGGATAATTACTGCTGACAGTTTGCAGAGTTCCCATCCCACCCGTCGGGCGCCATTGAAAATCCAAACCATTGCTCCGGGTCACGAACAATGCGGCATTTCTGGAATCGTCCGCCAGCGTCTCACGTAACATCAAGCCCGCCTTCATCCAGTTGTCTGGTCCGGTAGTCCCCAATATCCGCGCGACGATCTGTCCGTTCGTGCCGATTGGCCGATAAACGTAATGGAAGGAGTCCGCGTTCAACCAAATGTCTCCACCACTGCTTTTAACCGTGTAAACTCCGTTACTATAACTGGCATCACCTACCGGCGACTCCCCCATGTCTGCACCGATGTCCCCGTGCCACCATGCATTGGGTAATCCCCAGTTCAGGGAATTGGTCGGGTCGCTGTGCCGTCGATATTCCTGCAAATTCGAGAGGCCATCCCCGTCCGGGTCGGCATTGGGATCCACCCCGATTTGCCCGAAATAATGTTGCTCCCACAAATCTGGCAGTCCGTTCCCATCCGTGTCCGTCGGTTGTGAATACATCTGACTCTGCGGCACTAATTTTTGGGGTGTTGAGAGGCTGCTCCATTCTAACCTGGCAATCGCATCATTGTGATTTTGGAAATATTCGATGCGTAAAAAATAACGTTGGCCGGCAACCAGATTTAAGGGCGATGATAGAGATTCTTTTGGAGCATGCGGTTTCCATTCATCAATGACCAATTGTTCATTAAGCCATACCCGGACACCATCGTCACTCGTCACATGCAAAATGTAAGGTTCGGTGAATTGCGCCTGAATCTCTCCCGTCCACCGGATGCCAAATTCATCCAGCCGACTCATCCCCAAAAGCAGGGCGGAACGATTGCCTAATCCCCCTGCATTAGCGCTGGATTCAAGCAATGTTTTCCACAAATCAAAATTCACCTGTCCATCGACACGATTGGTCACCGCTACCCCATACAAATGACGGTTGGGATAATAGCTCCCCATCAAGCCGTCACCCGTACCAACCAAAGGATTCATTACTTCTGCCTGATTGGCCGGGCTTATGCTGACCTGATCAAATACTGCTGTTGTAAATGATCCTCCACCGCTCACTGCCAGTCCTACATAAACTTGTGAATTTAGACCGTTAATGGTTTCCCAATTCACCAGGATCCAGTCAACTCCGTTGGGTGAGCTATAGCCACCAATCCATTCCCCATTCCTGACAATTTTCACCCAATACGGGCTGACTACGTTGGTATTACTGATCGTCCGATCACTGCTGCCACCCGCAACCGAACGCCATTGAAAAAAAGCCCCTTGATTCAACGTCACCAGCATCATCGCATTTCGGGAACTCGGGTCGAGTGTCTCACGGACCATCACCCCGGCCTTAGCAAACGCATTCGTCCCCTGCACACCCGATACCCGCGCCACAATCTGGCCGTTTCCGTTTAGAGGCTCATATAGATAATTAAAAGAATCCGCCCCCGCCCAGATGTCTCCCCCCGCACTGCTCAAAAGGTAGCTATCGGTTCCATCAGACTGCATCGCCCCGGCATGAGGAGCCACACCCACATCAATATCCACCAAGGGTGAACCGCCCGTTTCCTGTGCCTTAGCCACAAACTTTAACGCGATGGCCAGCCCCAATGCCAGGACAACCACGAGCATCATAGACAGTTTTCCCCGCGGGATTTTTCTCAAGGTATTCATGGGTTCTTATTCAGAGTTTAAGGGGGCAAGAATCAATGTGCCGGTCATCATTACATTGGAGGCAGGGTGGAAGATGTTTGCCGTTTTTTATTGATGGGTGCGCGCTCCCAATCAACATGGCGGTTGACGGCACAGTTGACATGCTAGCCATGCCCCTCCAACCTAAGTTGGAAAACATGGAAGTCCTTATGAATGGACAGTTTAAATAAAATGCTCACAGCCAAAAAACCTTCTGAGTTTACGCCGCTGCGCCGCCGTTCGGGATGATTAAATACTTTGTAGCAAAGATTTTAGGAAGCGCTATCCCCTAAAGAGGGGATGGGCACTTGGCATAAATCCACATAACCTGCTATTTATCAAGGCGCAATCAGATTCTTGGAAGGTAAGGCCAAGTGGCCTTCGAGAAATAAGGCAGCAGCATTTGCAATGGCTTTTCTTTGTTTCTAGCCGAAGTGAAGCCGGTAAAAAGGTAATGAGCAACGATGCCAAAACAAAGTTGTCAGCGGCGGCAAAAGCAAGAGGGGGAAAAATCAAGGCCAGCGAAACGTTAACAACCTAAAATTTCTGAAGCCATGATCGCTTACGAACGCCCATCTTCTTTCTGAAGGATGCAGAGTATCACAGTTTTTTCCTTCTTTGTGCTGTCGAGGCCAAATTCAAATTTGATTACATTACAGCTAAGGGAAATTGTTCGATCATTTTCGAGTTCCTGGATTTCCTGCCCGGCAAAGATGGAAGCGCGGAATTTGAAGCGAACATTTCCGCCTTGGCTCTTGTCTTGATGCGGGCTTCTCTCAACTGAACAAAACCGCTGTGAAAGAAGAATTCTTGCGGCGGGTGAATGAATTCAAGTTGACGCATTTCGAGAAATTTAGGCTGCGTCCATCCAATCTGCCGGCTGTCCAACTCGAAGCTGCGATAGATTGGGGAGCGGGCTGACAAGGCAGAATGTTTTGCGGCGGCATCATCACTCTCAAATCTGTTTATGCTTGAGGCTTCGATCTGTGGGCAGAGGGTGGGCAAGTGGAGCTGAGAGCGGAGATGAGTGCCTAGCGAATCGCAAACGAAACGCAACGCCGGCCGGCGAACCGCAGCATTGGCGCGGATCGGTATAATTGCCGTCTTTTGGGGCGGGCTAACATCTGTTTTGCGTCAAACAAAGTATCAAACAAAGTGCCAGTGAACGGGTGGTAAATGAGTAATAAGTGAGTAGTTGATTGGTAATTGGTGCGTAATGCCGAGTGCTTGACAACTGCTCTAAAACTATTGGCGTTCGTTAGTAATGAAGCGGTTCGTTCTGGGTAGTTGGTGTGTAATGACTGGGTATTGGATTTTGCAAAAACCCATTATTTCTGTCCGAGTCTAACCACCGGCTTTAAGCCGATCTCTTGCACCTTCACCGATCGAAACCTTCAAACATTCACCTTCGCTGTCGGATCGGGGTGGACAGGTTCTGCCATTGGAATATTTGGCAGCGGCACAATCTTCCGTTCGTATTCCGCCTCATATTGCTCCAACGGTGGCAGCGTGACTTGTGCCTTCCTTGCATATGCCCGATGCACCGCCTTGCTGCCGTGTCCCAGGGCTTCCTGGGCGAACCGTTCAGGGTAGCCAACTTTCTTTGCACGTTCTGCCCATGCATAACGGTAGGAATGCAACGAAATGCCCTTAATCCCCTCCCGCCGGCAGAGCATCTGAAACCAACTCGCACGATGTTTTGCATCGAGAGCCGAAAAAGTTGGAAACAACAATCCCCTACCCGGCAAGGTGCGAAGAATCGTTTCAACCGCCTTACCAAAATGTATGATTTGAACGGACTTGGTCTTCGTTCGGAAGAAACTGATGACTTGATCACCCCAATCAATATCTTCAGCTTTGAGGTTGGCCATGTCAGTTTGTGAACCGCCCAAATGCCAGCATAATTCGTAAAAGGCCCGGCGCTCGGCGCTTTTTTCGCGTTGCAATATGGCCTGATGTTCCGCCCGCGTGATGCCTCGCATTTTCCTTGTAATGCACGGCGGGCCATTGACGCTTCGGGAGCAGCGGACAAGCAAGCCAGCCCATGTCCAGAACGAAGTTGTGGATGCGGCGCAAATACACATTGGTGGAAACCGTGCCGGCCCGCAGCACCTTCAGAAGATGTTCGGCTTGGGAATCCATGATTGGCAAATCGCGGATGACATCAAATGACCTTTGTTTGATGGCACGCTGCCAGCGCTCGCCCCAAGTGCCACGTTTCGTTCCTGCCAATGCTTCCATGGCCATCTGCCAGGTGCGCTTGTCTGCCAGAGGGTCGGTTGCCATCAGGTAGGTGCGCGCCAGGCGGAGGTTCAAATGCGCCTGCCGGTGCTGATTGGGTTTTGGCGGCGAACAGCGCGGCGGCTTCAGCGCGATCACGGGTTTGCAGGCTTTCCTGTTTGCCGGTGTTCCCGTCATGGATGTAGTAAATTCCGCGATGGCGGCGGTAGAGACGGAATCGTTGCTTCATAATTTTTTACGAAGCAGCGTAATTCTGTCATGCGTCCGCGTTGCGTATGGTTTACACAATCCGGCGCGGACAAGTTGGCCGTGAGCCAGTTTTGCCGGAGTTTCAGCGGAGGGTTGGCGAGTCGTTGCCGAGTTTCACCAAGTCCGCCGTCTGCTGGCAGTTTTGCTGGCAGTTGCAACCCGGTTCTTCACAACTCATTGATGCCAAAGCATCGAAAGTGGTGGCTGAGGGCGGAATTGAACCGCCGACACAAGGATTTTCAGTCCTCTGCTCTACCAACTGAGCTACTCAGCCAACCATTATAAACATTACGTTTCATCAAATTATGACGCTTGGCTTGAACCATTGCATCCCCTCCTGGTTTCCCGCGCAGTCTTTTCGATGAAAGCAGACTTCACAGAAACCCCAAGGGCGGGAGCGGAAAGCATCCCGAAAATCAAACGTAACGACAACCTATCCACAGACGGCAAATGGAGATCGTTTCCGAAGGTTCCAAACCTGCTGCAATACGTCGTAGCGGGGACATATTACGCAGGATGCAAAGTAAAAGGCAAGCCGGTTCGTGCCGCTTTTGATGCCGACGTTTTTTCCGCCGCAAAGATGCGTCCAGTAAGCATCTGACCCGGGAAATCATTGCCCGTCCAGCTGACGGAGCAAGCCGGCGGCACCGGGGGTTCAGTGGGGCAGCGCGTCACTTCTTTTTGATCGGAGCGGCCAATGGTTCGAGATGAATCTTTCGCAACTCAAGTTCCGCCCCTTCGCTCTGGATGCCGATGAAACCCGTTGAAACATTGCAGCCGGTGATCTTGTTCATGGACTTGCCGTTGACCATGATCTCAACCGTGCCCCGCGCGCGATGATTTGGTAAGAGCCCCAGTCACCCACAGGATTTTCGTTCGGCGGGCCGGTCATCGGTGCGTTGATGCTTTTCCTGCCATCGGCCGGATGCCCTTCCGCTTCCGCGCCGCTTTGCAGCCAGAAATCGCACTGTTTTTGGTATTGGCCCTGGCATTCAATGCACTTGGGCCAGATCTTGTCCGGCGATTGCATGTGGATGAGAATGCCCGTGTTGTTGGCCCGGGGCGCGACCTTCACAAACCGCCATTCCACGGTGAGCTTGTAATCGTGATAGCTTTTCTCCGTCCGTCAATAACCCGACGGCCGGCCGGCGCAATGAATCAGGCCGTTGGTCACGATCCAGGTTTCTTCCGGCGCGGAATTCGACCGCACGAAAAATGT
>Ga0247688_1000127_pt1 | contig 32936 bp, 32 predicted proteins | sample CNK29_metaG_FD_182718 | JGI IMG/M metagenome (GOLD analysis project Ga0247688, IMG submission 182718) | Soil microbial communities from Purdue University Martell Research Forest, Indiana, United States - CNK29 | ecosystem: Environmental > Terrestrial > Soil > Temperate forest > Bulk soil... | reverse complement strand
GTTTCCGAAGAGTTTGGTGAATTGCGGCGACTGCTCTGCGCGAAGTACCTGACGAACTTCTCGGTGTTTCGTTCGGTGCCGGATCACTGGGCCCTCGATCAGCTCTTTCCGATCGTGCCGATTCACCATCTGAACAAGCCGCCGACGGAGTACACGACGCTGTGCGACATCACGTGCGACTCGGACGGCATCGTCGACAAGTTTGTCGATCTGCACGACGTGAAGCAGGTGCTCGAGTTGCACTCGCTGAATCCTGACGAGCCTTATTATCTCGCGTTCCTGCTCGTCGGCGCTTATCAGGAAGTGATGGGAAACAATCACAACCTGTTCGGCGCGCCGCACGAAGCGCACATTCATATCGACGAAGAAGGTTTTTTAATCAAGAAAGTTATCAAAGGAACGACGGTCGGCGGCGCTGCCGAGCGCGCGCGTTACGAGCGCAGTTATTTGCACGACGGCTTTCGGCGCTTGATCAATCGCCGGGTGAAAGACGGCGAGTTGAGCGAAGCCGAGGGTGCCGACCTGGCCCAGTTCTATGAATCGCGTTATGACGCTTACACGTATCTCGCAGTCAATGGAGTAAAGACACGTTCGCGAAGACGAACGGACTATTAACTATTGCCGATTGTCGATTGCCAATTGCCGATTTGAAGCACTGCCGCAGCGCGCTGGCTCTTTTCAATCGGCAATTGGCAATCGACAATCGGCAATGACAAAACGAGGTTGACAACCTGCATGGTCACTCAACGAAAACCAAAAGCATCCAAGTACTTGACCACTCCCACGCGCCCAGTCCAGGTGGACCGCGATCGTTCGGTGGCCGGACTCCTCGAAAAAATGGAAGGCACCGGCTTTGGCGGGCGCCAGCTAGCCGAGGCCCATCGCATCTGGCTCGACATGCTCGGCGATAACACCACGATCATCGTCGCCGCGTCAGGCGCGCTGATCCCCGCGGGCATGCGCCGCTTGCTCGCCTACGTGATCAAGAATCGTTTTGTTGACGTGCTGGTGCTTTCGGGTGCGATGTTGTTTCACGATCTGCACGAGACGCTCGGGCGTTACCACTTCCAGGCCCATCCGAGCATGACCGATGCGGAACTGGAATCCGCCCAGATCAGCCGCATGTGGGACTTGCTTGCGAGCGACGAAGAATATCGCGAAGCGAAGGAATGGATCGGCGGCTTTACGAATCAACTCGATCAAACGCGCGCGTATTCAGCCCGTGAATTTCTGCACCTGCTCGGCCGCGAACTCGCCGAGATCGCTTCCGAAGACGGCATTCTGACGTCTGCCTACAAATCGCGCGTGCCGGTTTTCTGCCCGGCGATCGCCGACAGCGGGCTATCGGTCGGTATCGCCGGCGCCCGTTTTGAAAAGAAGAACAACTTCATGTTCGACATCATTCAGGACGTGCTCGACATGATGAACGTGATGGCCCAGTCGCGCGTGTCCGGCATCATCAATCTCGGCGGCGGCACGACGAAGAGTTTTATCCAGCAAGCGACTACTTCATCGTTCCTGCAGAAAGAACATCACCATGGCCACAAATATGCCATTCAAATCGCGACTGACTCAGCGCATCCCGGCGGCAAATCCAACGCAGTCTCGTTTGATGAAGGATTGATCTACGGCAAACTCGCGCGCGGCGCACACACGGCTTATGTTCCCTGCGACGCAACTATCGCGCTGCCGATATTGATCACTTCGCTTTCACAAACCGCGGCGAAATACATGAAGGGCCGGAAACGCCCAAACTTCACATTCGGCCGAGAGTTGATTGTTGAAGCGCCATAGCCACTCCCCGCGCTTGATGCCGCCGCGCGTACATCGACTTGTCCGCGGCTTCGATCGCATTGCCGAGATCGGTTAACGAAGCAAATCCCGCCACGCCGTAAGAAACCGTTACCGTGATCGGCACGCTGGTCCAACGGCGGCAGTTCTCTTCCAGCAGTTCATTCAGTTTTTCCAAACGCCGCCACGCCTCTGACTGCGGCAGATTGAACATCAGCACCAGAAACTCGTCGCCGCCCCAGCGAAACAACATGTCGTCGGCGCGCACCAGCGAACGCATCGCGCGCGCGACCGCGCGAATGGCTTTGTCGCCGACCGTGTGGCCAAACGTGTCGTTGATGGGCTTGAGATTGTCGATGTCGATCACCGCCACGCTGCCTGAGGTTTTCGACTCCTCGCCGTTTTCCGGCCGCCGCAACAGCGAATGAAACGCGTGGCGATTGAGTGCTTCCGTCAACGGATCCATTTGGACCAGCAACTCGAGCTTGTCGCGCGCTTCGATCAGATCGTGGTTGGTGAGTTCCAGTTCGCGGCGCACGCTCTCCATCAATACCATCACGGTGCCGAAGCCCAGCAGGATCTCGAAGAGCAGATCGAAAACCGACGTGTACTGCAAATAGGCCGCCGGCACGGTGAAACCAAACAGGCCCTTGCGCGCGCCAAACACCGGAATGTAATGCACAAAGCCGATGGTCAAAAGCAGCAACGCCGTCGACATCACGCGCACGCCGGGAGTGCGTTCGTCGTTTTTGAAGCCGCGCCAGAGTATCAGGAAGGAAGTCATGAACAACACCGCGACGATGAGCGAGTGAATCATGAAGAGATCGTTGAAGTCGCGCGAAGCGTGCGGCAACACGAGCGCTACGACGAGCGCCGGAACGAGAGCGTAGAGGTTTCGCTTCTGCGACGGCGCGCCCGACACCTGGATGTGGCAGCCGGCGATGAACAGCAACCCGAAGAGATACTCGCCAAAGAAGTAGAACGAGTAGAAGAGCCGCTGGTTGAGTTGCGCGTGGAAGCCAATGAACAGGCTGAGCAACGCAACCGACAGGCTGGCCCACGCGGCGATCCAGTATTTTAGCGACCGGCCCTTAATAGATGAGCGGATGAAGAGTGACAGGAGTGTGATTAGGAGGATACCGACGCACTGAATGGCTAGGCCGACATTCGAATCCATAAACTGTGACCTCGTTGCGGGAAAACGAGATGGGAAGTCAGGAAGATCTGGGCGGAAGGTCGAAAACGCTGGGACGGGTAAGGTGACCTGCCGAAAAGGATTCTAGCCGACTCGGGCCAACCAGGCCAAGAGTTTTCTTTTTTGTTATTGGAGGCTGTTGAGCACCTTGGCTTCTAACGCCGATCGGTCAAAATCCGTGTTAAAGAGGTCTTCGACTGAAAGCTTCTCAGTGTCGAGCAGGTACTTAACCAGCGAGTAATACTTGAAATACTGATAGCCCGCATCGTTGCCGGGGTTTGCTTTCCAACGCTGCACGCCCGTCGCGTAATCCAGTGTCGGGCCACCGGCGACGTACTCAGCGTAGCCTTCTTTTTTCCACGCCGGCATCGTGAGGTTCCTCACGTAGCCAAACTTTTCCCGCACCAGCAAGTGCGTGATTTCGTGACTCACGACCCCGCTCAAGCTCCGGGAGTTGTACTCAGCCGACTGGCGAAAGACCAGATCCTTCGAGACGTCAGCGGCGTTGATGAAGACGTTGCTGTTTGCCAGCACCGGCATGCCTTTACCGAAGGAGTTGGCGCCGATGTACAGGCTCAGTACGGAATAGAGTCGCTGGCTGTTGGTTAAAAAGATTCGCGGTTTGACCTGCGGGTCGTTGATCTGAGACTTCGCCAGCGTGGCTTCGACTTTATCGAGCACCGCGTAAATTTTCTGGTCCAGCGGCTCACGCGAGTAAACGGTAAAGTTTTTGTACGTGACGTGATGCGCGAAGAGCACCTGCGGATAGCAGAGCAGAAACATGTAAACCGCCGCGAAGCCGAGGAGCAGATAACGCGCGGTTCGATACAGCTTGTTCTTCTTCATGGCGGTGTTACGGGTCAGGCACTTGAATGGTTTCGGCCGAATCCACAGATTACACAGATTCTAGCTACGTCAGCCACTGCAGCACTTCTTCTTCACCCGTGCTGCGCGTGCCGCCGACGACGTGAATGAAATACTCCTCGAGCGAGACTGGCCCTTTGCCGTCATCTGCCAAACTGATCCCTTGCCGCAGTTCGTTCAGTGAGCCCGCAGCGAGCAGCTTGCCCTGCGCGATGATGGCGATGTCCGTGCAAAGGCGTTCGACGATCTCGAGCACGTGCGACGTGAGAAAAACCGTCAGCCCGCGCGTGGTCAAACGTGACAACAGATCCTTCAACGTGCGCGACGCAATCGCATCGACGCCTTCGAACGGCTCGTCAAGAAAAAGTATTTCCGGCCGATGAATCAACGCGCAGGCCAGTGAGAGTTTCTTCTTCATGCCGTGCGAGTACTCGATGATCAACTTCTTCGGTTCGTTCTGAAGTTCCATCAACTCGAGCAGCTCTTTCGCACGTTGCGCGATGTCGTCGCGTTGCAGGCCGTACATGCGACCGGTGAACGCGAGCATTTCAGCGCCGGTGAGGCGTTCAAACAGATTCAGGTCTTCGGGCACGACGCCGATGTGCCGTTTGACTTCCATCGGTTGCGCGGCGATGTCGTAACCCAGCACGCGCAAACTGCCACTCGTTGGCGCGAGCAGCCCAGTGAGCATTTTGATCGTGGTCGATTTGCCGGCGCCGTTCGGGCCGAGGAAGCCGAAGAAGCTGCCGCGATTGACGTGGAGATTGAGGTGATCGACCGCTACGAAATCGCCGAATTGCTTGACCAGGGAGAAAGTTTCAACCGCCGCCGTTGTCATGCGAGCAACAATACAAAGGAGAACCTAACCACGCAACAACGCCTTCGCGGCATCAGCCTTCACAAACTGCGGAAACTCTCGATGCGTGCTCATGAGAAACGCGTTCGAACTCGCTTGCAACGCGTTTCCGTGCGTAGCCGCGAGCCGCACAAAACGACCGAACGGCGACCAGCCGAAGTAGTAACCATCTTTGAGACTGATGAGGACGTCAGCCGTGTGCTTCACTCGCGGCGTGAAAATTGATTTGTAGATATTCACCACTGCATCCGGATATTTATGTCCGGCCGTCTTCGCAAACCATTCCCGATCCGTTTTAAATCCGGGTTCAAAAGAACCTAACTCCAGCGGATCCCCCGTGTGCAAAAGATACTGATAAGTCTCTCCGTCGCGTTGAACTCTCGCTTGTCCTCTTTCACTCTCAATCGCGATTTCATCACCATCTCTATACACCGCAAAATCAACACCTGTAACTCCAACACTCGCGCGCGCCACTTCCGGAATCACATCCTCGTCGCAATACAGCGCCACATAACTGCAAAGGCCAAACGCCGGTATTACAAGCTTGAAACCACGATCGCGCAACGTCGACGCCAGCGGCACGCGCTGATTTTCTTCGAGGTTCATCCCGTGATCCGAGAACATCACGATCTCGGTTTCGTCACCACAATAACTGCGGATCTCTTGCAAGATCTTATCGAGCGATTCCAAGGCCACCGCCAACCGCTCCGGCCCCTGCGCGTGCAACAGTCCATCAGTCGCTTTGAGAAACGCGAAGTAATCGCGCGTCTGCGGCGCGTTGCGAAAGCGCTCGCGAAACCGTTGCATGTCCGCGCGCCACACGCGTTCCGGCGCGACGTAGATCAGAAACTCAAACGGCAACGGCTCCTGGTAATCGAGATCGTCCATGTACGACGAAGGAATCTTGTCCGGCGTGCGACGCCCGAGATACTTCTTGATCCCGCCGCGCAATTCACGCGCGTGGCGATCGAAATAGAGACTCTCGTAACCCGGCGGCGGCGTGGCGCCAAACATCGCCGAGAGCGCGACGTTAGTCATCGTCGGAAACGGCGAGAGCAAGCGTGAGGGTCGTTTGAAGACGTCGAAGAGCCCGCGATGACGCGCGGCTTCAATCAATGCGTGGGGCACGCCGTCCAGGCAAAGCAGCAGGCGACGGACTCGAGTAGGCTGAGACATGATTTTGTATCTCTCTGTGTCTCTGTGGTTGAATTCGTTTGCGGCAAGCATAAACCACAGAGACACCGAGGCACAGAGAAGAACTCAGTTGCTGCTCACGTCGGACGGCCCGCCGCTGGCTTCCGCTTTGTAAGCTTCCTTCAAGCCGCGCTTTGCTTTTTCGTGCGCGTCGTATATGTCTGGACGCGCGAGCACTTCCTTGTACTGCGCCAGCGCTTCATCGCGTTTGCCGGCTACGTCGTAAGAGCGCGCGGCGTAAAGATGGGCCATCGTTACCAAGCCCGGTTCAGCATGGTCCGCCTTTGTCGTCGCCAGATATTCTTTCGCCGCGCGCTCATGCGCGCCGGCCGTGAACAACGCTTCGCCGTACTTGAAATGAATCAGATCCAGCGCCCGGCCCGCGGTCTCACGCACGTTGCGATCGCGCAGGATCTCGTCGAACGTCGCAAACGCTTCCTTCTCTGCCTGAACAGCGCCGATAAGATCGCCGGCTTTTCGCTTTTGCGCCGCGAGCGAAACGAGACCGTCCGCGGTTTCGAGTCGCAACAGGTAATTGCGCGGATACTTCACGCTCAACTCGCGCGTAAGCTTCACCGCGTCTTCGTAACGCTGCTCGCGCGTGTAGAGCAGCACGAGCACCGTCTTCGCATCGTCCTGCGCCCAACGGCCTTCCTGGGCCACTTGTTCGAGCAGCTTCAGGCCGCGCTTCTTCGAACCACGATAACCGGTCGCGCCGGCGAAGATCTTCACCGGCAACGGCAGCGAGCCGACGACGTATTCATAAAGCCCGATTGTGATCTGCGCGTCGATATATTTCGGATCGAGTTTCAGGACTTCGCGATGATGATCGACCGCGTCGTTGCCGTCGCGCAGCGCCGTGATATGCCGGCGCTCGACCGCTTCTTCAAACGCCGCCTTCAGTCCTTCGGTGTTCGCGAGGAAGTCGAGGGCTTCGATATTCTTTGGTTCCTGCTTGAGTTTGGCTTCGGCGAGACGTTTCGCTTCGCGCGTGAGATTGCGAAACTCCGTGATGATCTTCGGATCGACTTTGTCGTCCTCACTGTTTCCGTAGAACGACTCTTGACTGTAAAGCGAGACTTGCAAACGGCGCGATTCGTAGAGTGTTTTGATCCAGAGTCGCGCCGCGAGCAGTTGATAACCACCGGGATGATTCGGGTAAAGCTGGGCGATTTCTTTGAAATCGCGATTGGCTTTGTCGTAGTCGATGTTGTAAAGGGCGTCGAGGCCGCTGCGTCTTAGCTCTTCGAATCGGGCGCGCTCTGGCTCGTTTAGCCACGGCGTTGATGGTTGCGCAAAAACTAATGGGGAGCACAACAACAGAACCAGAACACAGCCAAGATGCCTCACTGTTCACCTCTCTTTTACGCGGATGAAAACGACTCCATGTACTTCACGCCCGAGCCGGTATTGAACAACACCACTCGATCGTTCTCGCTTACCTGCCCGGCGGCCATCAACTTCCGCAACGCCGGCAAGCAAGCCGCACCTTCAGGCGCACAGAAAACTCCTTCCAGCGAACCAATTTCACGCGTCGCATCGAGCAACTCTTCATCGGTAACGGCCACTGCCGTTCCACCCGAATCACGCAACGCATCAAGGATCAGAAAGTCGCCAATCGCTTTCGGCACTCGCAAACCCGAAGCCGTCGTCGCGGCATTCGGAAACTCGTCAGCGAAACGCTTCCCTGCGGCAAACGCGCGCACGATTGGCGCGCAACCCGCGGCCTGGACCGTGACCATTCGCGGCCGGCGACTTCCGATCCAGCCCATCTGTTCCATCTCAGCGAACGCCTTCCACATTCCGATCAGCCCGGTGCCACCGCCGGTCGGATAGATGATCACGTCAGGCAACTCCCAGTCGAGCTGTTCGGCAAGTTCATACCCGAGTGTCTTCTTGCCTTCGACGCGATAAGGTTCTTTCAGAGTTGAAACATCAAACCAGCCTTCAGCTTCTTTTCGCCTGCCGACTTCCGCACCGCAATCGGTGATCAGGCCGTCCATCAGCGTGACGTGCGCGCCGGTCAGTTCGCATTCGACTACGTTCGCGCGCGGTGTGTCTCGAGGCATAAAGATGAAGCACTCGAGTCCGGCGCGCGCCGCGTACGCAGCGAGGGCGCCCGCCGCGTTTCCGGCTGAGGGCACAGCCAGCTTGGCCGCGCCGAGTTCCTTGGCCATTGAAACCGCGGTGGCCATGCCGCGAGCTTTGAAACTCTGGGTCGGGTTCTGCGATTCATCCTTGATGTAAAGCTCTTTAATGCCGGCGCGCTCGCCTAAGTTCGTCGCGCGCAAAAGTGGCGTCCAACCTTCGCCGAGCGAAACGAGATTTTCATCGTTTTCAACCGGCAACACTTCGCGATAGCGCCACAGATCCGAGCGCCGCGCGGGCAGTGACTCCTTGGTTAACGTGTGTTTCGCACTATCAAGATCGTAGCGAACGAGCAACGGCTTGCCGCATTCGCGACAGAGATTGAGCAACCGACGTGCCTCGTGCTTCAGCCCGCAGAGGCCGCATTCAAGATGAGTAATATGCATAGGTTATTGAAATCAGAGTTGGGGCGGGATCGCAAGCAGGAGCAGGAGGTTTGCTCCTGGCGCAACAAACCTCGGTAATTATCCCCTTGACACAAGGTAGGCCAGAGTAGTATTATTTCTGCATGGTAAGCGGACTTACTGCTGCTCTGGCTCTTCAACTTCGCATTCCGGCTCTTCGCTTTTGCCTGCCTGTCGCCGCAGTTCGTCTGCTATCTCAGAGCCAAATACGTAATCAAGCGCCTCGTCAGTCGTCATCTCGATTGGCGTCTTTTTATCCTGTTCGTCATCCTTTTGCTGCATAGGAGTTCTCCGATGCCACGCGCCGTCAACTATAACTCAGATACTAACCTGATCGACCTTTTTGAGAAATTCGGGAGCGACGAAAAGTGCCGCATCTATCTTGAGAAACTGCGCTGGCCGGATGGCCTCAAGTGTGTCCGTTGCCAGTCGGACAAAATCTCGCGCATCTACAAGCGCAACCAATTTCATTGTGATGGCTGCCAGTATCAATTCTCTGTCACCGCCGGGACGATCTTTCACGATTCGCACCTGCCCCTGATGAAATGGTTCGCCGCGATCTATCTCCTGTCGGAATCGAAAAAGGGAATGTCGGCGCTTCAGCTTAAACGTACCTTGCGAGTCTCGTATAAGACCGCATGGTTTCTTTGTCATCGCATCCGCGAAGCTGTCAAAGATGACGTTTGCGAGTTGCTCAGCGGCTTCGTTGAGTGCGACGAAACATATATCGGCGGCAAGGCCAAATTCATGCACGAATCACGCAAGGCGACGTTGAAGCGCGGCAAAGCCGGACTTAACAACAAAACTGTTGTGCTTGGTGCGATTCAGCGCGGCGGCAAAGTACGACTCGAAAAAGGCGCATTCGGAACCGCTGCCACGCGCGATGAATTACACGCTTTCATCAAATCCAAGATTGCCGACGAAGCTAAGGTTATCTTTACAGATGAAAATACCGGCTATCACGGCATTCAGGACGACGACACGCTACACGTTGCTGTAGACCACGGAAATAAACAATGGGTGCGCGGCATTGCTCACACAAACACACTTGAGAACGTCTGGAGCCTGTTCAAGCGTTCAATCGTTGGCAGCTATCACCAGGTCTCTGTCAAACATCTGGATCGTTATCTCGATGAGTTCGAGTTCAGATTCAACAATCGGCACAACCCCTACTTGTTCCGCGATACGTTGCTGAGACTTCTCAACTCAACGAATATCGAATACAAAAATCTCATTGCCGAGGATGACGAAGCAGCCTAGATCAGGGAGTACCCCCTTTGGGGGATTCCCTATTGACCTTTCCCCGGAAACGGAGTACAAGCAGTTTGGCCCATTAGGGGCTGAAGTCCCACGTTCCTCAGTTCGCCAGGAGAGCCTCCCCTGATGGCGTTTCAAGAAGCCGGTGGCGCAGCCAAGCTGATCGATGCGTTTAACAACCTTATAAACACGCTGTTGAGCCATTACGGGCCAGCCGGGACTCTCGCTATAATCATAGGGGCGTTTGTTCTGGCGATAGGCTGGCGACTCTTTACGGATTGGCTGAAAAATAAAAAGGTTGACCAAGCACTGGCTGAGAAAGAAGCAAGCATCAAACGACTCGCGGGCGAGATACGTATGTATAGAGCAGTCTTTCTCAAAGAGAAGGCCGGATGGGATGATGACTTGATAAACAAATTCCTTTTGAGCGACGCCGAAGAAGCGGCAAAGCCCGCTCCTCAGCAGCGTCGCCGCCTGACTGGACGGAGAGTGGAAAATGACTAACGCTTTCACATGGTTAGCTATCATTGCAGCAGCTTGGATATTCCGAGAGCTTATAGTTAGCTTCTGGAATTGGAGAAGGATTCGCAGACTAGATCATGCGGCTAGGGTCGAGCGCACTCGATCTCAATTCGCCAAAGCCAGAAACTCGCTAATGCACTTGGCTCTCAAGGAACAAATCAATCCAAATTCAGTGACCTTCACAACGATTTACCAGCTCCATACTGTCTTTATGAGGTCACCTGACAAATACCGCGAGCTGAGTGCGGCGGTCCGACATGCGCTGTTTACAAACGACCAAAAACCCAATGAATCCTTTCTTGCTGAGAAGGACAACTGGAATGACGATGTACGTAAAAACATGATCGAGACTTCTGAGGCTATGGCACAACTTCTCGTAGACTATTCATTCTGGTTCTGGATCTTAGATCATATTGCGCGCCGTCCGTGGTTAGCTAAGCCCATTGCGTCAGTACTTCGTCAGGTCAAACGTAGATTTGAACATTTCTTGGAGCGAACCAATCCCGACATTTGGGAAATTAAAAAGGCGCAAGTGGTCATGCACAATATGGCGGCGGCTTAGCTTTCTAACCTACCCCTCATTCGAGGCGACGAGATTCTTAGCAGGACTCGTCGCTTCGTTTTTACAGCTTCATTTTATCATCAACTAAAACTTCCATCGGCACCTTAGCCAATCGCGCATAAGCCAGAACTAACATCATCGTGGGCTCGCGCTGGCTGTTTTCATACTGCGAGATCTGCGATGCACGTAGCGGCGTGTCTTTGTAGTTCAATGCGGTCACGATCTCCCGCTGGCTCATTCCCAAACCCTCGCGGATCTGCCTCAGCTTCTTTCCTAGCTTCTTCGGCATCGCTCGCCTCTGCATCAGGAGTTCCCTCCTAATCCAGACTTGCGCGATGCGCTACGTAGTGGTAGCACCGTGAGGCTTGCTTGATTGCTTTGTCGTTTCGCCCAGATGTGCCGGGCGAGTATCACCTAATCTTTTCCTCCGAGGCTGTCAGCATGGCGTATCGCAAAAGAGCTTTCCTCAATCCGATCTCTACAGGTAAACCGTCATTCGTTTTTGCCGTGGCCCAATCCAGTGAAGGCGGCAAAAAGGAATATGGCGACTATGTTCTAACAATCGCAGATTGCAAGCGCATGATCGAGCTTGATTTTTCTCTCACTGGCCCGCGCTTACGAAAACAGAACCTAGCAAAGATTGACCTGCTAGCGGAAGTGATAAACCGCTTCAAAACCGCGATTCATGCGGAGGCGGATCTCATCGACCGGAGGCGGCATAAATAACCATGCGTAAGCCACGTCTAAAGCCCGCGCGCCTTGCCGAAAAGTTGCTTGCGATCCGGAGCAAGTTCGGAGTGAGCCAGACCGGGATGACGCAGCTACTCGGAAATGACTTTGGATACAACCGACTCTCGGAATATGAACTTGGGAGGCGAGAGCCAAACTTGATGCTGCTGTTGAGATACGCGAGGTTGGCAAAGGTGCCGGTTGAATCCCTGATTGATGACGACATCGAATTGAAGTTCTGATCATTCAGGTCTTACCTGTCAATGTAAAATCCGATACTGCTTCGTATCCTCGATGCTGCCGTTCTCAGCGGTACAATATTATCGTCCGTGTAAACATAAACTACTGGCTGCACATGGAGGCCTAACATGTGCAAATCATCATTCCTGGCTTGCATCTTCAGATCTGTAACTATGTCCTGGAAATCGTTGGCGACTTTACCAAGTATTTCCCCTGAGCAATACGTCTGCCGTATGTACAAAGCGACGTGAACCTGCGTGCTATTCTCTAAGGTGCCGAGCCTCGTGTAGAAGTCGCACGTTCCTATACCAGCAGGGGAAAGGATATTGTAGGTTTTATAGCCTTTATGTAACGGCTTTAACCTACTCATGAAGCTGCCAAAATATGGCCCAATCGATGGGCCTACAGATGGCGAGGGTAGCGGATCAGGGGGCCGCAAAGTCGCCGCCACGACGGGTGTTGGCGTCGCTATTGCAGACAGCGTCAGGGAAGGAGTTGGCGTGACGGTTGCCGACACTCTTCCCGTTGTAGATGGCGACGGCGACGGCGGAGAAAGGGACGGTGATGGCGAGATCGCCGTGACGGCGGCAACTTTCGGATCTTGATTAGCGGTTTTCAACCGTTGCTCATGCCGATTCACTAGCCAAAGACCAGCACCCGCCGCCGCTCCCGTAATCGCCCCAACTATGACCAAAATCGCTAGGAACATTCGAGGGTAAGTAGTATATAACCATGCGCGCGCGCGGTTGGCTTTTTTAGTATGCCAAGCCCAGTAAAGCCAAAAGGCTGCCGCTACGTAACCCGCGAGCAAAATTACCCAATCAGGAATCGATGCTCCGTATTTTTGGTTTAAGACGTTCAACGCAGCGGCTCCCACTGTTGAGGAAACAGCAAGGGCGAGCAACGCGCGTTGAGGGTTCGGCTTGTCCGGCCCTTTTGGTTCACGGTCTGCCGAGGGGTTAGGTTGTACTTGCTGTTCGGAGTCCCTGCTCCGTAAAAACTCAGCGGCTTGGGCCATGATCTTGGTCGTGCGATCAACCTCCGCTTCGAGTGCCTGAAGACTACCGCTATCAGATGGCCCAACAATCGGCGATAGATCGTCCCGCGCCGCACTCGGCGGCTTCTCTGCCTGAAACATTGCGCCAATCTGTCGCCTTGCCCGCGCTTCTCGTTCCGCATGCTTTCGGATCGCAGGATCGTTAAGCAAACGCGCCCACTCTTCGTCTTCCGCGTTGGGAGTATCGCGACCCGCGTCCTTTGCCAGCGTGTCCGCGATTTGCTTAGCCCACTCTTGTTCAGCTTCGCCGGTAACGTCGTCGGCCAGCCGTTTAAGCATCTCCACCTGCTCCCGCGGAGTTTCAGGCGAGGTATTATCGGGAAAATGCTTTTCGAGTTCGGAGACTTCGATTCCGCGCTTTGGTGGTTGCTCTGCGGAGTCGCGTTGCTGTTGCATGTCCGCGCTGTCAGAGTCGGTGGACGCCGCGAGATGATCGGGAGTATCAGACACCTAAGAAGCGCCGCCTTTCTCCGACACTCGTCGAATAGTTTTGCGGCTGCCATCTTTTGAACGTGGAATAGCAGACAAAGAGAGACACAGCGGGCAGAGGGCCATGTCAGAAGTTTAGAGGTTTGGGTTCCCTGCGTCAAAGGGATAATTACCCAAACCTCCTGCACTCAAAAAATGGTTGGCTTTGCAGTCTTGTCAGTGGTCGTGGCCGCTGTTGCCGTCGATTTGGCTGCGGATTTCGCCACTGGGCCACGTTGTGCTGTGAACGTTGACGTAAGTCGAGCCGGCGCGGATCGCGCGGATGAGTTCACCCATCTCGCCGGTGTTCAATCCCTGTGCTCTCGCTGCCGCGGTAGCCGGAATATTCGGACTGACATCCGCCGCGAAGATCGTTCCGGAGATAGTTGCGGGCGGTGCGGGGCAGGGTTGAGTTCCTGCTGGTCCATTGCCGAGGTTCGTGCACAGAAAAACGCTGATGCCGCCGGTCGTGCCTTTGGCGCCGAAGTGAATGTGCGACTGCTGCACGGCGCCTTCAAGATCGGAGTAACTCAATTCCCAGTCAATGCGCGATTCATCGTTGCTGATGCGCGCGTTGAAGGTTCCATTGCCCGTGGTTGAGATCGCCGCGGGCGTCTCTTCGTATCCGGTTAGAAACTCGCTGATTTTTTTGAAGCCGCCCTGCGCGAACACAATCGACGCAGACACCAGGGCGACCAAGGTGAGAACAGCAACAGACACTCCCAGTCTTCGCATCCCTTTTACCTCCAAGTTAGTTTCTGTTTTATGGGGGCGCGCATCATAACACAAGGCCGTTTGATCTGTGTATGCACGGATGCTACTTTGGTTATCTTTATGACGATTCGTTTGTTGGCGCTCGATCTCGATGGGACACTGCTCAATCAACGCGGCCAGATCTCCGAACGAAACCTGAACGCGATCAAAAACGCACGCGACAACGGCGTGCGCATCGCCCTCGTCACCGGCCGCCGCTTCCGCGACTCGCGCCCCGTCGCGCTCGAGCTTGGCCTCGACGTCCCGCTCATCTCACACAACGGCGCGTTAACCAAACATGTCGAAACCTTGCAGACCGTGGCCGTCTTGCCGTTGCCACTTGCGCCCGCACGCGAAGCACTGCGCGTCGGCCGCGAGTTCGGCTCCGATCCTTTGCTGAGCGACGATCACGAAGGTTTAGGCGTGCTGATCTACGATCACATCAGCGGCGACAACATCGCCGTGCACAAATATCTCGCCTGGGCCAGGCGGCTCCACGGCAAAGAAGAAGGCGAAAAGGCCGTGCGGAAGGTTGACTCGCTGGAAGACTACCTCGATCATGAAGCCATTCATCTCTCGTTCTCGGGCCGCTGCGCAGCGATGGACCAACTCGAACAGTTGCTCCACGAAGATCTGGGTGCGAGCGTGAAGATACTCAGCACGAAGTATCTCGAACAAGACTTCACGCTGCTCGACATTTTGAATCCAGCGGCGTCGAAAGGCGCGGGCGTCGCGGCCGCCGCCGCTGAACTAAACATCGGCGCCGAAGAGATCATGGCGATTGGCGACAACTACAACGATCTGGAAATGCTTCTTTTCGCCGGCACCGGCGTGGTGATGGCGAACGCGCCACTCTCGTTGCGCGAAATTCCCGGCTTGCATCCGACGGCGACAAACACCGAAGACGGCGTGGCCCTCGCGATCGAACAATTCATTCTTTAACCCGGAGGAGACAACATGGCAAATCGAACGGCAGTGATTCAAACAAACAAAGGCACGATTCGCGTCGAGATGTTGGAGGCAGACGCACCGAAGACGACGGAGAACTTCATCACGTTGGCCCAAAAAGGGTATTACAAAGGTGTCATCTTTCACCGGGTGATCAAGGGCTTCATGATTCAGGGTGGCGACCCGACCGGCACGGGCCGCGGCGGCGAGTCAGCATGGGGCGGGCGCTTCAACGACGAGATCAATCCGCGCTCGGAAGTTTACCAGCGCGGTTACAAAGCGGGCACGATGGCGATGGCAAACGCCGGCCCAAACACAAACGGCTCGCAGTTTTTCATCATGCACGTGGATTATCCGCTGCCCCCGAGTTACACGATCTTCGGGCGCGTTACTGAAGGACAAGACGTGGTGAACGCGATCGCGACCACGCCGACGCGCAGCGATCGTCCCATCGACGAGGTCCGAATAGAAAACGTTACGATCGAAGACGCAGCTTAAACGGATCGCAACGAACGAATTCGATCGGTGAGGTACTTCTTCGCAGCTCCGATCGCATCGACGAGTGAAAGTCTCCGGGCGAGGTTTGCGGCAATAGCGGCCGAGAGTGTGCAGCCCGTACCGTGAACCTCGCCAACATCTATATACTCCGCACGGAACTCCGTAAACCGACCAGCATCATCAATCAAAATATCCAGCGCCTCCGCCTGTGACCCCAATCTGTGTCCGCCTTTGACCAACACCGCTGGCGCTCCTAATGAGCGAATCGCCTCCGCCGCTCTTCTCAAATCGTCTTCAGTTTCAATCGCAAAGCCGGCGAGCCGTTCCGCTTCGGGAATGTTCGGCGTCACCAAACGCGCCAGGGGCAGAAGCTCGTTCTGCAAAATCGCAAACGCCTCTGCGCCGATCAGATCGTGACCTGAAGTCGAGACCATCACCGGATCGACCACCGGCGCGGGCAGATCTTCTTCCCGAAACAAGCGCACTACTTCCGCCACGATCTCCGCTGTCGGCAACATGCCCGTCTTCGCGGCCGCGACTTTCACGTCGCGCACGATCGGTTCAACCTGCGCGCGCAACGTCGCCGCCGTTTGATGTTCAGCGCCAAACACGCGCTGCGCATTTTGAAACGTGATCGACGTAATCGCCGCGGCCGGAAAACAGTCGAACGCGGCGATCGTCTTGATGTCCGCGACGACGCCCGCGCCGCCAGACGGATCGACGCCAGCGATCGTCAGCACCACCGGGCTATGTTGCTTGATTGAATACATCGAACATCTTGATCGCCGCGATGCCGCTCGCGCCCGCGGCAAAACACTTCTCGGCATTATCGAGCGTGATCCCGCCGATCGCGATCACAGGGAAGCCTTCCAGCTCGGCCGCGACCTCGAGCAGTTTTTCCAATCCCTGCGGCGGGCCAAACGCGATTTTCGATTCCGTTTCAAACACGGGACCAAACACGACGAAGTCGGCGCCACTTGCACGCGCCGCTTGCGCCGCTTCGAGTGAATGCGTTGAAGCGCCGATCAAAAACTCCGCGCCGCAAATATCGCGCACTACGCGCGGTGACAACGAAGCAGCGGTGAGCTGCACGCCGTCGGCGCCTGCCGCACGCGCCACGTCGAAACGATCGTTAGCCAGCAAACGTGTCACGCTACCGCTCGTGATCGCCGCTGCGCGCCTGATCAGTTCGTAGAGCACGCGCACGCTCAGCGCCTTCTCACGAATCTGGACCAACGACACTTCCGCCTCAACCGCAGCTTCAACTAACGTCAGGATGCGGTTGAATTCGTCGTCGTCAGGAGTTGTTTTATTGTTCGTCGCGCCGCTCGTGATCGCGTACAGAATCGGCGGTGGAAGGCTCGGCGGCATGATGTTCGTGACCACTGTTGCGACTGGGGGCGATCTGGCTTTGCAAGGCAGCGACGGTGTGCTTGAAGTTGAAGATCTCCCAAATCGCGATACCGAGATTCAGAAGCCCGACGCCACTCACTGCACCGCGTACCCAACCCGACGCGACCACTACTTGCAAGCTCTGGCTGCCAATCTTGCGAGCAGCATATAACAGAAAGTAGTTGTTGCCCCACTCGCTGAAGCCCCACATTCCCTGCGGCCACCATGGCGCCACCGTGAGGAAGATGCCGATCTCCATGCAGAGAATGATGTAGAAAATTACGCTGAGCCGCGCTGACATTAAATCTTACTTCCCTTTCAACTGGCTGAGCTTGTCTGCCACTTCGCGATACGAAACATCGACCCCGTAAACTTCAGTATAAAAATCTCGCGCCTGCTTGAAATCGCCGAGTTGTTCATACGCCGAACCCAGCTCGTAACGCAATGCCTGATACTCGTCTTCGCTGTGGCCCGGCGCCGACAATCCCTTCTTGAACCAAAGCACCGCGGCTTCCGGCATTCCCTTCTGCATGAAACAGTGCCCGAGGAGATTGCAGCATTGCAAGAAGCGCGACGTGCCGTCTTTGGGCTTCACCAAATTCGCACAAGCCTGAAACTCCTGAATCGCTTCGTCGATCAGGTCCATCTCCTTGTACGCGGTGCCCATATTGTAATGCGTTTCGAAGTCTTCCTTAACCTCGTCGCCCTCTTCAGCCACGCGAAATTCTTCAAACAACTCCGCGAGCCCGGCATCGATTCCAGGTCCCTTGCTTGTTGATTTAGGAGCAGGCGCACTGCTGCGCGCTTCAACCGGTTCGCCGGCTAACGCCGCATACGGGCTGTCGTCGAAAGGATTTGCCTCTTCAACCTGCGCCACCGGAATCTCCTCGACGGCGCCAAACTCAAACACCGCCGGCGCTTCTACGACCGCTTGTCCGGCTGACTCGGCAAGCTTGTCGCGTCGCGCTTGAATGTCAGGATGCGATCCAAACTGGCGCTCGAGCATTTCGAGCGTGTCGACGGCGATGTCGGAATAACCCTGCGCGATGTAGAAGTCGACGCTCTCCAACTCCTGGCGCATCACGTTCTCGTTGCGCTCCCCACCTTCAGCCGGCACTGCGACCGCCACGTCGGTAGCGACGTCGCCGTGATCTTCATTCAGATTGGCAAACGAAGTGTCGTTTAGATCGGCAAACGAGGTGTCGTTTAGATCGGCAAACGAAGCGGTCGGATCGGAGAACGTCGAACCCGGCGCAGCGTTCGTTTCAAACTCATCTTCGACAGCCGCCTGTTCGACGTGGTCCTGGTCCTGCACGACGGCGAACGTTTCAAATTCCGGCACGTCGCCTGTCGGTTCCGCTTCTGGTTCTTCCGCGGGACGCGAGAAATCATCCGGCGACTCGTCCTGCAAGCCGCCCAACAGATTGAGGCGATCGAGGTAACGCTGTTCGTCGGGCGCGAGCCGCACGAGTTGCGTCAACGCGTAACGTTCTTCGTCGACCAGTTCCGAAGCTTCCGCCGACTCAGCCAGCCGTTCCAGCGCGGCTCGCAACGCGTCCATGTCGCGTTGCCACCAGTGAATGCGCACCAGCATGCGCAACGCCGCGACGTGATCGGGATTGCGAACCAACACCTGGTTGACGATCTCGAGCAGTTCTCTTTCTTCGCGGCCGGCGAGCATGCGCTCGATGATCGTCGAGAGGATGCGCACAACGTCGTCAACGTCGCCGAGCTTCAGGTACAACCTCGTGACCGGCAGAAACTCCGGATAATGCGCGCTGTCCTGGGCCATTAACAACGTGGTGGCGCGTTCGGCGCCGCGCGGATCTTCGGCTTCCAGATGCGCGCGCGCCAGCATCGACACGAGCTCTTCGTCGTCTTCTTTGCCCTCGACCGCGTGTTCGAGCACTTCAGCCGCTTCGTCGGCGGTGGCGCGCGCGATGTGACTCTCGAGCATGCCGCGGAGTGCTTCGCGATCGTCACGCACCAGTTGCAAAGCTTTGTTGTAAGCGTCGAGAGCTTTGTCGTAGAAGTTGGTCTGATGCAGGCGATTGGCTGCCATGACAAAGGCTTCGGCAGCTTCGTGGCGCATGTTCTCTTTGACGTAGCCTTCCGCGAGCTTGAGGCGAATCTCAGTGTTGTTTGGATCGAGGTCGGCTATCTTGTGCAGGACGTCGAGCGTCTTCTTGTTTTCACCGGTGTGCGTGTAAGCGTCGGCAACGATCAGGTACTGCGCGCGCGCGTCGTGAACGAGGCCCTGGGTGGCGTAGAGTTCGGCGAGCTTGTACGCGATGATGGGATCGCGCGTGCGGATACGCTCGATCTTCTTGTACATCGCGATGGCTTTGAGATTGAATTCCTGCGTGCTGTAGTGTTCGGCGATGCGCTCGAAGCAAGAGACGGCTTCCTCTTTCTTCCCTGAGCGCACGTAAAGATCACCCAGCATGTTCAAGGTCGTGAGATCGTCGGCGTCGTTCTCGACGATCTGTCGATACTCCTTGATAGCTGCGTTGATTTTTCCCTGAGAAAGAAATTTCTCAGCGGATTTTAGAACCTTCGCTTTATCGAAAGCCATCAGGTCTTAGAGATATCATTAAAACGGATTCTGCGGCCTTAACGGTAGCAACGGGCAGGGGACAATGCCAATCAGATAAGCGCCTTGTCTGTTTCCAACTCCGGCAATCAGCCGCGAGATACGCTAACATGCGTAAATAAAGGGTGTCAACGCAGCTATTTAGTGAAAATTTGGGTCAGCGAATCGCGATCGCCGGACTCTTCATTTACGTAGCATTTGCACCGCATTCCGTCGCCGCCAGTTCGATCGGGGTGGCGATTGCGGGCATTGGCTGGGTGATCAGGTCTCTGGCCACGCGCAGCCTGGGCTTAAGCCGATCTAGATTCGATCTGGTGATCGTGCTGTCGCTCGGGTGGACCGCGCTCTCTTCGTTTCTCTCCGAAGAGCCTTCGATCAGTGTTCTGAAACTGGGTTCTTCGTGGAGCGTCTTTCTCTTTTACCTGACACGCGCGGTGTTGACGCGGCGAACGGCGCTGCTGCTGGTCGCGGTGTTGATTTTGTCCGGCTGCGCGGGCACGTTCTACAGCGCGTTTGATCTGTTGCGTGGGCGCGGCGTGGTGGTGGAGTCGGTCGCGCCGGGAAGCCCGTTTAGCCAGGTTGAAGTTCGCCCGGGTGACACGGTCTGGCGGATCGGGAAGCGCCGGGTTTATTCGCTGGCTGAGCTGGATGAAGCGTTGCGCCAGGCGCCGGCGAATGCGGCGCTTTCGGTCAGTGTCATTTCGCAAGGCGAGCACGTCGAACGCCGTGGGCTGGTCGTGTCTGCGGCGCAGCAACAATCAACGTCGCCTTCCGGATTGGTTGGGACCGAGCGGAGTCATCGTTTCCGGGCTTCTGGTTGGACGCGTCACTACGAAACATTCGCTGAGATCCTGCAAATCATCGCGCAACTCGCGCTCGGGCTCGCGCTCGCGCATCTGCGAAACCACGGGTCAAACAAATACTTCCGCGTCGCGATCGTGGCGGCGGCAATCTTGACGACGGGGCTCGTTTTCACCGCGATGCGCACCGTGATTGTCGCGCTGGTGATTGGCGCGTGCGTGATTGCGTGGCGCGCGTTACGGGGTGCGTACCAGGTCGTTTTTGTATTTGTGCTCTTCTTCGTGCTCGCGTTCGGCGCGGTGGTCGTTTGGCAAACGCGCGCGCGCGATGCGCTCTCGCTGAACGATCCGAGCTCGAACCTGCGCTTTGAGGTGGCGCGTGTCGGCCTGTCGCGCATCATGCTGCACCCGGTGTTTGGTCACGGCATGGATGCGATGCAGCGCCACTGGCACGAGTGGGGCTTTCCCGGCAACGACATGCTTCATCTTCACTCGACGCCGTTGCAGCTCGCTTTCGATCGCGGGTTGCCGCTGCTCGCGCTCTGGTTGTGGATGATGATTCTCTTCTGGAGCGACATCGCGACGAACGGCAGGCGAGCAGCGGAGCTGAGCGACACTCACGTCTACGGAATCCTGCTCGGCGGGTTGGGTGGCCTATCGGGAATGCTCGCGAGTTCGCTGGTTAATTACAACTATGGCGACGGCGAAGTGGCGATGCTGTTTTGGTGGTTGATGGGACTCTGCGTATTTTGTGGCCGTTTGTTAAAATCCGAGCCATGACACAGCCAAGAGCAGAAGAAGCCGCGGTTTACTACTACAGATACATCGATCTCGTCGGCAGCGACGACGTTGTTTCCTTTCTTGACGAACAGTTGAAGAAAACGATGCCGCTGCTGGAGAGTATTTCGGACGAGCAGTCGATCTACCGTTATGCGTCGGACAAGTGGTCCATCCGGCAGTTGTTGAATCACGTCAACGATTGCGAACGAGTGTTTCTGGGACGGGCACTTTGGTTTGCGCGCGGGTTTACGGAACCGCTGCCGGGTTTCGACCAGGAGATTGCCGCGGCCGGAGCCGAGGCTGATGAGACGCCGTGGGCGCGGCTAGTCGAGGAGTTTAAGGCGGTGCGGCTGGGGACGTTGTCGTTTTTTGCGAATCTGCCGGCTGATGCGTGGATGCGTTCCGGCGTGGCCAGCGACAATCCGGTGACGGTTAATGCGTTGGCCTACATCATCGCCGGCCACACGGCGCATCATGTGAATGTGCTGAAAGAGCGGTATCTGCCCGACCTCCGCGCCGCCGAAAGCGCCTCATAGGGTTTCCGCGTCCTCGGCGGCAGATAATCATTGTTTTTCACACCCTCCACGGTGTACTCTGGAACCCTGCGGAGTACTCACGGCTTCATTTCCGCAGGCCCCAGGCGCGACAACACGGATCCCGACCTCCAGGAGTGCGCAATGAAACGGTGCCCCCAGTGTGAGTTTATTTACGAAGACGACCAGAGCCTCTGCGATATGGACGGCGTTCTGCTCGTTTTCGACTCGCGATCTCTACCGAACCTCCACGCGCTCGCCCCCGGCGAGGCCGCGCGGGCGCCAGCCCGCACCCATTGGCGACACCGCACTTTTCCCGCCATGGCCGCGCTCATTCTGGCCACCGTCTTCTCGCTTGTCTATTTCGTCTCGACCCAACGCAGCGTGCCTACAACCGCGCCAATTACCGGCGCGTCGGTAACCGAACCACTCGCGAACTCAGCCGCTCCGTCGAACTCGCCTGACGCAAACCAAGTGCAGCCGTCACCCGCCGCCGAAACAAACGGCGAGGTCGCGGAAACGACCGCACCAAAACGAGAAGACAACGCGAAAGCGCCCGCAGCCGCGGCCGCGACAGCCGCCTCGGCAAAGAAACCCGTTGCCGCCAAATCCGCTACTCAATCCAAGCCGGTCGAAGCGCCCGCACGCGAGCCGAAAAAAGACGACTCGAAGGTCGGCTCATTCCTCAAGAAGACCGGCAACATCCTGAAGAAACCGTTCAAGCACTGAAGACGCGCCTGCGTCTTCACTGATCTCCCAAACACGCTCATGAAACGTTGCCCCGAATGCCTCTTCATCTATCCTGACTCCGACTCCCGCTGCGACTTCGACAATTCACCGCTGGTAGTTGCTGATGAAGCCGAGATTGACGCGGCAACAACTCAACCTTCCGCCAAAGAAAAACCGCGCCGCGCCGAGTCAAGCAAGCGCAAACTTCTCGTCATCACGTCGCTCGCCGCCCTCGCTTTCGTTTTCCTTGCTTCACTCACTTACTTCGTCTTAACCAGGCGTTCCCGTCGCAAAGCGCAAACAGTAGCAACGATCGGCATGCCCGCTGGACGCATCCCACTCGAGCCGGCCATCGTTGCGTCTACGCCCGCCGCAAGCCCTTCACCTTCACCGTCACCAGCCGAACCACCTAAGCCCGCCGCGCAACGCGTTGCCACCGCACACGCGAACACGACCACCGCGCCGGTCTCGACCAGTGGACCAGGCCTGGGCAAGAAACTCGGAGGCAAACCGTTGATTCTCCTGACGAGCGGCGGAAAGATCGAGGCGGACGAAGTCTGGCGCACAAAAGATGGCGTCTGGTACCGCCGCGATGGTATTGTCACGCTGCTCAAGCAGGGTCGAGTTAAAGCAATCGTCAATCAATAACAACTCGCACACGATTCGGGAGAACATTATGAGAACCTCCGTCTCGCTCCTCGTCATACTTCTGCTGCTCAGCGTTGGCCTTTCCTGCAAACTCTCCGAACGATTAATGGGCGACAAAAACGCCGGCACCGTCAGCAATCTTTGGCCCGACGTGCCGCCGTTCGCCGGCGCCACCAAAACCGACGTCGAGATCCCGCTCGGCGCGCGGCTGCTGATCCGCACGATGTCGCAAGGCAAGTTGAACTTCATCTCCTTTCGCACCGACAAAACCGCGGAAGAAGTCAAAAATTTCTACACCAAAGAACGGATGAAAGCCGCGGGCTGGAGTGCCGATGAAAAAGGCTGTACCGGCGACACCGAAGACATGAAGAACCACGGCGCGGTATGTCTCTTCCAACGCAAAGAGGCGGGCAAGCAGGAAGGCCTTGCGATCATCGTCGCGCAGGACGAGAAGTTGCCGGAAACAAACATTTTCTACGCCCGCATCGACATGACTAAATAATCACCCTTAAACTAAGCAAGAGCCCCCCGCTCGATCCGAAGGGACTTTTGCCTTGAGTTTTGTTCCGTTAACGCAAGCAGTAACTTCCGGCGACGCCAGCGAGGTGAGTACGCTCCTCGCCAACGGAGCCGACGTCAACGAGCGGACGGGCGGCGGCCAAACGCCGCTGATCCTCGCGACGATCTTCGGTCACACGCACCTCATTTCGCTCCTGCTCGCCGCCGGTGCGGATCCGCAACTGCGCGATAATCTCGGTCTCAACGCGGTCGATTGGGCGCAACGAAGAGGCGCGACCGAAGCGATCGACGTTCTTACAAACAAACCAAATCACAATTCACAAACACGATCGGCAAATGCTCCGGTTCGCGACGTGCCGTCGCTTGCAGAAGCCGAGGTCGAGAAGCCAAAACCGATCTCCGAGGCCGAAAAAAGTCAGCGTTGGCTCAGCGGACTCAAGCAGCGGATTGCGGAAGAATCGCAACGTGAAGCGCCGGAAGGGCCAAATATCTTTCGCCCTAATCCGCAACCATCCGTTTCATCCGTGTTACCTGAACCACAGATTACAGAGATTGAAGAAGAAATCCCTCCCCCACCCAAACGACAGGTCCGCAAACGCTGCCCAAAGTGCAACGCCATCTACAACAGCGACCTGCTCGCCTATTGCGCGCATCACGTCGTCGAACTGGTCGATGCTGACGCGCCGCCGATCATCTCCGAGCCACCGAAAAAATCGACCGCGCTCTTCTGGATGATCATCGTCATCACTCTGACGGGTTCGATCGCCGTCGGTTCGATCGTCACCGCGCTTTTCTATAGCGCCGGCAAACCCGCGCCGCCGGTCGCAACCTCGCAGTCGCAACCAACCGCAGTGCAAAAAGGAACGCCAACGATCGACGCAGAACTGGAAGGCAAAGCAATTTCGCTTCCTGTTGCTGAGTGTCCGCTCAACGGGCAGGAAGCGATACCGGGCACGGTCGTAGTACGAGTACAGATCGATAAAAGCGGGCAGGTGAAGTCGGCGCGTGCTTCCGGTGGCGATTGGCTGTTGCGCGGCGCCGCCAGCGAAGCCGCGCTGAAATCTACGTTCTCGCCAGAAAAACTGCGCGGCCGCGAAACTGAAGGAACCATCACTTACAAGTTTCAGCCGTGACCGCGCGCTGCAACTATTACTGCGTGCTGCTCACCGCGGCGCCAGTCTTCAGATAACGATCGAGAAAATCAAGAATCGATTTATAAGCACGAATCTCATTTGCCTTCTTCGTAAATCCGTGGCCTTCGTTGTCAAACGTGACGTACTCGACCACGCCGTTGCGCTTCTTGATGTTGTCGACAATCTCGTCCGACTCCGGCTTGATCACGCGCGGATCGTTCACGCCCTGCAACACGATCAACGGGCGCACGATCTTGTCGGCGTGAAACAGCGGTGAGATCGCGCGCAGGTTCTCGAGATCTTTATTCGGATCGCCGATCTCGCGATACAACGATTTGCGGAACGATTCCCAATACGGCGGAATCGACTGCAAAGTGCGCACCCAGTTCGAGACGCCAAACAGATCCACGCCGACGGCAAACTCTTCCGGCTTGAACGCCAGCGCCGCAAGCACCATGTAACCGCCGTAAGATCCACCGGCGATGCCGATCTTTTTCTCATCGACGTAACCGAGCGACGCGAGATACTTCTTCGCCGCAACACAATCCCACAACGGTTCGCGCCCATGCTTGCCGTCGTCAGCCGCGAAGAACGTCTTGCCGTAACCACTCGAACCGCGATTGTTCACGCCGAGAACGACGTAGCCATGATTCACCAGATACTGCACCAATGGGCTGTAACCGACGCGCGTCTGTCCGCCTGGTCCACCATGAATCAGCAACAGCGCCGGCGCTTTGCTCTGCGCGCTCGCCTGCTTTGGCTTGTACAGAATCGAAGGAATCTCGAGACCGTCAAACGACTTGTAGCGGATCACCTGTGCGTCGACCAGATCGTCGGCATTGATCTCGGGATTCATGCTGTCCGTCAGCTTCGTCACCTTCTTCGTGGCGAAGTTGTAGACGTAAAGATTCGACGGGCTGCGATCGCCGTTGAGATAGAACGCCATCAACTTTTCACTCGGCGAGATGTTCACGCCGGTGATGTCCGCGTTTGGCAACTTCGGCAACGCGACAGTTTTGCCGCTCGCCTGATCGTAAATCGTGATCCTGGTGCGGGCGTCTTCGTTGACCGCGGTGACGCGATATTTTCCGTTGCGTGAAAAGTAGGTGTATGACACATCCCACGGCGCTTTCTCGACGACCTCGGTTTTGCCGGTCGCGAGGTTGTAACGAGCCACATAGCCGAACTCGCTCCCCGATTCCGTCAGGAAGTAGAGATTCTTCGAATCGACGTCGAATGTCTGCGCGCTATTGTTCTCGTCGCCGGTGTGCGGGGTGATGTTCTTCAACTCTTTCGTGGCGGTGTTGTAGAGAAACACATCTGAATCACCCTGTGAGCCGCCGCTCTTGTTGAAAGCGATGAACTTCCGATCGCTGGAAACGTCGCGGACGTCGAAGCCGGTTTCGTCCTTGTAGATCAACGTGGCCTTGAACGTGTCGATCGGCATCTCGTAGAGATCGAAGAAACGCGGATCGCGTTCGTTAGTCGTGAAGAAAAACGATTTGCGATCGTGACTCCAGCCGGCAAAGTTTGCTTTCACTTTGTCACCGGGAGTGAGGTCGCGCTCGCTGCCGTTCAGCTCGCGCAGGTAGAGATGGCTGTTCTCGTTGCCGCCGCGATCGTAGGTGTAGAGGACGCGCGCGTCGTTGGGGAAATAAGAAACCGCGAACGTACTCTCTTTCGTGGAGTTCGTCAGTTGCGTCGCGTCGCCACCCGTGACCGCAACGGAGTAGACATTGAAAATGCCTGACTTGTTGCTGTGAAACAGGATCGATTTCTCGTCACTGGAAAACGAGCTGCCGCCGATCCGGACAGTGTTCATGAACTGTTCGATGGTGTATTGCTTGACCGGCTGTTGCGCCAGGGCTGCTTGCGCGCAGAGGAGAAACAGCACAGCGAGTGCGACGGGGAGTGATTTGGTGTGTTTCATGGTGTGATAAAGTATCGCCAACGCAGAGATAAGCCAAGATCGCGAGTACCCGTATTCCATGTCTCACGAACCCCGCGAACAAGATCTGTTTCTCAAATGCCTGCTCGAAGCCAACGTAGATGGCATCATCGCCTTCGATCGCGATTGCCGCTACACGACCTGGAATCGCGCGATGGAGCGCATCTCGGGCGTGAAGCGCGAGGAAGTGCTGGGCAAGACGGCGTTCGAACTCTTTCCGTGCCTGAAAGAAAACGGCGAAGACAAGTTCTACAGTGAAGCGCTCGCCGGCCGGAATGTCGTCGCCGAAAATCGTCCCTACTACATCGAGCAGTCAGGCAAGCGCGGTTATTTCGACGGTTATTACTCACCACGTCACGACGAAAACGGTGACGTGATCGGCGGCGTCGCCATCATTCGCGACGTCACCGATCGCAAGCTCGCCGAAGCCGTCGACGAAAACAAGCGTCTTGCTTTCCACGTCGAAAACACGCCGCTGGCCGTGATCGAGTGGGACCACGAGTTCAAAGTACTGCGCTGGTCGCCCGCGGCCCAACGCCTGTTCGGCTGGAAAGCGGAAGAAGTGCTCGCGAAGCATTTCAGCGATTGGGAATTTGTCGTTCCCGAAGACATCGACGCCGTCAACCAGGTGGGCCAACGCCAGAATCAGGGACAGGAACAACACGGCATCTCGCGCAATCGCAACTACACGAAGCTCGGCACCATTCTCCACTGCGAGTGGTACAACTCGGCGCTGTACAACGAAACAGGCAAGCTGGTTTCGGTGTTGTCGCTCGTGCTCGACGTCACGGTCGCGACGCGAATCGAAGAAGCACTGCGCAAGTCGGAAGCGCAGTATCGCTTGTTGTTTGAATCGAACCCGCAACCGATGTGGGTTTACGATCTGCAAACTTTGCGCTTCCTCGCGGTGAATGACGCGGCGATTCGTCACTACGGCTACTCGCGCGCCGAGTTTCTCGACATGACGATCAAAGACATTCGGCCGGAAGAAGACGCGGCAGTGTTGTCGGATTACCTCGAGTCGGGCCGCACGGATCTGGATCACGCGGCCGAGTGGCGTCACCGCAAGAAAGACGGCGCCGTTATCAACGTCGAGATAACGGCGAACCGGCTGAGTTTTGCCGGGCGGCGGGCGGAGTTTGTGTTGGCCCAGGACATCACTGAACGCAAGCAGGCGGAAACTGCGGTGCGCATCAGCGAGGATCGTTATCGCGATCTGGTCGACAACAGTCACGAACTGATCTGCACTCACGATCTCGGCGGCAAAGTGCTTTCCGTCAATCCGTGGGCGGCGCGTGTGCTCGGCTATCCGCGCGAGGCGCTAGTCGGCATCAACATTCGCGAAGGCTTGTTGCCGGAATATCGCGCGCAATTTGATGAATACCTGGCGGTGGTACAAGCGGAAGGCTCAGCGCGCGGCGTGATGAAAGTGCGCACTGCCACCGGTGAGATTCGCCTTTGGGAGTATTACAACACGCTGCGGACTGAAGGCGTCGAGACGCCGATCATTCGCGGCATGGCCCACGACGTGACCGAGCGGCGCCAGGCGTTGAAGCGAGAGAAAGAAGCGCGACTCGAAGCGGAAGCAGCGAATCGCGTCAAGGATGAGTTTCTTTCCACGCTCTCGCACGAACTGCGCACGCCGCTGACGGCGATCATGGGTTGGTCGGATCTTTTGCTGCACGATGAAGTCGCGCCGCGCAAGCGACGCCAGGCGATCGAGACGATCGCGCGCAACGCCAACTCGCAGTGCCAACTGATCAACGATCTCCTCGAAGTATCGCGCATCATCACCGGCAAGTTGCGGCTCGAGTTCGCGGATTGTCATCTGGAAGCGGTGATTCAGGCGGCAGTTGATAGCGTGCGGCCGACGGCCGAGGCGAAGGGCGTGAGGCTGCAGGTTTTGCTCGAGCCGGATATTGGCCCAATCTTCGGCGACCGCGAACGGTTGCAGCAGATCGTGTGGAACCTGCTGTCGAACGGCGTGAAGTTCACGCGCAAAGGCGGACTCGTGCAGGTGAAGCTGCAACGCATCAATTCGCACGTCGAGATTGTCGTGACCGACACGGGCGTCGGCATCAACCCGGACTTTCTGCCGTACGTGTTCGAGCGTTTTCGGCAAGCCGATGGTTCGACTACGCGAACTTACGGCGGACTGGGACTCGGGCTCGCGATCGTTCGGCATCTGGTGGAATTGCACGGCGGCACGGCGTGGGCCGAGAGCAACGGCGAGGATCAGGGTTCGACGTTCATCGTTCGTTTTCCGTCAAAGTTTTCGGCGGAACATGCGGTTGCGCCCGTGTTGGCGCCGCCAGCGGCGGCTTTCGTGGAGTCGCGCGATCGGAAGCGAATGTTGCGCGGGCTGCGGGTGCTGGTGGTCGATGATGAGTTTGACGCGCGCACGTTGTTGACGACGATCCTGGAAAAATCGGGTGCGCAGGTGCGAGCGGTGTCGTCGACGCGCGAGGCGCTCGATTCGATGCCGGCCTGGAAACCGGACGTGCTGATTGCCGACATTGGAATGCCGGTTGAAGATGGTTACAGCTTGATCAGGAAAGTACGCGCGTTGCCGCGTGAGCTAGGTGGGCAAACGCCGGCACTCGCGTTGACGGCGTACGCACGGACTGAAGATCGAATACGCGCGCTATCGGAAGGTTATCAAGTACACCTGGCGAAACCCGTCGACCGCGTTGAACTGGCGACAGTCATCGGCAGTCTCTGCCACAGATAAACACAAATCAATTTTTAATCGCAGCTACCCAACTTCTCGGTCAGGCTGCGCCAGCGATGGCCGTTGCGCGCCAGCAATTGATCGGCGGCGGTGGGCCCATCGCTGCCCGCGGCATATTCCTCCACCGGCGGCGCGCCTTCCTTGGACCACGCCTCTTCAATCGGCGTTATCAAATGCCACTGTGCCTCAACCTCATCGCCGCGCGTGAACAGCGTCGCGTCACCACGCATCACGTCGAGCAACAGTGTTTCATATGCCGCGGGCGGGTCGACACCAAAAACCTGTCGATAACAGAAATCCATATCGACCGTAGTAGTCTGCATTTCAAAGCCCGGCAGCTTCGCGCCAAACGTAACCGAGATCCCTTCATTGGGTTGAATCCGCAACACAATGCTGTTCGGATCGATCTCCTCGTCAGGCTTGCGCGCAAAAAGCGCTTGCGGCGTGCGCTTCAAGTGCACGGCGATCTCGGTGAGATTACGCTTGAGGCTTTTCCCGGTGCGCACGTAGAACGGCACTCCCGACCAGCGCCAGTTTGAAACGCGAAACTCGATCGCCGCATACGTTTCCGTCTGCGACTCTTTCTTCACGTCTGCTTCTTCGCGATAGCCCGTCACTTGTTTGCCGTCGATCTCGCCCGGCCCGTATTGCGCGCGCACCGTGCGCTCCGCGACTTCCTCCGGCGTCAACCGGCGAATCGATCGCAACACCTGCACTTTCTCTTCGCGCACGGAATTGGCATCGAAGGCCACCGGTGGTTCCATTGCCGTAAGCGTGAGCAGTTGCAGCAAGTGATTCGCCACCATGTCGCGCAACGCGCCCGCTTCTTCGTAGTAGCCGGCGCGCGTGCCGACGCCCGCGGTTTCGGCGGCGGTGATCTCGACGTACTCGACGTAGTTGCGATTCCAGATCGGTTCAAACATCGAGTTACCGAAACGAAAGACGAGAATGTTCTGGACCGTGTCTTTGCCGAGGTAATGATCGATGCGATAGATCTGGTTCTCGGCGAACACTTCAGCAATCTTCGCGTTGAGTTCTCGCGCTGATTCGAGATCCGTGCCAAACGGCTTTTCGACGACGACGCGGCTCCAGTGATGCTCGTCCTGCCGGTTGAGGCCGGCTTTGCCGAGCCCGCCCACGACGTCGTCCATGAGCGACGGCGGTATCGCCAGGTAGAACAAATGATTCGTCGGGCCCGCCAACTCTTCGAGCAAGCGTTCCATGTTCACGTAGGTGCTTTCGTCGGTGAGTTCACCGGCTGTGTAATGGATGCGCTCCGCAAACTTCTGCCACTGCTCATCGTTGGCGTCTTTGATCTTGCCGCTGCTGATCAAAGCGTCGGCCATCGAGGCGCGAAACTCGTCGTCAGTCATGGGCGTGCGGCCGAGGCCGAGAACCTGCACGCTCTCGAGGCAGCCTTCGCCTTTGAGGTTCCACAGCGCCGGCATTAGTTTGCGCCGCATCAGATCGCCGGTGGCGCCGAAGATCACCATCACGCACGGCTCCGCCTGCGGCAGCGCCGGAGTTTGCATCGGAGCCGGGTTTGGTTCTACGAATATTGTCGACATGATTAGTCCTTGCTTCCCACTGCTGTGGCCTGATTCTTCTCTGTGTCTCTGTGCCTCTCTGTGGTTAGTAAAGATCTTTTACCACAGAGACACGGAGACACAGAGTATTTCTTCCACGCTCGACGTGGCCGCTATGGCCTGATTCTTTTCTGTGCCTCTGTGTCTCTGTGGTTAGTAAAGATCTTTTACCACCGAGACCCGGAGACATTAGAGGGTTACTTCGTGCCGCGCTCGACGTGGCCGCCGAATTGGAACCGCATCGCCGACAGGATCTTGTTCGCAAACTCCGCCTCGCCGCGCGAATCGAAACGTTGAAACAGTGCCGCACTCAACACCGGCACCGGCACGCCTTCGTCAACCGCCGCGTTGATGGTCCAACGTCCTTCCCCCGAATCGGAAACGCGCCCGGAGTAACCTTCAAGATTCGGATGCTCGGCGAACGCGATCGCCGTCAGGTCGAGCAGCCACGAAGCGATCACACTGCCGCGCCGCCAAAGCTCAGTGATATCCGCGATGTTGAAATCGTAACGGTAATGTTCAGGATGGCGCAGCGGCGTGGTCTCGGCGTCGGCCGTGCGCTCGGCTTGGCCTTCGTTCGCGTGCTGCAACACGTTCAGCCCTTCAGCGTAAGCCGCCATCAACCCATACTCGATGCCGTTATGCACCATCTTCACGAAGTGGCCGGCGCCCGCCGGGCCACAGTGCAGATAACCTTCACCAGCGGTGCCCGATCCCGGCTCACGACCGGGCGTCGGCTCGATCGTGCCACCACCCGGCGCGAGTGTCTTGAAGATCGGATCGAGATGTTTCACGACTTCATCTTCGCCGCCGATCATCTGGCAGTAACCACGTTCGAGTCCCCAAACGCCGCCGCTCGTGCCCACGTCAACGTAGTGAATATTTTTTTCTTTTAATTCACGAGCGCGGCGAATGTCGTCGATGTAATAGGAGTTGCCGCCGTCGATGATGATGTCATCAGCGCTCACTACGCTCGCGAGATCGCTGAGCGTCGTATCAACGAGCGCGGCCGGTATCATCAGCCAGATCGGGCGCGGCTGCTTCAGCTTGTTTACGAAATCGGCCAACGACTCCGCGCCCACCGCTCCGTCTTTCACCAGCGACTGCACCGCGTCGACACTCCGGTCATAAACCACACACTCGTGCTTTGCGCGCAACAGGCGCCGTACCATGTTGGCGCCCATGCGACCCAGGCCAATCATCCCTATTTGCATTCGAAGCTCCGATCCGCGTTAATCTTGCCGACGATTCTACCTAAACACTGAGGAGCCCTCCAGATGAGACACCTAGCCCTGCTCTTATTCCTGGCATTCGCAGTTCCCGTGATGGCGCAACGAACCTCGTCGCTGCCCGCGGGCCGCATCGTCGATCTCTCCTATCCATTCGATCAAACGAGCGTCTACTGGCCCACCGCTGAGCCGTTCAAGCTGGAGACTGATTTCGATGGTGTCACTGACAAGGGCTACTTCTATTCGGCGTACCGATACTCGGCCGCGGAACACGGCGGCACGCACATCGACGCGCCCGTGCATTTCGCAAAGTCACACAACTCGGTCGATCAGATTCCACTCGAGCAACTGATGGGCGACGGCATCGTGATCGACGTAACGAGCCAGTGCGCGACGAATCGCGATTACCTCGTCAGCGTTGCCGACTTGCAAAACTGGGAGAAGCAGAACGGGCAGATCAAGCCGGGCACGATCGTCTTTTTGCGCACCGGCTTCAGCAAGTTTTATCCGGATCGCAAGCAGTATCTCGGAACGGATGAACGCGGCGCGGACGCCGTTCCGAAGCTGCACTTTCCGGGACTCGATCCGGCAGCGGCGCGTTGGCTGACGCAGAATCGATCGATCAAGGCGATCGGCCTCGACACGGCGAGCATCGACCGCGGCCAGTCGTCGCTATTCGAGAGTCATCGCGCGTTGTTTGAGAAAGACATTCCGGCTTTGGAAAACGTCGCAAACCTGGACCAGTTGCCGGAGAAAGGATTTTCGGTGATCGCGTTGCCGATGAAGATTAAGGGCGGCAGCGGCGGGCCGGTGCGCATCATCGCTTTTG
>Ga0247688_1000125_pt1 | contig 33319 bp, 23 predicted proteins | sample CNK29_metaG_FD_182718 | JGI IMG/M metagenome (GOLD analysis project Ga0247688, IMG submission 182718) | Soil microbial communities from Purdue University Martell Research Forest, Indiana, United States - CNK29 | ecosystem: Environmental > Terrestrial > Soil > Temperate forest > Bulk soil... | reverse complement strand
AGCCGTCGCTCATCGCGCGAATGCGCGATGAGATGGCCCATCGCGGTCCTGACGACGCGGGTGAATTGATCTTTGACGGCCGGCGCGGCGGATTTGGCTTCCGGCGTTTATCGATCATCGATCTCTCGCCGGCGGGGCACCAGCCAATGCACGGTTGTGACGAACGCACTTGGCTAGTCTTCAACGGCGAGATCTACAACCACGCGGAACTGCGCGTCGATCTCGAAGCGCGCGGCCACAAATACGCGTCGCGCAGCGACTCCGAAACGATCCTGCACCTTTACGAAGAACGCGGGCTCGATTTCATTCACGACCTCGAAGGCGATTACGCCATCGCCTTGTGGGACGACGCGCGGCAACAGGTCGTTCTCGTGCGTGATCGCATTGGCGTGAAGCCGCTTTACTTCTATCACAAAGACGGCCGCTTCATTTTTGCTTCCGAGATCAAGTCGATATTGCAGCATCCGGCGGTTACGCCCGATATCGACGAGCAGTCGCTTTATCACTACCTGACCTTTCTCACAACGCCCGCGCCGGCGACGCTCTTTCGTGACATTCAAAAACTTCCGGCCGGTCATGTGCTGACACTCAAGCGCGACGGCACGCTGAACATTCAGCAATACTGGGACGCGTTGCCGCCCGCGAAACCGATCGTTCGCGACGAAAGCGAACATCGCGCTGAGATCCTGCGGCTGCTGCGCGATTCGATTCGCAAGCGCATGATGTCCGACGTACCGTTCGGCGTGTTCTTGTCGGGCGGCGTTGATTCGTCAGCGAACGTGGCGTTGATGTCCGAACTGATGTCGCGGCCGGTCGAGACTTTCACCGTCGGCTTCAGCGATGCGGAGTATTTAAACGAGTTGCAATCCGCGCGTCGTATCGCAAAGCAGTTCGGCACGAATCATCACGAGGTGATCATCTCCGAGAAGGAGATGCAGGAGTTTCTGCCGCGGCTCGTCTTTCACCAGGACGAGCCGATTGCCGATCCGGTGTGCGTGCCGCTTTACTACGTTTCGCAGTTGGCGCGCGATTCGGGCACGATCGTGGTCCAGGTCGGCGAAGGCTCGGACGAGATCTTTAGCGGCTACGACAACTACGTGCGCCATCTGCGGATCTACGAAAGCTTCTGGCGTCACGCGGAAACGTTGCCGCGCGCGTTGCGGCGTGCGTTGTCGACGCTATCGCGTCCGGCGCTGGAAGCCACTGGCCGAAAGCGGGCGGCGATTGAATTGATCCGCCGCCTGGGCGCTGACGAGCCGTTGTTTTGGGGCGGCGCGGTAGTTTATGACGAGACGTTCAAGCCGCGCGTGTTGTCGCAGTCGCTGCGCGAACGAATGAATGGGTTGTCGTCGTTGCGCGTAGTTGAGCCGTATTTGAAACGGATCGAACAGGAGCGGCCGGAGTCGGATTTTCTGGCGCGCATGACGTATCTCGAGCTGAAGTTGCGACTGCCTGAGTTGCTGCTGATGCGCGTTGACAAGATCACGATGGCGACGAGTGTTGAGGCGCGCGTGCCGTTTCTCGATCATCATCTGGTGGAGTACGCGCTTGGCCTGCCGCGTGCGCTGAAGGTTGAGGGCACGAGCGGCAAACATATTTTGAAGCGCGCGCTGGAAGACATTTTGCCGCACGATCTTTTGTACGAGCCGAAGCGCGGCTTTGGCGCGCCCGTGCGCGAGTGGTTCCGATCCACGTTAGGCGGATGGTTTGACGCGCACCTGCTCAATTCGACGATGCGCGGCAGAGACTTGCTCGACTACGGATTCGTGGCGCGCATGTTGGAGGAACACCGTAATCAAAAACGGGACTGGGGTTTTCATCTTTGGGCGTTGCTGAATCTGAGTCTCTGGTATGAGCAGTGGATTGATTAAGCCTTCGGCGTTTTCAACTCACGTCGCGTGGACGTTGGCGACGCGGCTGTTGATGATCGTCAACAGCGTCGTCGCCGGCGTGATCGTGGCGCGCTGGTTGGGCGCGAATGGCGTTGGGGAGTTGGCGGTCATCAACGTTGCGGTTTCGACCATCGTGCAGTTGGGAAGTTTTGGCCTGCCGTCGTCGAATACGTATTTCATCGCCCACGATCGCGCCCACTTTCGCGCTGCCGCGATCAATTCGTTTCTGTTTGCGCTGCTTGCGGGGTCGCTTTTCGCCGTGGCGCTGAGTGCGGCCGCTTCGTTGCGACCGGGTTGGTTCGGCTTTGTTTCTCCCGAACTGATTCGCATTGCCGCCATCTCGATTCCGTTTCAGTTACTAACGCTGATCGGGCTCAACATTTTGCTCGCCGTGGGCAAGATCCGCGAGTTCAACTTGCTGGATCTCGTGGCCCAATCATTCGTGCTGGTTAACGCGGTGGTCGGGTTGATATTTCTCCACGGCGGGCTGGGCGGGCTGGTGAAGCTGAACACGGCGACGAGCATTCTGGTCAGCGTTGTGATCATCGCGTTGCTGACCAAGACCGGGAAGAAGTTGCTGGACGCGAAGTGGCGCGCGGACGTCGCGCTGTTGCGGCGCATGATTACTTACGGGCTCAAGTTTCATATCTCGGTGCTCGCGGGTGCCATCATTTTTCGCGCCGACCTGCTCGTGGTGAATCATTTTCGTGGCGCAGCGGAAGCGGGTGTTTACAGTGTGGCGACGCAATTCAGTTTGCTGTTGATGCTGCTGCCCGGCGTGATCGCAACGCTCCTGTTTCCGCGGGTGACTGCCGAACAGGACGCGCGCGGCGAGACGACGTGGCTGATCACGCGGCAAACGGCGCTCATCATGCTTGCGTGCTGCCTCGCGGCGGTGCCGTTCAGTTTTTTGCTGCCGTGGGTTTACGGCGCGGCGTTTTCTGATGCGACTGTCTTGCTGTTGATTCTGTTGCCGGGTGTTTATCTCATCGGTCTCGAATCCGTGCTCGTCCAACACTTCAATGCCCTCGGCTTGCCACCCGCGATTCCGATCTACTGGCTTATCACCTTAGTGCTTAATCTCGTTTTGGTGTTTGCGCTCGTGCCACGATTCGGTGCCTACGGTGCGGCGATAGCTTCAACCGTCAGCTACGCGTTGATCTTCTTGCTCGTGGCGTTCCATTTTCAAAGCACTACTCTTAGCCACAAAAAGGCACAAGAAACTTGCGTATGAAAGTCGTGCTGCTCTCACTCAGCGGCGACTCCGCTCGTTGCCGTGAAAACCTGGCCCAGCTCTATCCGCAAGCAATCATTGAGACGATCTCACGCGCGCAGTTCGAGAACGGCAGTTTGACGAAACGATTAGCGGCGTTGCGGGCACAACGGCCGCAGGTCTTTGCGATCGCGACGGAGCGTCTTGCGTGGCAACGCGGGCAGAATCTCTTCATGCTCTTCGGCGCGCTGGCAGGAGCGCGCGAAGTTTTGCTGATCGATAGTCATGGCGGCGTGATCAGGAAGACGCGCGGCGAGCTTCTGGCTGGTTCACCGCTGCGCCTGGGCCACGAAGCCGTGGTTGGTGGAGTTGATTTCGCTGAGTCGCGTCGCGGATTGCGGCGGCTTGAAGTGAAGATCGAGGCGCTGCACGCGTGCGCTCATAAACGAGCGGGTGACTCAGAATCAACGCGTGTCGTTTATCTGCGCGCGACGCCTGGTCCAGGCACGCAAGCGGGCGGCGCCGCGAGCCACATCAAGGGCGTCGTTGAAGCGTTGCGCGCGCTCGGGGCCGAGCTCGAAATCATCAGCAACGACGCGATCGCCGGGCTCGACGCGTCAGATGCTCGGTTCACCATTGTGTCGCCGGAAACCGTCGGCGGCACGCGCGCGTTGTTCGATATTCACAACAATCTCGTCTTCACGCGCGCCGCGGTCCCGCTGATTGAACAAGCCAAACCGGATTTCATCTATCAACGTTACGCGCGGTTCAGTTGGGCCGGCGTTGAGGCATCCGTGCGCACTGGGCGGCCACTGTTTCTCGAATACAACGGCTCGGAAGTTTGGGTTGGGCGGCATTGGGACCGCGTCGGCAGCCTTGGCCTGCTGGAGCGTTATGAACGATTGAACCTTCAGGCGGCGGCGCGTATTTTTGTCGTGTCGGAGGTCGAGCGCCGCAATCTCGAAGCGCGCGGCGTTGCGGCAGAGAAGATCATTCTCAATCCAAACGGCGTTGACGTGCAGATCTTTCAGCCGGGCGTTGGCGGTCAGGAGACGCGCGCGTCGCTCGGGCTAAAGCAGGCGGATCTGGTCGCGGGGTTTGTCGGCACGTTTGGACCGTGGCACGGAGTGGTCCAGCTTGCGGAAGCGATCAAGTTGCTGCCGGATGAACTGCCGGTGCGGTTCTTGTTTGTCGGCAGCGGCGGCTTGCACGGCGAAGTCGAACGTTTGCTGGCGGCCGAGCGCCAGCGCGGAAAAGTGATCTTCACCGGTGCGGTCGCGCACGAACGCGTGCCGTCGTTACTGGATGCTTGCGATATTCTCGTCGCGCCTCATGTGCCGCTTGCGGATGGCAGCGAGTTCTTCGGATCGCCGACAAAAATCTTCGAGTACATGGCGATGGGGAAGGCCATCATCGCGAGCCGGTTGGGACAGATTGGCGAAGTGTTGAGTGATGATGAGACGGCGCTGTTGGTTGAACCTGGAAACACGAATGAGATCGTGAGGGCCATCCAGCGGTTGGTGAATTCAAGCCAATTGCGCGCGCACCTCGGAACAAAGGCGCGCGAGGTGGCAGTGAAGAATCACACATGGGCACAGAACGCGCAACGGGTGCTCGATGCTTACGAATCCTGGCTGCGGTGAATGATGACGATGCTGGCTGAAGAGAAGGTTCGCGCGCGGGAGCAGTGGGGACAAGATCCTTGCGGCGCGGAGTTTGACCGCGAACACGAGCTGGGCACACGCGAGTTTTTCGATCAGGTCGAGCGCCATCGATATTCTGAGTATGCGCCGTGGATGCCGCGCGTGATGGGCTTTGAAAAGTTTCGTGGCGCGCGCTTGCTGGAGATTGGCTGCGGCATGGGCACTGACCTGTTGCAGTTCGCACGCGGCGGCGCACGTTGCGTCGGCATCGATCTGACGCCCCGCTCAGTTGAAATCACGCGCCATCGTTTCTCGCTCTACGGCGCTGACGGAGATTTCATGATCGCCGACGGCGAACGACTTCCGTTTGCGCCGGAAACTTTCGACGTGGTCTATTCAAACGGCGTGTTGCATCACACGCCCGACACGGCCGGCGCGATTCGTGAGGTTCATCGCGTGCTGCGCCCGGGCGGCACGGCGAAAGTGATGCTCTACCATCGGCATTCACTGAACTATTGGGTCGAGATCATTCTGCGTCGCGGGCTTTTGGGTGGTGAGTTTCTGCGCGGGCGTTCGGCGGAAGAGATCATGAGCCGCGTGATCGAGTTCAGCGATCACGAAGCGCGGCCGCTGGTGAAGGTGTATAGCCGAAGGCAAGCGCGCGAGTTGTTTAGCCAGTTTCGTGAAGTGGTGGTGGAAGTCGAGCAGTTGACGCGGGAAGAACTAAGAGTGTTCCGTTCGGCAGTGACTGAAAGCTGGCTGCGAAAACTGAGCAGCCGCATTGGTTGGAACGTCGTGATCACTGCGAAGAAGTAAGCCACAAATTAGACAGATAACACGGATGTTTAATCGGAAACGATTGCTCCTCTTGCTTGGCGCATTCGCCCTCACGCTTTGCGTTCGCGTCCTCACGCTGCAATTCATGCGCGCACACCTCAACGATCCCGGCTGGTTTCAGGTGGGTTCGTATGCCAAGTTTGACAGTCAGGCGCGCGACCTCCTCGACGGCAACCAGCGACTCTTTTGGATCGACGATGCAACGCGAACCGATCTCGCGCAGTATCCGCCCGCGTTCCCCATCTGGGTCGCCCTCATCTACAAGCTCACCGGCAATCCATCGATGTACGCCGTGCAGACGGTGCAGTGGTCCATCGATCTGATTCTGTCGTTTGTCCTGGTAACCGGCATTGCGTGGACGGCGTTTGACTGGCGCGTCGGCATCGCGGCCGCTTTCGTGTTTTCACTGTCGCCGCTGTTTGCGTTGTACGGCGCTTATCCGTCGGCAGATGCGCCGACGACGTGGTTTGTGCTCGCCGGCGCCTGGTTGTTGTTGCTCGCGGCGCGACGCAGCAACGTGTGGTTGGCGCTCGCCGCGGGAGTGTCGTTGGGAATCGCGTGCTGGTTTCGCGTGAATCCTTTGTACTTGTGCGTTGGCTGGGCGTTCGCGCTGTTTGTGTTTACGCGCGCACCGCGTCGGCAACGATTGCTGATGAGCGCCGTTGTGTTACTCGGCACGGTGCTGGTGATCGCGCCCATCGTCGTGCGCAACTATCTCGTGTTTCCCGACTTCACGCCGACCGGCGGAACGATCGGCACGAACCTTTGGGAAGGTCTCGGCGAGACTGAACTCGGCCGCGAGAACGGATTCATTCTGGGCGACCAAAAGATGCTCGCACTTGAGCGCGCGAAGCTGGGCTTGCCGGCGGATGCGCCGCTCGAGATCCAGTGGCCGGATGGCATTCGACGCGATCGCGAGCGCACGCGTGAGTCGCTGAGTTTCATCAAGCAGCATCCGATCTGGTACGCGGGTGTGATGTTGAAGCGAATGTGGGGCATGCTGAAAGTCACAGGCGATCCGGTGCCTTACACGGGCACGAGCGGCATCAACGTGACGAGCCGAAAGTGTCTGCCGGTCGAGCGCCAAGGCGGCGTGTTGGCGCTCGCCGTAAACGCGTTGGGCATGCTGCAAAGCGTGGTGCGTTACCTGTTTCTGGTGCTAGTGGCACTGGGGATTGTTTGGAGTATGCGCTCTGATTGGCGAGTGTGTTGTATCCTGCTGGTGACGGTTATTTACTATTTAGTGCCGGGCACGGCGGCGCATACTGAGATTCGCTACGTGTTGCCAATGCACGGTTTGTTGATGGCTTTTGCGGGACACGGATTTTTCAGGAAATGAAAGACGGAGTGACAATTGACGGCGGCGCGCGCGTGCCGCTGCCGCGCGAGATGATGCAGCACACCTACCCGATTCTCTACCAGGTAGAGCAATCGCACTGGTGGCACATCGGGCGGCGCAAAATTCTCTCCGGGTTCGTGTCGGACATTTGCAGTCGTGTTACCGATCGGCCGGCGCGCATCCTCGACGTCGGTTGCGGCACCGGCGCAAACCTGCTGATGCTTTCGCGTTACGGCGCTGCGGAAGGCGTCGACATTTCGGAAGACGCACTCGCCTTTTGCCGCGAGCGCGGGCTGGACCACGTGAAGCAGGGCGCGGGTGAGGAGTTGCCGTACGAAGACAACACGTTCGATCTCGTGACCGCTTTCGACGTCGTCGAACACATGGACGACGATCTCGCGGGCCTAAGCGAGATGTTCCGCGTGCTTCGGCCCGGCGGACATGCACTGATATTCGTGCCGACGTTCATGTTTCTTTGGGGCTTGCAGGACGACGTCAGCCATCATCGCCGCCGTTATCGTCTGCCGGAATTGCAGCGCGTGCTCGAACGCGCCGGTTTCGAGATCGAACGTTCGACTTACGCAAACATCACGTTCTTCCTGCCGATCCTGCTGATCCGAAAACTAATGCGACTGACCGGCCTCAAAGCCGACACCGAAAACAACATCAACGTGTCAGCGATGAACGGCATCTTCGGCGCGTTGCTTGGCGCCGAGGGGACGATCCTTCGTTATGCCAACCTGCCTTTCGGCGTCTCAGGTTTGTGTGTGGCGAAGAAACCTGCAGCGTAGAACTGGATCACGGCACAACTCGAATAAAACGGATGCGGTACGCGCCATTGTCCAACTCGTGCAGCGTAGCGGGTTGACCGTGGGCCTTCAGCCATTGAGCGCCTTCGGCGTTACTTGAGACCCGATCGATTGCCGTTGTTTCCAGCCACGCAGATTCCCGTAGCTCTGAGGGAAACTGGTCGGGTAGCTGTTGCCAGGTGCTCGCGCTAGTGAAGTAGCGGACCAGGCGATCATCTGAATTTTGCGTTCCGTAGTAGACGACTGTTCCCGGTGGCCAGTCGCGATTCATCTGTAACGCCAACGCCAGCGGTGGATACTTCTCAACGCGCGAGAGCGGATAGATCAAAAACAGAAAGTTACCCAAACCAACGGCGCAGACAAACACCGCAGTGGTGAAAAGGCTGTCTGACTTCGTTCCTGTCATTGCGGCAAGCGCGACGCCGCAAATCAGAATCACCGCCGGCAAGTAGAAGAGACGGTAAAACGTGTTCTGCGGCAGAAAGAAAAATAGAAACACGAGATAAACAACCAACCATAATGAAGCGAGCTGAAAGATCGTTTTCTGTCGCGGTTCGAGTCGCGCCTCGCGCCATCGGCCACGCAGCGTCGCCACGTTCCGCAGCGCCGCAATAGCCAGAAAGAGCACTGACACTGCAAATAGCCCAATCAAGATCAAGATAATGGGATTCATCAACCCGTGAAGCAGATTCAAACGGCCGCCGAAGAAAAGCCGTACTTGCCCGCGCAATGAGTATTCGAGATTGGACCAAAAGGCGAAGGTCGTGTCGGCGTCAGGTGAATACAACACTGCCCAGCGTACTAATCTGACGACATTGAACTCCCCACTCGACTCGTAGAACAGCACTGCATACACACCGGCAGTCAAACCAAACGTCACTAGCGAAAACGTAATGACGTTGCGGAGGCCTCGGTTGCTGCGCCGCGGACCCTCTTGCCAGTAAACGCCCAATGCAAACACTGGATACGACATGATCGCCAGCTCGTGAAAACAGATCGCCGCAACGAAACTCAACGCCGCCGGCAACGGCGCCGGTTTGCGATCCGGAAGCACGAGATAGAAGGTCAACAGCAGGAAGCACACGCTTGGAATATAAGGATTCGCGTCGGTCGAAAACTTCCACCACATCGCCGACAAGGCGAACAGCAGCGTGAGGCAAACTGAGTAATACGTTGAGCGAAACGTATCGCGTAAGATCGCAAACAGCAGCGCCGCGCATCCGGCGCTAAAGACGCTGTTCAGGATTCGCAGCACGCTCAGGGCGCGCAGATTGATCCCGACTACGTGGAGCGTTCGGAAAAGGAAATAACCAACGAAGCCGTAGATGAGGTGGTTGGGATGTGCCAGAGAAATCTTTGCGCCAGCCGCCGCGTCTTCAATCATCTGGGCGTACACGATGCCGTCCCAGTAGTAGACCTTGGTGGGAAACGCGAGATAGAGGGCCAGCAACACAAGCGACATGACCGCAGAGCTGCCGGCGAGCTTGCGTGTCGGGGCCATAGTTGTCCACAGATTACACCCGATCATGTAATCTGTGGGTGTTTTTTATGCTGCGCAACCGCTCCATAATCTGCTTTGGTGGCGAAGACTGGTGGTATCACCATCCGCATTCCAAAGCTCACTTGATGCGGAACTTCGCGCGCGCCGGAAACAAGGTGATCTTCGTCAACTCGATTTCGATGGGTCTGCCGGCATTGGCCCACAAGGATCTGTTGCCGCGCATCAAGCGGAAACTCGGCAGTTATTCCAAGCTTGCGCGCCAGACTGAAGAAGGCATCACCGTGGTTTCGCCCGCGAGTTTGCCGTTCTTCGGCACGGCCGCCGCGCGCAAAGTGAATCGACGGCTGTTGGCCGCGCAGATCGGCAAGCTCGCACGCAGTCGCGGCCTAACGAAACCGATTCTCTGGATCGCGATTCCCACTGCCGCGGAAATGATTGGCGCGTTGGATGAAGCAGCGGTGGTCTACCAGGTGTCTGACAAGTATGATGCAAACACGATGGACCACGCGACCGATCCGTCGTTGATCCGGCGTTTGCACGAGCATGCCATCGACGCGGCGGACCTGGTGTTCTATTCGGGGCGGAAACTTTTCAGCGAAGCCACGCACGGTTGCGAACGTTCTTACTTGCTGGAGCAAGGCGTAGATTTCGATCACTGGCGGCGCGTCGCTGATGGTGGGCTGGCGGTCGCGCCGAAAGTAGCTGCGATTCCGCGGCCGCGCCTGGGTTACTTCGGCGCGATTGAGCCGTGGCTGGTCGATCAGGAACTGATCAAGCGCGCTGCGCGAGAGCGTCCTGAGTGGCAATGGATCTTCATCGGCAATAAGTCGCGAGGGCTGGAGATCGAGGGTTTGCCGAACACGCATTTTCTGCCGCCGGTGCCTTATGCGGAGTTGCCAAACTACGCTGCCGGATTCGACGTTTGCGTCTTGCCGTGGGAAACTGAGCAATCTTTTACGAGCTATGGTTCGGCGATCAAGGTGCGTGAGTATTTGGCGACGGGAAAGCCGGTGGTGATTGCGCCGCTGCCGGAGTATGAGCCGCTGAGTGACGTGTTGCGGATCGCTCGATCGCGTAATGATTTTTTGCGGATGGTTGAAGAGGCTTTAGGAGAGAAGAACTCAGAAGCAGCAATAAAAAGACAGGCTGCTGTGGCTTCGGGCACCTGGGATGCGCGAGCGACTTGGGTAGGTGGATTGATTGAAGAAGTGTTAGCCGCGAAGATTTAAATGAAGCAGGTTTTGCAGAATAGGAAAACTGGGCGGCCCTTTGTCGGTGAAGTGCCGGTGCCGGCGTTGCAGCGCGGGCGGGTGTTGGTGCGCACGGTTGCTTCGTTGATCAGCGCGGGCACGGAGAGAGCCGCGGTTGAGCTTGTGAGCAAGGGGTTGGTCCAGGAAGCGCGCGAGCGGCCCGATCTCGTAAAGGCTGTGGTCGCGAAGGTCAAGAGCGAAGGATTGCTCAACACGCTGACTGCCGTGCGCGACAAGATGGCGGCGTCACAAGCGTTGGGCTACAGCGCGGCCGGTGTCGTCACTGAGGTTGCCGAAGACGTGACCGAGTTTCACGTTGGCGATCGCGTGGCGTGTGCGGGCGTGGGATTCGCTTCGCACGCGGAAGTGCTTTCGGTGCCGAAGAATCTTTGCGTTCACTTGCCGGACGAAGTGAGTTTTGCCGCGGGCGCTTATGGAACGCTCGGCGCGATTGCGTTGCAAGGCGTGCGGCTGGCTGAACCGACGCTGGGCGAGTCAGTGGTCGTCATCGGTTTGGGTTTGGTGGGCCAACTCACGCTGCAACTGCTGAAGGCGAACGGCTGCAAGGTGTTTGGCCTCGATCTGGATGAATCGCGCCTGCGTTTGGCGCTTGAATTGGGAGCGGATCGTTGCGCAGTGTCCGATGAATCCGCGGCTAAAGAGATCGAGGCCTGGACGCGCGGACGAGGCGCGGACGCGGTGCTCATTACTGCAGCAACCGACTCGAACCAGCCGGTCGAGCTGGCCGCGAAAATCTCGCGTTTGAAGGGCCGTGTGATTGTTGTCGGCATGACGGGGCTCGACATCCCCCGCGCGCCGTTCTTCAGTCGCGAACTCCGGCTTGTCATCTCGATGTCGTATGGGCCAGGACGCTACGATCCTGACTACGAAGAGAAAGGCCACGACTATCCGTTTGCTTATGTGCGCTGGACCGAGCAACGAAACATCGAGAGTTTTCTCGAACTCGTCGGCGACAAGCGCGTCAACGTCGATCGTTTGACGACGCACAGTTTTCGTATCGAGGACGCGGAGCGCGCGTATCAGCTGATCTCGGGCGAGTCGTCGGAGCCGTACCTCGGCGTCGTGCTGAACTACGATCAGAATGCGGAAGTCGTGCGGCGTGTGGCGCTCGGTGCAGCGCCGCCGGTGCGGAAGGCGCAGAAATCGATCGTGTTGGGCGTGATCGGCGCGGGCGGTTACGTGCCGGCGATGTTGTTGCCGCACTTCAAAACTGAAGGCGTCGAGTTTCGTTCGATCGCGACGGCTTCGGGCGTGTCCGCGCACGACGTTGGCAAGCGATTTGGTTTTGCTTACGCGGTGTCGAGCGCGGAAGAAGTGCTGAATGATCCCGAAGTGAATCTCGTGGTGATCGGTACGCGACACGATCTGCACGCGCAACTCGCCGCTGCAGCGCTCAAGCGAAACAAGCACGTGTTTGTCGAGAAGCCGCTCGCGCTTAACGATGCGGAACTCGATCAGGTACTCGAAGCGGCGGCAAACTCGACCGGGCAACTGATGGTTGGTTTCAACCGGCGCTTCTCGCCGTTGGCCCAACAAGCGAAGCAGTTGTTTGACGAACGTGACACGCCGCTCTCGATAGTCTATCGCGTCAACGCGGGCCGCATTCCAAAGGAGCACTGGACGCAGGATCCGCTTCAAGGCGGCGGCCGGATCGTCGGCGAGGTTTGTCATTTCATCGATCTGATGCAGTTTCTTACCGGCGCCGCACCGGTGTCGGTGTTTGCGGAATCGGTAAGCGCAAAGTCGCCGCAGGTTGTCGACGCGGATTCGGTCTTCATCACGCTGCGTTTTGCCGACGGCTCGAACGGCGCGATCGCCTATTTGAGTGAGGGCGACAAGTCGTTGCCGAAAGAACGGGTCGAGATTTTTGGTGCGGGCAAGAGTTTTGTGCTCGACGACTTTCGCACCGGGAAAGTTCAGGACAAGGGGCAAGGGCCACAGGTAAAACGGATCTGTAAAAGCGTACTCGCGGGTGGTCCGCCTCCAATCAGTCTCGAAGAATTGGCAGCGACGACGCGAGCGACTTTCCGCGTGCTCGATTCGCTGCGCGAGCGCCGCCCGTTTGAGGTTTAGTTTGTGTGTGGCATCGCCGGCATCGTCAGCCTCGAACCTGAGACGTTGATTGGCCCAATGCTCGAAAGCATCGAGCATCGCGGCCGTGACGATCAGGGCGTTTGGGTTTCAGAGCCGATCGACGATTCCGGCCGGCGCGTGGCGCTTGGTCATCGACGCCTTGCGATCATCGATCCTTCACCTGCCGGCCACGAGCCGATGCTCTCGCCCGACGGCCGTTTCGTTCTCACCTTCAACGGCGAAATCTACAACTACCGCGAACTGCGCGAACAACTGCGCGCGCTCGGGCATCAGTTCTGCACCGACAGCGACGCGGAAGTGTTGCTCGCAGTGATTGCGGAGTGGGGTTGGGAAGGCTTGAGTCGTCTCAACGGCATGTTTGCGTTTGCTGTTTGGGACAATCGCGAACGAACGCTGACGCTGGTGCGCGATCACGTCGGCATCAAGCCGCTCTACTACGCGAACGCCTCCAGTGGCCTTGTTTTTGGGTCAGAGATCAAAGCGATTCTTGCTTCGAAGCTGATCAAGGCGAGAATCAATCCCGAAGCGCTGCACCAGTTTCTTACCTTCCTTTGGGCGCCTGATCCGAACACGTTGTTTGAAGGCGTCAAGACTATCCCGCCCGGTCACTACCTTCAACTCAAAAACGGCGATTTAAAACTCACGCAATGGTGGGACGCTTCATTCGATCAGATCGACGACGAGCGAAGCGACGCCTGGTGGCAGGAACGCGTGCTCGAAACTTTCGATCGCGTCGTGAAGATGGAAATGATCTCGGACGTGCCGCTCGGCGCGTTTCTTTCCGGCGGCATCGATTCATCGGGCATCGTTGCAATGATGGAGCGGCACGGCGACGGCCGAAAGATCAGCACCTACACCGCCGGCATCAAAAGCGAAGACCTGCACTACGACATCATTCCCGACGACGTGCGTTGGGCGCGCCGCGTCAACGAGCAGTTGCACACTGATTACCACGAGATCGTTTTGCAGCCGTCCATCGTGGAGCTTTTGCCGAAGCTGGTCCGGCACATGGAAGAGCCGCCGATCGACATGGCGATTCCGAGTTACCTGATCGCGCGCGCGGCGCGGGAGACGTTGACGGTGATGTTGTCGGGCATGGGCGGCGACGAAGTGTTCGCCGGCTATCCGCGCCAGATGGCGATGAAGATCGCGGCGGCGTTTGATCCGGTGCCGAGCTTGTTGCGGCGGCCGTTGATGAAAACGGTCGCAGGCGTGTTGCCGGGCGGAATGCCGGGCCGTTTGACGGCGCCGTTGCGCAACGCGAAGAAGTTTGCGCGCAGCGCGGCGCTGGATTTCGAGGAGAGGTATTTAGGGTATGGGACCTACTTCAGCGACGAGATGAAGCAACGGATTTACGCGGATGAGTGGCGCGAGCGCACCGCTGGTTTCGACGCATACGCCGCACACCGCCGCTATTTCGCGAAAGCCGAAAACGCTGCGCCGCTGAACCGGTTGCTGTACGTCGACCTCAAGACCTTTCTTCCATGCCTTAACCTCATGACGACCGACAAGACGTCGATGGCGGCGAATCTCGAGGTTCGCGTGCCGTTTCTCAATCGCGAGCTGATCGAGCTGGCGGCGCGCATGCCGCCGCGTCTGAAGCTGCGCGGATTGACCCGCAAATACGTGCTCAAGCGCGCGCTGGAAAATGTGTTGCCGCGGGAAGTCGTTTGGCGAAAGAAGGCGGGCTTCGGCGCGCCGATCCGCTCGTGGCTGCGCGGCCCGTTGCGGCCGCTGGTTGACGACCTTCTTTCGGAAGAGACGATCAAACGGCGCGGGTTATTTCGGCCGAGCGAGGTAAAACGGGTCATCGACGCGAACTTTTCCGGCCGCGAAGACTATAACCTTCAGGTTTTTCAGTTATTGGGCCTGGAACTATGGTTTCGGGAGTTCGCGATCAACTCGGAATAACGTTGACAAGCATCTGGCCAGCAGCTTACTCTGGCAGGGCGAGCCACCCAGGCTCGGCGGCCCTCACGGTCCTCTGAAATCTTCAGCTCTCAGCGATGATCAGACCCGAAGAACTGGAAACGGCAAAAGGCGAGTTACTGCACCCGGCGAATGCGGCGGACGATGCGCAGTGTGTCCTCTTGGCGGAAGACGACCCGGCGTTGCGGCGCTATCTCGAGGTCGTGCTCGAGCGTGCGGGTTACAAGGTCGCGGCGGCGGCTGACGGTTTAGAGGCGATGAAGATTTTGCTGAATACCCACGTCGACGTGGTGGTGACGGATGCGGTGATGCCGAACCTCGACGGCTACAAGCTGTGCAAATTCATGCGGAGCAGCAAGCACCTCTCGCGGCTGCCGGTGATTCTCTTGAGCGCGCTGGATCAGCGGAACGCGGTTCACGAAAGCGAGCAGGCGGATGTGTTTTTGGCGAAGCCCGTTTCCCCCGAAGATCTGTTAAGCCGTATCGAAGAGTTAAGCCACCGATAAGACGGATCAACTGCTGTGGCTGCTATCGACGGAGTCGATCTGCGCGCGTTGCAGCTTGCCGCTGAAGTCGACGTAGATCGATTTCCACTCCGAAAAAATATCCAGCACCTGCGTGCCCGCTTCGCGATGGCCGTTACCGGTGGCTTTCGTGCCGCCGAACGGCAAATGCACTTCCGCGCCGATGGTGGAAGCGTTGACGTAGAAGATGCCGGTATACATGTCGTTCATCGCTTTGAACGCGCGGTTCACGTTCTGCGTGTAGATGGCCGCGGAGAGACCATAGCGAACACCGTTGGCGATCTGGATCGCGTCTTCGAGTGAATTTGCTGGAATCACGGTCGTGACCGGCCCGAAGATCTCTTCCTGCGCGATGCGCATGTCAGGCGAAGCGTCGCTGAATACGGTCGGCTCGATGTAATGACCGTTGGCGTAATCGCCACGCGTCAGGCTCTTGCCACCGCAGGCGAGCTTCGCGCCGTCGTCGTTACGGCCGATGCGGATGTAACTCATGATCTTCTCGACGGCGTCAGCGTTGATCACCGGGCCAACGTCGATCTTCGGATCGGCGCCGTTGCCGACGCGCAGTCCTTTCGCGTTCTCCACCAGTTTCGCGACGAACTGTTTGTAAACTTTCTTGTGCACGATGATCCGCGACGACGCGGTGCAACGTTGGCCTGACGTGCCAAACGCGCCCCAGATCGCGCCTTCGACCGCGAGATCGATATCGGCATCGTCCATCACGATGATGGCATTCTTGCCGCCCATTTCGAGCGAGCAGATCGCGTTGCGTTCGGCGCACGACGAAGCGACGAGGCGGCCGGTTTCGGTTGAGCCGGTGAACGAGATCAAACGCAACGCGGGATGATTCGTCATCGCCGCGCCGACGGTTTCGCCGTAACCGGTGACGAGATTTACGACGCCTGGCGGGATGCCGGCTTCTTCACACGCTTTGACGAGGTTGTAAGTCGAGAGTGGCGTGTCTTCCGCGGGCTTGATGACGACGGTGTTGCCGCAGATCAGCGCGGGGATCAGTTTCCACGAGGGAATCGCCATCGGAAAATTCCACGGCGTGATCAGCCCGCACAGGCCGACCGGCTGGCGCACGCACATCGCAAACTTGTCGCGCATTTCCGCGGGCGTGGTGAAGCCGTGGAGGCGGCGTCCTTCGCCGGCGGTGTAGTAAGTGCAGTCGATTGCTTCCTGCACGTCGCCGCCCGCTTCTTTCAACACCTTGCCCATTTCGCGCGTCATGTCGGCGGTGAACTGTTCCTTGTCGCGAATCAGGATCTCGCCGAGACGGAAGAGAATCTCCGCGCGACGCGGCGCCGGCGTGTTGCGCCAACGATCGAACGCGCCTTGGGCGGCGTTGACCGCGGCGTTGATGTCGTCGCTGGTTGAAAGCGGAAACCGGCCAACGATGTCGCGCGTGTCGGCCGGGTTGAGATTTTCAAACATCTCACCCGACTGGCTCGCTACCCATTCGCCGTTGATGTAGTTCTGATAAGTTTTGACAGCCGTGCGGCTCGCGCCATTGCGCGAATTATTTTTCCCGCTGGTTTTTGCGATCGCTTTTTTTGCCTGAGCCATGGTTTTATTTTCGAATTTCAATTGCCGATTGCCGATTTGCGCTGCTCGATTACCGCGCTCTGTTGCACGTTCTAACTCGGCCGGTTTTTTTCAAATCGGCAATCGGCAATCGGCAATCGACAATGCCTTCACTGATAGGTGAACTGAACAATTATCGGTATCTGGCGATCGCCTTTCGGGTCGCGTTGCACTCGGGTTGCGTTCAAAACAATTGGGTCGCCGGCTTTGAGGCCGTTCATCACGCGCTGAAAATCAGCGAGCGTAGTTACTGCGGTGCGGTTGATGCGATTAATCACGTCGCCTTCCGCGAGCACGGGCTGGCCTGACGGAATGCGAACGTCGGCAACCAATCCGTTGGGATCGATGTCTTTGACGAACAGGCCCTGAAGGCCGGTCAGGTGCTTCTCGGAGAGCAACTGCGGCGTCAGTTCAGCGAGCGTGATGCCGAGATGAAGCGAGTTGCCGCGCGGATCAGAATCCTTGCCGTTCGCTTTCGTCGGTTCGGCCCAGTCGCGAAGGTTTGACGGCGGCCGCTCGCCGAGCGCGACGGTGGCCGTCTTCTTTTCCATCTTGCCGTTAACGTCTCTCAGAAACGACAGCGTGATCTGCTGGCCCACCGGCGTGTTCGCGACGCGCTGAATCAAGTCCTGCGCGTTCTCCACCGGCGCCCCTTCAAACTCGACGATGATGTCGCTTGGCTGCATGCCGATCTTCGCCGCCGGAGTTGGCTGATTGCCTTCGCTCTGCGACACGGACATCACGATCGCGCCCTTGGCTTCGGGCAGGCCGTAAACCTTCGCGAACTGTTCGTGCACTGAGTCGAGCGTGATGCCGAGATAGCCGCGCTTAACTTTGCCTTGCGTGATCAGTTGCTTGTAGACAAACAACGTTTCGTTCGACGGCAGCGCAAAACCGATGCCGTTGTAATCGCCGGTGGACGTCGCGATTTGCGAATTCATCCCGATCACTTCGCCGCGCATGTTGACGAGTGGGCCACCGCTGTTGCCGCGATTGATGGCGGCGTCAGTTTGCAGGAAGCGTTGGAATACGTTGAAGGACGGATTCTCTCTTTCTTTTTTCGAGATGATGCCGGCGGTGACGGTTTGGTCCAGGCCGAAAGGCGAGCCCATCGCGAGCACCCAATCGCCAACCTGGGCGGCGTTGGAGTCACCGAGCGGCACGGTCGGCAGATCCTTCGGCGCATCGATCTTGATCACGGCCACGTCTGTTTCCGGATCGAAGCCGACGACTTTGCCGGGATACTTTTCATTCGATTGCAAAACAACCCAGATCTTCGCGGCGTCCTCAACGACGTGATAGTTGGTGAGAATGTAACCCTTCGGGCTGACGATGAATCCGCTGCCAACGCCGCGCTGCGGGCTGCGACGTCCGCGGCGAAACATGTCGAGGGGGTTGTTACCTGATTGATCGTCTTTATCGTCGTCGTCTTTGTCGGTCGTATCGAGCGCTGGCGGCTGGGTAGTTTCGATATTTACGACGGCTGGCTCGACGCGCCTCGCGATTTCGGCAAACGAGGCGGACAGAGCTTCAGGTGCACGTGCTACCTGGACTTCGTTTTGGGCCTTGATGGTATGGCCGGACAAGATCGCCCCGATGCCGATGCCGGCGACCAAACACGCGACGGCGAGCGCCGCAATCCAGACGCGCAGTTTACGGAGAATCGCCCGTTCCGAATCTGTCGTGCGGCCGTTGGAAACGTCAAACATAATTCACCACCTTCTAGGTTACCGATCCACGCCCGAGGAAAGGAGTAGAGTATAGCGAATGGCCTGTCAGGGAGGCAAAAACCATCCGTGTAATCTGTGGATCGACTTACGGTCGCAGGAGGATTTTGAGAATTCCTTTGGCTTTTGCGCGGCGCATCGCTTTCACGCCGTGTGAGAGTGAATACTCTTCGCTGATCAAGCTATCGAGATCGATGGCGTGCTTCTTCAGCAAATCGACAGCCGGCTGGAAACGCCCGCAACGCGAACCGATGATCGAGATCTCGTCAACCACGATCTTTGCCGCATCGATCTCCGTCGCACCATGAAACGTCGACTTCAAAACGAGCTGGCCTTTCGGCCGCAGCAGATCGAGCGCGAGCTTGAACCCACCGGCAGCGCCAGACGCTTCCACCACTACATCAAACTGCCGCGCGCGCTTGCCAGCGTCTTTCGGCGTTGAGGTTTCAATGCCGCGTCGCTCGGCGATGCGCAGCTTCTCGGCATGTTTGCCGACAAGCAAAACGTGCGCGCCAGTAAGCGCCGCAACCTGCGCGCACAGCAAGCCGAGTTTGCCGTCGCCAATCACCGCCACGCGATCTGATTGCGCGATCGACGCGCGTTCGAGCACGCCACACGCCGCGGCGAGTGGTTCAGCAAATACTGCGTGCTCGTCAGGAATGTTTTCGGGAACGGGGATCAGGTTGACGTTTGGCAGTTGCAGAAATTCAGCATGCGCACCATCGCGGCCGTGAATGCCGAGAACGGTACGCGTCGCGCAATGCCGTGGATCGCCGGCGCGACAGAGTTCGCATTTTCCGCAACCGGCGTTTATCTCGCCGACGATGCGTTGTCCGATGAGATCGCGATCGCTGCTCGCTTCAACCACGCCGACAAATTCATGGCCGATCGTGCCGTTGAATCCTGCATAGCCGCGGGCGATTTCCAGATCGGTGTTGCAGATGCCCGACAAGAGAACGCGCACGAGCGCTTCGCCCGCATTGTGCGGTTGGTCTATCTGGCCGATTGCGAGTTTCTTGTTTTCGACTCGGAGTGCGAGCACTAGAACGTCTTACTCCTGGTGTAAGCGTTCTGTGGGGTTAACTCGACGGTCTGCCTCGCGCCGCGCACAGTTACCGGCAGGCGCCATTCGAGTTGTTCGTCGCCGTTGAGTCGCGTGTGCAGCCACCATTTTCCGGGTGTGAGAACGACGGTGGCTTGTCCCTGCTTGTCGAGGCGAGCGTTGACTGGCGAGCGGCCTTTCATTCGTTCCTTCAGAAAGTCGTCGAACCGTTTGCCCGCGCGCGGCTCGGTAAAAAACTCGTGACTCACGGCCACGATATCAATCGGGTAAAGATTCACCTGCACGTCCAGCGCTGACCCGCTGTTGTCGAGCTGCTCCATCACGATCTGTAAACTCGTCGAGCCCTGGCTGCCGGTTTCGATGCCGGACGAACTTGCGGGGAGTTCTCGATAGATGAACCAGCCGGCGCCCAAAAGCGCAACCACCAATAGCACTCGCAACCCGATGATCAAAAGGTTGCGAAATATATCAGGAAATTTCCGGCGGCTTTCTTGAAACATAACTGCTGCTGCCTACCCTTTGAACTTGCGCACAAAGTTTACCAGTGATTCCGCTTCCTTTTGATTAATTTTGCGGCTGAAGGCCGGCATCGTGCCCGCGACTTCGCGCCCGTTCATGATGGAATTGAAGATTCGCTCGTCGCTGACGTCGTCCTGCCATTCGGCGTTGGTCAGGTCGCGCGCGTGGTTGAACTTTCCTTTTGAAGTCTTGGAACGGCCGTCGGCGCCGTGACAAGAGACGCAGTACTTGCGATACAACTGCGGCGCGCCGCGATCCGCGTTGCTGTTGGCGTCGGCGGCGAAGATGCCGGTCGACAAAAGGAGAAACATGAGTAAGAAAAGTCGCATCATAAGCCGGTAGTTTTGTGTATAGTGCAAAAAATTTCAACCGCAGATAGAATCAGGACAACTGCCTTGACCGAAATCGAGATCAACAAGCTGCGTGAAGAGTGTGGTGTCTTCGGCATCTACGGCCACCCGGAAGCTGCCCGTCTGACCTATCTGGGATTGTACGCGTTGCAGCATCGCGGCCAGGAGTCGAGCGGCATTGTCGCGTCTGACGGTTCGGAACTGCGGCTCGAACGCAAGATGGGTCACGTTTCCGAAGCGTTTGATCAATCGGCGCTCGATCGACTGCGCGGGTCCAGCGCGATCGGGCACGTGCGTTATTCGACCGCGGGCGATGTTTCGATACTCGAAGCGCAACCGTTTTTGGTCACGTGCCAACACGGGCAGATCGCAGTTTGCCACAACGGCAATCTTCCGTTCGCCCGTGAAGAACGAGTGCGGCTCGAACGAGACGGCGCGATCTTTTCGTCGACGTCGGACACGGAAGTCGTGCTGCACGGCGTAGCGCGTTCGCGTTTATCGGTGCGCGAAGCGATACCGCAGGTATTGCGCGGTACCGAAGGCGCGTTCTCGATGCTGTTTTTGACGCCGAAGGAACTGATCGCCATTCGCGACCCGCGCGGGTTTCGGCCGCTCGCGCTCGGCCGGCTCGGTGATGCGTGGGTGGTCGCGTCTGAAACCTGTGCCTTCGATTTGATCGACGCGCAGTACGTGCGCGACGTCGAGCCGGGCGAAATGATCGTGATCGATCAGGACGGCTTGCGTTCGTCGCATCCGTTGCCGCAGCAGAAACATTCGATGTGCTTGTTTGAGCACGTTTACTTCGCGCGGCCGGATTCGCTGGTTTACGGAAAATCGATCAACGAGTCGCGTCACAAGATGGGACGGCGGCTGGCGATCGAGCAGCCGGCGGACGCCGACATCGTGGTGCCGGTGCCGGATTCGGGTGTGGCCGCGTCGATTGGTTACGCGGCGGAGAGCGGCTTGAGTTTTCGGTTTGGTTTAGTGCGCAATCATTACGTCGGGCGCACGTTCATCGAGCCGCGGCAGTCGATTCGGTCGTTTGGCGTCAGGATCAAGTTGAATCCGGTGCGCGATCTGATCAACGGCAAGCGCATCGTGCTGATTGACGATTCGATCGTACGCGGCACGACGTCGAAAAAGATCGTGCGGATGGTGCGCGAAGCGGGCGCGAAAGAGATTCACGTGCGCATTAGTTGCCCACCGACGATCAGCCCGTGTTACTACGGTGTCGACACGCCGAACAAATCGGAGTTGATCGCGGCGAACATGTCGGTGGAAGAAATTCGGCGGTTCATCGAGGCGGATTCGCTTGGCTATCTTTCGCTCGAAGGAATGATCGCGGCGACGGGCGTGAGTGCGGAGGCGGCGTGTGTCGCGTGTTGGAACGCAAAATACCCGACGCAGATCACGCGCGAAGCCGAGACGATGTGGGAACGCGAACACGAATCTGTCTGACGCAGACGGTAATCTTTGTAATCTGTGGACGAGGTCTTGAGTGGGACGCGCTACTCGAGGTTGCGGATGTGCAATAGCAGTGATCTTCGTGGTACTCGTCGCCGCCGGCGCCGCGTACTGGAAATTCGTTCGGCCATGGCTGCGCAACCAGCCTCCACCAGCATCGGGCGGCGAACTCACGGTTCGCGTGCTTGACGTTGGCCCAGTCAACGGAGATTCGATCCTCATCACTTCGCCGACCGGCAAAACGGTACTCATTGACGCCGGCGACACCACCAAAGGAAAAGCCGTAGTCGACGCGTTGAAGCGCAACAACGTTCAGCAGCTCGACTATTTCATCGCCACGCATCCGCATCCCGATCACATCGGCGGCAGTGCCGAGGTTTTCAAGGCAGTGAAAGTCCTGAACGTGATCGACAACGGCCAGAAGCCATCCGTTCCATCCGTTCCATCCGTGTCCAAGAAGCCTGTCTCCCAAAGTAAATTCTTCGACGATTATAAAACTGCCATCAGTGCGAGCGGCGCGCATTACGAGACTGCGCGACCCGGAACGAAGTACGATCTCGGCGGCGGCTCGCTGCTCACGGTGCTCGCGCCGTCCGAACCATTCTTTACGAAAGAGCAGATGAAGACGGGCGGCAACGAACCGAACGCAAACTCGATCGTCGTGCGTTTGGATTACGGATCGTTTTCGATGTTGTTGGCCGGCGACGCGGAAGAGCAAACCGAGCATCGCCTATTGACGAAAGACTTGAATCTCGACGCGCGCGTGCTGAAGATCGGGCATCACGGATCGAAGTACGCTTCGTCTGCTGACTTTTTGCAGCGGGTGAAGCCGGGCATTGCGATCGTGTCGTGCGGCGCGTGGAATCGTTACGGTCATCCGGCGCAGCCGGTGCTCGATCGTTTGAAGGCAGCGAATGTGAAGTTGTATCGCACGGATTTGCACGGAGAGGTTACGATTACGACGCGTGGCGGATCGAATGACATCAACGTGAAGACGGCGAAGGAACCGACGGAAGATATTTGGGCCGGCCGCACTGCGCAGAAGGATGATTCGTCGCGTTCGGGGTTCATTGCGTACGGCGACTTTGGGCCACCGCCCCGGCCGCCACAACCGAAGAAGACTGAACACTAGATGTTTACTTCCCTGGTTTTGAACTCTGTGTCTCTGTGTCTCTGTGGTTAACTAGAACAACCACAGAGACACAGAGACACAGAGACAAAACGAAGATGACGAAACCCATTTCCTACAGCGACGCCGGCGTGGACATCGACGCCGCCACGCGCGCGACCGACCGGATCAAGGAACTCGCGCGCACGACGTTCAACGGGCGCACGCTCTCCGAGATCGGCAGCTTCGGCGGCATGTTCGACGGCGCGTTTCCAAACCTGGCCCAGCCGGTGCTCGTCGCGTCCGCCGACGGCGTCGGCACCAAACTCAAGATTGCCTTCGCGACCGGCGTTCACAACACAGTCGGACGCGACCTCGTCAATCACTGCGTGAACGACATCCTGGTCCAGGGCGCGCGGCCGTTGTTCTTTCTCGATTACGTGGCGACCGGGAAGTTATCGCCCGATGTTGTCGCAAGCGTGGTTGAAGGCGTGGCGAACGGCTGTCGTGAAAACGGCTGCGTACTGTTGGGCGGCGAGACAGCGGAGATGCCGGGCTTTTACGCGGAAGGCGAATACGACATCGCTGGTTTCATCGTCGGTGTCGTCGATCGCGAGAAGATCATCGACGGCAAAACGATCGAGCCCGGTGACGTTTTGATGGCATTGCCTGCGGCGGGTTTGCATACCAACGGTTATTCACTCGCGCGCAAACTCTTCTTTGAAGTCGCGGCCTACGAGCCCCAAACACATCTGCCGGAGTTGGGCACAACAGCCGGCGGAGCGTTGCTGGCTGAGCACGTGAGTTACTTGCGTCCGCTCGAAGGCTTGCTCGATCGGGGCGCGATCAAAGGCTTGGCCCACATCACCGGCGGCGGGCTGACCGACAACATTCCACGCATTCTTCCCGAAGGCACGGCGGTGAAGATCGAAGTGGGCTCGTGGCCGGTGTTGCCGATTTTCGAACTGTTTCGCCGGATCGGAAACGTGTCGGACCGCGAGCTGTACCGCACGTTCAACATGGGCGTTGGGATGGTGATTGTTTGCTCGCGCGATAACGCCGAAATGATTCAAGCTCACTTCCGACAGCGCGGCGAACAGTGTTACCAAATCGGCGAGGTGATTGCGGGCAATCGCGAGGTGTTGATCTGACGGACGCGAAGAAGAGACTGGCTGTTCTGATCTCCGGGCGCGGCTCAAACATGCTCGCGCTTTACGACGCAACGCGCGCGGGGAAGATCCCGACCGCGGAGATCGTTGTAGTTATCAGCGACAAAGCGGACGCCGCGGGTTTGAAGTTGGCCCACGAACGCGGGATCGAAACGCTGGCAATCGAACGCAAAAGTCGCAAGCGTGACGAACACGAGCAAGAGATCGTGGCCGCGTTGCAAGCACGCCGCATCGATCTCATCTGCCTCGCCGGTTACATGCGGTTGTTGTCACCGTGCTTCATCGACGCGTTTCGCCGGCGCATACTCAACATTCACCCGAGCCTGCTGCCTTCGTTTCCCGGTCTCGACGCACAGCGCCAGGCGCTCGATCACGGCGTGAAGTTCAGCGGCTGCACGGTTCATTTTGTAGACGAGACGCTTGATGGTGGGCCAATCGTCGCACAACGCGTGGTTCCCGTTCTCGATGGCGACACTGTCGATACACTCTCGGCACGAATCCTCGAACAGGAACATCAGCTCTACGCTGAGGCAGTGAGATCCGTTTTGTCCGCTTAATCCGTGGACCTTTTTCCTCCCAACGCTTCCGCCCTCTGAAACGCCGCCCACACTGCCTTCGACAGCACTGTCCGCAAACCACCCTTCTCCATCTGGTAGATGGCTTCCGCCGACGTTCCGCCCGGCGACGTCACCATGTTGCGCAACTCCGCCGGATGCTTGTGCGACTCACGCGCAAACAGCACGGCGCCCAGCAATGTTTGATGGACGAGTTGTTCGGCCACGTGTCGTGAGAACCCCATGTGAACTCCTGCGTCAACCAGCGCTTCCATCACCAGGAAAATGTAAGTTGGGCCAGTCGAACTCAGCGCCGTCGCCATGTCGATCTGTCGTTCGTTTTCAACGCGAACAGTTTTGCCGAGCGCTTCGAACAGAGCGCGCACTTGTGTTTCCTGCTGTTCACTGACTGCTGAACTCACGGTCCACGCCGTCGCGCCTTCGCCGATCTGCGCCGGCGTGTTTGGCATCGCGCGCACCACCGCGGCGTGCAGCAGTTCGTCGGTGATCGTTTGAATCTTCGCGCCCGCGACGATCGAAACGATCACCTGGTCCGGATGGATCGAGCCCTTCAACTCTTCCAGCACCTTCGCCAATCGCTGCGGCTTGATCGCGAGAATGACAATCGATCCGTTTTGCGCGATTTCGGGAGCAGCCGCCGTGACGGCGTCGCGATTCTGCTCAACCATCTCGATGCCGTATTTGACGTGCAGCTCTTCGCGACGGGCTTGTCGCGGATGACTGCCGACCACGTTCGCGGGATCGACCAGTTTCTTCCTGAGCAGTCCGGCGATCATGGCTTCGGCCATTGCGCCGCAACCGATGAACGCGAGGCGCGAATCCTGCAGCGCGCTGGTGGGATCGCGAATGAGTTCCGTGGGTCTTTCGTTAACCATGAAATGAGCATAGCGTAGGCTCTCGCAAATCAGCTACTCTATGGCGCGTGTCCGCAGCCGTTGCGACAGAAGAAGTCCTGATCATCGAAACGCCCGAGCGCGTGCCGCTTCATTTTGCGCTGGCGTCGATCGGCAACCGTTTTCTGGCTTGCGCGATCGATCACACGCTTCAGGTGCTGGCACTGATTTTGATCGCTGTCACTGCGGCGGTCCTGGCGAATTTTTCCAGCGTCGGAACCGCACTCGAGAGCGCGCCGAAATGGGTTTACGCGGTCATGATCATTCTCATCTTCCTCACGTTCTCCGGTTACTTCGCTTTTTTCGAATGGCTTTGGCACGGGCAAACTCCCGGCAAGCGCTGGATGAAGTTGCGCGTGATTCGTGAAGACGGGCGCCCGATCACGTTTTGGGAAGCATCAATTCGCAACCTGATTCGCACGCTCGACATGATGCCGGTGCCGTTCTATTCGGTCGGCTTGATTGCGGTGTTTGTAAACGGGCGCGATCAACGTATCGGCGACATGGTTGCGGGAACGGTGGTGGTGCGCGAACGTGAAGCGGAAGCGCCGCCGTTTGCCGAAGTGTTTGCGAGCCCGGTGAGCGATCCGGCGTTGCGCCGTTCGTTCAAGCCGGTGACGTTCACCGCTAGTCTCAATAGCTTGACTGAGTCGGAGATTCAGGTGGTGGAAACGTTTCTGCGCCGGCGTTGGGATCTTTCCGATGTGCCGCGGCAATGGATGGCCTGGCGTGTGGCGTTGCCGATTCTCTATAAAATTCGACCTGCCTACGACCTCGCGACTTTTACTTACGAAGGCTTCCTCGAAGAACTGCTGCATCGCTATTTGCAGGAACACCGATTCAGCGCGAATTGACCCGCGTCGTCCGTGTTTGCTAGCCTTTCCGGTTTTGATCACGACGGATTTACAAACAGGGGAGTAGAAATGAGTAAGGAAGTCTTCATTCTGGGTGGCAAGCGCACGCCGATGGGCGAGTACGTTGGCGTGCTGAAAGATATTTCAGCAATCGATCTCGGCGCCATCGCCGCGCGCGGCGCGCTCGAAGCAACACACGTTAATCCAAACGAAATCGATCACACGGTTATCGGTAATGCATTACAAACTTCGGGCGACGCGATCTACGGCGCACGCCACGTCGCACTCAAAGCGGGCGTTCCGTTCGATCGCCCGGCGTTAACAGTTAATCGACTCTGCGGCAGCGGCATTCAATCGATCATTTCAGGCGCGCACATGCTGCAACTCGGCGAGGCGCAATCATGTCTCGTCGGCGGCATGGAATCGATGTCGCAAGCGCCGCACGTGATTCGTGGCGCACGTTCCGGTTTTGCGCTCGGCCAGGGAAAACTTGAAGACAGCTTGATGGTCGCGTTACTCGACACTTACTGCAACACGCCGATGGCCGGCACCGCAGAAAATCTCGCGCGTAAGTTCGAAGTAACACGAGAGGAGCAAGATAGGTACGCACTTCGTTCGCAACAGGAAGCAAAGCGCGCTTTAGACGCTGGTTTGCTGGCGGAAGAAATTGTTCCGGTTGAGATCAAATCGCGCAAAGGCACGCAGTTCGTCGAACACGACGATCACCCGCGTCCCGAAACGACTCTCGAAGGTCTCGCGAAACTCAAGCCGGCATTTGCGAAAGATGGTTTTGTCACGGCCGGAAACGCGTCAGGCATCGTCGACGGTGCGGCCGCGCTGGTGATTGCGAACGAAGAGTTTGTGAAAGCACGCGACCTGACGCCGATGGGTCGCATCGTTAGTTGGGCTTATGCGGGTGTAGAGCCCGAACTCATGGGCATCGGCCCGGTGCCCGCAACGCGCGCGGCGCTCGCGAACGCTGGTTTGACACTCAACGAGATGGATCTCATTGAAGTCAACGAAGCTTTCGCCGCGCAATATCTGGCTGTGGAAAAAGAGTTGGGGCTCGATCGCACACGCACAAACGTAAACGGCGGCGCGATCGCGCTCGGGCATCCGTTGGCAGCGACCGGCACGCGTCTGGTTTTGACGCTCTTGCACGAGCTTCATCGGCGCAAGGGTCGCTATGGATTGGCGACGGCGTGTATCGGCGGCGGTCAAGGTATCGCGATGATCGTCGAGCGCCTTTAGCAAATGTGTCTTGTGATTTTCCGATTAAATCCAAATTCTTGAGTTGACTTTGGAAGCGCGGACAGAGCATAAAGTATCTTTGTCAGAGGTTTCGCAGCCCGAGCTGATCCGGCACAACGATTGCCAATTAGTTGAGGCTAATTTCCTTCAGGTTTAGCTTTAAATCCTTCTTAAACGATTTCTAAGGAGTTCCCCTGTATGCGGAAAACTGTGAGGTTCTTGTTTATTAGCCTGGTGGTGTTCGCTTTTAGCGCAATGGGATTTGCGCAGTCGACCACTACCGGCTCAATCGGCGGCGTTGTGTCCAATCCGAATAAAGAGGTCGTATCGGGCGCCGCGGTTACTGTAAAGAATATTGGTACGAACAAAGAAGACACGGCTACGACTGACGACACCGGCCGTTTCAAGGTTGCAAACCTGCAACCGGGAAACTACAGCGTCGCGGTCAACGCGACGGGTTTCAGCCCGAGCACGTCTGAGAATATCGTGGTGGAAGTCGGTCGCGAGACAACTCTCGAGATCGCGCTCAGCGTCGGCCAGGTGACCGGCACTGTTGACGTCAGCGCCGAAGCGCCGGTTATCAACACCACGCAACAGGATTTCTCGACCAACATCAACCAGACTTCTATCAACGAACTTCCGGTCAACGGCCGTCGTTGGTCCAACTTCGCGATTCTTACGCCCGGCGCGGTGCCGGACGGCAACTTCGGCTTGATCAGCTTCCGCGGCATCTCCGGCCTGCTGAACAACAGCACCGTTGACGGCGGCGACAACAACCAGGCGTTCTTCTCGGAAGAGCGTGGCCGCACGCGCGCCGCGTATTCGATCAGCCAGGCTGCGATTCGCGAGTTTCAGGTCAACACTTCAAACTTCGCGGCCGAGTACGGACGTTCGGCCGGCGGCGTTATCAACGCCATCACCAAGTCAGGCACGAATGAGTTTCACGGTTCAGCGTTCTTTTACGATCGCGACAACAGGTGGGGTGCTCGCAACCCAAACACGTTCATCAATCGCCTCGTCAATGGCGTTTCGACGCGTGAGGCCCTGAAGCCGAAAGACACGCGTTACCAGTTTGGCGGTACCCTCGGTGGCCCAATCGTCAAAGACAAGCTGTTCTTCTTCTTCAGCTACGACGAACAGCGGCGTAACTTCCCAGGCGTTTCGGTGTTCAGCACGCCGGGTTATCTCAACACAGTCAATCGCACCACGTTGCTGGGCCGCGGATTAACCACTCCGCAGATCGATTCAGCGTTGCAGTTTCTGAACGATCAGACCGGCGAAGTGCCGCGTCGCGGTGACCAGAGATTGTTCCTGCCGAAAGTCGATTGGCAGATCAACGACAAGAACCAGTTCAGTGCTACTTACAACCGGTTGCGCTGGAAGTCGCCGGCGGGCGTGCAAACGGGTGCGACAGTTACCCGTGACCGCGCTGGCTTCGGTGACGACTTCGTAGAGATCGATTCACTGAATCTGCGTCTCACTTCAACGCTGACGAGCAAGCTGCTGAATGAGTTTCGTTTCCAGTGGGCCGATGAACTCGACTCGCAATTCGCCCAAACACCGCTGCCCGGCCAGCCGACTACGGCTAACGGCTTCTCGCCGCAAATCACGCTGACCAACGGCGTGACGATCGGTAAAGCCACGTCGCTGGATCGCAACGCGCTTCCTGACGAACGACGTTTTCAGTTTGCGGATTCGCTGACGTACACCCAGTCGAACCACACGTTCAAGTTTGGTACCGACATCAACTGGGTTAGAGACATCGACGATAACCTCTTTACCGGCGCCGGCTCGTACACATACAGCAACATCAACGACTTCATCGTTGACTACACGAACTTCACCACTAACGGCGCGCTGCGTGCGGCTGGCGTTGCTGCCGGCGCGGCTTCCACGATTGGCCGCTGCGCCACGCTCGTGGCCTCGCCAAACCAGGCCAACACGCGCCTGGCTGGAAAGTGCTACACGAGCAACTACCAACAAGGCTTCGGCCAGCCTCGTTTCTCGGAGAAGACGACTGACTGGGCGTTCTTCGCTCAGGACGACTGGCGTGTTTCACCGCGGGTGACGCTCAATCTCGGCTTGCGCTGGGACTATGAGAAGTTTCCCGAACCGTTCCTCGTGAATTCGGCCTTGCCGCAGACGGGGAACCGGCCGAGCGACAAGAACAACTTTGGCCCACGCATCGGTTTCGCAGCCGATCTCACGGGCGATGGCAAGACCAGCCTTCGCGGCGGTTACGGCATGTACTACGGCCGCGTCAACGGCACGATCATTATCAACGCGCTCATCAACACCGGCCTTTCCACCGGCCAGGCCGTCAGCTCCGTGCCGGCGAATTGCTCGGCCGCACTTTGCAATGGCAACGCGAACGACATCGCTGGAAATCCGGGCGCGCCACTCTTCCCCCACATCCTGGGTTCAGCGCCAGCGGGAAGTGCCGGCGTCAACTACTTCCGCGATGGCTTCCAGAATCCGCTGATCCATCAGGGCGACCTGGTTCTGGAGCGTGAAGTTGCGCGCAACACGGTTGTCTCGGCCAGCTATCTCTTTAGCTACGGCCAGCACCTGACAACCTTCGTCGATACCAACCTGAATCCGCCGAACGGCCAGAACGGGAGAGTTTCGATTCTCGATGGTCCATTCGCGGGTCAGACCTGGGTATTCCCGTACTATCGTGGCTCGCGCCCGAACACTTCGTTCGGCAACATCCTCGAGATTCGCGACAGCATCTCGACGAAGTATCACGCGCTCGTGCTGCAAGTGAATCGTCGCCTGACGCACGGCTTGCAGTTCCAGAGCAGCTACACGCTTTCGCGGGCTCAGGACAACGGCGGTTCGCAGAGTTCGGCAACGTTCACGCCGAGCTTCTCAGCGCTGTTCGATCCGTTTGATCCGCACGGAGACAGTGGCTTGTCGCCATTTGACCGCCGGCACAAATTCGTGGCCAGCGTGGTTTACAACACCAACTTCACGGGCATGAGCGATACCGCCAAGGCCATCCTGAACGGCTGGACGATTTCACCAATCGTCAACATGTACTCCGGCTTCCGTTACACGGCAGTGACGAACAGCTTCAGTACTTCATCCGTTTTCGGCGCCAGCCCTGCCGGTGGCGTTAACGGTTCGAACGGATCGCTGCGTTTCGGCTTGACGCCAAACAACGCGTTCCATACGCCGTCAATCAAGTACGTTGACCTGCGCGTTTCACGTCGCTTCAAGATTACTGAAGGTTCGAAGATCGAGTTGCTGGCCGAAGGCTTCAACATCTTCAACCGCACGCAGGTGACGGGCGTCAACAACCGCATGTACGTGCTTTCAACTTCGGGTGGTAACGTGGTCGCGAACTTCGATCCCACGTTCGGCACCCCAAGTGACTTGTCCAACGGTTTCTTCTTCCGCGAACGGCAGATTCAGTTCGCGGCTCGTTTCGAGTTCTAGAAAAAATCCAGCTCGACTTCACGCGCGGATGACTGCGGATTTACTCCGAGTCATCCGCGTTTTTCTTTACAAAGATTTAATCAATAATCGGTCGGCTAAAACCTTGCCAATGGCCGCGGAGCGTGGTAGAAGTCAGCTTCTTACAAACGCTAAGTCCTTCAACCTTAACTGTAAACCGTCAGCCTGTCCGTAAGGAGTTCCCCATGTCGAGACTTTTAAAGCTTACCTTTACAAGCTCGCTGATGCTCACGCTTTGCGTTGTTGCTCTAGCGCAATCAACAACCACGGGAGCGATCGGCGGTGTGGTTACAAATCCAGCGAAGGAAGTCGTTGCCGGCGCGGCGGTGACGATCAAGAACGTCGACACCAACAAGGAAGATTCGGCTACCACAGATGACACCGGGCGATTCAAGATCGCCAACCTGCGGCCGGGCCGGTACTCCGTCACGATCAACTCGTCAGGCTTCAGCCCGCTGACGCAGGAGAACGTGATCGTGGAAGTCGGTCGCGAAACACCGCTCGAGGTTGCTCTTTCCGTGGGACCGGTGACGGGAACAGTTGACGTCAGTGCTGAAGCGCCGGTCATCAACACCACGCAGCAGGATTTTTCCAGCAACATCAACCAGACTTCAATTAACGAACTCCCAATCAACGGCCGGCGCTGGTCCAACTTCGCGCTGCTCACGCCGGGCGCGGTGCCCGACGGTACGTTTGGCTTGATCAGCTTCCGCGGCATCTCCGGTTTGCTGAACAACAACACGATCGACGGCGGCGACAACAACCAGGCATTCTTCGCCGAAGAACGCGGCCGCACGCGCATCAGCTACTCGATCAGCCAGGCTGCGATTCGCGAGTTTCAGGTCAACACTTCGAGCTACTCAGCCGAGTATGGACGTTCCGCCGGCGGCGTGGTCAACGCGATCACGAAGAGCGGCACGAACGACTTTCACGGCAGCGCCTTCTACTATCAGCGCAACAACAAATGGGGCGCGCGCAATCCGCTCGCTGTGCGACAGGCGTTGGTCAACGGAGTCTTCACGCCGGTCGGTTATAAGCCCGAGGACGTGCGCCACCAGTTTGGCGGCACGATTGGTGGCCCAATCGTGAAGGACAAGGCGTTCTTCTTCTTTAGCTACGATCAGCAAAAGCGAAACTTTCCGGGCTTATCAATTTTCGGTCAGAACGGGTTCCTGAATCTCTCTTCGGCGAACCGCACGCTGCTACTCAATCACGGCCTGACTAACCCGCAGATCGACAGCACGCTCGCTTTTCTCGCGAGCATCTCCGGCCCCGTTCCGCGAACCGGCGATCAGAAGCTCTTCCTGCCGAAGCTTGACTGGCTGATCAACGACAAGAACACGCTGACGGTCAGTTACAACCGTTTGCGTTGGGACTCGCCGGCCGGCATTCAAACGCAGGCCACGAACACCCGCGCGATCGACAATTTCGGCGACGACTTTGTCAATATCGATGCGCTGAACGTAAAGCTCGCTTCGACGCTGTCGCCCACGCTGCTGAACGAGTTCCGCATGCAATGGGGCCGTGACAACGAGTTTGAGTTCAGCCAGCCACCCGCGCCCGGTGAACCGACCACGGCCGTCAATGGCAGATCACCGCAGACGATTCTCGTCGGCGCGACAACGTTCTCGTTCGGCATGCCGGAGTTTCTCGATCGCGCCTCGTTTCCAGATGAGCGGCGCTGGCAGTTTGCCGACACGGTGACGATGACCGCCGGCAATCACACGGTGAAATTCGGCGGCGACGTCAACTTCGTCAAAGACATCATCAACAACCTGCGCTTCATCGGCGGTGAGTTTAACTACACCGGCGCTACGCTCGGTCTGCCGGACTTCATCGTTGACTATGTGAACTGGCAGACCAACGGTTCGCTGCGAACGATGTCCGCCAGCAGCAATATTCTCGGCCGTTGCGCCAGTTCCGTGAGCGCGAGCCAGCCGACTGTTTTCCGTCGCGCCGGCAAGTGCTACCAGGGTAATTTCAACCAGGGCTTCGGCGTCCTCGGCCTGAACATGAAGACGCAGGATCTCGACTACTTCGTGCAGGACGACTGGCGCGTGACGCCGCGCTTCACGCTGAACCTCGGGCTGCGTTATGAGTACCAGCGCAATCCGGATCCAGTGAACGTCAATCCGCTGCTGCCACAAACCGCGAACCGGGTCAGCGACAAAAACAACTTCGGCCCGCGCATCGGTTTTGCTTACGACGTGTCCGGCGACGGCAAGACCAGTTTGCGTGGCGGTTGGGG
>Ga0247688_1000115_pt1 | contig 34813 bp, 29 predicted proteins | sample CNK29_metaG_FD_182718 | JGI IMG/M metagenome (GOLD analysis project Ga0247688, IMG submission 182718) | Soil microbial communities from Purdue University Martell Research Forest, Indiana, United States - CNK29 | ecosystem: Environmental > Terrestrial > Soil > Temperate forest > Bulk soil... | reverse complement strand
GTCGGTTCCGTGCTGATCGATCCGCCCGAAGGCGACATGCGCATTTATCTCAATTCGCTCGAACGCATGCGCTCGCTGCCAAATCTTTCCGTTCTGTTTGGCGGTCATGGACCGGCCGTCGCCACGCCGTACAAGAAGATCGATCAGTACATCTCACACCGCCTCGAACGCGAGCAGAACATTTTGTCGGCGGTGCGCGAAGGCGCGACAGATCCGAAACAAATTGTTGCGAAGGTCTATACTGACGTTTCCCCGAAAGCATATCAAATGGCCGAGCGAGCCGTGCTTGCGCATCTCGAGAAATTGCGCGAGGACGAAGCAGTGGCCACGGACGAACACGGACAGTGGCGGCCGATTTAGTTTAGAATCTCTCTCACCAAAAAATATGGAATATCCAACGACTCTTCGCGCGCTCAGAGCGTCCGGGTATCAGAGCCGGCCGGTCAAAGACGAACTGCGCCACAACCTGATCAGGAAAATTCGCGCCGGCGAAAAACTCTTTCCGGGCATCGTTGGCTACGACGACAGCGTGATTCCGCAACTCGTCAACGCGATCCTTTCGCGTCACAACGTCATCCTGCTCGGACTGCGCGGCCAGGCCAAGAGCCGGATCATTCGCCAGCTAACTGATCTGCTCGACGACAGAATTCCGGTGATCGCTGGTTCAGAAGTGAACGACGATCCGTTTCATCCGATTTCGGCTTACGGGCGGCAGACGCTCGATCAGCATGGCGATGCGACGCCGATCGCGTGGATCGATCGCGACGCGCGTTTTGTCGAAAAACTCGCCACGCCGGACGTGACCGTAGCCGACATCATCGGCGACGTCGATCCGATCAAAGCCGCAAAGGGCGGACACCTGCTGAGTGATGAACTCACGATTCACTACGGTCTCCTGCCGCGCGCGAATCGCGGCATCTTTGCGATCAATGAGTTGCCGGATCTCGCCGGCAAGATTCAGGTCGGCCTCTTCAACATCATGCAGGAAGGCGACGTGCAGATTAAGGGTTATCCCGTGCGGCTGCCGCTCGACGTGATGCTCGTCTTTTCGGCGAACCCGGAAGATTACACGGCCCGCGGAAAGATCATTACGCCGTTGAAGGATCGCATCGGCTCCGAGATCCTGACGCACTATCCGAAAGAGCTGCCGGTGGCGATCGAGATCACGCGCCAGGAGGCGTGGACCAATCGCGCGGCAGAACGCGACGGCATTCTGGTGCCGGAGTTTATTCGTGAAGTGGTTGAACAGATCGCCTTTGAAGCGCGCGAAGACAATCACGTCGACAAGCATTCCGGTGTTTCGCAACGCCTGTCGATCACGGTGATGGAGTCGGTGGTTTCGAATGCTGAACGGCGTTCGCTGCTGACAGGAGACGAGCCAATCGTGCCGCGCGTAGCCGACATCTACGCCGCGATTCCTTCGATGACGGGCAAGATGGAACTCGAGTATGAGGGCGAACAACTCGGCGCGCATCGCATCGCGCGCGACCTGATCAAGCGCGCCGCCGGCGAGATCTTCGAAGGTTATTTTGTCGGCATCGATTTCGCGCGCGCGATCCAGTGGTTCGATGAAGGAAACAAACTGTTGTTGACGGACACGGCGGCGGCTGACGAATGCAAGACGTTGCTCGAATCCGTGCCCGAACTGTGGGACACCGCGTCGATACCGTTCGATTTCAACGACGACGAGACGGCGAAGCTCGTCGCTGCATGCGAGCTCGTGCTCGAAGGCTTGTACGCGCAAAACAAGATCAGCCGCAACGAAGAAGGCACGTACGCCGCGGTAACCAAGGCACGAAAAGATCGCCGCGGCATGATCTACGACGACCTGACGGAAACAGGAAAGTACAGTTGAGAAGTACCTCTCTCTCTCTGTGCCTCTGTGGTTAAGCTATTGCCTGGAAAGAATAACCACAGAGGCACAGAGATACAGAGACACAGAGATCGCAAAGACCACGGAAATGAAGTTCACTCGTTACTCGAAATTCAAGGGCTTCGACGTGTCGTCGATCAACCTCGGCGAGTTGATGGACAGCATGTCCGACGAGCTGCTTGATTCGGGTTACGACGATGATTACTACTGGACCCGCCAACGCCGAACCCAGGATACGTCGCTCGATGCACTGCGCCGCGCGCTGCTGCAGGCGCTCGTCGATAAAGGCCTCGTCAACGAGCAACAGATTCGCGAAATGCTTGCCGAAAACGACGGCAAGTTTCACGGTTCTTTGCTCGAACAGTTGTTGAATGAACTCATCGAACGACTGGTAGAAGAAGGCTACCTGACGCTTCACGATGAACAGCCGCAGCAAAATGCGCAACAACAACGCGGCGCTGGCCCAGGCGAATTCTCGGAAGAACTCCCGCGTGATGTTCGCTTCGAAGTCACGGAAAAAGGGCTCGATTTTCTCGGATACAAAACGCTGCGAAACCTGCTCGGCAGCTTCGGCAAAAGCGCCGCCGGCCGGCACGATACGGTCTATCTTTCGACCGGTGTTGAAGCCGCGGCCGCGAGCAAGCGTTACGAGTTTGGCGACACGATCAATCTCGACGTCAACACCACGTTGCTCTCAGCCATTCAGCGCGACGGCTTGAAAGTCCCGCTCAATCTGGAATACCAGGATCTTTACGTTCACCAGTGCGACTATCAATCATCTTGCGCGACTGTCGTGATGCTCGACTGTTCTCACTCGATGATTCTTTACGGCGAAGATCGATTCACGCCGGCGAAGAAAGTCGCGCTCGCAATGTCGCATTTGATTCGCACGCAGTATCCGGGCGACTCGCTCAAGGTGGTGCTCTTTCACGACAGCGCGGAAGAGTTGCCGCTCGCGAAGCTCGCGACCACGCACGTCGGGCCTTATCACACGAACACTGCTGAAGGCTTGCGTCTTGCGCGCCGTCTCCTGCAAGCCCAACGCAAAGAGATGAAGCAGATCGTGATGGTCACCGATGGTAAACCGACGGCCTGTTTTGTCGGTGAAAGCTTGCTATCTCCACGCTCCGACAAGAACGCCACGCCAACGCGGCGGCTCTACAAAAACTCGATGGGCGGCGATCCGCTGGTGATGGCGGAGACGTTCAAAGAAGTACAAGCCTGCCGTAAAGCCGGTATAATGATTAACACTTTTATGCTGGCGAGCGACTATTACCTGGTCGACTTCGTCAAGCAGATGACTGCCATGACCAACGGCAAGGCTTATTTTGCCAACCCGAGCAATCTGTCGCAGTTTGTGCTGATCGATTTTCTGCGCCGGCGAACTCGGAAAGTCAGATAGTCCCGGGACTAGCCTTCAATCTATCTCTCCATGGGCGAGTCAATTCGAACTCGGGGTGTCCGCAGCAAGCGATCAGGTCGCGTTCTCTTGCCGTACCTGATTTTGCTCGTTGGCCTACTCTTCACGCTCGTCGTTTATTACTACTTCTCCAAACTCACTTTCGAACAGGACCAGAGCCGTTTTCAAAAGACGGTCCAGGAACTTCAGGATCGGATCAAACTGAGGATCGAAACCTCAGTCGCACTGTTGCGCGCGAGCACGGGTTTGTTTGCGGCCAGCGATGAGGTCGATCCAAATGAGTTTGCTAAATTCGTCGATCAGTTTGAGTTGGAAAAGAATTATCCCGGCATTCAAGGCATCGGCTTCGCGCTCAGCTTCAGCCCTGAAGAGAAAGACGCCGTGATCAAGAGAATGCGCTCGCACGCCGCGCCGGCCGACTTTCACGTCTGGCCCGAAGGACCACGCGGCGAATACACCGCCATTCTCTATTTGCAACCACAAGCGAATCGCAACGACGTCGCCATTGGCTACGACATGTTTACCGATCCGGTGCGGCGCGAAGCGATGGAAAGAGCGCGCGACACGAGCCAGCCCGCCGCTTCAGGACGAGTGCGCCTGGTCCAGGAACCACAGGACAAGCAGCAACAGTGGGGCTTTCTGATTTATGAAGCCATTTACGACAACGGCGCGCCGACGGACACAATCGAGCAACGACGCAAGGCGCTGGCCGGTTACGTTTACAGCCCGTTTCGCATCGACGACTTTCTCGCGCCAATCACGTCAGCGAAAAACTACGACGTGGATTTTAAGATCTACGAAGGTAGCGTAGCAGAGGAAAACCTCTTTCATGGCGACCGCGACAATCCGCCGCCGAGTGATTTGCGTTTCACACACCTCTCAACGATTCCGGTTGAGGGTCGCACCTGGCTCGTGAGCTATGCGATTAAGCCGTCGTTCGAACGCGGGTCGAGCCGACCGTTGTTGAAATACACGCTCATCACGGGCGTGTTCTTGAGTTTTCTGTTCTTCGCAGTGACGCGCGCTGAAGTGCGAGCGCGGGCGCACGCCGAAGACTCGGCTGAGGAAGTCAGGCAGAAAGAGACGGCAGTTAACGAAGCCAACGAACGCGCGATTCTGGAATACGAGCGGCTGCTGCAACGGATCTCGGGTCTATCGCAAATGCTTGGAATGGCGCGTGAGTTGAATACGATCTTCCGCGGCTTGCGTGAGTTCACCACTGTCTCCGTGCCGTGCGACGGCTTCTTTGTGTCGCTCTACGATCCGAATCGCGATCTGCGCACCGCTTGTTATGGTTGGGGCGACGGCAAGGAGATCGATGTTTCCGGACTCCCGCCGATGCCGGTAACGGAACAGGGACCAAACAGCCGTGCCGTGCGAACCGGCCTGGTCGTCATCACAAACGACTACATGCACGCGACGCGCGGAACGCCGTCAGTGATTGTCGGTCCTGACAACGGATTGCGTCCGGAATCTTCACTGGCGGTGCCGATGTCTGTGATGGGCCGCATCATCGGCACGATCGAAGTGCAGAGCTATCGGCCCAATGCTTATCTGCACGAACACTCGACGGCGATGAGCATGGCGGCGAATCTGACCGCGGTCGCGATCGAAAACGTGCGACTGCTGAAGTTGGAACGCACCGCTCGCGAGGCCGCGGAAGAATCGAATCGGCTCAAGGATGAATTTCTAGCGACCGTGTCGCACGAGTTGCGCACGCCGCTCACGGCGATTCTCGGTTGGGCGCGTTTGCTTGAGGGCGGCACGCTCGATCACAACTTCACGCGACAGGCGATCGACACGATCTGGCGCAACGCGAAAGCGCAGGCACAAATCGTCGACGACATCCTCGACGTTTCGCGCATCATCACCGGCAATCTCTATATCGATCTGCATCCGCTCGAAGTCGCGCCCGCGGTTGAGAGCGCGATCAACGTGGTGCGCCCGACGGCTGACGCGAAAGGCATCCGCATCGAAGCGCAACTCGATAAGACGCCGGCGATGGTTTCGGGGGACGGCGGACGGCTGCAGCAGGTGATCTGGAATCTGTTGTCGAACGCGGTGAAGTTCACAAATAGCGGTGGGCGCGTGCAGGTGATAGTGTCGCAAGCGAACGCGGCTGTCGAGATCAGTGTGACGGATACGGGCCAGGGAATCAGTCGCGAGTTTATGCCGTACGTTTTCGATCGTTTTAGCCAGGCTGACAGCACCACGACGCGCCATCATGGCGGCCTCGGGCTCGGTCTCGCCATCGCGCGGCACCTGGTCGAAATACACGGCGGCACGATACGCGCGGAGAGTCGCGGCGAAGGCGAAGGCGCGACGTTTACGATCACGTTGCCGCTGATCGATTCCGCACCGCGAAGTGCGGAAATGGCGCCGGTGGTTGAAGAGACTGCGCCGCGTTTGCCGCAGCCGTTATTGTTGTCCGGCCTGAAGGTGCTGCTGGTTGACGACGACTCGGACACGTTGAATTTGATGGCCACGGCGTTGACCAGAAGACAAGCGAACGTCACTGCGGTATCTTCCGCAGGAGAGGCTATGCTGGCGATCAGGCAAGAGCGGCCGGACGTGCTGGTGTCAGACATTGCGATGCCGGACGAAGACGGCTACGGCCTGATCGAGAAAGTGCGATCGCTCGAGAATGGCGATTGCGAGAGCATTCCGGCGGTCGCGATCACGGCTTACGCGAAGGAAGAAGATCGTGCGCGCGCGTTGTCGTCGGGTTTTCAGATTTACCTGGCGAAGCCGATCGAGTTGACGGAGCTGGTTTCCGTCGTGGCGCGCGCGGCGCGGAGAGATTTTTAAGAGATGTCGTTCACTCGGGTTGATGATATTCAATTGGCTTACACCGATGCGGGCATGGGGCTGCCGGTGGTGCTGTTGCACGGTTATCCTTTCAATCGATCGTTGTGGACCGAGCAGGTCAACGCGCTGAGCAATAGTTGTCGCGTGATCACGCCGGATCTTCGCGGGCTCGGCGAAAGCGACGCCGTGCCGGGCGCCGCGACGATGAACCGGATGGCGCAGGACGTGGCGGAGTTGCTGGACCAGTTGGAGATCTCGCGTGCGGTTGTTGGTGGGTTGTCGATGGGTGGTTACGTTGCGCTCGCGTTCTATAAACAGTTTCCGTCGCGCGTGCGGGCGTTGATTTTGGCTGACACGCGCGCGCAAGCCGACAACGAAGAGGGAAAAGAGAAGCGCTACCAGCAAGCGGAGAAGGCGCGCGCTGAAGGCATGGCCGGGATTGCTGATTCGATGTTGCCGAAATTGCTGACGCCGGAAACTGTTAGCAAGCGGCCGGAGGTAGTGAAACGCGTGCGCGACATGATGTTGAAAACGAAGCCGGAAGGTGCGGCGGGTGCGCTGTTGGGAATGGCGGAGCGTGACGATCAAACGTCGCTGCTCGCGCAGATCACGTGTCCGACGTTGATTCTCGTGGGGCGTGAAGATCCGATTACCGTCGTGGCGGATAGTGAGAAGATGCATCGTGCGATTGCGGGTTCGAGACTGGTCGTGATCGAGAATGCATCGCACGTTTCGAATATTGAGCGCACGGATCAGTTCAATGATGAGCTGGTCAGGTTTTTGAATTTGTTGAAATAGATGGCGGATCACAAGAAGTTTACGATTGAAGAGCGTGTGCGCTGGGGCGACGTCGACGCGGCGCGCATTATTTTTTACGGCGCGTACATCCACTTCTTCGAGTTTGCCGAGACCGAACTGTTTCGCGCCGCCGGGCTGCACTACGGAACGATGTTTGACGAACTGAAGATCTGGTTGCCGCGCGTGCATCTCGAGTGTGACTTTCGCCGTGCGGCGCGACTCGACGATCTGCTGGAAGTGAGCGTGTACGTCGGACGCTTCGGCACGAAGTCGATGAAGTTGAATTTTGCAGTGCGCCGGAAGGGCGAAGAAGATCTGATCGCAACTGCACACTTCGTACTCGCCGCGGTTAATCAAGACACATTTGAAACGGTTTTGATTCCCAATGAGCTGCGCGAACGCCTCGCGCCTTACAACGCAAACGAAAAATGACTGAAGGCTTAAACGAGAACACGATCGACAGCGACCCGATCAGGCAATTCCAACTTTGGTTCGACGAAGCTGTCGCGGCGAAACTGCCGATGCCGGAAGCGATGACGCTCGCGACCGTGACACCCGATGGACGGCCCGCGGCGCGAATGGTTTTGCTCAAGCAGGTTGACGGCTACGGGTTTGTGTTTTTCACCAACTATCGGAGTTCGAAGGCGCAGCAACTCGAGATCAATCCTTACGCGGCGCTGGTTTTTTATTGGCCGCAGTTTGAACGGCAAGTGCGCGTCGAAGGAAGAGTAAGCAAGACTTCCGCGGAAGAGTCGACGGCGTATTTCCGAACGCGGCCGCGCGAGAGCCAGATCGGTGCGTGGGCGTCGCCGCAGAGTGAAGTGATCGCGACGCGCAGAGTTCTGGAACAACAGGCGCGACACTTAGAAGAGCGGTATGAAGATCGCGAGATCGATCGGCCCGAATACTGGGGCGGCTATCGTTTGCGACCTGATCGGATTGAGTTTTGGAAAGGACGCATCGGCCGGCTGCACGATCGATTCTTGTACGAGCTTCAACCGGATGATAGTTGGGCCATCAAGCGCCTCGCGCCCTGAGAATTAAAAGAGCCGGCTGAAAAAACGAATGCCGATGATCTTCATCTGGCCGCGCTCGCGAATCACTGCATAGTCGCCAATCTGATAATACTGTTGGTTCAACGGCAGCACGTGGCCGCGGCTGTAAGCCGTCAACGGCTTCACGACGTGGTTCGGTGGTGGTTCGGTTTTGGACAAGTCAGACTTGAACTGGCGGATGCGTTCGGCGACTTGTGGATCGCGCGCGCCGAGTTGATTCAGATGCGCTCGGAGATCTGCAACGTCGCGTTTCAGTTGCGCTGCGAAGGCCGCGAAATTCTCCGGGTTATCCGGTTGCTTGCGCTGGAAGATCGCTTTGATTGGCGGCGGAAAGAATTCCGATTCTTGCGCGGTGCTGTCAGGACTCGCGAGCGGCAACATCAAGTAGATGATTTCCATGCGGCTCTTGTAAGCGCTGACGAGCGTAGCGTCGTCAATCTTCGCTAGATCGTCCTCGCCACCAAACTCGCCTTCTGAGATCGCGATAAGCCGTCGTCGTCCCGGATCGGTCGTAAACGTCGCTTCAAACGCGCGCCCGAAATCGAGATCTTCTGCGAGCGTCTTTTGAAACCGGCTGCAAACCTCGTACGCCGCGATCACGTCGCGCGGTTGCTTAACTTTTTGCGCCATTGCGTGGGTTGAAAACGCCGCAAACACCGAGACGATGAGCAAAGGTAACAGCGCGCTCTTCAAAAGTTTTTTCTTCAAGTTCACGTAGCCCTGTTCACCTGCAACCAGATCGCCCAACACGCGCTTCACGCCACGATGGCCTTTCGCAAACTCGATCATGCGCTCCGTGAATGGCGCGCCCCAGAAGTTTCCATAAAACCGGCGGCGCATCTGCGCGGCGCGACGCAGTTCCGCGCCGAAGTCTTCGCGCCAACTTGTTTCGTACGACTGTAGCTCACCACGCGAATAGCTTTCGGCGAGCAGTTCCGCTGAACGTAACGCGTAGTAAATGCCTTCGCCGGTCACCGGATCCGCGAAGCCCGCGGCATCGCCGAGCAAGGCCCAACTGGCGCCGCAGGTTTTTCGCTGGTCCCAAGTTTGGGCGGCGAGTCCGGGAATGCGAGCGGCGTAACGTTCGGCCGTGGTTTGCAGTTGCTCGCGAATCGCCGCTGCCTCGCGGGTGCCTTCGTCTTTCCAGAAACTCCGCTTGGCGCCGTGGCGATTTTGGTAGTAGCCGATCATGAACCGCCACAAAAGATCGTCGAGCGGCTGGTGCTCAAAAGCATCTTGCGTTGTGGCGATGCCAAACGAAACGTGATCGACACGTGGAAATGCCCAGGCGTAACCGACCCAGCGCGGCAGGAACGCGACCACCGTGGGCGCGTCGCCCTTTGCGGGCAACGGCGCGCGATAACCAAAGGCGACTTCCATGTCTGAAGGTGACAATGGACCTGCGAGCATCTTCGCGATGCCGCTGTTTGCGCCGTCTGCGGCGATTAAGACCGCGCCGGTCCATTCACCAGACTCGCTCTTGATATGCCACGTTCCGTTTGCCTGCTTGATCTTTCTGGTCGAGATCTTTTCGGAGAACACGTGCGCACCGGCGTCGCGTGCTCGTTCGCGCAAGTAACCGTCCAGCGCGAGTCGCGAATAGACCGCGAAAGGTTCGTCGAGTTTTAAATGAAGCCGCTTGCAGGAAGGTGAGTAGAGATCGAGTTCGTGAATCGTGCGGCCAACGGCGTTTAGCAAATGCGGCCACGCTTTGAGTGCTTTCGCGGTGACACCACCGCCGCAAGCTTTCGGATCGCCAGGCGGACGCCCGTCGAACAACGCCACGCGTGCGCCCTGGCGCGCCAGCAGCTCAGCGGCAAGCGACCCCGCCGGCCCGGCGCCGACAATCAGCAGATCAAATTCGGTCATTAGTAGTGGTTCAGAAGCAGTACTCGCGCATGAAATCGTTTGTGACCGTCTGTCGGTCGGCGCTAGAATAACAGCCGTTCCCGTCAAATCGCGAAAGCAGGCAAGATGACTACCCAGAGCAATTGCCTAGTCTTTTCCGGCATCGCGCCGCATCCACCGATCATGGTGCCTGAGGTCGGGCGCGAGTCGATAACCGGCGTGCGCCGCTCGATCGAAGCGATGGCCGAACTCACCGAACGGCTCATCGCGAGCGGGGCCGAGTCAGTAATTCTGATCTCACCGCACGCGCCGCTCGAGGCTGATTCATTCGTCGCATATGAAGGTCCGGAAGTCTACGGCGACTTCGCTAAGTTTCACGCCCCGGAAACCGGCGTCTCCGCGCCGGTCGATAATGAGCTGTTGGCCGCGATAACCAACGCCGCGGCGGCCGACGGTTACGGCGTTTCGAGGTTGGCCGATTGCGATCTCGATCACGGCACCGCGGTGCCGCTCTACTTTCTGCTGCGAAATGGTTGGCAAGGAAGAGTCGTGGCGCTCGGCTACACGTTTCTGTCGAACGAAGATCACGTTCGGTTTGGCGAATGCATCAAGCGTGCGGTCGAAGCTGTCGGGCGGCCGGTTGGTTTCATCGCGAGTGGCGACTTGAGTCACCGTTTAGCGCCGCACGCTCCGGCCGGCTTCAATCGCAACGCGCACGTGTTCGATGAAAGCGTGGTAGCGGCGTTGCACGCGAACAATCCGCAAGCGATTGTCGAGATCGATCACAACCTGCGGAAGCTCGCCGGCGAGTGCGGCTATCGCTCGATGCTCGTGGCGATCGGCGCCGGCAGTGGATTGCCGTTGTCGTGTGAAGTGATGAATTACGAGGCGCCGTTCGGAGTCGGTTATCTCGTGGCGCAGTTGATCAATCAACCAATCGAAACGGACGTTGATGATGTTGCGCGGCTGGCGCGTGCGGCGGTGGAGAGATTTATTCGTTCCGGTGACGTGATTGAACCACCGCGGGTGGCAGGACAGTTGTTGTCTGCGCGCGCACCGTGTTTTGTTTGCCTGAAGACACTCGACGGAGAATTGCGCGGCTGCATCGGCACGATCGAACCCGCCCGCGAAACGTTGGCGAGAGAGATCATCGCTAACGCCATCAGCGCCGCGATGAACGATCCGCGTTTCGATCCGGTTAACGAAGAAGAGTTACCGAACCTTCGTTATTCGGTGGACGTGTTGCGGGCGGCGGAACCGGCTAAGCTCGAACAACTGGATCCGGCGGTGTTCGGGGTGATCGTGGAAGACGAGAGTCGCGCGCTGCGTGGGCTGTTGCTGCCGGATATTCCTGGGATTGAAAGTGCGGAGCAGCAGGTCGAGATCGCGGCGCGGAAGGCGGGCATACCGTATGGTACGCCCGTCAAACTCTGGCGCTTCAAGGTCGATCGATTTCGTGAGAGAGAGCCGGTTTAAACGTCCAGGTTACGCACGTCCAGCGCGTTGTCCTCGATGAACTTCCGCCGCGGTTCGACGGCATCGCCCATCAACACCGTGAAGATCTCGTCCGTTTCGACCGCATCGTCGATGCGAACTTCCAAGAGCGTCCGCTTGTCCGGGTTCATCGTGGTTTCCCAAAGCTGCTCCGGGTTCATCTCGCCGAGACCTTTGTAGCGTTGGATCGAAAGATCCTTCTTCGCGGCTGTGAGCACCTTCTCCAGCAAGGCTTCGCGCGTCGGAACTTCTTCGCTGCTTCCGTTCTCACCGGAAACGAACGGCGCCGCCAGTTCGTCTTCGAGGCTCTTGAAGAGTTCGACAGCTTTCTGAAACTCGACGTAGCTGGCGAAGTTCCAATCGATGTTCACGTTCACTCCTGAATGGGTGACGGTCTCGATTTCCCAAAGGCCGTGCTCTTCGTCGGGAGTCAACTCGGTCTTGTAACCCGCCTTGTCGAGCGCGCCTTCGACCTTCGCCATCAGGTCGCCGTCCTGAAACACTTTTCGCAGCGTCTGGCCTTCCTTGCGAAGGATGCCTTTGCGTCCGCTCATTGATTCGAGCAGCACGCTCAGCATTTGCGAGTCGCCGTGAAGCCGCCGACTGGCGCGCTCACAGTAATGTTTAAAATCGACCATGCGTTCAAGCGCTTGAGCAAGCTGGCGGCCCTCGATCGCCTGATTTGTGCTGGCCGACTTCACGCTCATGTCGGTCGTCGCCTGGCGCATCAGGTAGTGAGTCATCGAGCTTTCGTCTTTGATGTACTCCTCTTTCTTGCCGCGTTTTACCTTAAACAACGGTGGCTGGGCGATGAACACATGCCCGTTCTCGACGAGCGCCGGCATCTGCCGGTAGAAGAACGTCAGCAGCAGCGTGCGAATGTGCGAACCGTCGACGTCGGCGTCGGTCATCAGGATGATCTTGTGATACCGCAGCTTGCTGAGATCGAAATCGTCTTTGCCGATCCCGGTCCCGAGTGCGGTGATCAGCGATTTGATTTCGCTGTGGCCGAGCATCTTGTCGAAGCGGGCCTTCTCAACGTTCAGGATCTTGCCCTTCAACGGCAGGATGGCCTGGTTCTTTCGATCGCGGCCCTGCTTGGCGGAGCCGCCGGCGGAATCACCCTCGACGATGTAGATTTCGGAAAGCGAGGGATCGCGTTCCTGGCAGTCGGCGAGTTTGCCGGGCAACATGCTCGAACCCATTGCGCCCTTGCGAACGATTTCGCGGGCCTTGCGCGCTGCTTCGCGAGCGCGCGCGGCATCGAGTGCCTTGCCGACAATCTTTCGCGCCACGGGCGGGTTCTGCTCGAAGAACTCAGTCAGGCGATCGTTGAGAAACGATTCGACCGCGCCCTTCACGTCGGAATTGAGCTTTCCCTTTGTCTGGCCTTCAAACTGCGGCTGCGGCAGTTTCACTGAAATGACCGCAACGAGGCCTTCGCGCACGTCGTCGCCCGTCAGCGAGCCTTTGAAGTTCTTCGCCAGTCCTGACGACTGCGCGTAGGCGTTGATCGTTCTAGTGAACGAGGAACGAAAACCTGACAGGTGCGTGCCGCCGTCGACGGTGTTGATGTTGTTGGCGAACGAATAGACCTTCTCGTCGTAGCCGTCGTTGTATTGAATCGCAACCTCGATCGAAAGGCTTTCTGATTCTTTTTCGAAATAGATCGGCTTGTCGTGCAGCGTGCTCTTGTTCTTGTTCAGGTGCTTTACAAACTCGGCAATGCCGCCTTTGTAATAAAACTCGTGCGAGCGCTCGGGCTCTTCACGTTCGTCTTTGATCGTGATGCGAATTCCCTTATTGAGAAACGCTTTCTCACGCAAACGCTCTGACAGCTTATCGAAACTGAAAGACGTCTCGGTGAAGATCTGCGGATCAGGCTTGAACGTGATCTTCGTGCCGCGTTTGCGCGTCTTGCCGGTCAGTTGCAGCGGGGCGACCGGAATGCCGCGCGTGTATTCCTGTTCGTAGGTTTTAGTGTCGCGCCAGATTTCGAGGTGCAGATGCTCGGAAAGAAAGTTGACGCATGACACTCCGACGCCGTGCAGTCCGCCTGAAACTTTATAAGCGTTCGAATCAAACTTGCCGCCGGCGTGCAGCTTCGTCATCACGACTTCAGCCGCCGACTTCTTTTCTTTCTTTATATCGTCGACCGGAATTCCACGTCCGTTATCAATGACCGTAATCGAATTGTCTAAATGGATGGCGACTTCGACGGTGTCGCAAAAGCCCGCGAGCGCTTCGTCAATCGAGTTATCTACTACTTCATAAACAAGGTGGTGCAGACCCAATTCACCCGTCGAACCGATGTACATCGCCGGCCGTTTGCGGACGGCGTCGCGGCCTTCGAGAACGGTGATCGAGGATGAATCGTATGCTTGTGCTTTTTTGCCTTCGGTTGGTCCTACTGTTGACAATCTAATCTCCTAACTACCCAGCGCTAATGCCATTGTTTTATGCAAAGAGCGATTTGGCCGAAACGTCAGTTGCCGGCTGACTGCTTCGCGCCTGGCCCTCTTCGATTTCATATACATTCGCCCTTGAAAAGAACCCTTCAACATGACTCCGCTTTGAGGTTGTAATGAAGGTTTGGGTGCGATTTTCAAGGTACTCAAGAAGGTGCCTAATCCTCCCCTCATCCAGTTCGGCATCAACGTCGTCTATGATAAAAACCGGATGGTCGCTAGCCTTGGAATTATACAATGAAATCGCCGCTAAGTCTAATAATAACAATGCGCTACGTTGCTGTCCCGAGCTGCCGTAAACACGTATTTCCCGGCCTTCCAATTGGATCTCCCAATCGTCTCGGTGAGGCCCGATAAGCGAGTGTCCGGCAGACACTTCCGCAGCCAACCGAAGCGCGAGCCGCGCGCGCAGCAATGGCTCGTAATCATTTATGTCGCCTTTGCCTTCGAGAGCGGAAACATAACGGGTGTGAATGTGGCGCCGATCGAAGAGCTGGCGCTCAAGAGTGGCGTTAAGGCCAGCGACATACTCTTCCCGTTCACAATGAATTTGCGCCGCAAGTGTGACCAACTGATCGTTCCAGGGCGCGAGGAGATCCTCAGTCTTCTCCAAACTAAACTCGCCTTCGTTGGCGATCTGCAGCACTCGATTTTTCTGCTTGATGACTTTGCCGTAGTCGACGATCGTTTTCAGATAGGCCGGCTTGATCGACGCAACCCCGCGGTCGAGAAACCGGCGCCTTGCTTCAGGCACGCCGCGAACGACTTCGAGGTCGGCCGCGGTGAATGAGAAGACTTGAAGCTGGTTTAGATAACGAGCGAGTGTTTCTCGTTTCGTGTTAACGAAAATGGCTTTTGAATTGTCTTGCAGCGCGACTTGTAAATCTCTTTCGAGATTCGAGTCGTTGGTGACTCTGCCGCTAATTATTGCCAGGTGCTCGCCGAATCGGATGGCTTCCTGAAGACGCTGCGTGCGAAAAGATCTAGTGCGGGCCAGAACATGAATTGCTTCCAGCCAGTTCGTTTTACCCTGGCCGTTGTTTCCGTAAATGATGTTAAGGTGAGGTCCCCACGCGATCTTCCCACTGAGGTTTCTGAAATTTGTCGCTTCAATCGCAGCGAGCCGCATTCAGGGATATTAACTCAAATACGCATCGGCATCACCACGTACTTGTAATCGAAGTCGCCGTTTTCCGCCGGATGCAACTGCGCCTGAGAGTTCGAGTCTTTGAACTCAAACGCGATCTTCGCGTCGCCAACGACGTTGAGAAACTCTTGCAGGTATTGAGCATTGAAACCGATGTCGGTTTCCTCGCCGGCATAATCGGTTTGCAACGTTTCGTTTGCTTCACCTTCTTCGGCGTTCTGTGAACTAATCACGAGCTGGTTCGGCTCGAGATGAAAACGAATCGCGTGCGATCTTTCATCGGCCATGAGCGCCACGCGGCGAATCGCGAGGTTCAGCAAGCTGCTGTTGAACTCGACTGATTTGTCGTTGTTCTTCGGCATGACCATCTCGTAATTCGGGAACTGGCCGTACAACATGCGCGAGATGAGCAGTCGTGGCCCAACCTGGAAATAGATATGGTTCTCGTCCATGCCAAGACTGATGTCTTCATCGAAGCCCGCGGTTAGCTTGGTTAACTCTGCCAGGGTCTTCCGCGGAATGAGCGTATCGATCTTCTCGGATCCATTCTTCGCGATGTTTTTCTTTTCGACGTAAGCCAACCGGTGGCCGTCGGTGGTAACCATCTTTGCGCCAGTTTCATCGAGCACGAACTTCGCGCCGGAAAGCGTGTAGCGTGATTCTTCCTGGGTAATAGCGAAGATCGTGCGATCGATGAAGGTCTTGATGATGCCGGCATTGAGTTTAGTGGGCGCCGATTTGAACGACGGCAGTTCCGGAAACGCATCTCGGGCCACGCCAACCATCTTGAAGCGCGCGCGATCACATTTCACCGTGACCCACTCGTTTTCTTCTTTCTTGAAAGTCACGGGCGCGTCGGGAAGGAGCCGCGCAATTTCGAAAAGCTTTCGGGCCTGCACGCACATCGAACCAGGCGTTGATATCTCCTCGGCATCCATCTCGCAGCGAATCGTGACGTCGAGGTCAGTGCCCGTTATGCGAATCGTGCCTTCGCCAACCGATTCGATCAGTATGTTTGAAAGCACCGGAATCGTATTCTTCTTCTCGACGACGCCTTGAACGAATCCGAGTTCCTTTTGCAGGTTCTGTTTGCTTACGACAAATTGCATTGCCATCTACTCCTTCGCGCTATCCACAGACGCAGGGTGCGATTCTGTAGCTACTAATCAAAAAATTAAATATAAAGATCTAGTAGTAGTAGTAGGTGCCTGTGAAAATGTGGAAAACCGGCTAAACCTATTACGACTGACTGTTTTAGCACCGATCAATCGCTGTGGAAACTATCTTAAGTTTCTGCTCGAGTTTCGGAAAAAATCAGCGGTGGCCAAACATTATCACATTTCCACAAAACGTTCTCGGTGGGAATCTGTGAAAATGTGGAAAACTATTTCTGCAACGACTCCGAAAGCTCGGAAATCAGCCGTTGCAACGTCTCATCCGTCACAACCAACGTCTCAATTTTTTCCACAGAGTGCATCACGGTGGTGTGATGCTTGCCACCGAACGCTCGCCCGATCTCGGGATAACTGTGCTTGGTTAAATGCTTGCAGAGATACATCGCAACCTGCCGCGGATGCGCGATGTTTCGCGAGTTGTTTTTCGAAACCAACTCGTCGATGGTCAACTTGTACGTCGACGCTACGAGCTTCTGGATCTGTTGAATCGTGATGACGCCCGGTTGTTGTTCTTTGGCGATGTTGCGAATCGCATCCTGGGCCAGCGTTTTGGAAATCGGCTCGCCGCGCAACGAAGAGATCGCGATCAGGCGGACCAGCGATCCTTCGAGTTCGCGAACGTTGCTCTTCACGCGGCCGGCAATAAACATCGCGACGTCGTCGGGAATGGGAACGCCGATCAGATCGCCTTTGCGTTTCAGGATCGCGATCTTTGTTTCGAGATCCGGAGGCTCGAGATCGGCAATCAAGCCCCACTCAAAACGCGAATGCAGTCGTTCCTCAAGCGTCGGAATTTCCCGCGGCGGGCAGTCAGAACTTATCACGATCTGTTTTTGCTGATCGTAGAGCGCATTGAACGTGTGGAAGAATTCTTCCTGCGTGCGCTCCTTGCCGGCCATAAACTGCACGTCGTCGATCAGCAACACGTCGACCGAGCGATACTTCTCGCGAAAGCTCTGCGTCTTGTCGTAACGAATCGCATTGATGAGATCGTTCATGAAACGTTCTGACGAGATGTAGCAGAGTTTTAGATGTTGATTGCGAGACTTGATCGCGTGACCACACGCGTGCATCAGGTGTGTTTTGCCCAGACCCACGCCGCCGTAGAGATAGAGCGGGTTGTAAGTTCGTCCTGGCGCTTCGGCTACCGCGAGTGATGCGGCGTGCGCGAACTGATTGCACGAACCGACAACGAAACTCTCGTAGGTGTATTTCGAACTTAACGAAGGCTCGCTGATCGCCGGCGAAGAAATATTGACTGGTGCACTGACTTCGACCGCAGTCTCGTTTTTCACTTCCGCGGAAACTTCATTAACCGTGGCTTGCGAGGGGGAAGAAGCATTTGGCTCCGTAATCCATTCCGGAACCTTCCCGATTACCCAACCAAATGAATAACCGTTGAGCCGCTGTTCGTTCAGCGACTCGTCGAGCGCGTCAGCATAGTTGCTAACAACCCAGTCTCGGACAATCTGATTTGGAGCTCGCAGATGAATTACGTGCTGCGAACTGTCGAGCCGTTCGAATTGAATCGGCCTGAACCAGGTCTCCAGAGCTTGGTGATTTAGTCTACCTTCGAGGGAATGAAGAATGCGGCGCCAAACATTACTCTCAACAGAAGTGTTCATCGAAAAACATGAAGGGAAGGTTCAATCTGACTAAGCCCGCGTAGCAGAACAATACGCCCGGATAGGCGAGCTTATCCACAGAACTCCAACCTAAGCCTCTCCCAACTTACTTGCCCGCTGGATCTAAAACAAAGACTCCGACGTTTTCCACAACGATTTCCACAGGGAGTGGAAAAAGTCCCGGAGCTTAAAGTAATGCTTTAAAGTCTTGTAATATCAACTGTTTACGGGCGGTCGTTCTTAAAGACAGCGGAGACTAACATAGAAGATTCGAGTCGATCAAGGGATGCGAAACAATAAAACAGGACCAGTTCAACATTAGCCAACCAGGAGCGTAGCCGGTACGATTCCCGTACAGGACGATTCTTCCGGGCCGACAATATACCCTGTGGATTTCTTGACATAACTTCTGGCGAAGATTAGTCTTAGCGTTTTCGTTTTGGAGGAGATTCATCACTATGTCGAAGCGCACCTTTCAACCCAACAACAGACGACGGGCGAAGACCCATGGTTTTCGTGCCCGCATGGCCAGCAAGAATGGCCGCCTAGTGCTCAAGAGACGCCGGGCCAAGGGTCGCAAGCGGCTGACTCCTGCGCATTACTAAAGAACTGCGTTGCGCTCGTATGCATGCGGAACTACTTGCGAGATCCGGGAGAATTCCAGCACGTCTACAAGAACGGCAAACGCTACGATGGTGTATTTATCACCGTCTTTGTAATTGAGAATGAAGCATTGAATCATCGCTTGGGCGTCACTGCTTCAAAGAAGGCGCTCGGAAAAGCCGTCCAGCGGAATCGCGCGAAACGACTGCTGCGAGAAACCTTTCGCTCAAACGAACCGTCTTTATGTACGCTGACGAAGAATTACGATTGGGTTTTAAATGCCAAGCCGGCAGTGTTGAGTCAAAAGATGAATGCGCCGCGGCAAGAGTTCGAAGGAATAATTGAGAAGGTTGGCAGACTGGAACAACGAGAGTCAATCAGGTAAGCGATGGTTGTGTGAAGCGGGTTCTGATCTCATTTTTGAAGTTTTATAAACTGGCGATTTCACCACTGCTACCTCCTTCGTGCAGATTTGTCCCCACCTGTTCGGAATATGCTGTTGACGCCATTTCCCGCTACGGCGCCGCGAGGGGAACTATGCTGGCTTTCCGGCGATTGCTTCGTTGCCATCCATTTCACCCGGGAGGCTACGATCCGGTTAAGTAGCCGGTTAGCTACGACGTCAAGAAATGCAAAATCGACGACTTCTTATCGCTCTTATACTCTCCTCCGCGATTCTGGCCCTCTGGACGTGGTTCTATCCGGTTCAACCACCTAAGAATCCGCAACAGCAAGCCGCTACAGCTTCGCCATCGCCAAGTGCGACAGCGACGACGACTGCGCCGCCTGCTCAGGCCGTTGCGCCATCGACGTCGAGTGCGCCGATCGCGCAAGCACCGCAACGAACGATCACCGTCAGGACAGATCTTTACGATGTGAAGTTTGACACGCGCGGAGCGGAGCCTATCAGTTGGATCATTAAGAAGAACAAATACAGCGGCAGTTCGATCTATTCAGTTGCGGGCAAGAAGAGTGACGCGAAGCCGCTGGAACTGATTTCACCAGAAGGTCTAAATCGACAGCCGCGCCTGGTGCCATTACAGATACAAACCGGCGACGCGTCAGTTGATGCGTTGCTTGCTTCGACAACTTATCGCGTGGAAGGCGTCGACGCTTCGAGCGGTGATGTTGTGTTGAATCTCGCGCAGCGTGATAAAAAGCAGCTCACCTTTGTGCTTGAGGATCCGAGCGGCCTGCAAGTTCGAAAGACGCTCAGTTTCGATGGTGATCATTACGAAGCCGAGCTATCGCTTGACGTGAAGCGTGGCGGTGCGCCGATTCCGGGAGTGAAGGTAACGATCGGCCCGAGTATCGGTGATCAAGGCGTCAGTCATCACACGTTCTATTCGGTCGCGCCGGAAGCAGTTGCGTATGTAGGCGATAAGCTGCACCGAAACCTCGCGGCAAAAATAAATTCCGACAGCAGCAGTCCGGATCACCTGGTCTTGAATGGCCCAATGGATTGGGCCGGCGTCGCGGACACGTACTTCGCGATGGTCGCGGTTCCGCCGCAAAAGGAGAACGGGCTCGAGTATCACACCGTCGCTTACGAGTACAAACCCAACAACGGCACGGCGGAAAAGCGATACCTGATCACCGCGTCCGTGCCGGTGCCGGCTGATGGCTCGCACACGGTGATCTATGCCGGTCCAAAGGATCACTACCTGCTCACCGCAGCGAGTCAGGTGGTCAGTCAGGCTGTGCAACGGCCGATCGATCTTGAGGGATTGATTGACTACGGTTTTCTTGGTTGGCTGTCGCGTCCTTTAGCTGTTCCGATCCTCCAGGCGATTACGGTTCTCTACAAAGTCACAAGCAGTTACGGCGTTGCGATCATTCTCTTTACGATAGTGATCTACTCGCTCTTCTTTCCGTTGAAATGGCGCTCTTCAAGAGCAATGAAGAAGGCGCAAAAGCTCGCGCCGCGGATGAAGGAGTTGCAAGAGAAGATCAAGGGGATGAAGCAGAACGATCCGCGGCTGAAAGAGCTGCAGATGGATCAACTGCGGCTGATGAAGGAAGGCAACCCGCTCGGCGGTTGCCTGCCGTTGCTGATTCAGATGCCGTTCTTGTTTGCACTCTATCGCGCGATCACGATCTCGTTGGACTTTCGCCAAGCGAGCTTCTTGTGGATACCTGATCTTTCGTCCGCTGAGCCTTACTTTATTCACCTGCTGCCGATTCTTATGACCGGTACGATGGTGGTGTTGCAGTTGGTGACTCCGGCACCTTCAGCGGATCCTTTGCAGAGAAAGATGATGGCGATCGGTATGCCGCTCTTCATGCTTTACGTTTTGTGGAGCGCGCCATCGGGATTGGTTTTGTACTGGCTCGTAGGTAACATAGTCGGGTTCACCCAGCAGTTTTTGATTAATCGTTGGACCAAGTCAGATGATGACGAGGTCGAGGCACCGCCGCCGGCGAAGAAACTTTCTCAACGGAAGAAACAGATCGATTCGGCAACGGCGGGAACGTGAGGTTTGATCGATGACAGAGGTTTCTCAACAGGCGGCCCAATATCTCGAGGATGTATTCGAAGCGACCGGGCTGCAATTGCGTGTGGCGCTAAAGCAGGGCGTTAGCGGCGAGGTGTTGGACATCGAAGGCAAAGACGCCGAGTTGTTGCAAGTTCAAACTGGAGAACTGCTTGAAGCGTTGCAGCATTTAATCAACCAGGTTTTCGGGCGTAGTCTCGTTGGCGGTGATCGATTGGTTTGCGACGTCAACGGGTTTCGTGCCACGCGCGAAGCCGAGCTGCAAGCGATGGCAAATCTGGCAGCGAATCGCGTCAGGCAAACAGGTGTGGCGTTTACGTTTGAACCGATGAGCGCGAATGAAAGACGTATTATTCATTTGACGTTGGCAGACAGTGCAGATCTCTCAACAGAGTCGATCGGCGAAGGCTCGGAACGTAAATTGAGAATTGTGCGAAAGAGTTCTTCGCCAAGGAATTCGTAAACAAGAGCAGCCCACCCGCTCGCTGGATCTTCCTTACAACTCGCGATGAATACGGTCGTTGCATTATCCACTCCAAGGGGCCGTGGCGCCCTTGCTGTTATTCGCCTGAGTGGACCCCAAGCGATTTCGATCGTGCAGCAGATGGCACGTGTCGATTCGTTTGAGGCAAGGCACGCAACGCTCTCCCAGTTGAGAACCGCCGACGAAGAGATTCTCGATCAAGTATTGGTGAGTTGCTTTCCTTCGCCGCACTCGTTAACCGGTGAGGATGTCGTCGAGATCAGTTGTCATGGATCGCCGGCGATCGTGCGACGAATCATCGACACAACGTTGGCGCTAGGTGCGGTGTTGGCTGGACCAGGTGAGTTCACGCTTCGTGCGTTGAGTAATGGAAAGATTAACCTAGCCCAGGCAGAAGCGATTAGAGATCTGATCGCCGCGCAAACTGAGGCCGCGGTGAAGCAAGCAGCGCGACAGTTGAACGGTGAGTTGTCGAACGCGCTCGATCCGTTCAAAGAGAAACTGATCGAAGTGATTGTGCTGCTGGAGTCGGCGCTGGAATTCGTTGAAGACGATCTGCCGGCGCCCCAGTTGAATCAAATCGAACAGACGCTGCGTTTGGTTGCAGCCGGTGTCGATCAATTGAGCGCGAGCTACAGTGCCGGACGTCTCTTGCGAGACGGAGCGCGCGTGGCGATAACGGGTCGCCCCAATGTCGGTAAGTCCAGTTTATTCAATAGTTTAGTGCGCAGTGAACGAGCGATTGTAACGGATGTTCCAGGCACAACGAGAGACACGCTGTCTGAATCGATTGATATTGGCGGCGTGCCCGTTTTGCTGACCGACACGGCCGGCCTTCGCGAGACAAGCGACAATATCGAAACGCTGGGTATCGAACGAACGCACCGTGCCATGAGCGATGCGGACCTGGTGCTGCTTGTGATCGATGGTTCGAGTGAAGTTGGGCCAGAAGATCGCGACCTCCTGGAACGCACGGCCGATAGCGCGCCCCTCGTTGTCGTGAATAAATGTGACTTGCCTTCGTTCGCGCGTTGTGTTCCGGAGGTTGATGCGATTAATGTATCGGCACGAACGGGCGAAGGATTGCCTGCGCTGCACGACGCGATTTTGTCGAGGTTGAATAGCGCTGGAACAGGCGATGGCAGTTTACTAATAACGAACGCGCGTCATTACGATCTATTGTGCAGTGCGAAGCGAGAGTTGGATCTGGGGCGCGCATGCCTTGTTGATCGTCGCAGCGAAGAGTTGGTTCTGGCGCCTTTGCACAATGCGTTAAGGTTACTGGGCCAGATCACTGGTGAAACAACGACCGAAGATATTTTGTCCGAGATATTCGCGACGTTTTGTATTGGTAAGTGAAGATGTCTTTTGACGAGCGCTTTGATGTGATCGTGATCGGTGCCGGCCACGCAGGATGCGAGGCGGCGTCGGCTGCGGCGCGTCTGGGCGCTGAAACAGGACTCATTACGCTCAACCTCGACCTCATTGGGCAGATGTCTTGTAATCCCGCAATCGGCGGTATTGCTAAGGGTCATCTCGTTCGCGAGATCGACGCGCTCGGCGGAATCATGGGTCGCGTCATCGATCGAACGGGCATTCAGTTTCGGTTACTGAACCGTTCTCGCGGGCCGGCCGTGCAGTCGCCGCGTGCGCAGGCTGATCGTTCACGCTATCGCGCCGAGATGCGTCGAACGCTCGAGGCCACGTCGAATTTGCATCTTCGCCAAGGGAAAGTCGTTGATTTTGTTCTTGCTCACGGGAAACTGGCGGGTGTCGAGCTTGAGGACGGCCGTCGTTTTCAGGCAAAAGCAGTCGTCGTTGCCACCGGAACGTTTCTGAACGGGCTGATTCATACCGGACGTCAAACGTATCGCGGCGGACGGGCCGGCGAGCCAGCGTCGATCGAGTTGGCCGAGTCGTTGAAACGGCTTGGGTTTCCGGTTGGGCGTTTGAAGACCGGAACGCCTCCTCGATTAGACGGAAGAACAATCGATTGGGACGTGTTTGAGCCGCAGCCTGGCGACAAAGCCCCGGTGCCGTTTTCCTTTTCAACGGACAGTATCGAGCAAAAGCAGATCAACTGTTATATCGGTTACACGACCCCCGAAGTTCACGACGCGATTCGGGAAAATATTTCGGAGTCGCCGCTTTACTCGGGCGCTATAAGAGGCGTGGGACCGCGCTACTGCCCGTCGATTGAAGATAAGGTCGTTAAGTTTTCTGACAAGTCGCGCCATCAGTTGTTCCTTGAGCCGGAAGGTCACGACACGAACGAGGTTTATCTCAATGGGTTCTCGACGTCGTTGCCGGCGGAATTACAACAAGAACTCGTCCGAATGATTCCCGGGCTTGATGAAGCACGTGTGATTCGTCCGGGGTACGCGATCGAGTATGACTTTGTAGATCCGCGAGAACTAGGCCCCGACTTGCAAACGTTCCGTTTGCCCGGTCTCTTTCACGCCGGCCAGATCAACGGAACAACCGGTTATGAAGAGGCCGCTTGCCAAGGCCTAATCGCTGGCATAAACGCCGCTCTTTATATTCAAAGGCGAGAGTCGGTCAGGCTGCGGCGAGAAGAATCGTATATTGGCGTCTTGATTGAGGATCTGATTAAGCAGGGAGTCGACGAGCCGTACCGGATCTTCACCTCGCGGGCGGAGTTCCGGCTGGCGCTTCGTTATGACAACGCTGACGAGCGCCTTCAGCGTTACGGCAGAGAAATCGGGCTCGTCGGTGATTCTGATTGGGAAAGGTTTAATGCGCGGCAGACTCGATTGGTGCAACTAAGAACGGCGCTTGATGAGACCCGGTTGCGCCGGACGGACGTGCAGCACGCTGCGCTGGGAGCCCTGCTCGGCGCCGATCTCGGCGACGTTATCTCGCTTTCTCAACTAGCGAAACGTCCCAAGGCAACGCCAGATTTGATTGCCTCCTTGCTTCCGGGACACGTGAAACCGGTGAACGATGCCGATCTCAACTCGGTGCTGGCGGACTCTTTGTATGACGGCTATATTCAGTCGCAAAAAGCGACGGTTGCGAGGCTTTACCAGCACGACGGCCTGAAAATTCCCCGTAACATGCCGTTCTCCCATATTAGTGGGCTTTCGAATGAAGTAGTGGAGCGGTTGGATCGGGCCCAGCCCGAAACTTTTGGAGAAGCAAGGCGTCTCCCGGGACTCACCCCGGCGGCGTTGTCGACATTGCTCGTGTTCTTGTCCTTACAACAAAAGACAGTCTGAACGTGTTTCACGTGAAACACTGATAGGGTGGCCCTGCGCCCGGGCCTGTGTTACGGTACGGCGCGAAAGTCCGTTCAAGAAAGGCGCGCTCGCCTATAAATGGCTAAGACAATAGCCGTCGCAAATCAAAAAGGTGGGGTCGGGAAGACCACAACTGCCGTTAATCTAGCGGCCGTCATCGCGAACTGGGGGAGTCGAGTGCTCCTGGTTGACGCCGATCCGCAGGGAAATGCCACGTCCGGAATCGGTATCCAGCGCGGCAGCTTCCGCAAGACGCTTTACCATAGTCTGGTTCTTGATGAACCGCTTGCTGAAATCGCCAAGCAAAGCTCGATTCCGTCGCTCGATGTTGTCCCTGCCAATAAGGATCTTGCTGGGGCGGAGATCGAGCTCGTGGAACTTGGGCAGCGCGAGTTTCGTCTCAAGCACTCGCTTGCGGCCGTTGAGCCAAATTACGATTACGTCATTATTGACTGTCCGCCGTCGCTTGGTCTGTTGACCTTGAACGCCCTCACTGCGGCTAAGTCGCTGCTCGTTCCGATTCAGTGTGAATACTACGCCCTCGAAGGCGTCACCGAACTCTTCGACACGCTCGCGCGAATCAGGCGCTTGCACAACCCTGGGTTGATGATCGAGGGGTTGCTGCTCACGATGTACGACGAGCGCACCAATCTTTCGGCTGCAGTGGCCGCTGATCTTCGCGACTTTTATGGCCTTCAGGTTTTTCAGACGGTAATTCCGCGGAATGTCAGGCTTGCCGAGGCGCCCAGCTACGGGAAGCCAATTATCAGTTACGACGCGCACTCAAAGGGCGCCGAAGCTTACTCACAGCTAGCCAGGGAGATTGTTTATGAATCGAAAAGCACTGGGTCGAGGTCTGGGAGCTCTACTGTCGTCTGATACGACGATTGATCTCGGCTCCGAACCAACAGAGGTGGACGTGGACGCGATCGTTCCAGGCCCGATGCAGCCCCGCACACACTTCGACGAGGGAAGCCTTGAGGGACTGGCCGACTCGATCCGCACTCACGGGATCGTGCAGCCGCTCCTGGTGCGCCGTCAGGGTGATCGATATGAGCTGATAGCCGGCGAACGGCGCTGGCGTGCGGCGCGACTCGCGGGACTGTCAAAAGTTCCAGTTGTGATCAGGGAGGTACCCGACAAGGATCTGCTGGAGATCGCTCTTATCGAGAATATTCAGCGGGAAAACCTGAATCCGATCGAGGAGGCGCAGGCTTACAGCCGGCTCATTGAGAACGTTGGGTTAACACAAGAGGCTCTCGCGGCTAGAGTCGGTCGCGACCGTTCGTACATCACGAACTTTCTGCGTCTGCTGAAATTGCCCGACGATTTGCAGCAGCTCGTCGTTGAGGGGCGGCTTTCGACCGGTCACGCGCGAACAATCGTTGGCTTATCGCAGGTGGACCTTCAACGCCGGATCGCCCGGCAGGTCATCGACGGCGCTCTTTCCGTTCGGGCCACGGAGCATCTCGTGCGAAAGGCAGCGGAAGGGACGCCGGCAAAAACAGCGACCGCCATTGACCCGAACATCCGTGCGGCTGAGACGAAGCTTCGCCGGGCGCTCGGGACGCAGGTTCGCATCGTGCAGCTTCGTGGCGAAGGACAGGGCAAGGTTGAGATCAGTTTTTTTAGCAATCAGGATCTCGATCGCATCTACAATCTGCTGCTCTCGGCGAATCAAGTGTAACAAGTAAAATCGACCGAATAGCACAAAGTAAAACGCAATGGTTGGTCGACGGCAATTTGGCGGATTGCGAGGCTGCGTGTTAGACTCGCCCGCTTTTCGATAGGCACAATCAACTATTAATAAAGAGGAATCGGATGTTTCTCGCCGAGAGCTCAATTCAGTTGGTTCCTGACGGCACGTTACTGGTCCATCTCGTGATGGTCGCCGTGATGGTCTTCATCTTGAATCGGACGCTTCTGAAGCCAATCAACGACATACTCGCGGAACGTGAGAAGCAAGTGGCCGGCCGTCTCAAAGAAGCCGAGGCGCTAGCCACCGAAACCGATGAGAAGTTGAGCAAATACAACGCTGCCCTTCATGACGCGCGCAGCGAAGGGTACCGATTGCTCGAAAAGGAACGCGCTGCGGCTCTGAAGGAAAAGGACGAGAAGATTCGTCTCTATCGCGAAGAAATGTCGAAGACGGTTGCGTCGAGGTTGGACCAGACGCACCAGCAAGAGCAGAAAGTTCGTGAAGAGCTTGAATCACAGGCCGCGGTCATGGGCGACCTGATAAGTTCTCAGATACTGCGTCGAACAGCTCGATGATAATTCGCCGAATCTCACATCGCTAACGAAGATGACTGTACTCGCGTTGCTAATCTGGCAGGATCGGTTGAACGACTGGTTGAACTATCCCGGTCTTGAGATTTGGAAGTTTCTCAATCTCGGGATTTTCGTTGCCCTTGCCATTTACATTTTGCGCCGGCCCATCAGCGCAGCCCTGGCCACGCGTCGCGACGCTATCAGGCAGGAATTGGCCCAAGCCCACGAACAGAAGGCCCGCGCGCTCGATAAGCTTGCCGAGGCCGACTCCCTGTTGAGCAAGGTAGCCGCTGACGTTCGTGCCGTTCACGAGCAGTCGCAGCAGGAAGCGGAAGCGGAAAAAGATCGAGTGGCTGCGGCAACAGCGCGCGAGATCGAGAAACTGAAACAACAGGCGGAGCGCGAAATCGAAACAGCAGACAAAGCGGCCCGCAAGCAACTCCGCCAGTTTTTTGCAAAGCGCAGCGTTGACGTTGCTCGTGAGACAGTTCGCACTCGCATAAAACCCGAAGACGACCGGCAGTTGATTGAAAACGGCATTGGTGAACTGAGGAGGGCCCGAGTTTGAGTGTGCAAACGGTCGCGCGCCGGTACGCGTTAGCCCTCGCCGATGTGGTCATCGAGCGTCGCGAAGAGCGAGAGGTTCAAGTCGAGATCAAAGATTGGGCATCGATGATCGACGGCAATCCGCAATTGAAAGAAGTCTTCGCGAATCCCACCGTCGCCTACGAACAAAAACGCACGGTACTCGAAGCCTTGATCTCACGCACACGCGTACGGGAAACCACGGCCAGCTTCCTGAGCGTATTGCTAAGAAATCAGCGCCTCGCGGAGTTGCCGGCGATCGCCGAACGATTCGATTACATCCTGGACGAACGCGGCGGCATCGTGGCCGCGGAGATCACGACGGCGCGGCCGATTCCCGAAGAGTTGCAAAAGAATTTGCACGACGCGCTTGCATCCGCAACCGGACGAACAGTGCGCTTAACATTTGCCACTGACGAAGCCATCATCGGCGGCGTCGTGGCGCGCATCGGCTCCACGATATTCGATGGATCCGTGCAGAATCATCTTGATCGGCTCGCAGCCGGTCTGGCGGGTAATTAAGCCGGCGCAGGAGCATTTAGAGGAGATCATGGAACCAATTAGAGCCAGCGAGATTAACGACATCATCCGTAAACAGATCGAGAATTTTGACACCGGCGTAACCGTGACCGAGGTCGGAACCGTGATCAAGGTCGGCGACGGCATCGCTGAGCTTCATGGCCTTGAAAAAGTCATGGCCGGCGAGCTACTCGAGTTTCCGCACGAAGTGCGCGGTCTTGCGCTCAACCTCGAAGAAGACAAGGTTGGCGCGGTGTTGTTCGGCGAGTTTCAGGCGATTCGCGAAGGCGACCTGGTCAAACGCACTGGCCGCATCATACAGGTTCCCGTCGGCGAGGCTCTGGTCGGACGCGTGGTCGACGTGCTCGGCAATCCGATCGACGATGCAGGTCCAATCATCACCGACCACTATTATCCGGTCGAGCGCATCGCTCCCGGCGTGGTCGACCGGCAACCAGTAAAAGAACCGCTGCAAACCGGTCTCAAGGCGATCGATGCGATGGTGCCGATCGGTCGCGGCCAGCGCGAGTTGATCATTGGCGATCGCCAAACTGGCAAGACGGCAGTCGCAATCGACGCGATCCTCAACCAAAAAGGCAAAGACGTAATCTGCATCTACGTCGCGATTGGACAGAAGGCGTCGACGGTGGCCCAGGTCGTGAGGACACTTCAGGACTTCGGTGCGATGGACTACACCATCGTCATTAAAGCCACTGCTTCAGATCCCGCCGCGATGCAGTACCTGGCGCCGTATTCGGGCGCGGCCATGGGCGAGTACTTCCGCGACAACGGCCGGCATGCGCTCACGATCTACGACGACCTTTCGAAACAAGCAGCCGCGTATCGTGAGATTTCGCTGTTGCTCCGTCGGCCGCCGGGTCGCGAGGCGTACCCGGGCGACGTCTTTTATCTCCACTCGCGCCTCCTCGAGCGCGCGGCGAAACTGTCGGACGTCAAAGGTGGCGGTTCGTTGACCAGCTTGCCGATTATCGAAACGCAGGCGGGCGACATCTCGGCCTACATCCCGACCAACGTGATTTCGATTACTGACGGGCAAATCTTCCTCGAAGCGGATCTCTTCAACAGCGGTTTTCGTCCGGCAATCAACGTCGGCAACAGCGTCTCGCGCGTAGGCGGCTCGGCGCAGATCAAAGCGATGAAGCAGGTCGCCGGAACACTTCGTCTCGACCTGGCCCAGTTCCGCGAGTTGCAGGCGTTCGCTCAGTTCGGTTCGGATCTCGACAAAGCGACGCAGGCGCAGTTGGCTCGCGGCCAACGCCTGACCGAGATTTTGAAACAGCCGCAGTATCAACCGATGGACGTCGAAAAGCAGGTGCTCGTGATCTGGGCCGCGACCAACGGCTACACCGACGACATCGCCATCGAGGACATTAAGCGATTCGAGTCGATGTTGCTCAGCTTCGTTGAGAACTCTCATCCGGGCGTGCTGGCGGCAATCGGGGAAAAGAAATCGTTGACCGATGAGATCAAAAACGACCTCAAGCAGGTCCTCGAAGATTTCAAGCTCGATTGGCAGAAGGAAGATAGAACACCGTTCGCAGCGGCAGCTCCGAAGGCCGCGGCCGCAGCAGCGCCGCAACCGGCTTAACACGATAAGCGATGCCTAATCTTCTCGACATTCGCCGGCGCATCAAGTCGGTCAAGAACACGCAGCAGATCACCAAAGCCATGAAGATGGTTTCTGCTGCGAAGCTCAGGCGCGCTCAGGATCGCGTCGTCACGGCGCGGCCGTTTGCCAACAAGATGGCCGAAGTTCTGGGCCAACTCGCGAAGCGAACCGATGAAGACTTTCATCATCCGCTGCTCGACCTGCGCGGCGATCAACGTTACCTGCTGGTCCTGATTACGGCCGACAAAGGTTTGTGCGGCGCGTTTAATACCAACCTGACAAAAGCGGCACAAGCGTTTATTCGCGAGAATGCCGACAAGAACATCGAGATACTCGCAATCGGACGCAAAGGTCGTGATTTCTTCCGCAACCGCCACGCGGCGATCGTGGGCGAGTTTATCGGCCTGACGGGAAAAGGCCGCATCGAATTTTCTGAAGCTCTCGACGTCGCGCGGTTGATAATTAAAACCTACACGGAAGATACGGGCATCGATAAGGTCTTCATCATCTACAACGAGTTCAAATCAGTGTTGTCGCAACGCCTGGTCCTCGATCAGTTGTTACCGGTTGCGCGCGTGAGCGAACCCGAACCGGAAGCGAAGTCGCAACAAGCGGTGAGCCTCGTCGATTACATTTACGAACAACCGCCCGAAGAGATCTTCAGCCGGCTCCTGCCGCGTTTGGTTGAAACGCAGGTCTTTCGCGCGTTGCTCGAATCGGTCGCGTCTGAACAAGGCGCGCGCATGACCGCGATGGATTCCGCGTCGAAGAACGCGAGCGAGTTGATCGACAGCTTGACGCTGAACATGAACCGCATTCGCCAAGCCGCGATCACCAACGAGATCATCGAAGTCGTTTCCGGAGCCGCCGCGCTGTAATCCGTATTCATGGGCCAACGATCAGTGGCCAGATTTCTCAGCCGTTACCTTCCGCTCGTCGTCTGGCTGGTCTTCATCTCCGTCGCGTCGTCCGACAGCTTCTCCGCCAACAACACGTCGCGCATCATTGGTCCACTCGTACTCTGGCTCTTCCCAAACACTACTCCGGAAACACTCGCGGTGGTCCATTTCATCGTCCGCAAGATCGCGCACTTCACTGAATACGCCATTCTCGCCTATCTCGCCGCGCGGGCTCTTCGTACTTCGCCGCGCCCGGCGTTGGCAAATCGCTGGTTTCTCGCCGCCTTCGCCCTCGTCATCGTTTACGCGCTGCTCGACGAATACCATCAGACCTTCGTCCCTTCGCGCACCGCGTCGATTTACGACAGTTTTATCGACATGACGGGTGGTCTAGTTACCCTCCTGGTACTGCGTCTCCGCCGTCGATCCCGATCAGCCCTTCAGTAAAACGCCGTCTCTCATCGTATAATCCGATTTGACTGAATCCTGGCAAGAGTGAGGTCCAACAAATGGGAATACTTGATCGCCTAAGCCCGAGTTCACAGTTCATTGAGGTAATTGAATGGCTCGACGACAGTGGCAACACACTGGTTTATCGCTTTCCGGTGCGCGACCAGGAAATCAAAAATGGAGCGCAACTGATCGTGCGCGAGTCGCAAGCGGCTGTTTTCGTCCACGAGGGGCAAATTGCCGATCAGTTTCCGCCAGGTCGTTATACGATTGATGGCGGCAACACACCAATTCTTTCAAAACTCGGCGCCTGGAAATACGGCTTCAACTCACCATTTAAATCCGAAGTCTATTTCGTCAACACCAAGCAATTTCAAGATCTGAAGTGGGGCACACCGAATCCCGTGATGATGCGCGATCCGGACTTCGGCATGGTCCGTTTGCGCGCGTTCGGCATCTATTCGATTCGCGTCGCCGACCCGCAGGCCTTTATTAAGGAGATCGCCGGCACGAATGCGCAGTTCGTCACTGAAGACGTGGAGGGCCAACTCAAACGCACGCTCGTCAGCAGCTTCAGCGATGCGTTGGGCGAAGCCAAAATCGCCGCACTCGATCTCGCGTCGAACTACGACGAGCTCGGCAAGTTCATGCGCGGCAAGATGGCCGACGACTTCAAGGGTTGGGGACTCGAGTTAACGAAGTTCGTCATTGAAAACATTTCGCTGCCGCAGGAAGTCGAGGCGGCGATGGACAAGCGCACGTCGATGGGCGTCATCGGCGACGTCGGGCGCTACACGCAATTTCAAGCAGCGGACGCGATGCGCGACGCAGCGCAAAATCAAGGCGGTGGTGCAGGCACTGGCGCGGGACTCGGTGCCGGCTTCGCACTCGGCAACGCGATGGCCGGGGCGATGACCGACGCCATTAAGCAATCACGAGAAGGCAGTTCATCAGCGGACGCGGGCGCAGTAGCAGCCACCGGCGACACTGCGAGCGTGGCCTGCCCGAAGTGTGGCAACAAAAACAGCCCCGCGGCAAAGTTCTGCAACGAATGCGGCGCTAAACTTGGACCAGCAACATGTCCCCAATGCCAGACTGAACTAACGCCTGGCGCTAAATTCTGCAACGAGTGCGGCCAAAAAATTAGCTGAGGGTGATCTCACATGCTCAAAGGGTTCACGCGTCCGCGCCGGGTAGTGATCACCGGGATGGGGTGTGTGACCCCTTTGGGAATCGGCCGCGAAGCTTTTTGGCAAGGCCTCGTTTCGGGCAGAAGCGGCGTGCGCCGTATCGAAGCCTTCGATCCCTCGAGCTTTCCCGTTCAAATTGCTGCTGAAGTTCCTTCGTTTGATTGGGAAGCACAACTCAATCCCAAAGATCGCAAGCACGTTCCGCGGACCGTCCCGCTTGCACTCGCCGCTGCGCGTGAAGCGCTCGAAGATGCGCGCCTCTCTCCAGAAGATATGCCGCTCGAAGAGCGACGCGCTTTCGGCGTTGAACTCGGCACTGGCGGCGGCGGCCTGGCATTCACCGAGCAGCAGTACGAATACTGGTACGTTGGCCCGACCACCAAGGCGAGCGTCTACACGATTCCGTCATCAACGCACGGTGGCTTATCGAGTGAACTCTCGATGGCCTTCGGCCTGCGTGGCCTGTCGCACATCGTATCGACCGGTTGCACCAGCTCGACCGATGCGATCTCTTACGCTTCGCAGCACATCGTGCTCGGACGCCAGGATCTGATGCTGGCTGGTGGCGTCGACTCGCCGATCGCGCCGGGAATTCTCGCGGCGTTCAATCTCATGACCGTGCTGACCAACGAGTGGAACAATGAACCGCAGCGCGCTTCACGACCGTTCTCGCGCAATCGCTCGGGCATGGTGTTGGGCGAAGGCTCGTGGATCTACGTTCTGGAAGAACTGAAGCACGCGCGCGATCGCGGCGCGCAGATCTACGCGGAAATCATTGGTTACGGTTCGACCTGCGACGCGTACCATCGGGTTCGTCTGGCCGAAGATGGCGATGAACCGGCGCGGGCAATGAGCCTCGCGCTTCAGGATGCCGGCGTTGAAACAAAAGACATCGATTACATTAACCTGCACGGCACGTCGACCGTCCTCAACGATCGCATCGAAACGAGCGCGTTGAAGCGTGCGTTCGACGGCAACGCAGCGCGCATTCCGATGTCCGCGACGAAGTCGCAAATTGGGCATCCGCAAGGCGCGAGCGGCGCCGCCGGACTCGGCGCCGCACTGTGCGCGATGCACACCAACAAAATTCCGCCCACCATCAATCTCGATGAAGCCGATCCTCATTGCGATCTCGATTACGTTCCGAACGAAGCACGCGAAGCAAACGTAAAAACCGCGCTTTGCAACTGCATCGGTTTCGGTTCGAAGAACAGCGCGCTCGTGGTCCAACGGTTGGTCGAGTCGTAGAAAATGTTCGAACGGTTCAAGCAGCGCAGTCACGATCTGGAGCACATCGACACCGGGGCCTACACGCCGGAAGAATACGAGTCGTGCATCTCCGAGTTGCAACTCGTGAATCGCTGGATGGGCGATGCGCACGCGCTGAAGCAAACTCTTTTGAAAGACGTCGAACAGCATTCATTAACGGAGTTTTCCGTGCTAGACGTCGGTGCGGGTTCAGGCGAACTGTTGCGCGTCGCGGCGACGTGGGCCAGGGAAACCTCCCGTCGTTTCAAAGGCGTCGGCCTGGAGTTGAACGAACGATCCGCGCTCGCGATCCGTGAAGAGTCCGCCGGTTTTCCGGAGATCGTGTCGGTTCGCGGCAACGCGTTGGGCTTGCCGTTTGCAGACGATGAATTTGATTACGTGATGTGCTCGCTCTTCACGCATCACTTTGTCGACGAACAGGTCGTAAACATCTTGCGCGAGATGCATCGCGTCGCGCGCCGGCGCATCTTCGTGATCGATCTGCATCGCGATCCGGTGCCGTATTTTTTCTACACGACTGTTGGCAAGCTCGTGTTGAAGAATCGCCTGCTGCGCCACGACGGCGCGCTTTCGATACTTCGCAGTTTCAAAGCGGACGAGTTGCTGAACCTGGGACAGGCGGCGGGACTGCGCGACGTCGCCGTTGAGCATCACTTTCCCGCGCGTTTGGTGTTGACCGCATGACGACCGATTACGACGTCATAATTGCAGGTGCTGGTCCGGCCGGCAGCAGTGCGGCGATTCATCTTGCGGCCAACGGCCTGCGCGTGTTGCTGGTCGAACAGAAAAAATTTCCGCGCGCGAAGTTGTGTGGCGAGTTCATCTCGCCCGAGTGCCAGGACCATTTTGGCAAGCTCGGCGTGTCGCGAGCGATTCTGTGTTCGGAGCCGGCATCGATTAATGAAACGGTTTTTTATTCGAATCGCGGTCATCACGTTGGCGTGCCGAGTAGTTGGTTTGGTGAACGGATGGCGCTCGGGTTGAGTCGTGCGGTGATGGATGATGTGTTGCTGCGACGTGCTGCGGCGGTTGGGGTCGAGTTGATCGAGAATGGAAACGTTGTTGGGACACGAATAGAAACCAATCGAGTTTTTGGGATCAGTGTTCGAGTTGGAACACTCGAAAGCGAGTTTCACGCACCATTGACGATCGACGCGACGGGCCGCGCGCGCATTCTCGTGCGCAAAACAAATCACACGCACCAGGCGAAACCAAAACTGATCGCCTTCAAAGCCCATTTCCAAAACACGCGCGTCGTGCCGGGCGCGTGCGAGATCTATTTTTATCGCGGCGGTTACGGCGGACTGAGCAGTATTGAAGCCGGCACGAGCAATCTGTGTTTCATCGCCGCGGCCGAGCAGGTGAAGGGTTGCAACTCCGATCCGGAACGCGTGATGCGCGAGGTCGTGATGCAGAATCCGCGCGCGAGCTACACGCTCACGCCCGC
>Ga0247688_1000114_pt1 | contig 35052 bp, 19 predicted proteins | sample CNK29_metaG_FD_182718 | JGI IMG/M metagenome (GOLD analysis project Ga0247688, IMG submission 182718) | Soil microbial communities from Purdue University Martell Research Forest, Indiana, United States - CNK29 | ecosystem: Environmental > Terrestrial > Soil > Temperate forest > Bulk soil... | reverse complement strand
AACTTTGCTGGCCCAAAGATCTTCGTTGGTGATTTCAATGGTGGTCCTGACACCGCTGAAGCGATCAGCATGGCCGCCACGTACACCGATGCGTGGGTCGCGAGCATGAATCAGGGAACTGCGGTGGCGTATCCCGACAATCCGGTTGCGCCGCAGACGCGAACAAGGCGCGGGCGCATCGATTACGTCTGGTATTCGGGACTGACGATCAGAGGTGCGGGAATTCCCGATAGCCGCGATCTTAGCAACACCAACGTGTCGATCAGGTTGGGCACGTCGGATGACGCGGGAGTTCGACCGTCTGATCACAACAACGTTGTCGCGGATTTTGATGTGACCGTTAGCGGTTCGACACCGCCGCCACCAACTCCGACTCCAACTGCCACGCCAACACCAACACCGAACCCGACGCCGACGCCAGCTCCGCCGGCCGGGCCGGTAACCACGCCGCCTTTGCTTTTAATCGATCCGACAACGGGTCGCGCGCTCGCGTTGCACGCTTTGCTTTTTACGCACGAGCCGTTCTCGTTGACTACGCCGCTCAATGAGGGTTCAGACAAGAGCACCCGAGTAATGCTGTTCTGCACGAACCTCAATTTGATGGCCGGAGAGCCGATCTCTTCGGTGACGGCTGTGGCTGTGAACTCGTCAGGCGTCGTCTTCAACCTGCCGGTGGAATATGTCGGCAACGTTGCGGGGTTGTCCTGGCTGACTAATGTGATCGTGCGTCTTCCCAATAATTCCGGGCTTCAGGGAGACGTATCGGTAGCCGTGGCATTGCGTGGTATTGGCAGTAACTCGGTGACAATGAAAGTAGTTCCGTAGTAATATTGCCGTCGCCACGCTTGTTGCGATTCATTTGCGAAGAAATTGTATTCTTTGCGAAACTCGTTAAAATTTTGACACATCTTTTCCAGCGTGTTAGGGTGTGTTTCGTTGAGTTGAGGGGGCTCAATGCCCGTGGGAGTTTTTATTCGCTTTATTGTTACGTGCCCTCCAGCCTCAACAACCGAGTCGGAACAGCGTTCTTTCAGTTCTGGCCTTTCCAGATCCCGGTAAACGAGATCGAAAACAACTAAAACCTAGCGTTCGACGATCGCGGCACCCGTAAGTCTGTCGAACATTAGCTCCGCCCCGCACATTGGCCGGCTCGACCGTGCGTCGAGTTGAAACTGTAGGCCTGTGTCCCGGGACGGTGGTCCATTGCCTGATGCGTTGCCCAGATATCGCAAACGGACTCAACCGATTCGAGTTTCCCGCCTTGACGGGTTCCCGTCTCGTTTTGCGATGTGTTCGCTTCCCCTACCCGACAAGCCCGACCCGTTTCTTAGTTTTGAAGGGAGATTCCTAAATTGTCAGTTTCATTATTCCGGCTTCTTTCTGCATTCATCTTCTGCTTGGTCTTTACAGTTTTCATTCAATCCGCTTCCGCTCAGGACGTTGTTTTGTATGCCTCCCAGGCGCCCGTCAAGGTCGGTAACTGGAGTGCCGTACTCGATAACACTGCTGCGGGCAGTTTCAGGTTAGCGAATGCCGATCGTGGTGCGGCGAAGGTTGTTACGGCCTCGTCGTCGCCGTCAAGTTATGCAGAGCTGTCGTTCAATGCTAGCGCGGGAGTGCCATATCACCTGTGGATGCGCGCCAAAGCGGAGGGCGACTCACCGTACAACGATTCGGTTCACATTCAATTCTCCGGCAGCGTCACCAGCAGCGGCACGCCGATCTATCGCATCGGCACGACGTCCAGCACTGAGTACAACCTCGAAGACTGTCTTGGTTGTGGCTTGAGTGGCTGGGGCTGGCAAGACAACGGCTGGGGCGTGGGCGTTCTTGGCCCAGACATCTACTTCCAGACTACCGGCGTTCAGACGATAAGAATTCAGGACCGCGAGGACGGCATATCGATCGATCAGATCGTGTTGTCGCCGAGCACTTATCGAACGCGAGCGCCCGGTGCTTTGAAGAACGACGGCGTGATTCTAACGGCGCAAGGCGCGGCCAGCGGTTCACCAACACCAACACCAACACCAACACCAACACCAACACCAACACCAACGCCGACACCAACTCCAAATCCAACTCCGACGCCGACTCCGCCACCTTCAGGCGGCAGCGACATCGTAATGTGGGCCTCGAATGTGCCGTCGGGTAATTTGCATGGCGCCTGGTACCAAGAATCGAATGCGTCGGCTGCGGGACAAGCTCTCTTGCATAACCCGGATGCTGGAGCAGCGAAGATAACAACTGCTTCCGCCAGTCCGACTAACTACTTCGACGTCACTTTCAGCGCCAACGCCGGTACCGCTTATCGCCTGTGGATTCGCGGCCGAGCCGACGGCGACTACTGGGGCAACGACTCAGTGTTCGTTCAATTTTCAGGCAGCGTCAACTCTTCCGGTTCAGCAGTCTATCGCACGGGAACTTCGAGCGCTTTGGAAGTGAATCTCGAAGACTGTTCCGGCTGTGGGCTTTCCGGCTGGGGCTGGCAGGACGACGGCTGGGGCGTCGGTGTTCTTGGTCCATTGGTCTATTTCCAGACCACGGGAACGCAGACGCTGCGCGTGCAAACGCGTGAAGATGGCTTCTCGATCGATCAGATCGTTTTGTCGCCTTCAAACTATCTGCTCGTCGCGCCGGGAGCGCTGAAAAACGACACCGTGATCGTTCCCTACAACCAGGGTTCAGCGATTATCGGCATCAATAACCCGCCGACCGTGAGCATCTCGGCGTCGCCGACGTCAGGCACGAGTCCGCTCACTGTCAGCTTCACTTCGAACGCCAGCGATTCCGATGGCTACATCGCGTCGTACTATTGGAACTTTGGCGACAACACCAACTCTTCCGCTGTATCGCCGTCGCATACTTATTCCGCCGGCTCCTACCGGGCTTATCTGACCGTGACCGACAACAGCGGCGCGACCGCGCAAACGAGCGTCGACATCAACGTCAGCGCACCGCAATCGTCGGCCGCGAGCTTGAAGGTTATGAGTTGGAACATGCAGTTTGGCCAGGGTACGGATGGCGTTACTAATTGGGACCGAACCACGACCTACATCGCGAACCTGAATCCGGACGTGGTCGGTTTGTGTGAGGTGCCACCCTACGATGTCTCCACGATCGTGAATTACCTGAATCAGAAGACGGGACGCTCGTGGAGCTACTTCTGGGTCGCGAAGGCGCCCGGCATCGAGGAAGGCAACCTGATTCTCTCGAAGTACAGTTTCGTCAGCACGAGTTCGAAATACCTGAGCTACACTCGATCAGTGGCCCAGGCCACGATTAACGTCGGCGGACGAAACGTCAACTTCTTTGCGACGCACCTCGACGATGCCTCGTCATCGAACCGTTACCAGGAGGTGACGGAGATCCAGAGCTTCATGTCCGGTTTCTCTGAGCCACGAATCATCGTCGGCGATTTCAACGGCGGTCCTGATCAGTCCGAATGCATCCACATGGCTGAGCAGTATTACGATAGCTGGATGAACGCGATGAATGCCGGGACTGCAGTTGCTTATCCGGATAACCCGGTGCAGTGGCAAACACGAACGCGCCGAGGCCGCATCGATTATGTTTGGGTCTCGAAAAATGCGAACGTGATCATTGATAGTACTCAGATCCCGGACGTCCGAGATCTGAGTAACACAAACGTAGTGGAGACTATTGGCACCACTGACGACAAGGGAGTGAGGCCCTCGGATCACAACCCGATGATCGCCAACATCAGATTACCTTGACGATCATGGCTTGGCGGCTCTGAAGTTATCGAAGACAACCGAACCGGGATTACTGCCTTCGATACGCCAGGTTCCGCCTTTCAATTCAAACAGCACGGAGCTCAAGGGCACCGACGAAGTATTCCACGACTCAGCGTAAAGTTGAGTCCACGTGCCCGGCGCTCCCGCATTAGACGGCGCGGTCTCAAAGACAACTTGTCCTGAGATCGCGTCGTGTCGTATTCGCCAGAAAGCGTGATTCGCTGAACTGAACGTAACCGTCAGCATCGTCGACTTCGTGCCGCCAATCTTCTTCTGAACGATTAGATTCCCCGACTCCACGTACATTCGGTAACAGTTATCGACGTCACGCCCGATCGTGTAGAACGCATCGGCTGCCGTCAGTGCGTTCGGGGCTTGCACGAGCTGCACGTACGCGTATGCGCCCGTGAAGTTGAAGGCAGATACCGAACGAATACCGTTGTAGTGTGAGCCGTCGGTGTTCTGTTTCAGTGGCCCAATGGCGAAGTTTGTAGTCTCGCTGAGACCCACGCTCGTATCGGTAAAGCCGCTGAACAGGTTGTTCGCCAGCCACTTCGAAGTGTCGAGCGAAGCATTGTTGAAGTCGTCGGCGAGCAACACCGTTTCACCACCGCTGGTGTAGGTGAAGGCGCTTAACTGGCCACCGCTTTGACCGCCCGGGTTTGTCACGACAACGTCGACGGCGCCGGCTGCATGTGCGGGCGTGGTCGCAGTGATCGTCGTGCTGTTTGTCACGACGACGTTTGTCGCCGCAGTTCCGCCCAGGGTTAGAGTCGCGCCCGAGACAAAGTTAGCGCCGGTGATCGTGACCGAAGTCCCGCCCGTTGTCGGGCCGGAGGCCGGCGAAATGCTGGTCACGCTCGGCGGCGATTGCGAAGCGGTGTAGGTGTAGCCGCCTACGCTCGTTACGCTTTGTGCGCCGGGATTTGTTACGACCACGTTGACCGCGCCGCTCGCGTGTGCGGGCGTCGTGGCGGTGATGGTTGTGCTGCCGGCAACGCTCACGTTCGTTGCGGACGTGCCGCCAAAGGTAACAGTCGCGCCGGTGGCGAAGCCGCTGCCGGAGATCGTGACGCTGGTGCCTCCGGCTGTTGGTCCGGAGTTTGGCGAGACGCTGCTGATGATCGGCGCCGTGTTCGGCGTCGAGCTAAAGAACTCCGCCATGTCCGCGGCGGTTGCCGCGGCGCCCGGGAACGAAGTCAATCCCACTGCTTCCGCCATGGTTCGCAGCGTGTTCTGGTGTTGGTAGAACGTGCTCGACTGGAAGCCTTGTTTCGCCTTCGAACTGATCACGAGTGTCACCACACGGCCGCCGCCATTTTGCGTGTCAGTGTCCACCGATTCATCCCAGGTAATGATCAGCAGTCCGCTTTGCCTGAACGCCGCGCTGGCGAGCAGCGGATCGATGTTGGCTTGCAGCCATTGATCGGCCGTGGTCAGTTTGTCGGCGTTCGTGCAACTCGGAATTGCCGGCGGGCAATCATGCGAGTTGTCGTACTGGTTCGGAATGATGAACGCATAGTTCGGCAGTTGGCCGTTCGCCAGATCGATTGAGAACTGCGAGAACGGCACGACGTTGTTGGCTTGGGCCTGATTGTTCAGCACGTCCGAGAAATACACGAACGGATTGTGCCGCCTGACATACGGATATGAATCGCCCCCCGTGTAGCCGACTGAAGGCAGATTCTCGGCGTACGAACGCCAACTCTTGCCGGCAAGATTGAGCTGCCGAACGATGTTGTCGTCCGTGACTGTGCCGGCAAAACTGTCGTCGTTGGTTTCGACCTGCCCGGTCGTGAGCCAGAAGTAGTTGCCGATCGACGGATGCGTGTTGGCGAAGAAGTTGTTTGCGATGCCGTAGCGATTCGCAAGCTTGTTCAAGTACGGCATGCCGCCCATCGCATCAGTAAACGCCTGGTTTTCCAACGCCACGATAAAAACGTGATCGAACTGCGGTACGCCGGCACTCGGCGTAGGCGTTGGAGTCGGCGTTGGCGTCGGTGTCGGAGTTGGCGTTGGTGTTGGAGTCGGCGTCGGTGTTGGAGTCGGCGTCGGCGTTGGAGTCGGCGTAGGCGTTGGAGTCGGCGTCGGCGTCGGAGTCGGCGTCGGTGTCGGCGTCGGACCACCACCACCGCCACTCGACTTCGCCAGAATCGTGGTGTCGTTCTTCAACGAACCCGGCGACGTGCTCAGGTAAGTCTGCGGCGACAGCACGATCTGATCGATCGACAAGCCGTCCTCGCGTACTTGAATCCGGAGCGTGTGCGTGCCGGTCGCTGCGAAGCGAATGTTTGGGCCAAACACACCTACACCCCAGCCGTTGTCTTGCCAGCCCCAGCCCTGCAGGCCGCAGCCCGAGCAGTCTTCGAGGTTGTACTCAGCCGCACTGGTCGTGCCGATGCGGTACACCGGCGCGTTGCTGTTGTCGACACTGTCGTTGAACTGAATGAAGACAGAGTCGTTCCCCCAGAAATCATCCTGTGCTTTGCCGCGCATCCAGAGATGGTAGTTCGTGCCCGCCTGCGCATTGAACGTCATCTCGAAATAGTTCGGCGGATTGGTCGACGCGGTCGTGATCTTTGGTACGCCGGCGTCGGGATTCGCGATGCGATTGCCACCGGCGGCCGTCGCATCCGCAACGACATTCCAGGCGCCGACTCGAGTGGGCGCCTCCGCGGCCCACAAGACGATGTCATTTCCTGCAGGTGGCGGTGGCGACGGCGTAGTCGCGCTAGCGACGTTGCTGTAACCCGAGAAACCGCCCGTGTTCAAAGCCCGCACGCGGTAGAACCACGTCTGCTGTGCGGCCACCGTCAGATCCGAGTAAGTCGTTTGATTCGCGCCCAGGCTGGCAATTTCGGTGAAGCCGGTTGTAGCGTTCGAGCTTCTCTCAACGCGGAAGCCGGTTTCGCTCGGGACGTCAGCCCAACTGAGATCGATGCGCGTCGGCGAAGACGCGGTCGCACTCAAACCCGTCGGAGCTGACGGCGCCGGTGTCGAACCGGTCGTAACGAAACTCCACGTCGGGCCGGTCGCGGTCTGGTTGGCCATCGTCTTGCCGACAACGCGCCAGTAGTAAGTAGTTCCTTGTTGCAGCGTGATCGGAAGCGTGTAGGTTTCGATCTGGCCGTCATCAACAGAACCGGTATCCAGCAACGGCTGTCCCGGTTGGGCGCCGCTCTGGAGAGTGCTGACGTCGGCCATGTACAACGGCGGATTTGGATCGGTGCCGAAATAGATGTCGTACTTGTGCGACCACGGGCCGCCTTCCCATTGCAGCGTTATCTTCGTCGGCTGCGCGATTGCGCCGTTGGTTGGCGCGGCATAAACCGGCTGCGTCGGCGGCAACGGCACGAAGTCCTGGTTTTCCGTGGTCGAGTTCCACTTGCGCTCAAACTGATTCACGAACCAGGTAAAGAACCACGACTTGGTAGTGAAATAATTATGCTCGAGCTGGAAGTTCGACGACGGACCCGTCCAGTTCGACGAGCCGAAGATCGTCATCGCCTGGCCGTACAGCAGAACAGTCTTCTGGTGATTCAGCCCGAGGTGCTTGCGCATCTTGATCTGGACGCCGGCCATGTACATGCGGTCGACGTTCCAGGAGTCCCATTGCCGTGCCGTGTTGCGATACTCGTCGGGCTCGTGAATCAAGCGCATCGGAATGCCGCGTTGCACTGCCGCAATCGAGTAGTCGCTGAACCCCTGATTCGTGATGCGATACATGATCGTATCGATCTTCTGCGTCTCGGCGGCGATGCGTTGCTGCGTGCGAATGCCGTAATCCTGGCTCGAATCGGTTGACGGCGGGAAGTTCAACTCCGGATCGATTGGATACGTCGGATAATTGCGCGTCAGCGGGCCGTTCGGGATGTTGCCGTAGTCGCCGTAAGCTACGGTGTCAGTCCAAACGTCGTCATACTTCGTTTTGAAACTTTGGAGCAGAAGCGGATCATCAGTGAAGTAAATCGCCTCATCCATGTAGTTCGAGTACGGCGCGTCGGGAACGAAGAAATTGCCGGAGTAATTGGCGCCGCTGAACTCGAGCTTGTTCTGCCCGACAAACAGCATCATTTTCCAGTGCAGGATGCCGTCCGTGAGCTTGTAGCGCATCGGGATGCCGGCGTTCTTCAGCATGTTCAGCACGTCTTCGTTGCCGGCGTAGGTGGGGTTGGCACGCGGGTCGACGATGACGCGAACGGGAACACCAGCCTGGAATCTGCTGATCAGCTTCGTGGCGTATGAGGAGTCCTGCATAAACCAGAAGGCGACGTCGATTCCCTGCGTTTCGTTATCGATGAGTTGCCACAACGGCTGGCGGCAATCTTCGAAGGCCGTATCACAGAGACGTTCCTGGGCCTGAACGGTGGTGAGTGGGAGAAGGACGAGAACTAGGAGCAGCGGAAAGAATAGCCTTGGAAACATAAAAGTCCTACGTGTTTTGCGATCCCGAGTTTAAGTAGAAAACAGTCTGTATCCTGAAACGGCTTAAAGGTTCACTTCTGAAAGATCTTCGGTTATAGGAGACGATTAAAACCTTGTCGACTTCGGTGAATCATTAAGAATCGCGCAAACTCAATCCGATTTGGACCACCTGAAAGAAACCGGGGTGGGCCGCCGGGATTTGGTAGCTGGGCGATGCATAGTTGCGTAGCAAACGTCACACCGCGAAACCTGAGGAATCGCTGACTTGGTTTTCTGAGATAACTGATGAAGTTCATTGTAACTTGTTTGTCTCGTATTCGGACAGGGGTCTGATTTTTGGAAGGAATGGATACATAAATGTTTTAGACTTGAAGCGGTTCTATCTTTGGGCGCTGTGTTAAAGTCCGCACTGAAATGAAATTTTCCGTAGTAATTGCTACTTACAATCGAGCGGATGAGTTGCCGCGCACGCTCGACTCGCTACGCGAACTCCAGTCTTCCGATCCCTGGGAAGTGATAATTGTCGACAACAATTCGCGCGACAACACGCGCGAGGTCGTGCTGAAAGCCGCCGAGACTTTCCCGGTGCCGCTTCATTATCTGCAGGAGTCACAGCAAGGGCGTTCAGCCGCGCTGAACACCGGAATCAAAGCCGCGCAAGGAGAGATCATCGCCGTCACCGACGACGACGTGCGCGTCGAGCCTGATTGGCTGGTCAACGCGGAGCGGGCCTTGCAGCAACTCGATTGCGACTATCTCGGCGGCAAAGCTCTTCCTATCTGGGGCGGGGAGCGTCCTTCGTGGATTCCTGAAGGCCGCTGCGTCCACTGGGCGGTGATTGCATTATTGGACTACGGTCCTGAACCAATTCCGCTCGGTGACTACGTTGTGCTCGGCGTGAACATGGTCTTTCGCCGCGAGGCGTTCGAGCGCGCGGGACTGTGGGACAACACTATCGGTCGCAAGGCGGGCACGTTGCTCGGCCAGGAAGTCAGAGAGTGGATTCAACGCGCGCGTGCCGCCAACGTGAAAGGTTTCTACTCGCCGGATCTGGTAGTTCATCACGTTATTCCGGGCGATAGGCTAACGAGGAAATACTTTCGCAGTTGGTTTTACTGGCACGGGATCAGCCGCGCGATTCTTTATCAAACCAAAGGCCTTGACATGGAGTCGCCGGAAAGCACGGAGCTTGATTTCACGAACGTGCCGCACATCGCGGGCGTGCCGCGTTACATGTTTCGCACTTACTTGCAGTCGTTTTTGAAGATGATCTCGGCGGCGGTGCGATTTGATCACGCCGCGGTGTTCGAAAACGAATTGAGCCTTTGGTTTTTTGCGGGAGTCTTGAAAGAGAGATGGAAAGATCGGCGGCAACCACTACCTCCGCGAAGAAGTTTGGTTACCCTGCGCGACAATTAAGCCAAGAATGAAAGCCATCATACTCGCCGCCGGCAAGGGCACGCGTCTTAACGGCGTCGATCTCAAGCCGAAATGCCTGTTTGAAGTGGGCGGCCGAACACTGCTCGATCGCCAGCTAGCCGCGCTAGCGGCGTGCGGCATTAACGATGTCCGGCTCGTGCTCGGTTTTGAAGCCGAACGAATTCGCCGCCGCTGTCCGCCGAACGTATCGTTTGTGAGCAACTCGCGCTTCGAAGAAACCAGTAGTCTTTATTCGCTTTGGCTGGCGCGCGAACACCTGGCCGACGGTTTCGTCGTGCTCAACTGCGACGTGCTCTTTCATCCACAACTGTTAACGCGTTTGCTGTCCGCTCCATTTGCCGACGCCTTGCTGGTCGATCTTGTTGACAAACAGAACAACGAACTCGGCGACGAAGAGATGAAAGTGAAGATCGAGGACGGCTGCGTCGTCGACATTCGCAAAGATCTCGCGCCGGCCGAAGCTGACGGAGAGAACGTCGGCGTCGTGAAGTTTAGCCCCGAAGGCGCGAAGCGCCTGATCGATGAAATGGACTCGCTAATCTCGCGCGGCGGCTGTGAACGCGATTGGGCGCCGCGCGCCTTTCGTGCCTATGCGCTTCGTTATCCGCTCCACGCAATCAGCACCGAAGATTTTCCCTGGATCGAGATCGACTTTCCCGCCGATTACCAACGCGCGGAGGAAGAGATCCTGCCGCGCATCGAGGCGATGACCGAGTCGTACACTAGATGATCTCCCGAAACTCAATCGAGTGGCTGCGCGGCCTCGACAAACGCTGGCAACGAAGTCGCGACGCCGACAAGCGACGTGTTCTCGTTGACAGCCGCACGGCGATGAACTACGCGACCGTGGCTCCGATTGTCGAAGGCTTGCAAAGAGATCGTCGCGTCGAGCTGTTTTTCACGGCCAGCGAGAGTCCGGATCGGCTGTCGCAAATCTACGCCGCGGCGCGTCAGCCGCATCAATTAATAAAGCCAAAGAGCGCCGCGTTCATGCACTTCGACGCGTACCTGACGGCGGATTTTCTTTGGGCGCGGCTGCCGCGTGGCACGCGCCGCGTGCAGACCTTTCACGGTGTCGCGGGAAAATATCGAACGGTTTACGACTCGCCCGCGGACTCGATGCGCGGTTGGGATCGTTTGTTCTTCATCAACAAGCGACGATTGCAAAACTTCATCGACAACGGCGCGATCGACGCTGACAGTCCCGCGATTCGCTTGATCGGCATGCCGAAGCTCGATTGCCTGGTTGATGGAACGTTTGAGCGAAACGAAGTGCTGGCTTCTTTGGGCGTCGATCCGTCGCGACGCACGGTGCTGTACGCGCCGACGTGGTCGAAGTATTCGTCGTTGTCAGTGATGGGTGAAGAACTCGTGAAGCGATTGGGCGCTGCTGGTTATGCGGTGATCGTCAAACTGCACGATCGTTCGCGGCAGGGCGACGATTACCACTCGGGCGGCGTTGATTGGGGCGAGCGCTTGTTGCCATTGTTGCAAGCTAACGGCGGCGTGCTGGCGCCCGGCAGTAATTCTTCGGCCTACCTGGTCGGCGCGGATGTTTTGATCACGGATCACAGTTCGGTCGGGTTTGAATACTTGTTGCTTGATCGGCCGTTGATTCGCATTCACGTGCCGGAGCTATTGAAGAACACAGACATCGAGCCGGTGTATGTGCAGTTGATGACCGATGCGTCGGCGTCGGTGAATAATATTGACGAGTTGGTGGCGGCAGTCGACGACAGTTTCGCGAATCCGCAGCGGCTTGCGGCGGCGCGGCAAACGGTGGCGGGCGAAATGTTCTACAAACCCGGCACGGCAACTGCACGCGCGATCGCCGAGATGTACGAGGTGATCGAATTGAATCCGTTAGCAGAGGCGCAGCAAAGAGCTTGAGTTCCCTGACTACGAAAATAAAGAAGCTCAAGGGACTGAAGCTGGACGAGATCAGTGTGCGCGTCGCGCAGCAGGTCGCGATTCTTTCGGAGCGCGGTGGTTGGTCCAAACACGCGAGCTTGCCTACTGACGAGCAGTTAGTTGGGCTGCTTAATTCAGGCTTGAGTTCCGCGGCGGCGCTGGCCGAGCGCGTGCGCGCGGGAGAGCGGCCGCGGTTTTTTCCCGGACTTGAAACGAAAGAGTCGACACTTGCGGAGTTTCGCCGCCGTTGGCCCAACGCCGACCGCGAGATCGTTGCCGCGGCGGATCGCATCGCTGCCGGAACGTTCGATCTGCTCGGGCTGCGCGAATTAAAACTCGGCAACAAGATCGACTGGCATCTCGAACCGCTTTCCGGAAAGCGCACGCCGCTTCGTCACTGGAGCCAGCTCGACTATCTCGATGCCGCGGTGGCCGGCGACAAGAAGGTCACGTGGGAACTCAATCGTCATCAGTACTTTCTCACGCTCGGACGCGCTTACTGGTTGACCGGCGACGAGCGTTACGTGGCACTGTTTGTCGCGCACGTCACGTCGTGGATGGACGAGAATCCGCCGAAGCTCGGCATCAATTGGGCCAGCAGTTTGGAAGTCTCGTTTCGCGCGATCGCGTGGCTTTGGGCTTTGCGATTTTTTGCGGAGTCGCCGGCGGTTAATGACGACGTCGTATTGCGCATGCTGAAGTTTTTGTATCTGCACGCGTCGCATCTCGAGACTTTTCTCTCGACTTACTTCAGTCCGAACACGCATCTGACCGGTGAAGCGCTCGGACTTTTTTACCTCGGCTTGTTGCTGCCGGAGTTTCGCGACGCGCGCCGCTGGCGCGATCTCGGCCTCGAGATTCTCGTGTCGCAACTGCCGCGGCACGTAAAGCCGGACGGCGTCTATTTCGAGCAGTCGAGTTACTACCATCGCTACACCGCCGACTTCTACATTCATCTCGCGATTCTGCTGCAAGCGAACGAACTCGAATTGCCGCGTGAGCTTGAACCCCGGTTGCAACTGTTGCTGGACCATCTGCTGTACCTCACGCGTCCCGACGGAACCACGCCGCTCTTCGGCGACGACGACGGCGGCCGGCTCATATTTCTCGATCAGCGAGCCGCCAACGACTTTCGCTCGGTGCTCGCAACCGGCGCCGCGCTCTGCGCCAGGCCTGACTACAAATTCGTCGCGGGTGAAGCAACCGAAGAAACGTTGTGGCTGCTTGGTCCGGACGGCATGCGCGCCTTCGACGAGATCACGCCGCAGCCACCCGCGAAAGAATCGGTGGCCTTTGCTGATGGCGGTTATTACGTCATGCGCGACGGCTGGTCGCCGACCGCCAACTATCTCCTCTTCGACTGTGGCCCACACGGCATGGCCAACTGCGGTCACGCGCACGCCGACGCGCTCGCGATCGAACTCGCCGCCAACGGCCGCACGTTGCTCGTCGATCCGGGAACGTTCACTTACACCGGCGGCAAAGAATTGCGCGACTGGTTTCGCGGTTCGCTGGCCCACAACACCGTCACTGTCGATCGCCAATCGTCTTCGGTTGCCGGCGATACGTTTACGTGGAAGACGAAGACTTCCGGCGATCGCCTCGCGTGGATCGAGCACGAGCGCTTCACCTATGTTTCGGGAAAGCACAACGGCTACGAGCAAATCGCCAAACCCGGCACGCACACGCGCAGCATTCTTTTTCTCAAGCACGACTACTGGCTGCTGCGCGACCAGCTCGAATTGACCGGCAAGCACCAGATCGATCAGTGGTTCCATTTCGATTCCGGCGTTTCGCCCGACCTGTTGCAAATCAGCAATTTCGCGAAAGACGGCAGTTGGAAGACGGAAGAAGGTTGGGTTTCACATTGCTATGCTGAAAGGGCCGCGGCGCCCGTTCGCGTTTTTACGGCGTCTGCCGAAGGCGACTTTGACATAGTCACGTTCTTACTCCCGCAGTCGTCTGCGGCAGGCTTGGAAAAAACGAGCGTGAAGCCCGTTGACACGAGCGGCGGCCGCGGCTTCGAATTGCAAACCGCGCACGGGCGCGACGTCGTGATTCTTCGCGACCGCGCCGCGGGGCTTGCGCAAATGGCAGCTATCACTTCAGACTTCGATTGCGCCTGGCTGAGATTCGTCGACGGGAACCCGACTCCCGCGGAGATCATTTTGCTCGGCGGCCAGCGACTGGAGCTTGATGGCCGGCAGATTGTAGATTTGTCAGAACGCGTCGAACATTCCTGCCTGGGGAAAGACGCAGTCCAGAGGTTATATGTGCGGAATTAACGGAATCGCGTTTTCCAGCCGGTCGGGCCGCTGCGTTGACGCGACGGTGCTCAAACGCATGCGCGATGTGATCACGCATCGCGGTCCGGACGATGAGGGCATCTACATCGATGGCGCTGTGGGCCTCGGCCATCGGCGACTCAGCATCGTTGACGTTGCTGCCGGCCACCAGCCGATGAGCAACGAAGACGGTTCGCTCCAGATCATCTACAACGGCGAGATCTACAACCACGCCGATTATCGCGACGAACTCATCGCTCGCGGTCACGTCTACAAAACACACTGCGACACGGAAACGATTCTCCATCTCTACGCCGAGCATGGACGCGATTGTGTCGACTACCTTCGCGGCATGTTCGCGTTTGCGATTTGGGACCGCAACAAGCGCGAGCTGTTCATTGCCCGCGATCGTCTCGGCGTGAAGCCGCTTTATTACGTTCACACAGCCGACGGCTCGCTTTATTTCGGTTCCGAGATCAAGACACTGCTCGAAGCCGGCGCGTTCAAGCCGGCACTGAATTACCCCGCTTTCTCCGATTACCTCGCAAACCACTCGACGTCGGGCGAGGAAACGTTGTTCGTCGGCGTGAAGCGTTTGTTGCCGGGGCACACGCTCACGTGGCGAGACGGCGCGGTTGACGTCAGAAAATACTGGGACGTCAGTTTCGAAAAATCTCCGCACAACGGTCATAGCGATCAGGACTACATCGCCGAGTGGGGGGAGTTGTTCCGCGAAGCGGTGAAGCTGCGGCTGATGGCCGACGTTCCGCTCGGCATGTTTTTGTCGGGAGGAATCGATTCGTCGGCAATCGCGGCCGTGATGAGCACGCTCGTCGACGAACCGATCAAGACTTTCTCGGTTGCCTTCGCGGAGCGCGAAGCAAACGAACTCGAATACGCGCGGCTCATCTCGCGCATCTTCAAGACTGACCATCACGAAATCGTCATCGGCCCCGATCAGTTTTTCGATGCGTTGCCGAGGTTGATCTGGCACGAAGACGAGCCGCTGGCGCATCCTTCGAGCGTTGCGCTCTATTTCGTTTCGCATCTTGCGTCGCAGCACGTGAAGGTCGTGTTGACGGGCGAAGGCAGCGACGAGTTGATGGCCGGTTACGCGCGTTATCGCAAGACGTTGCTGAATCTCGCGATCGGCGCGCACTACAATCGTTTGATTCCGGGCAGTGTGCGCGGACTCGTGCGCAGACAACTCGAGGGCATGACAGGATCGAAGTTGCGGCTCAAGCTGCGCCGCACTTTCCTCAATTTGCCGCCCGACATCGAAAGCATCTACTTCGATAACTTCGCCGTGTTCTCCCGCTCGTTGCAGGAAAAACTGCTGCAACCCGGGACGATGGCGCGCATGGGCGGCATCGATCCTTACGCGGGCGTAAGCGAAGTGCTGGAGCACACCGACGCGGAGTCGGTGCTCGATCGCCTGCTCTACGCCGACATCAAGACGTACCTGCACGAGTTGTTGATGAAGCAGGACCAGATGAGCATGGCCGCTTCCGTTGAGAGCCGCGTGCCGTTTCTCGATCACAAGCTGGTTGAGTTTACGTCGAGCTTGCCGGAGCGGTTGAAACTGCGTGGCTGGACCACGAAATACGTGTTGCGCCAGAGCATGAAGGGTTTTCTGCCGCCGCAGATTCTCGACCGGCCGAAGATGGGTTTTCCGGTTCCGATCGGCGCGTGGTTTCGCGGCGCTTATTCGTCGGTGCTCGACGAGTACGTGCTCAGCGAACGCACCGCGCAACGTGATCTTTTCGACGCGCAGTTTGTGCGCGCGCTCGTGCAGCAACATCAGCAGGGCCAGGCCGATCATTCGGAGAGATTGTGGGCGCTGGTCAACCTGGAAATGTGGTTGCGCCGCTTCATCGACGGTGAAGACACGGCGGTCCAATTCGAAAACACAGACGAGCACTTGCTGGCAACCACCAGGGCCTGAGGAAATAGAACGAGCATGGGAGTTATCGGTGGACCAATCGCATACCGCTTATTACGGCACATCAGCATTGATGGCGAAACGGGGTATTGCGACGGCAGCGCATACAACGGAATCAGCAAGATTGAAACGCTGCTCGGCAAACGCATCTGGGAAGACACGAAAGCCAAAGTCGTCATCGACTTTGGCTGCGGCGACGGCGAAGATGCAGTTGAAATAGCCGAGCGCACCGCGAAGAAAGTGATCGGCGTCGAAATTCGCGAACGCGCGCTCGCGAATGCGCGGGCGAGGGCGGCGGCCCACGGCGTGGCGGATCGATGTCATTTCGTCACCACCACGGAAGAAAAGGCCGACCTGATCCTGTCGCTCGATGCCTTCGAACACTTCGACGATCCGGCCCAGATCCTGCGCATCATGAGGCGGTTGTTGAAAGACGACGGCTACATCATCGCGGCGTTTGGGCCAACCTGGTATCACCCGCTCGGCGGCCATCTTTTTTCGGTTTTTCCCTGGGCGCACCTGATTTTCACTGAAAAATCGCTGATTCGCTGGCGTTCGGACTTCAAAACTGACGGCGCGACGCGGTTTTGCGAAGCCGAGGGCGGCTTGAATCAGATGACCATTCGTCGTTTTGAATCAATTGTGGCGGCGAGCGACTTCAAGTTTGCCGAGTTTGAGCCGGTTCCGATACGAAAGCTGCAGCCGGTGGCCAACCGTTTGACGAGAGAATTCACGACCGCGATCGTGCGTTGCAAGCTCGTCCCGCGTTAATTAGAAGAATCCGTGCGCATCTTGTGGCTTAAAACTGAATTGCTGCACCCGGTTGATAAGGGCGGGAAGATCCGCACTTACAACATGCTCAAGGAGCTGAAGCGGGCGCACCGCGTCACGTACCTGACGCTCGACGACGGTTCCGCGAGCGCGGACGATCGCGCGAAAGCAACCGAGTATTGTCACGAGTTGATATGCGTGCCGCATCAGCGCCGGGAAAAATTCACGCCCGGGTTTTATGTCGAGCTGCTGCTGAACCTGGTTTCGTCGCAGCCTTACGCGATCAAGAAATACACAACGGCGGCGATGATGCAGGAGATCAGTGAACTAGAACGCAAGCGAGCTTTCGATCTGCTGGTCTGCGATTTTCTCGCGCCGGCGGCAAACGTGCCGCGTTCGCTCACCACGCCCACCGTGCTGTTTCAGCACAACGTCGAAGCGATGATCTGGAAACGTCACTACGAAGTGCAGGCGAACGCGGTGAAGAAGGCGTATCTCTACGGCCAGTGGCGCAAGATGTGGAAGTTTGAGAAGGAGATGTGCCAACGTTTTGATTCTGTCATTGCAGTGTCGGCGGACGATCGCGAACAGATGAAACGCGAGTACGGCGCGCAGTCGGTGTTCGACGTGCCAACCGGCGTTGATACCGAGTTCTTCCGACCGAGCGGGGCGATCGAAACTTCGCCGCACAACATCGTCTTCACCGGTTCGATGGATTGGTTGCCGAACGAAGACGGCATTCGTTTTTTCCTGCGCGAGATCATGCCGCTGATCAAGAGCAAGGTGCCCGACTCGACGCTAACCGTGGTGGGCCGCAATCCGCCGGCTTCGCTCGTCGAGATGAGCAAAAGTGACTCGTCGTTGATCGTCACCGGACGCGTCGACGACGTGCGGCCGTACATCGAGAAGGCCGCGGCTTACGTTGTTCCATTGCGCATCGGTGGCGGCACGCGGCTGAAGATTTTCGAAGCGATGGCGATGGAAAAAGCCGTCGTCTCGACCACGATCGGAGCGGAAGGCTTGCCGCTCGAGCATGGCGTTGAATTGTTGTTGGCCGATGAGCCGCAGGCTTTTGCTGATGCCGTCGTGAAGGTGTTGACAGATGCTTCATATGCGGCTGAGTTGGGCCGGCGAGCAGCGGCAAACGTGCGGCAGAATCACGGCTGGGAACCCGTCACCGAAAGCTTTATTTCGATTTGCCGGCAAGCCAAAAACCCACAACTCGATGAGGAAGCTGTGTCGGCCATGCTTAACTGGTCTAACCCTGAGGTCAAAAACGTTCGATGAAAATAAGTATTTTTGGCATTGGTTACGTCGGCTGTGTTTCCGCGGCGTGCCTGGCGCGCGCCGGGCATGAGGTCATGGGCGTCGACGTCAACCCTACCAAAGTTGAGATCATTAACAGCGGCGCGAGCCCCATCGTCGAGCCGGGCATCAACGAGTTGATTGCCGACGTGGTCAAAGCCGGCAAGCTCAGCGCGACGAGCGATACAACGCGGGCCATCAACGCGACCGAGATCTCCCTGATCTGCGTCGGCACGCCGAGCAAGCCGAACGGCAGTCTCGACCTCGGTCACGTGCAGCGCGTTTGCGAACAGATCGGTGCGGTGCTCGCGACGAAGAGTGCGCGTCACACGATTGTGATTCGCAGCACGATGCTGCCGGGCAGTATTGAAAGCGTCGCGCAACCGGCGCTTGAATCGGCCTCGGGCAAGAAGGCGGGCAAAGATTTTGGCCTTTGCGTCAACCCGGAATTCTTGCGTGAGGGCTCATCGCTGAAAGACTTCTACGCGCCGCCGTTCACGTTGATCGGCACTGACGACGAACAGAGCGGCAAGATCGTCAGCGGTCTTTACTCGGAGATCGACGCGCCGGTTTTTGTCACGTCGATCAAAACCGCCGAGATGGTGAAGTACGTTTGCAACTGTTTCCACGCGCTGAAGGTCAGCTTCGGAAACGAGATCGGCAACATCTGCAAGGCGCTCGATCTCGATAGTCACGAAGTGATGAACGTCTTTTGCGCGGACACGAAGCTCAATCTCTCGTCTTACTACCTCAAGCCGGGATTCGCGTTTGGCGGTTCGTGCTTGCCAAAGGACCTGCGCGCGGTGACCTACAAGGCGAAGGAACTCGACGTTGAAGTGCCGCTGTTGACGGCGATCACGATGACGAACCGGTTGCAAATCGAGCGCGCGCTCGACATGGTGCTGCGCACCGGCAAGAAGCGCGTCGGCGTCTTGGGTTTCAGTTTCAAAGCCGGCACCGACGACCTGCGCGAATCACCGATGGTGACTTTGATCGAGACGTTGATCGGCAAGGGCATCGAGCTCGTCATTTACGATCGCGACGTTTCGCTGGCGCGGTTGGTCGGTTCAAATCGCGAGTACATCGAACAGGAGATTCCGCACATCGCGCGGTTGATGCGCGGTTCGATTGAGGAAGTGTTGAGCGTGGCGGACACGATCGTGATCGGAAACAAGTCGGAAGAGTTTCGGCAGATCGAGTCGCGCTTGCGGCCGGAGCAGACCGTGATCGATCTCGTGCGCTTGTTTGATCGCCCGTCGAGCAACGGCTACCAGGGAATCTGCTGGTGACGAGCAGGCGACGGCGCATCGCCAAAATACTGCTCGCCTGCCTTTTGATTTGGCCGCTGGCTGCGTGGCTTGGCGCGCGGCTTTTGATAACTGAAGCGCCGCTGGAAAAAGCGGACGCGATCGTGGTACTCGGCGGCGCCGCCAACTACCGCGAGCGCGCTCGCGAAGCGGCCCGGCTCCTGCTCGACGGCCACTCGCAACGAATCCTGATCACCAACGACAACACGCGGGGCCCCTGGTCAGAAGCCGAGCAGCGCAATCCGTTCTTCAACGAACGCGCGCTGGAGATAATCAAGAACGCCGGCGTGCCGCCTGAAAAAGCCGAGTTGCTGATGCAGCCGGTCAGCAGCACTTACGAAGAAGCCGAGTTGGTGAAGCGTTATGCGGGCGATCATGGGTTGCGATCGGTTTTAGTCGTCACTTCGGCTTACCATTCGCGCCGCGCGCTCTGGACGTTTACACGCGTGTTTCGCGACACGGATATTCAGGTGGGTTTGATTCGAGTTGATCCGGGAGATCAGAGCCCGCGGCCCGCAACGTGGTGGTTCTCGAAGCGCGGTTGGAAACTGGTGCCGTCAGAGTATGTGAAGATGCTCTACTACGTGGTTAAATACAGGTGAGGCCCTTGACGATGGATTCGAACGCCGCAGAGATAGCTCGCGGAGAGCGCTTTCAGTTTGGCGAGAACTGGTCACAGTTTCTTTCGGCGATAGACGAAGAACGCATTCAGCGCGCGGAAACGTCGCTGAAGGAGATGCTCGAAGTCGAATCGTTGGCAGGGAAGACGTTTCTCGACATCGGTTCGGGCAGCGGCTTGTTCAGCCTTGCGGCGCGCCGGCTTGGCGCTCGCGTTCATTCCTTTGACTTCGATCCGAAGTCGGTCTACTGCACCACTGAGCTGAGAAAAAATTATTTTCGCGACGACGACTCGTGGAAGATCCAGGAAGCTTCGGTGCTCGATGCCGAGTTCATGAAGTCGCTCGGGCAGTTCGACATCGTTTACTCGTGGGGCGTGCTGCATCACACGGGCGATCTCTGGACGGCGCTCGAAAATGCGCAGCAGCGCGTGGCGCCGGAAGGGAAGTTTTTCATCGCGCTGTATAACGACACGGGCAGCCAGAGCACGCGCTGGTTGCACATCAAGAAAACGTACAACTCGCTGCCAGGAATTCTGCGGCCGCCGTTCGCGGCGCTGGCGATGGCGCCGCAAGAGTTTAAGCAACTCGTTTCTTCGATCGTGCTGCTGAGGCCGGGTCGCTACATTGAGTCGTGGACCCAGTATCGCAAGAACCGCGGCATGACGAAGTGGCGCGACATCGTCGATTGGGTTGGTGGTTATCCTTACGAGACGTCGACGCCGGATCAGGTCTTTGACTTCGCGCGTGAGCGTGGATTCCTGTTGACGAAGTTGAAGTGCGGGCGAGTCGGGCTGGGTTGCAACGAGTTCGTGTTTGTCAGGAGCAATCGGCTGCGATGAGTAAGTCTGTTTTGCGAGTCTTGCTGGTGGGCACGGTGCTGGCGGTCGTGGCGCTGGGCGTGATTTTTGTGCTCCGGCAAACGCGCGGAACGTTCTCCGAAAAATGGGAAGGCGGAAAGCGCACGATCACCGTTGGGCCGCGAGACAGCCTGCAAGCCGCGCTGGATGCAGCGCAGTACGGCGACGTGATCGTGCTGCAGGCCGGAACTGCATACAAAGGAAACTTCGTGCTGCCGTTGAAGAACGGCACGGGCGAGATCGTGATTCAGAGTTCGCGCGCGAATGAGTTGCCGGAAAACGTCCGCGTGAACCCCGAGCAAGCGGGCATGTTTGCGAAGTTGCAATCAGAAGGAGTGGATCCGGTGGTGCGCGCCGCGCCGGGCGCGCACCACTATCGTTTTATTGGGATCGAGTTTTCCACCACTGATGCGAAGGTAAAGATTTTCGATCTGGTTCGTCTCGGAGAAGCTCGCCAGAAGCAAAAGACAGTGGAGTCAGTCCCGCATCACTTCGTGATCGACCGTTGCTATATTCATGGTTTCAGCACGCAGGACTCGCAGCGCGGCATCAGCCTGAACAGCGGGGAGACGACCGTCAGCAACTCCTGGATCTCTGACATTCACGGCATCGGTTTCGAAGCGCAGGCCATTGGCGCCTGGAACGGCCCGGGTCCTTTTCACATCATCAACAACTACCTTGAAGCAGCGGGCGAGAACATCATGATTGGCGGTGCGGATTCCGCTATTCCCGAACTGATGCCGGCCAATATCGAGATTCGCGGCAACTACGTTTTCAAACCGAAGAGCTGGAAAGTCGGCGATCCCTCTTACGCGGGCAAGCACTGGACGGTGAAGAATATTTTGGAGTTGAAAAGCGCGAAGAACGTCGTGATCGACGGCAACATCTTCGAGAACAACTGGACTGACGCCCAGGATGGCATCGCGATCCTTTTCACGGTTCGAAACCAGGAATGCAGCGCCAACTGGTCGACGGTGCAGAACGTGACCTTCTCTAATAACACGGTTTCCGGCGCTGCCGGTGCAGTCAACCTGTTAGGCAAAGACAACGAAGCAGAGCCTTCTTTCGGGAAGTGTTCAGCCGGGTCCACGTCTACGCGCGGCAGCGGTGTGGTCATCAGTAACAATCTTTTTCATGACATCAAGGGCCCGTTCCTGACATTGACCGGCTTTCCTAACGTCACGGTGGTCCACAATACTCACTTCCAAACCGGCAACATCATCGTCCTGTCCGGCCCGCAGTCGCCGCAACTGATCTATCGCGACAATCTGACGATGCGCGGTCCGAACGGTTATGGTGTGTTTGGCGACGGCACCGGTGAAGGCGTGGTCGCATTGAAGAAGTTCGCGCCCGCTGCCGTCTTCGAAAAGAACGTGCTCGCTAGCGCCGACACTTCGCTTTACCCGAAAGACAATTACTTTCCCGCTTCGATCGATCGCGTTGGTTTCATCGATTATGCGAAAGGCGATTATCGTCTCGCGCCCGGCAGCTCCTTCAGCAAAGCTGCTTCTGACGGACTGCCTGTCGGCGTCGATTGGCAGAAGCTGAACTTCCGCGCGAAGACTTCTGAATGACGACTCCTGTTGACGCCAAACCTCGGCTACGCGTTGGGCTGCTCGTAGATTCGTTCACTCAACCGCGTTGGGTCTCCAAAATCATCAACGACATTCGCGCCTCTTCCATCGCCGAGATCTGCCTGGTGGTGAAGAACGAAGCGCCTGATAATGAGCCGCCGCGGCGCGGCCGGCTGCATAGCTACTGGAAGAATCGTAATTATTTGCTGTACGCGCTTTACCACCGGCTTGACGCGCGCAAGCAGGTCGCGAGTACCAAGGATGCGTTTGAGCAGGTCGACGTGCAGGAGTCGCTCGGTGGGATTCCGGTGTTGGGCGTAACGCCGGTAATGAAAAAGTTTTCCGACTGGTTTTCGGAAGCCGACATCGCCGAGATTCGCGGCTACGAGCTCGACGTGGCGATCTCGTTTGGCTTTCGCATCCTGCGCGGCGAAGCGTTGCGGATCGCGAAGCACGGGGTGTGGTCCTATCACCACGGCGACAATCTGGTGAATCGAGGTGGGCCGGCTGGTTTTTGGGAAGTGATGGACGCTTCGTCGATCAGCGGCTCGATGCTGCAGGTGTTGACGGAAGATCTGGACAACGGCGAGGTGCTGGACCGCACCTGGGTGAGAACCAGCGATCGTTTTTCCGTGCGGCTTAGCAAGAACACGCTCTACTGGCGCTCGACTAGTTTTGTAGTCAGGAAACTGCGGCAGTTGTACGAGCAGGGGGAAGTAGTGCGTGAACAGAATTCGTTTCGGCCTTACTACAATCGCCTGCACAAAATGCCGACGAATGCGGAGTTGCTGCCGAAGCTTGGCAGACTGTCGTGGCAGTATGCGAAGAGCAAGCTGAAGTACTCGCTATTTTTCGATCAGTGGACGCTGGCTTATCGCTTTCGCGCGAGCGCGACGGATCCGAACAATACTTTTTACCGGTTCACTCATCTCGTGCCGCCGAAGGACAAGTTTTGGGCTGATCCGTTTCCGCTGAAGGTGGATGGGAAGTACTTCATTTTTTTCGAAGAGTATCTTTACCAAACTCGCCGGGCGCATATTTCGGTAATGGAAGTCAGCAAATCCGGGGCGACGGATCCGGTGCCGGTTTTGCAGCGGCCGTATCATCTCTCGTATCCGTTCGTCTTTTCCTGGAACGATCGTTACTACATGATTCCGGAGACGGCGGAGAACAAGACCGTCGAGGTTTACTCGTGCGCGTCGTTTCCGAATGAGTGGAAGCCGGAGTCGGCGTTGTTTGAGAATGTGCCGGCGCGTGATGCGACTTTGTTCGAGCTCGATGGACGGTGGTGGATGTTTGTCGCGATTGCGGATACAGAGTCGGCGGACGAGTTGCATCTTTACTACAGTGAGACGCCGCTTGGCCCGTGGCAGCCGCACAAGCGGAATCCGGTTAAGTCGGACGTGCGAAATTCGCGGCCCGCGGGCAGGCCATTTTGCTGGAACGGAGATCTGTATCGCCCGGCGCAGGATTCGTCGCAACGTTATGGGTACGCGATGACGATCAATCGAGTCGTGCGTTTGACGCCTGATGAGTTTGTTGAAGAGGAAGTTTCGAAGATCCTGCCGCAGTGGCGCAAAGACCTGCGCGGCACTCATACGTTGAACCTCTGCGACGACCTTACGGTGATCGACTGCCTCGTTCATCGTCGTAAATAGAGTTCTTCATCCACAGATTAATCTGTGGCTAGAGGGTTGAAACGAAAGCCGCCAGTTTGGGCAACGCATTGGACGATTGGAAGTTTCTTCCCTCTCATCTTGCTCTCCTTAATTTCATTTCCGCGCTGGCAGTCGATCGTGGGCATTCTAGTAGCGCTTCTGTTTATCTGTTATTTGCAAAGCTATTAGCACGATAAGTATGCAAAACGAGATTGAGAAAGAACTGGACCAGGCAATAGGCAGTTTGCGTCTGCCGATCGAAGCAGTTCGCAAGTGTGCTCCTGAAGAGGCCAGGAGAATCGTGAAGAGAGCGATGGACAGGTTTGTAATTAACAACACGCGCGCTTGGTGGATGTCGCTTACGCAGCCTCATGAATCGTTTGACTATTCCGACGGATTTGGGTTTGAAGATCTAATCCGGCATGTCCCTGAGGAAAACGTGAAGTGTTGGTTTGTGCCCGAAACCGAGGAGGAATATGCCCCAGTGTTCGATGCCAACGTGGATTACATAAGTCGAGTGTTAGGCGAATGTTTTTGCTTCGAATACTACTTAGTCGGAAAACAGTTTGACTGGCTAATTACTGAGAATGATCACAATCAGGTCATCGTGTGCCGGGTTTAATTCACTGACCGTTACCCGACAACCGTTTCGATGTGACTAACGAATTTCTATTTCCTCTGTAGTAGTAACTATCACTCTTTTGTCAGAGAGAATTTCATTGACTTTCCACCTTGTCGCACGTAGATTGCGTCAATTCCCCGGCATAGTGTTCACAATGTGGCCCATGTCCGTCACGTGCTCAGTTCAAACGTCGGGCCAAAAATAACAAATTAATCTTTTCAGCCTTCGCTGTTACAGCCATGTCAACATACGGCTCAGATGGGCAGTGACGAGCTCGTTTAAAGCGTCGAGCAGGAGGAAGCAATGTCGCGCAAGATAATTATCACTCTAGTCGTATCCGCTGCGGTGGGAATGACCTTGATGGTCGTCTACGCAAAGACGTCCGCTACGAGGAGCAGACCTTTGGCTCCAGCCAGTCAAACGCTTCAAGGTTCAGGCGTAAACATTGAGGACGGCCCGGCCCAGATGGATCTCGCGTCACAGCCGGAAGCGCTCAAGCTGAGCCGTCGTATTGGTGGTAATCGATTCCAAGCAAGGAGCGCCTCAGCTTTGGACGTGAGCGGTGTAATTACCACCGGAACAAGCCAGCAAAGTATCCAGATCACACGACGTAGAACGGTCTCGGGTGAGAGCGTGAAGTTATTTACTCCTGACTCATCGATCGCGCTCGAGTGGGAAGCGTCTGCAGTGATATCTGATTCTTCGAAAATACCCAATGCCGAGAAGAGCGCGGAGTTCGAACGCTTGATCTTCGATAGTGTCGATCAGTTCATTCTGGCCCAACTCAGAGGCGCCAGCTACTACGTCGTCGCGCGCAACGTTCGCCCAGACAATGCGCCAGACAATTATTCAGGCCCGCTGTGGGATGTAGTGCGCATTGAGGATGCGGCGGTCGACGAGCAGAAAGGATCTCAGAGCAAGTGGCGACTTTATTACCTCAACCGTACGACGGGACTGATCGATAAGGTCGTCAGCGAGTCGCAAGGCCAACGGATTGAAGCGAGTTTATCCGACTGGAAGAAACAAGGCGATGAACTGTCGCCGTCAACCATCACCTGGACCAGCAATGGCCAGACGCTCATGACCTTCACCGTAAACACCGTTTCTCTTAGCGCGAAAGCCGCCCAGTAAAGGAATTTAGAAATGACCTCCCACTATCGCCCGCTGGCTCTCAGTCTCGTTCTTTGCCTGGCCGTTTTTCTGCTAAGTGCGATCGCTGTTTCTGCACAAGAAACAGCCGCACGTCCTGATCGCGGCCGGATGCCGAATGGCTCGTACGCGGTTTCTGACATTGAGAACATCAGCCTTGATAACGGCAATGTGAACCTGAATATTCCGCTGGCATCTTTGCCTCCGATTGCGGGCGGCAAGCTGTCGTGGAGCTTGAATGCCCAGTACAACAGCAAGATTTGGGACATAGTGAGAACGCAGGCGATCGGCCAGGCATTCGATCTGTCGCAGCATTATTACGTCGTCGACTCCGTGCAACAGAGTGATCGCGGTGGCTGGCGCATTACGGGCCAGTATCAGATCGAGATTCGCGACGCGCACGACGACTTTAACTACCAGTCTCCGCCAGTGGCGGATCCTGACTACACCTTGATGGTGAATTACAACTGGTACAAAGTGATGATGATCATGCCGGACGGTTCCGAGCATGAGCTGCGCCCGTTGGACTACTCTCCGTTTCCCGGCAACAAGGAGTACTTGTTCGGCTATTACAAAGAGAATCCTTTCGCCCAGGGAACCATGCGTTACTACTCCTACGATGGCAGCTATATCTTCGCCACGATTACCAGCTCTGGGGATTGGACCGTTTCCCTGCCTGATGGAACCAAAGTCACACAGGCTTCGGGCATTCAGCGCATCCAGGACACGAACAGCAACAAGATCAAGATCTTCAGCGACACTAACGGCACTCATTACCAGGATGAACTAACCGGCCGGGAGATCCGGTACTTCTATGATCCTAGCGGTAACAACAATCATGGCCAGGGCCGTGTTTATTATCGGACTGTCGGTGGCACTGAGGAGCACATCGATATCAACTTCGATACGACGAGCGTTCAAGGGCAACTATATACCGTCAACGACTGGATACCAGGCCAACTCAGTGAAGAGCCGTGCACGCACAAAGCTTTGCTTTCCCGGTCAATTCAGGTGGTCAGAGAAATAGTCCTGCCGGTGACCGAACCAACTCAACCGGCGCGTCGGTTCACCTTCAGCTACAACTCCGACCTCACGGAAAGCGTCACGTCAGGCGCGCGCTTCACCTGCTCGGGATCATCTACCTCTTACACGCGCGATGCTTCAAAAGGCTGGGGGTCGCTGAGCAAGGTAATAACTCCCTCAGGCGCAGAGCTCCAGTATGTTTACAGCCTGGATTCTGCCATTAACCCGTTCGGCCACTCGGTGCTGACGACTGACGAGATTGCCGGCGAAACGATCACGAAGAAAACGATCGTGCATGACGGCACGAGCGACGTTTGGACCTATGTCATTGGTGAAAACGGAGGGACCCAAACCTACCTGGCCGACAACAGTGTCGTAGAAGAAACCAAGTATCCGCAAGGAACGGCAGTGGGCACTGGAATTGGCGGCCCATGGAACGGCTTAACCGGGCTGTCATATAGATCGGTGCGACCTTTTAGCAAGACTGAGCGGCACTGGACCAATCTTCGGTTCTCAGGCGTCCTCAGCACTTCGCCAGGCGGCGCACTCACTTTCAATCCTGTGGTTGACGCTGAGTACACAACGCTTACGGATGCGGCGGGCAACGCGTTGAAGATGTCTGCGCGGACGATGCAGTACGACTTCAACGGCAACCTGACGCAGGCCACGGACTACGATTGGTTTGATCCTTCGTTGGTGAGTCGAGATTCCTACGGCATACCAACCGGCGTGCCGGTCGGGGCTACGGTGTTGCGCGTGACGAATAACAGCTACTTCAACGCCGCGCCAAGTGATACCTCCGCAAATGTCTACGCCAAGCGATCGATCTCGACTGGGGCGCCGTTGATTCTGAACGCGCCTCAGCAAGCTACCGTCGGTTCGAGCATTGTGCAGTTCAGTTACGACGGCCAGGTGTATGGCGCCGCGCCAACGGTTGGCAATCTGACGACGAAAAAGGTGTGGGACGATCTCGATTCGAAGTGGATTACGACAAGCAATACTTACGATGTCTACGGAAACGTCGCTACCACGACTGATGGTCGAGGGAAGGTGACCACGTTCACTTATGGAGATGCGACGCACGCGTTGCCCACCACCGTAACGGTCGATCCCCAGAACGGCACGGGTAGCCAAAGCACAAACACGGCTTTCGATTATTACACGGGATTGGTTACTAGCCGGACCGACGTTAATGGGCAAGTTTCAACGGTTGACTACACGAACCAGTTACTTGGTACTGTAGATCCGTTCGGACGGCCGGGTCTCGCCAAGGCACCCGCAATAAACATTGGCGGCACCAATCATCAGCGGCGTGTGACGAACACTTACGTCGATTCTGCGCGCCAGGTGATCGTTGCTAGTGATCTGAATGCCGAGAACGACCAGCTTTTGAAATCGCGAACGACCGCTGATGTGTTGGGCCGTCCAATCTTGAGCGAACAGACTGAGGATGGAACCAACTACACGATCTCAGTCAAGAAGGCTTATCTCGACATGGGTCGCGTCACCCTGAGCTCGAGCGCGATGCGCAGCACGGCCGCAACCACAGACAGTTGGGCGCGAGCAACAAGAGATTCAGCGGGTCGCGTGATCGAAGTAGCAACGTTTGGGGGTGCAGCGCAAGCGGCTTGGAGTGGAACGTCAGGTGTGTTCACCGGCGCCGTCACAACAGCCTACGATGCGAACTTCACAACCGTGACTGATCAAGCGGGGAAGGTGCGTCGCAGCATGGTCGATGCACTCGGCCGTCTGATCCGCGTGGACGAACCCGACGGCAGCGGCAGTCTCGGCACGACGGCATCGCCTGCTCAGCCAACCAGCTATGGTTACGACGTCTTTGGCAATCTGACCTTAGTCACTCAGGGTTCACAGACGCGCACGTTTAGTTACGATTCCCTCTCACGTTTACGGACCACGATCAATCCGGAAAGTGGCACCGTCAGTTATCAGTACGACGACAATGGAAATGTTGTGGTGAAGACCGACCCGCGCGGTGTTTCAACGCACTTTGAGTACGATGCAATCAATCGACTCACGCGTCGCTGGTACAACGGCTCGAACTCTACAGCTTCCACCACGCATAACAGCCCGGCGTTGCCTTCTGGTGTTGGCTCGACGGATGAAACGAGACTCTATTACGACTCACAATCGCTTCCGTCAGGCGCTCCGTCATTCACGCGCGGATCGGCGACTGGGAGCATGGTGGCCCAGCTCTATGGTTCGGGCAGTAACGGCGATTACTATGCTTATGACGTGCTCGGCCGAGCGACGCTGAAAATTCAGCAGATCGGTACGATCAATTATCAACTGGGTGCGAGCTATACCTTGTCAGGCGCAATTAGCGCGCTCACTTACCCTTCTCTCCACGCAATAAATAACTCATTTGATCAAGCAGGACGGCTGACTGCATTCAGCGGCAACCTCGGTGACGGCAGCACGCGCACTTATGCCACCGGCATTCTTTATTCGCCAATCGGCGGTTTGGTGAAAGAGCAGTTCGGCACCAACACCTCTGTTTACAACAAACTCTTCTACAACAGCCGTGGCCAACTGGCCGAGATCCGCGCCAGCACCAGCTACACTGGCCCAACCGACTACGACGCAAACCGCGGCGCGATCATCAACAGCTATAGCGATACGTGCACCGGTCTCTGCTCCGGCTCAAGCATGTCCGATAACAATGGCAATCTGAAGAGGCAGGATATTGAGATCCCGAGTCAGTCCACGCGTCAACAACAGTATTCCTATGACAGCTTGAATCGCTTGGTCTCAGCGAGCGAATTGATTAGCGGCACTGAGCAGTGGAAGCAGCAGTTCACTTACGATCGCTGGGGCAATCGCACCATCAACACTGGTGTCACTTACGGCATCGGCATCAACAACCAGGCATTCACTGTTGATACCTCAAACAATCGACTGGGTGTGCCCGTTGGTCAGTCAGGCGCGATGAGCTATGACGCCGCCGGCAATCTCACGAACGATACCTACACCGGCACCGGTACTCGCACTTACGATGGCGAGAACAAGATCACGTCAGCCTGGGGCGGCAACAACCAAGCACAACTCTACGCTTACGATGCATCAGGTCAGCGTATCAAGCGCACAGTTGACGGTGTCGAGACGTGGCAAGTCTACGGCTTTGGCGGGGAGTTGGTTGCTGAATACGCTGCCAGCGGCGTTGCCGCAAGTCCGACGAAGGAGTATGGCTATCGTAATGGCCAGTTGTTAGTCATAGCGGCAGTAACTGCTTCTGGTGGTGGCGAGAACGTGACCTGGACCAACGTCGTCGGGTCGACTACGTCCGGTAATAGTGTGACAAAGACTGCGAGCACCGCTTGGGGCAATGCCGGCGCGTCTTCAACGCGATCGATTGCTTCTGGCGATGGATATGTCGAGTTCAAAGTTACTTCACTCCTTACGGGCATGGTGGCGCTCAGTCATACCGACGCCAACCAGGACTACACCAGCATGGAGTTTGCGCTGCTGCCTAATTCGGATGGCAATCTCTATGTGTTTGAGTCTGGCGTGAACCGCGGCTCGTTTGGCAGCTATACGACCTCGGATGTCTTTCGCGTGGCGGTTGAAAGCGGAGTGGTGAAGTATCGGAAGAATGGTGCGCTCGTTTACACCAGCACCGTCACGCCCACTTACCCGCTGCTGGCCGATGTCGGGCTTTACCACAACGGCGGCACCTTTTCCAATGTGGTGATCAGTGGAAGTCTCACTGGCAGTACGACCGAGAACGTGGTCTTGACGAACGTAGTCGGGTCCACGCCGTCGGGTAATAGTTTGACGAAGACCGCGAGCACGGCCTGGGGCAACGCCGGTGCGTCTTCCACGCGATCGATTGTCTCGGGTGATGGGTATGTGGAGTTCAAGGTGACTTCACTCCTGACGGGCATGGTGGCGCTCAGTCATACCGACGCCAACCAGGACTACACCAGTATGGAGTTCGCGCTGCTGCCAAATTCGGACGGGAATCTCTATGTGTTTGAGTCGGGCGTGAACCGCGGCTCGTTTGGCAGTTATACGACATCCGATGTCTTTCGCGTGGCGGTCGAAGGTGGCGTAGTGAAATATCGGAAGAACGGGTCGCTCGTTTACACGAGCACGCAGACACCGACGTATCCGCTGCTTGCCGATGTGGGGCTTTACCATAACGGAGGCACCTTCTCTAATTTAGTGATCAGCGGAAATCTCATCGGTGCCAATGTCGGCGGATTAGATCTCAATTGGCTGGTCACAGATCAACTCGGCACGCCGCGCATGGTGTTCGATGAAAGTGGCGCTCTGAACAACATGAAGCGCCACGACTACCTACCCTTCGGCGAAGAACTCTTCGCCCCCGCTGGCGGCCGCACCGCGGCGCAAGGTTATGCCACGGGCGATGGAGTTCGGCAACATTTCACCTCAAAGGAACGGGATGTCGAAACCAATCTCGACTTCTTCGAGGCGAGATACTACTCAGCAATTCAAGGAAGGTTCACTAGCGCTGATCCTGGGGGAGCCGGAGCTGACCCAGGCGATCCTAGAAGTTGGAATGCCTATGCGTATGCTGGAGGTAATCCGATTTTGTTTTCAGATCCTGATGGCATGGAATACTTGGTTTGTGGACCGAATGGTAACGATGGTAAGTGCACAACAGTAAGCGATGAAGAATTTTGGGCTGAGAGAAGGGAGTTGAAAAAAACCGGGAACACATACACCGGCAGCGGCGATTTTTTCGAGACGGGCCAAATCAAAAACGCTGATGGAGACGTCGTCGCCACTTACGCGCAAATCAGTATTGACGATCGGGTCGGGCAAACCATTTTCGCGATACGGGGAGCGGTAGACCCGATTCCAAAAGCAACTGCCCAATTCTTTGGGATCAGTCTGGTGGCAGGGACGACAGGGGGGGTGGTACTGTATGCGTTAGGGCCCAGTACGACCATCACGCTGGGGCTTAAAGTAGTTCGAGAGGTAGTCCCATCGTACGTCAGAAGAGTTCTAAATTACATTAAGAATTCAAAGGGTAGTGCTCCACCGGGAAATAAAGGCGGTCAAACTTTTATGAACGACGGCCGAGGAGGCGGACAAACCCTTCCGGAAACTGACGCCAACGGCGGACCAATAACATACCGTGAATACGACGTGCATCCGTACCAACCAGGGGTCAACAGAGGGCCAGAGCGGATCGTTAGAGGTAGTGATGGCAGCGCCTATTATACTAAAGATCACTACATGACTTTTGTAAAGATAGAATGAGCCATGACAAATGAACGTTTTTATTTAGCCGAAGCGCCTTACTTACACGTCATCGGAGCAAGCATCTCCAAGATCACCGACTTTGCTTGGTCACTAACAAAGCACAGCTCGCTCCGGGTAGTTGTTCGGTTTTTGCGGGGCAAAAAGATGGCCAGGCTACCATCTCTTTATGATGAGTTCGCTGCTGCTTTACAGTTCCCGTACTACTTTGGTGAAAACTGGAATGCCTTCAGTGAGTGCATCAGAGACCTTGAATGGATGCCGGGAGACGTTTATGTGTTTGTTATCACCGACGCTAAAAACGTCTTGGCGGCAGCGTCTCACGATCAATTTGAGGCGTTAACAACTTTGCTTGAGGAGAGCGGCAGAGAATGGAGCCAGCCGGTAGAAGATTCGGAAGTGTGGGATCGTCCAGCCATAGCGTTCCATGTAATCTTTCAGTGCGATGAGTCTGACAAGCAAGCAATGAGGTCTCGTCTTCAGAATGTCGGAGCATCTTTCGAAGAGATGGTCATTTGACAAGTAGTTTTTGGCAATGATGGTCCACTCGCTAAAGTCGAAAGCTCGCTGGATAGTAGCGCAACCGTGCGCGAACAAACACCTCACGCTAAAACGAACAACTCGAACCAACGCCATTCTCGAAACTCTCAAACGAAGAGCCCAGGCAGTTCTCAACGACCAGTCGATCGATGCAGAAAGCCGGGCGATTATTCGTTACGGCTTGGAAGTGAATGACCCGTGGCTCGCAGATCTCATGCGGCGTGCAGAGGCGGGCGAGAGAATCGGCCAGGCATTCGACTTCTCGCAAGCACACAAATAACAAGCACGGAATAACAAGCAGACGAGCAAGACGAGAAAAGCCGAGAGCCTGAGCGAGATTGCTCAGGCTCTCGGCGCCTGTAGCAGATCATCGATGTGTCCCGCCGAGTTCAAGCCAACCCTGCTCCGAAGACCCCCTCAAATCACAAAATAATTTAATCTTGACAAAACTGTTTCAAACGGGCCTAATAGATGCCGGTTGGTTTCATTCCTGTTCTTTTCAGCTTTACGATTGCAACGATAAAGGCAAACCTGTTGCGAAGCAGGGACGCAAAGCTATGAGTCTCGCCCGTTGGGCCCCAGCCCAGCCCCGAGATCGTCAAGCTGCCGAAGGCTAATCGGGATGTGCGGATTCCCTAGTTGGCGTCCGCAGATCTTTGTTCTGCGGCACTAATGCCTTTCGCGCTATCGCCGTAGAGCTCATCCCCGAAATTCCCCTTCCTTTTTCCCTGGTTCCACGACAGATCCGCCTTTTCTGTAATTCCTGATCACACAGCCCTGTTTTTCTTCACGCTCGACGGTACCCGTACGTGCGGGCGCCCACATTCAGGAGTCTCGAACCGTTCGAGATTCCCCCAACTGAAGTGAGGGGTCAAATGGCGAAGGGTAGTACTAGGGTAGTTCCCGGTTCACGCATTTTCTTCCACTGCATCGCAATAATTTTCATACTGTTCGCGGCGACGTTTAGCTCCAAAGCTGCAACCATCGTTGTAGCGGCCGGCGGCAATATTCAATCGGCTATAAACGCGGCGCAGTTTGGCGACACGATCGTCCTGCAAGCCGGCGTGACCTACAACGTCAACCTCGTGCTGCCGTTGAAGAGTGGCACGGGCGAGGTCGTGATCCAGAGTTCGCGCGCGAGCGAGCTGCCCGATGGCGCTCGTGTCTCGCCGGCGCAAACTGCGTTAATGGCCACGCTGCAGTCGGGCACGCCGGCGGAACCAGTCTTCAAAACCGTCGCCGGCGCGCATGGCTATCGACTAGTCGGTCTCGAGATCGCCAGCAACCCGAACCTCGTCATCTACGACGTGGTCCGTTTCGGCGACGGCCGTACGACCCAAACCACGCTCGCGTCGGTGCCGACCAATCTCGTGATCGATCGCAGCTACATCCACGGCTCGGTCGCGCAGGTCGTCCAGCGCGGCGTTTCGATGAACTGCTCCGAGTGCACCGTTTCCAACTCCTACATCTCCGAGATCCATGACGACGGTTCCGACTCGCAGGCGATTGGCGCCTGGAATGCTCAGGGGCCGTTTCACATCATCAACAATTATCTCGAGGCGGCCGGTGAAAACATCATGTTCGGCGGGGCTGATTCAGCGGCTGACTTCCTGACTCCGCAAAACATGGAAGTGCGCCGGAACTACATGTTCAAGCCACTGTCGTGGAAGATCGGCGATCCGGCATACGCGGGCCGTTATTGGGTCGTAAAGAACCTGCTCGAATTCAAGAACGCGAAGAACGGCGTCGTCGACGGCAACGTCCTCGAAAACATCTGGGCCAACCAGGGCCAGGACGGCCGAGCGGTATTGTTTACGGTGCGAAATCAGGAATGCACCGCGAACTGGTCCACCGTTCAGAACATCACGTTCACGAACAACACGGTGAAGAACGCCGATGGCGGTGCGTTTAATTTTCTCGGCAAAGACAACGAAGCTGAGTTCGCTTACGGAAAATGCCCGGTCGGTTCAACCTCGGTGCGCGGCACGAACGTAACGATTTCGAATACGCTTGCCATCAATCTCAAGGGCGCGTATCTGAACATGAATGGTTTCTACAACGTCACCGTAAGCCGAACGACGCACGTGCAATCCGCGAACTTGATCACGTTCTCGGTTGAAGCATCACAGAACTTTACTTACACCGATAATCTGACGATAGACCATGCCTACGGAATCTTTTCCGATGGCGGCCAGATCGGCATCAACGCCTTGAACGCGTTTGCGCCAGGCTGGATCATGACCGGAAACATCATTGCGAATCCGTACAGCGTCGAAGCAGGCCAGGCATATCCTCCGGGCAACGATTACCCGACGAGTTTGACGTTGCCGGCTGATTATCGATCTCCATATCCGGGCAAGGGCGCGGACATCGACGTGTTGAACGGCGCCCAGGCCGGAGTCGCCGTTACACCTGTTCCGACGCCTACGCCAAACCCGACGGTGACGCCGACACCAACTCCGACACCCACTCCAACCGCCACACCGACGCCAACCCCAACCCCAACACCGACTCCGACGCCGGCTCCGAGCCCGGTAGCGAACGTCTCGTTCGTGCAGTTGGATACGACCACGAAAGGCAACTGGAAAGGCGTCTACGGTGGCGACGGCTACAACACAGTC
>Ga0247688_1000111_pt1 | contig 35710 bp, 60 predicted proteins | sample CNK29_metaG_FD_182718 | JGI IMG/M metagenome (GOLD analysis project Ga0247688, IMG submission 182718) | Soil microbial communities from Purdue University Martell Research Forest, Indiana, United States - CNK29 | ecosystem: Environmental > Terrestrial > Soil > Temperate forest > Bulk soil... | reverse complement strand
GCATCAACGGCTACAAGGTCACGAAAGTCGAGAGCACTCTGATAGAACTCGAATGTTATTTTGTCAGTGACTTTGTCAAACAGTACAATAAAGGCCGCTATCTTGTGCGCTATCCCGGCCACGTCTTCGCAGTTATCGACGGCGTACTGATCGACAGCGCCCCGACATTCCGTCATTTTATCGGCGAGTACGTATCTCACGCTTGGAAGTTCCAGTACTAAAGTACTATTGCAATCAGATCGGGCAGAGCGTAGCATGGTGTTAGGAGGAAATCATGGCAAAATACGATGTTGAGTTACTGAACAAAGCCATCGCGGAAGCTACAGCCTATGCGATTGAGGTGGCTGGCGAATCCGAGGACGGCGGCAGCTGCAACTTTGACGCCTGCACCATTCCAGTGCCGGGCATGCAGAAGAAGATCGCCGACAAGATCACAGGCGCGCACCTCATGACATCCGGTTTCTGGGGACGTCGTTTGCACCTCAGCGGATGCCGTGGCCAAGCGAATCGCCACACCCGCATGGCCGAGGCGCAAAACAAATTTCTCGAGCAGCACTATCCACAGTTCAACGTGGGTATGTATTACCAACTAGACTAGGAGGCGCTATGAACTGGAAGGACATGTTTAGGGCAACGTTGTCGGTCAAGATCAAGGTCAACGACCGAGTCAAGCACCGGGATACCGCCCGGCTGGGCACGGTTTACCAGACCGCCACGGTGGACGATGTACCAACGCTGTCGGTCAAGCACGATGACGGCACCGAGTCGCAGCTGGTTCCATCGGAAGAATATTTCAAAGTCCACACAGCCACGCAGATATGGGCAGGCCGTGGTATCGGCAGACAAATCGAACAGTAGGAGGACGCTATGCCAAACGCACCAATCAAAGTTAAGAACACGAAGACGGGCACCACGACCACTCTGACGCGCTGGAGAGCTACGCCAGACGGTTGGGTTGACGGTTTCGGCATGTTCTTCTCAGATAAACTCTATCAGGTCGTGGAGGACCCACGGGAAGTGTGGCTTGATAGTCGCAGACTCGTAACCACCGAATAGTACGTCAGTACCATTGACCGAAAAATAGAAGTCTGCCATACTCCTTACATGAAGATAAAACCTGCATTCACGGTGGAAGGCAACTTCGCAAAGCGCCGTTGGTATCTTTGGTCTGCAGACCATCGCATTACGCAGGTCATCTACTTGATACGTTATTATACAGGCGGCACGAAAATGATTCCTAAACACGAGGTGAAAACATGACAATCGCAGAAATGAAGAAGGCCGAAGTTCTCACATACCTAAGGACCGCTCTGCTACACCTCGACCAAGCGCAGCAAAGACTCGCTGAAAAGAGCGAATTGCGCAACGAGATCAGAGTACTCGTTGACAGGCCGCTGGATGATATCATCGAAGCAATCGAAGACGAGGGATATGAGGATGATTTTAGGTTGAAGTCATGATTAAGTGTCGTAATTGCAAAAAGAGTCATGGCCCCTGCACAACCGGAAAGATTAAGCATTGTCCATACTACGAAGCCGGTATCCAAGCGTTCAAGCTTGTGCGCGTCCGCCTCGACGGTACATATGGACCACTATTCATTGACCGCAAACTGGTCCTACTCTTTGGCGTATGGATGAGAGCGCGGGCAATCAACACGAAGGGATTTAAATTTCGTCCGGGCTGGCACGCGTGCTCCCAGCCGATAGCGCCGCACCTATCCAAGAGAGACCGGGCTTGGCTGAGGGTATCACTTCGTGGAGTCACAGAGCACCATAGACCGAGGAGTCAAGGCGGGTTGTGGTATACCGCAAAACAAATGCGAATCGACGGGTTTTTATAGTACCTTCGTACCATTGACGCCTTTCGAGTATTCTGTCACACTCTGAACATGGAAAAGATGACCAGCGGCGAGCGTTATAAAGTCCGGGTTCAAATCTCAATGCTGTACCGGGAAGCGAACCAGCACGAGGACCGTCAAACGGAAGAGGGGCGCATCCGTGCCATGGAATGCCGTCACCGGGCCATCGAACTGAACGAAACGCTAAAGCGGAGGAAGCCGTGAGAACCGTCGAAAAACTTCTCTACCAGATCAAGTACCGCGCTGTCAGCCAGCGACTGGCGGACAAAGTTCGTCTCCGTGTGCTGGTGCTGGCGGGCTTGCCGTGGCATGACTTTGTGAATTGTGTCCGCAAGACTCAGGCAGGTGCATAATGGCCTACTGGTACATCATGGCCGTCATTGTTTTTCTCGCAGGTCTTGACTTGGTTTGGGATGATCTGGTAGGATGGTTTCGGAGGAAATAATGGCCACACTAAAAGCGAACGGACCCGAATTGCTCCGCATCTCACGGCAGGCAGATACGCCGGACGACAAGTCTGTGTCATGGCGTCGGACCACGGTGGTGTACTTTAAGAGCGGCGCTATCCTGTCGAAGTCTGACGCACGCTTCCGGCCCACCGCCAGCTTCGACCCACCGGCAGGACGTTTCTACTCGTGGGGCTGGAAGAAAATCCGTGCGGTCAAGGATAATTCCCAGCCTGTCGAGCGTGCCCGGAAAGTTCTGGCATCAATCGGACCAGACTCTGGCTGGCAGGTCGAGTTCGCTGCACAGGAGGTGCAACTATGAAGGACGAAGCAATCAAGTACGCTCTCGAAGTTCTGAGAGCAATTCAGGACCAGTTTGATGAGGGCTCTCAGCAGGTTTATGCAAGCGCCTTACTTTTCGAAGATGACTGCACACTGGCAGATCACGTCAACTCAGCCATCATCTGTTTGAACAAGGCCCAGAACTAAGTACTAGGCCACTCGTACTACGAAGTACTATTGACTTCGAATTGAGCCGGGAGTATTCTCGAACCATGAGAGCCATTCAATCAGACGCAGGACGCAGCAAGACGCATCCCAACGAAACCAACGACTGCGCCGTCGTGGCGTTCGCACACAGCACGGGCATCCCCTACGATCAAGCGCACAGGCTGTTGGCCAGTGCAGGCCGCCGTCCACGTTGCGGCACCCGGACGAGCATGATGACGTCAGCACTTAACGCAGGCGTCCGCATGGGGTTGTTTACGTTCAAGCATATGGACGTGCCCAGTTCGTTCAAGCCCGTTGTCAGCACGTCTGTTTGGGGAGTTCGCCATGTAGGCTATCGTCGTTCTGGTGGCCGGACGGTCGCAGACTTTGTTCGTAGTCTTCCGAAAAAAGGCCGTTTCTATCTCTGCTGCACGACGCACGCATTCGCAGTTGTCGACGGCGTGGTCTACGACAATCTGCACCGCCCAAAGAGCCGGGCACGCATGGTACACGCATTCGAGATCACGACTGTGGCGAACGCCGCACCGTTGCCGCAGATATCCCAACACCCACCGCAACACGCGCTGGCCCCGGTGGTGAAACCATACACGCCGACCCAGACCCCGGCGGAAAAATTATCTCAGCAGGACATCAGCGAGTTGTGGCAACGTTTGAACAAACTTGAAGGGAGAAGCCAATGAGTCGTAAAGTCATTCACAAAATTCCAGTGGTGGACGTTTCCGACGTGATCTCGGCTTGCCGTAAAATGGCGCTTTACGCCGACGCCAGCGCAGGTTATCAAACCCGAGTTTATGTCGAGGGTGCGAATGGCGCAAACCTCCAACTCTATCTGGAACAGGAAACCCTGTCAGATGGCAGCACCGTGTTTGCCATCAGATTCGACGTGGCGTCATGATCAAACTTTTGCAAGCGTGGCACTGGCTCCATACATGGAGCAAGTGGCAGGACGTTCGAGAGGCCACAGCCCGGTACCCGTGGCAGTCAGAGAATACGTACGCCTTTATCCAGACCACGCAGGCCCGGCGCTGCGCCGTCTGCAACAAACTTCAAGAGCGGGAAATTGTATCGTGATCACTCGGCAGATGCGTGAAACATTCAAGCCATGGGCAGTGATCGACGGCAAAGAACTGGTCAGCTACCCGTGGCCCGAAGGCGGACGCATTTACATCAACGCACGATTGACGCCCGGCGATCCGACCATGATGCGAATGTTTCAGCTAGTCGACGGCGCGCTGTTGCTGGTCAAGTCGGTTCCGACTCGTAAAGAGTGTCCGTACTGCTATGGTCGCACTGGCATGGTCTGCAGCACCTGCGAGGACTGCACGGGAAGCGGGGAGATGGAATTGTGAGCAGGCGTCGTTTCTATGTCGATTGGTTCCTAGTGAAGATGGTCATAGGCTTCGCTGGGCTCATGTGCTGGTGGTATTACATATGCGAACATGTCATAGTGATTCATTAATTTCGTTCGATAGTCATAAACGAAAAAGTTTTGTTCCCAAATCTTGGAGGTGTAAAGTGAATAAGCAAGAGAAGATTCGCAAACTGCAGCAGGATAACATGGCCAAATTTCTGGGCCACACCAAGCCAGAGAATTTGCCGACGCTGGACGAGCTTCCACAGGCCGACTTGAGTGACATTCTCAAGGTCGCCGAGTACGACCGCCAGTCCGATCAGTACTAGGCCATTCGTACTACGAAGTACTATTGACGCTGTCCGGGCCGTGTCGTAGAATGGTTTCATTATGAACAACGAACAACGCAACGACATTCACCGCCCGAGCGAAATCGTTCCGGCAGACTACAAGTACGTGGCCATCTGGACCATGAACATTCAAGGTATCAGTGACGCCGAGTTCATGCTTCGTGAGCGTGAAATTTCCAAGGCCCACATGGCCAAGACCGGTGGCCAGCTTCGCCATTACTCGCACGGTTCCTGTGGTATCTGCGGCAACGTTCAAGCTGTCTACTTGGTTCTGTTCTACCACGCCAAGTCAAACGAGTACATCACCGTGGGCGTCAACTGCGCCACCAAGCTGGACATGGCGTTCGATGTCGACGGCATGAGCGCTTTTAAGCGCAAGGTTTTTGTCGCCCGGGAAGCGGTCGCTGGCAAGAAGAAGGCTATCGCAATCCTGTCCGACGCTGGCCTGATCGACGCGTGGGAAATCTTCACGCAGGTTTTCCCGAACCACACTGAGGACTGCAAGGCCGCAGGCCGCAACGAACATGGCGATGACAACGGCGTCGAGCACGCCTGCACCTGCGAAATTGAAAAGCGCGTCAGGGAGTTCGATCAGTACGAAGAGCGCACCATTCGGGACATCGTCGGCAAGCTGGTCAAGTATGGTTCGATCAGCGATGCCCAGAAAGGTTTCATCAGCAAGCTGCTGGGCAACATTGCTCGCCGCCCGATTATCGCGGCGCAGCGTGCAGCAGAGCACGAAGCTGCAGCGCCTGTCGAAGCTGGCCGCCAGACGGTACAGGGTACGGTTTTGAGCCTCAAGGAAGTTGATGCGCCCCGTTTCAGCTACTACAGCGCAGACACAGCGTGGAAAGTTCTCATCCGCTTGGACAACGGCGCAAAGGTCTGGGGCAGCCGTTTCGACAACATCGAAAAGGGCAGCCGGGTCCACTTTACCGCAAGCTTCGAGCAGTCGAAGGACGACCCAAAATTTGGATTCTTCAAGCGGCCCCGGCCATTCGTTCCGAAGCCAAGCAAGGAAGAAGTTAAGGCCGCCAAGGAATTGGCGAAACTAATCAAGACGATAGCATGGGGCTGATATGAAACACTTCGACAAGGGCACCGAGGCACGCCGCCAAGCACGAAACAAAGCCGCCAAGGCCCCAGCGACCCGCAAGATCGGCGACAAGCGACACAAGCAGCCGAAGCACAAGAAATCGCTGAGAGGTGACGAATGAAGGTCTATCTGAGAGATGGTGTACTACACGACGAAGAGGGTTATGTGATATATCAAGATGCCAACTATTTCTATTCTGTGGAAGACGCGAAGCGTTGGTTGGCTGAAAATAAGATTGATGCGGAAGTAATCGAGGATTGGTAAGAATAATTTGATCGACGGAGGAGCAGTCATGATGGATTTTGTCGCAATGCTAGCGGTCATCGGTTTTCTAGTCGGATTTTACGGACTCATTCTGTGCGCCACCGCAGCCAAGAAGACCCCGAAGCCCGGCAAGGACTTCGATGAACGTGGTCCATACAATGATTAAGAGATTGGCGCTATTGTTACTCGTGGCAGGCGCTGCAATGGCGCAACAGCCTAGCGTGTTGCCGCTGCACACACTCAGGCCCGAGATCGGCCTGCACGGTATCGGCGCACAAGTCAGCTACGGCACGTCGTTTTGTTTGTCTGCTGATTGTCGCTATTTGCTGACGAATAAGCACGTCGTCAAGGCGCTATCACTCAAGAACGTGGAACACACGGCTGTTGTCAGCACGCACACAAGCGAGGATGCGGACCTAGGATTGATCGAACTGCGACACCCGTTGACAAAATATCACGGCGGAAAATTTCGCCAGTCCGAAGTTCTGCTGGGCGAATCTCTGACCATTCAATCGTACCCGAAGGAAAAGGCCCTGCGCCGTTCTGTCAGAACGTACCAAGGCACCTACGCAGGCTTAGATCAGCACGGCAACATGGTGATAGAAGCCGATGCAGTGATTTTGGGCGGCGCATCCGGTGGTCTGGTCACAGACTCCAAAGGATTGGTTGTCGGCATCCTATTCGGCTACGACCGAGCGAAATCTAATCGTGCCATGGTGGTCAGTGTCGCAGAGATCGAAAAGTTTTTACAGACCATGCCGATTTTGCATGACTCGCTGTTCGCTGCTTCGAAGCTGTCGCCGACTCAGCCGGACTACTACGACAGATATGTGCCAGAACACACAAGCACGCTAGGCCACCACGTCCCAGAGCCTGCAGAGGTTCAGCGCCTGCGTCAGGTGGCGGATGAGTTATCTCAGCGGATGGTAAACTTGATCGCACAGGAAGACGTGGCATGGAGTAAGGGCGGACAGCATCAATTCGCAGACAGTTTCGAGCTACAAATCGCGGACGGTTTTCTCCGCTTCAAGGACTCCGAGGGCAAGATGCACGACAATTATCCGTGGCCGCCTATCAATACGGTGCTGCGACCGGGCGACGAATGGTCCGACTTGCCCCGCATGGTTTCTGCAGAGCGTAAACTTCACGTCAAGCAGATGCCCGACAAAGACGGCCTGCACATCTTCGTATGGGCCGCCAGCATCGAAGATCAGGTCTGCGAATTTGCGGAAGGCGGACAACTGGCTCCGTTCACCAGAGCCACAGCACAATTTAACGCATGCTGGGGCGAGGTCTGGACGACGCAGGAATTTCAGATTGTCCGAGCGACAGAGAACGATGATTTGCAGAGAGCGTGGAAGCGCTACCGTAGTGTCATGACGTACACCAACGGTCTGCCCGAGGCGATCATCACGACGGCAGATTTTCACGGCAAGACGTTCCGGGTTGATGGCACCTTCTATGGCTACCGGGAGTTTACGTCTCAGGTCAAGATCGGTACTATCCAAAAATAGTACTAAAGTACTATTGCAGTAAAACCGAAACGGGAGTATCATGGTTCCATGATGAACACTAAAGCAGACGTCAACATCATCAACCACGGCAGCCTTATCGCCTTCCACCTCCTGACCGAAGCGGCGACCGACTTTGTCGCTGAAAACGTTTCGGACGAATCCCAGTTTTTCGGTAACGCCCTGATGGTCGAGCCCCGCTATGCTCAGGACCTGCTGTACGGCATGCAGGACTCCGGTCTGGTGGTGCTCTAATGTTTCACAGCCTCATGACCGCCAAACAGGCCGTGTGGGTTTACGGCTTCGCTGGCGTTTCCAAGGACCGCCTGCCCCGCAAGGGACAGGTCGCGGTCTTCCCGTCGCCGCTGGAAAATGGCGTCACCTTTGTGATCACCAAAACCGCATTCAGCGCCACGTATGGCGGCAAACTTTTTGAGGTTATTCACAACGTTTCGGAGGTATCATGAAGCGCATTCAACCGAGTGACAACAAAGAACAGTGGCCCCGGACACCCACGCCGACAATCGAATGCCGCAAGCGTGACCTCGTGGTTCGCATCGCCGATTGGTCCCGAATCAAAGAAGGCACCGGCGGCTACGATGTCGAAGTTTATATCGGCGGCGTCTACGACTGGAACGAATCCGAAAACTTTCCGACCAAGCAGCAGGCCGCCGAGTTCGCTGCAAAACAAATTTCCAAACTACTCTAGGAGAAAACGATGAAAATACAACGCAGTCAAAATCGAAACGGTAACGTCAAAGTCTGTGCGGTCGTGCCCAGTGCGACCCGTGGCGACCTGATGCACCGGGTGGTTTACATTCGCAGCAAAAATTTCCGTGGATGTCTCTGCACCTGTGAAGACTTCCTCTTCGACAAGCTGGCCAAGGGCCGGAACTGCACTCACATCAAGCAGCTGCGCCAGCAGTACGGGCGCTACTTCACGGCAGTGCCCCGCTAAATGGGCATTGACCCGAGCATCGTGCCGTTTAGCGTCTGGGCGATTGTCGGCGGCATTCTACTTATGATCGCCGCCAGCATCACCGACATGGCGCTAACATCATACAGGGAGAGCAAACGTGGACGATAAATTTTACTACCCCTTCAATTTCGGAGCACTGTATCGCCAACTGATGGCTATGGACGTTCCAGTTTTCGATGTCGAGACGGTTCAATGGCGAGACAATTTTTGGTTGCACGAGATGAAGATCGGTCCGATTGAGTTCGACGAGAAAGGACGCATCCGTGAATGAAGAACACGCCGGACCCTATGACCGGGATACTTGTCACTGGTGCAAGCGTAGGAAGCAAGGCCCTGCAGGCATAGCAGGCTATCAGCGCAGACAAACGTATGCCAATGTAGGACCGTGGTTCGATGCGTGCGAGGAGCATGCCCGGGCCGAGTACGATCAGCCGAAACAGTTTCAAAAAGAGGAGAGTCATGAGCAAGTCGAACCAGAACCTGCTGGACAATTATCGTGATAAGTCCGTGCTGACCCGTAGGGAGCGTTTAGCACGAGTCGAGGACCAAGACACCGAAAAGCTTATTCGCTTCGCCCTAGCGTCTCGTAACGCCAGCGAAGTGGCACAGGAGGCAGAGTAATGGACGCACGCCAGCGACAGGACTTAGACAACTACATCACCGGCCACTACGGCGAGGACTACCTCGGCAACATCGAAATCAACTCAGCGCACGAGGAGTATGTTGGCCGCTGGCTTATGGACACCTACTACTACGACCCAGCCGAGGACGGCCCCGAGGTCGAGATCATTCGGTTAGTGAATGGGCTGGGGTGGCGCTAATGCTGGCTTACATCCTAAGCAAGACATTCCCACCCCGGGCAGACAAGCTTGGCAAGATACACGACGTCGACGCCGTGCTAAGGCTGTACGCAATCCGGGCAGGCACTCTCAAGGTCGAAGAGCCAGAACCGGCGGACACCGGCGTCGGCAGACTTTTCGAATGGCCAGACGGCAGGCACCGCAAGGGCCGCCGTGTCTGGCGAAAGGGCGAAAGGGGCGAAAGCCCGAACCCTAATTTGGTTTCGAAACCAGATTTACAAAAATTTCGGGTTTCGAATCCGAAATCGGGGATTTTGGAACTCGGGGTCCTGTCTATGTGCCAGCGCAACGCATCGTGAAGTCTGACTCAAAACAAAAAGCGTGGGCCAAGCGACTACTCGACAACTACAAGTTGACGATCGAGCAGTGGTCCAAAATCTTTGCGTATCAGGGTGAGTGTTGCGTTGCGTGCGGCCAGCTGAATAAATCTGGCGTCCGTCTGAGCGTCGATCACGATCACAAGACTGGACTCATCCGTGGCCTGCTGTGCCACCGATGCAACCGACTGCTGGGCAAGATCGAGTCGCCGCGCTGGCAGGCGACCCCGGCGCTGCTGCGTAAACTCGCAGACTACTGGGAGAACCCGTCCGCACCACGGGCGCTGGACGCAGCGCACTACGGATACACAGGCAGAGTCGGCACCAAAACCCATCGCAAGCTATTGAAGAAGCTGGCCCGGCAGGCTGATAGGACGAAGATCAGGGATATTCGTGCTAGGGAATCGATGCCCTATGGGAGAAGCAAATGGCGACATCGACCCCGGAAATCCAAGCAACAGAAAAGCGAGCGGGAGTCTTCCTGACCGCACACCACGTAGTTCTATACGTCGCGCTAGCCATCGCCATAGGCTTGGGCGTTTACTTCGTAGAGTCCAAGTACGCCGACCTCCAAGAGGCGCGAGCCACAGCAGCCGAGCAGGCTCTGGCTGTCGAGAAAGACCATGCGGCTCAACTCGTTTCACAGTTCAATACGAACGAAGCGAAACGCCAGCAAGAGATCACCCAAATCTATCAAACCATTGCCCAGATCAAGTCTCAAGCGCAAGTGCAAATCATCCACGACAAGGCAGCGCCTGCACCAGAAGTGGGACATCGCATCGAGACGATCACTGGATTCCAGCAAGGCACTATTATACTGACGCCCAAAGACGAATTAGTCGTTCCGCTCCCTGTAGCTCACGACATCGTTGCAAGGCTAGATCAGGGAGAGGCCGACGCAAAATTGGTTACGCAGCAAAGCAGCATAATCAATACCCAAGTGCAAACAATAACCGAACAGGGACTCATCATTGACGAAGACAAGCGTGTACTGGCAGCAACAATAGATGCAGACAAAAAGACGTTGAACGCAGAGAAAGCCAAGGCCCGAAAGTCGAAGTTAAAATGGTTCGCAATCGGATTCGTTAGTGGGTTTGTTGCCAGAGGCTTTACCGGACATTAGAGAAGAGGGGACATGACAACTACGCCAGCAAAGATTCTCTTTCTGGACATTGAGACTGCACCATCGCTAGGTTGGGTATGGGGGAAATACGAGCAGAACGTTATCGACTTCAAGTCTGATTGGTACATTCTGTCGTTTGGCTACATGTGGAGCACAGACAAGAAGGTCACCGTTCTTGGGCTCGACAACAACCCGAAGTACAAGAAGGGCAGCGAAGACGACAAGTGGCTGATGGAGCAGCTGTGGAAGCTGATCGATGAAGCCGATGTGATCATCGCACATAACGGCGACAAGTTCGACCTGCCGAAGATTAACACACGGTTTCTGACGCACAAGTTGCCGCCGCCCAAGCCGTACAAGACGGTGGACACGCTCAAGATCATGCGATCGGTCTTCATGTTCGACAGCAACAAGCTGGACGACGCAGGCCGATATCTGGGAATAGGACGCAAGCTGCCACACACAGGCTTTCATCTGTGGAAGGGCTGTATGTCCGGCGAACGCAAGTCTTGGGCGCTGATGAAGAAGTACAACGGACACGACGTTGAGTTGCTGAGAGACTTGTACTACCTCGTAAGATCGTGGTCGAAGACGCACCCGAACGTCAACCTAGGCGTGACTGAGACGTGCCCGAAGTGCGGCAGCACCAAGGTTCAGCGTCGTGGTTTCGAGTACACTCTTCTACGCAAGAAGCAGCGTTATCAGTGTCAATGCGGCTCGTGGTTTTGCGGCCCGGCGCGAAAGGACTAGTATGATCATTCTGGGCATAGGTCACAAGGCTCGCCATGGAAAAGACACCGCAGCCTCTGCGATTCTCGACTACTACGGTTTGGCCAACAACGTCAAGCTGACACACGGGCTAAAGGACACCTTGGTCCGTGTGCAGCGTGTCGGATTCGCCGATGCGCTCTACGAACTGGCACGCAACGAATACGGCATGAAAGAGAAGGACGCACCGTTGCTGCAGCGCCTAGGCGCAGAGAAGCGCAAGGACAATCCCGAGTACTGGATTGAAAAGGCGTTCACCCGCATCCACACCAAGACCGACATCGTTGTGATTCCCGATGTCCGCTACCAGAACGAGGCGAACTACATCAAGTTCCATGGCGGATATCTTCTCAAGGTCACACGCCTGAACAAAGACGGCAGCCCATTCGTTGACCCATCACGGCCAGCCGATCACCCGAGCGAAGTTGAACTCGACAGCTACACCGGATGGGACCTGCAGATCGTCAACGCCGATGGGCACGCCGCACTTGTAGGAGAATTGGCTGTGTCGTACACCGAGTACTTGAGAGGTTTGCACAAGTGACTCCCGAGTGGACAATCGTTCTAGCGTTCGTAGGCGGACTGCTCATTCTGTCGATACCTGACATCATCAGAGAGTGGAGGCGCAAGTGAGAGAGAGAAAAGAGCCGAAGTACCGGGCCAAGCCAGCGTTCACCGGTCTACTCGCTTGCATCATGGGCGACGTATCGTGGAACGTGGTTGACCTGAACATCGAGCGCAAGACTGTTGACTGTCCGAACTGTGGTACGCGCAACGACATCGACGAATCAATTAAGAGGGCACGATTAACAAACGACCAACCAGACCAAACAACGTCGGCGAGATAGTTCGCCTAGGCGTCAGCGGACCACTCATGACCATCACCCAAGTTTACCCGGGCTCTTCGCTGCTGGCCGGATACGCAGAGGCTACGTGGTTTGACCACGAAGGCAAGCTGAACTATCACAATTTTCCAGTCGCGGCACTACAGGTGGAGACGAATGAGTAAAGCATGGATTGAGACATACCTAGGCATTCAATTTGATATTCTGGAGACGCGTCCAGAGTCCATTCAGATTGAAGACATAGCGCATGCTCTCAGCCAAGCAAACCGCTACACCGGGCACTGCCGATTCCCGTATCCGGTCGCCCAGCACAGCCGACTAGGCAGCTACCTTGTGCCGCAGCAGCACGCTCTGCAGTTTCTGTTGCACGACGCTAGCGAGGCCTATATCGGCGATATGAACCGGCCCTTGAAGCACTACACGAAAGCTGGCGACGAGTACCGGATAGTCGAGGCAAAGATTCAGACGATGATCTACATGCGCTTCGGTTGCTCGCCGATCGAAGCAGACGTTGTCAAGCATGTCGATAATCAAATGCTGTACGCCGAGAAGGCGCAACTGATGTCTCCGTTGAGTTGGGCAGGCACGGACTGGGACCAGACGCAAGATCAGGCGAAAGTCGAAATCGTTGAAACAAGTTTCAAGGACAACAAGAGAATGTTCCTTGAAAGGTTCTACGAGTTGTACAAATCAAATTACTAAAGGAAGGGAGCAATGGGTCCACAGGACGCAGTAATCCGCACAATCAAGTGCGAAAACGAAGAGTGTAACAAAACGATCACCTTTGATCGTAAAGACGAGAAGGCCACGTTTGAAAACCCGGCCAACTCTTGGCTCCGGGCGCTACGCTTGGTCCAGACCGTAGACCAGCGCAGCTATGTATACTGTAGCGACGTCTGCGAGATCGCAGGCGCAAAGAGCGGAGTTCATAATCTGCCTCAGCCAAAGACGATCATCGAAGCAGGCAACCCGGCAGCGGTAGCGGCGGCAGCAGCCGCAGCGGAAGCGGCCAAGGCCTCCGATCAGAACTTGAAGAGCGGCACCGGCGGCCCGATACTCGTTCCCTAAGGAGGAACTGTGGAATTTCTAGTTACCTTGCTGGGACACATCGATGAGACGCGGAGGCCGGACGGCTTTCCGAAAGTTCTTCGCCAAGTCTTCACTTTCAAAGTTGACACAAGAGAAGAACTCGCCGATGCGGTATCGCAGGCGACCCGGGCCATCATCGTCACAAATGGCATGCTGATTCAGGACGACCCGGACCACTTAGACACGACAAAATTCACCACGAGCCGTATGTGGGTGCCGATGCACATGATCACCCACATCCGTGCCGAGGTTAAGGACGTTCACGGCGAATCGCCAGCCTTCGAAAAGGATGGCAAGCTTGTGACACGAGACGGTAAAGAAGCATTGGTAAACTAATATGAATTTCAGACACAGAATTGCGGACTTTTTCGAGTATCTGGCAGATTTAGTCAGACCAGCAATTAAGGTGTGGCCGTCGCAGCCGCCACCACAGCAGACTGACGAAGATTTTGCCAAACAGCAGAAAAAGTCCATCTATGATTTGGCCGAACAAATGGCGATCAACCTTCGTGAAAAGCGCCGCAACCCAGAGCCGTTATCGCCGGAAGACTCGTACCAGAAACAACTCTGGGATTTGAAGAAGACTCCGAGATCGAGGTGCCGACATCTCAAGGGCGGCGAAGCAAGTCGATGGGGCGTCGATATTTACGGCGGCAACAAGATGGGTTGGCTCAAGGACTACAGCGTCTCGATGCACACGTTCATCGACGGCAAATCCAGAATCCGTTGCACGTTGGGTTGCGGCTACGAAGTTTGGAGCGACACGCCGGATAAAGAACTTTGGAAGAGTGCCCTTCGCATGGTTGACTCTTCGACCAACCGTCGTTCGTCGTCCGAAATACCGTACAGCATAATCTTGAAGAATGGAAAGAAGGAAACACTGTGATCATCGTCCCGTTCGATTTTGAAACCACCGGCACCGACAGAGACAACGATCGAGTAATCGAAGTCGGTGCCAGCATCTACTCGACCGGACACAAGCGGTACTTCGAAAGCGTAGGCATGCTCGTTAACCCGCTCGGAGTTGCCGTAACAGAAGAGATCACAAATATCACAGGCATTCAGCAGTCGGCAGTCGATCGCTACAGCTACAATGACCTCGATGCACTCGTAACTTTGGTCGAGTTTATCGATCAGGCTGACGCGGTTCTGGGCCACAATGTACGGTCCTTTGACTGGCCGATTCTTGAACGATGGGCGAAGCGACACGAGGTTGCCTTACCGAATGTTCTGATTGTGGACACATTCGAAGACATCCCCGGCGTCGAACCAGAATCGCTCATCACAATGTGTGCTAAGGCTGGGTTCGTCTACGACGCTCACTCAGCCTTGGCAGACTCGCAAGCTTCGATGCGCCTAGCCATGTATCACGGCATAGACGAGATCGTCAAGCGTGCAAGTATTCCGCAAGTCGCCGTTCGAAGTCATGCACCACGAACAACCGACAACGCGGAGAATAAGAAGTACAAATTCCGGTGGAACCCAGAACACAAAATCTGGTGGAAATCGGTCAAGGAAACGGACGTTCAAGCGTTAGCCAACAAGGTGCCGTTTGAGATATCCGTGCTCGACAAGTCGTACCTATACTCACTCAAAGGCGCATAGCGCACAGGAGAATCACATGGAGCTATCACAAGGCAAGAAGTTCGAAAAGCCCGACGCAGGAATGTTTCTGGGCACCATCATCGACGTAGTCGAAATGCCAAACATCCAGACGCAGTACGGACTCAAAAACAAGGTCCGCATTCACTGGGTGCTTGGTCGCTTGGACGGCACGCCAGTGCTCGACAGCGAAAACAAGCCCATGACCGTTGTGGGCATCTACAACGCCAGCATCAGCGAGAAGGCTGAACTGACGAAGCGCATCAAGCAGATTCTGGGCGGCCAGTTTCCGCTCGTAACGAACACCGAACAATTGGCGCAGATCATCATTGGTCGCTCCAACATCCTGTCGCTGGTCAAGTCGGAGAACCCGAAGAACCCAGCGGACCCCTACACGAACGTCGAAAGCATCGTGCCGCTCGCACCGGGCATGGTTGCCCCGGCCATCCCGACCGGCTTCGTTCGTGCTAAGGACCGTCCGAAAGAACAGGCTGGTCCTCAGGGCCAAACGGTTCAGACCTACTCTCAACCGCCAGCAGGACAGGCCCCGAACACCGTGTCCTTCCAGCAGAACCCGGCACCGGGACAGGCGACCCGAGGGTTCTAACCCTTCCCTTACGCATGGGAACGTGAAAGCCGACAGAACTGGCTTGGCACCCCGGAGAGACGGGGATTTAATCTTCTGTTGACGCCAATCCGATTCCGTGATAGAATGAGGGTGAATGAGAAACCCCGTCAAAAGAAACGCATGGCTGAAAGAATATAGAAAGACAACCACGAGCAGAGTACACCACGCCCGTGCAGAAAAGAAGTACGCCCTGAAATTAAAAATAAAAGTTCTGACCCATTACTGCGGTGGAGCTATTCGCTGTATGTGCCCGGGTTGTCACACAGTATCTGAGTTCTTCCTCCAAATAGATCACATTGATGGTGGTGGTCGTTACCACAAACAGTTAGTGGCTGGAAGCGAACTGGCAAATGCTTGTGGCTTTGGCTTATAAACAACAATTACCCGGACGGCTTTCAAGTTTTGTGTTCGAATTGCAACCACGCGAAGAGATGTGGCTTGGTCTGTCCGATGTCTGGTAAGGAGCATTGATGAGATTTCTTGATATAGCCACGCCGCTGGCCGCTCGTGGAGTGCCCGTTACCCCTGTGATGCCGAACTCCAAAAAGGCGTTTTTGTCCGATTGGCCAACCTCTGCAACAACGGATTTGCAAACGATTGCTCAGTGGGATAGAATGTACCCGGATTACAACGGCGCAGCCGTGGCAACGGGTGCAGAAGATGGTGTGTCCTTTTTTGAAGTTGACGATCAAGTAGTCCTTGAGAGAATTTTTCAGGAAACCGGGCACGACTTGATGGCCGAAGTCCAAACATACATGGTGCGCTCTCGTGCTGGCCGAGGCCATTTTTATTTCCGCAACACCCCTGCGGTCCTCGCTATGGGGAATGTGTCGCAGTCCTATGTGAAGAATGGTGATTGGTCTTTCAGAGCACAAAACCAATACGTCGTGGCGGCAGGCTCGATTCACCCGCATTCGAACGAACCATACACTGCGCTTAACCCGGCAGCACCGATCGCTTATGCACCTGACTGGCTTGTCGAGTGGTGTTCAAATCAGCGTGTCGAAAAGAAGCCTGCGACACAGGGCGACGTTCCACGCAACGAACACAACCGAATCCCCCACGGCTACATTCACGGCTGGATGGTCAAGCAGGCCGGACGTTTACGCGAAATGGGCCTCGGCGGTAGCACGCTCGAAGCGGCGCTGATCGAGATCACCCACCTGAACTGCGAACCACCGTTGGACGACGACAAGATCAAGCAGGTCGCGCGTTCTTTCGAAGCGTATGCGCCCGGCACCAACAGCGAATTGATTTTCAACCAGAAGCCGGACCCGGTCGCGCCTCCTGCGGTCGAGATCGTAGAAGAGATTCCTACCTTCGATCAAGGCAAGTACCCGGAGTTCCCGGTATGGGTAATGACCGGCACATCGATTTACAAAAACTTCGTTGAACCTGTCTGCGTACACAACTCCCGCGTTCCGTACTTCATGTGGTTGCCAGCGGCAGCCATGGTTCTGAATTATCTCGGCACTAAGGTCTTCTTCAAGGGCCAATTTGATTCACGTCCATTCAACGGCTCTCAGTATCTTGTAATTTCTGGCCGCCGTGGAGAGACGAATAAGTCTTCGTCAGTTGACGATGCGATGTCGTATATGCACTACGCTGGAATGTTGGCGCACGCCGGGCGTGATCTGACGAGTGCGGACGGTCGCACGTTGGTATGGACTGCGGGTTCGCCCGAGGGCCTAGGCATCGACATGCAGAAAGTTTCGTGCCACAACGCCATCCTGTACTACGACGAGTTGTCGCAGCTTGTCAAGAAGGCTGGCATCGAGTCCTCGACAATGATCTCGAACCTTTTGACGTTGTACGAGTCGAAGCACTTTGGTAACACCGTCAAGGGTGTCAAAGAGAAGTACGCTCTGCCGCCGAACAGCTACTGCGCCAGCATGATTGCGCTGTGCACCGACGAATCGTTCGCCGAGCTGTGGAGCAAGATGAACGGTAGCGACACCGGGCTCAACGACCGTACGATGTTCATCATGCAGCCCGAGAAGTTGCCAGAGAAGCGTCACTTCATTGCCATAGACTTCGCACCGGGCGCTGTAGAAACCCGTCGCCTAGTTGACAAGGCGATCAATCAAAAGTTTTTCGAGTTCGAAGACATGAGTCTGCCCGAGTTCCAGTCTTTGGTCACCAAGGGTGCTCGTTACGCAGAGCGCGCCAAGAAGTGGGCGCTGTTGTTCGCCGTGGACCTAGGTCTGGAAGTGATCGATGACGAGTGTTTGCTGCGCGGCTGCGCCATCGTGGATTACGAGATCGCAGTCAAGCGTTACCAGCCGTCCTACGAAGCCGCCAACAGAGAAGCCGAACTGCAGTTGCGTATGCGTACCAAGTTGGAAGTCAACGGCGGCGCATTGTCGTTGCGCGAATTGAAGCGTCTGTGCCACGCCGACCGTGTCGGCACGACACTGTGGTACCAATCGTACATGGGTTTAATTCGCAACAACATCATCCGCGAAGAGGGCACAGGCAAGCCGGGCGAACCGAAGTCGGTGCGTGTGCTCATCAAGCGAGACGTGGAGGACGAATGATCATCGACAAGGGAGAGACTCTAGGATTTTACGACGCGCTCTACAAGGCGCAATGCAAGACGTGTAAGTGCGAACTAGAGTGGGACGCCAACTTCGATGCAGACGGCACCACGTACTATGCGGACTGTTGTGGCCTCGACTACTACATGAAGCCAGAGTCGGTCGTTGTGTCGGTCGAGGATAGAGAAAAAGACGAGGATGAATGAAGATACTGAGACTTGACTTCGAATCACGAGGTGTAGTCGAGTTAGGCGGCCAGAAGAGTGTCGGTCTGTGGAACTACATGACACATCCTCTGACCACGCTGCTGATGCTCGCCTACAAGTTGCCGGATTCGAGTGTGGTCAAGCTGTGGCGAATCGCTCAGGGCGAACCGATGCCCGAAGAGCTACGCGCCGCACTGCTTGACCCCGAAGTCATGATCTCAGCGTTTAACTGTGCCTTCGAACGCTACGGCCTCTGGCACAAGCTTGGAATCTATATACCCGCCACCAGATTTATCGACCCTCAAGTCGGCGCTCGCTATCTTGCGATGCCCGGAGACTTGGATTCAGCCTGTCACATTCTAAGCCTGCCGTTCCATCTGCGTAAGGACAAGCGAGGCGAGGACCTGATCGACCTCTTCTCTAAACCTAAGAAGCGTCCGAAGAAAGAGGGTGGTGGTTTGTATTTCAACGATTGGAACACTCATCCGAAAGAGTGGGAAGAGTTTTGCGAGTACTGCCGCCAAGACGTGATCGCCGAGGAAGAGGTCTATCGGCGCATCGAAATTCTACAGGCTCTGCCGATGCCGCCGTTCGAACGCAAGCTGTGGGAGTTCGATCAGGTCGTCAACGACCGAGGCATGCCCGTCGATATCGACTTCGTCACCAAGGCATTAGGTCTGGCCGAGCGTGCCAAGCAGGAAGCACTCGACAGCCAGAATGCGCTGACAGGCTTGGAGAACGCGAACTCGACACAGCAGCTGCTGCCGTGGGCACGCCAGCGTGGCTATCCGTACAACACTCTGAACAAGGCGTTCGTTGAAGCCGCGATCAAAGACCCCGAGTGCAAAATGAACGAGTTGTGCATCAAGGTTCTAAAGGCACGTCGTGTTGCGGCGTCAACGAGCTACACGAAGTTGAGTGCAATTCTAAGACAGGTGTGTGCCGATGGAAGACTTCGCAATCAGTTCATATATCTGGGCAGTTCCCGTTGTGGTCGCTGGGCTGGTGGCGGTGTTCAGCTTCATAATTTGGCTCGGCCTGAGACTCTTGGTAAGAGCGATGCGAACCCAGACGGTTACGATTTCGAAGATGTCGAAGTGATCGTGGAAGCCCGTGCGCTGGTTTATGCCGAGAAATACGACGAGATCAAAGCGAAGTACGGCGACGTTTTGGCTGTGATCAAGAACCTTATCAGAACAGCTTTTGTTGCACCGGAGATCGCATGATCGAAGCTGGCGTTAAAATGTACACCGAAAGAGAGTGCATCAAGATGCTCGAAAAGCTGTACGACATGGGGCTGACGGACGCAGATTTAGATCAGATGGCTGATGTGCCGCTCAAGCAGTTATTCGATTTGGTAGAGGGGAGGACACAGGCATGAATCCTATCATGGATGCAATCGCTTTGTGGATTATCGTCGTTCAAGGTTTCTTCGTGATGTTCTACGAGTACGACGTTTGGAGAATGAACAAACACAGATTCGAAGAGAGGGCCGAATGGCGACAACAAAAACGAAAACAGGCAACCAAGAAACAGGAGCAGTTGACTACGACTCCTACGTCGACCTCAGAGGAAAAAAGCCTTTGACGCGCCGAGAGCATATCCTGTTCACGATGTCCACGGTTAGAACCTTGTGCGCCCTGCTGGGTGCGCTGGCGCAAGCGATCGTGCTGTACAAGGTCTACCACTTAGGTGGGCACTGATGAATAAGCGAGCAAAAGTTTCTAAAGCGTGGCGAGAGCGTAATCGTCGCAATGGTGTGTGCGTGGGATGCACTCGCAAAGCACCGAAAGGATTCGCCCTATGCAAACGCTGTCGTCAAACCAGAGCGGAGTTTCAAGCAAATCGTATCGCAAAAGGTTTGTGCTTTCGTTGCAGCAACGCCGCAGCACCGGGACGAAAGAAGTGTCTCGATTGCGTGGTGAAGAATGCTCTGTATGACCTGAGAAGAAAAGGGCTGCCGAAAGATGAGATCGAAGCTGCCTCGATTGCTTGGTCTCGCTATAAGGGATTTTGCGCTTGCTGCGGAGACCCAATCCCTCCCGGGAAAGAACGGTTCGATCATGATCATGACGGTTTATTCTTTCGAGGAATCATCTGCCACGGGTGCAACGTATCTATAGGATTTGCTCAGGACAGTCCAGATCGTCTTGAGAAGATCGCAAACTATGTCAGGGGGCGTTCGTGAAAACCCGTCTACAAGTTGCCGATTTGAACGCCATAGAAACCCGTGTCGGTGCATGGCTGGCCGAGTGCCACTCACTCATGTCGGTCTTCGAGCCCTACACGGACCCGACAGGAAAATTCCGTCGCAACGGCAGAGACTCATACATCGCATTCGGCGTCAAAATTTATCCGCAACACACATACGATCGTTTGTTCTTGGCCAAGGAAGGCGTCTACGGCAAAGAAGAGAAGAAGCTGGCGAAGCAGATTCGCCAATTCGGCAAGGTCGGCGTGCTTGGTTCGATTTACCGCATGGGCGGCGGCGGATGGGGACGCGGTAAAGCGTCGTACATCGATCACCTACCGGACTGTCCGCACAAGGCGTCGAAGCGCCATGTCTGCCAATGTGAGAAAATCTTCGATAAGATTCGTACCGGCTTGTGGGGATTCGCTTACGGCCAAGGCGTCGATATGAAACAGGAAGAGGCGCACATGGTGACCCGTGTCTTCCGTGATTCGTATCCCGAAATTTGCAATCCGAAGCACGGCATCTGGACTCAGCTTGAGGAAGCGGTCATGGCTGTTATGGACCCGAAGCATCCGAACACTCGTCGTGCGGTCGGGCCGAACGGCTGCGTCATGATCGACCGATTGAACATCGATGGCCGCAAGCCAATGATGCGTATGCAGCTGCCGTCTGGCCGTCGTTTGCATTACATGGACGCACACGTTATCGACACCAAGATGCCGTGGCAGCGAACGAACGAGAAGGGTGAACAGGAAGACGTGTACCGCCCGGCACTGTGGTACGCAAACGAAGATCAGGTCACCGGGCAGTGGTCCTCGACCACAACGCACGGCGGCAAGCTGTTTGAAAATCTGGTCCAAGGAATTGCGAGAGACGTGTTGGCCTGCAAGTTACTCGATTTTGAGTATAACGATATGCCAGTTGTCGGCCACGTTCACGACGAAGGCCTGACGCTCGTAGCCAACGACCCGTTCTCGCCCGGCATCGACGAAATGGTTGACATCATGTCAACGCCAATCGGCTGGGCACCCGGGCTGCTGCTGGGCGCTGATGGATTCGAAGAGACTTTCTATCACAAATAACTTGACAAAGTACTAGCACTGTAGTAAAATGGGGGACATGATGAAACCGAAATTTGCATTTGTTCACAATCTTGAAACGCTGTCGGAAGAGCAGCGAGTACAATATCTCAGGGACGCATCAGTCTATTTCGGGCTTGACCCGAACCTGAACGCTCTCGACCTGATCTGGATGCACGACGAAAAGACCGGCATGAAGAAGCTGGCGGCCTACGCTCGCAAGGGCACCACGGACATTTTGCGCGGCATTCACGGCATCGAGATCACGGCGCTCAACCCGGCCAACGGCGACGGCTACGTGTCGTTTATCGCTGTCGGCAAGGACAAGACAGGCCGTCAAGAGATGGCGGTCGGTGCCTGCGATTTGAGTGGTTTGAAGGGCGACAAGGTGGCCTACGCCGTCATGACCGCCCAGACCCGTGCGATGCGCCGATTGACGCTACAGTTCGTCGGTGGAGGCCTTTTGGACGAATCTGAGGTCAACCCCCAGACATCGAACGTTGCGACGTCTGCGGCCTCCCTAGCCACGCTATCGGGCCCTCCCGTGGTCGTTCCGAAGCCCCCGACCGTCACGCCGAACGTTGCGCCCGGCAAGGTGGACGAGAAGCTGGCCACCGTCGTGATACCAACCCCAGCAGGTCCCGTATCCATCCCGGCGGCGCACAAGTTAGAGCCGTCCCCCGTGCCAGCCGAAATCGAGAAGTTCCTCGGCCAGAAGGCCCAGATCGACGCCGCGTGGAAACAGCAAGCGGACAAACAGCCGGACACGAAACCCGCTGCGGCCACCGCAACCCCAGCAGAACCAACAACTTCTGTGGACACGAAGCCGGACACGGAAACGGCACAAATCAAGCCAAAGATTAAGAGAACAAGAAAGAAGGCGAACACAGTTTCCTTGGAAGAGAAGGTTTCGGAGCCGCCAGCCACGGCTGAAAGAGAGAAGGGGACCGTTGGTACCGGTCAAGCTTTCGACCCTTCTCTCCCCGAAGGAATTTTCAGCCCGGAACCACCGTTCATCGTTTCACCAAAACCCCCCGTTTCAGCGCCTGTTGAAACAATCGTCAGCAGTGAAAAGATCATGGCCCCGCTCCCGGCAGGCATCCCAGACACACCCGAAGTGCGTCAAAAGTTGGCAGCAGCTATCGGCGAGATTCCTTCTGTGGCGGCTGCGCTCGATAAAGAAAAGTTTGAGGATTTCCGCAAGCGTTTGAAGGTCTACTCAAACGATATTCTTCCAAAGCAAGGCGGCATGATGCCGTCAGAGGATGTCGGTGGACCTCCGAATAAGTTGCGTGCGTTTGCGTTGCGGTACACTGGCGGCGCAGACGTTGCCAAGCTGTCGCTGGCGCAGTGGGAAGACTTGTTCGACTTTCTCGACACGTACACGAAGGACAATGGAGCCAAGGCGCTGGTTGAGTACATCAATCAATCGATCGGAGCCAAGTAGTGGCGAAGAAACCCAAACTGTCGAGGCGCGATCGTTGGATGTCGTACGCGAAAGGTCGATACACTGTCGAGCATATCGGTGGTCCCAATACTTGGCATGTGGTTTTATGGGCTGGTAGCGGTAGCGGTAAATCGGTAGCGCAAGCGAAGTCTGAATCAGAAGCACAAAAACTATTGCAAGATATCCTTGGAGGAACAATGACCACAGAGTCGGTAATCAGAACTGGATGGCAAGTTGCAGACACACCATCGGGAGTCAAGTACGCATCGTTGAGCAAGGTGTGCGAAGAACTCCCGGCTGGCGAGTATTATCACACCGAGGACCCGAACGGAGTCATCTGGGCACGCAAGTCTGTTGCGTTGTCCGACAACCTGTTCGACCTGCCCGGCCTACCGACGCAGTACGTGCTCGACCAGATCAAGAAATTCTGGGAAGGCGAAGAGAAGTACAGGCACCACGGTTTCCTGCACAAGCGTGGAATCATGTTCTGGGGACCGCCGGGCGTTGGCAAGACCTCGCTCATCAACCTGCTCAAGAAGCAGATTGTCGATATGAACGGCGTCATTTTTACGATTGGCGACGACTTCGAGACCGTGGTCAAGGGCCTCAAGGAATTTCGCAAGACCGAGCCGAACCGGCCAATCATGACCGTGGTCGAGGACTTGGAGACGTATCTGGAAAGTTCAAACGGCAGCAATGTTGCCAGCGAAGAGACCGAGGCGCTGGCGCTGTACGACGGCGAGAACCAGATTAACAACGTCGTTCACATCGCCACAACGAACAAGCCGGACGCAGTGGCCGAGGCGCTGGCGCTGTACGACGCCGAGAACCAGATTAACAACGTCGTTCACATCGCCACAACGAACAAGCCGGACGCAGTGGCCGAGGCGCTGGCGCTGTACGACGGCGAGAACCAGATTAACAACGTCGTTCACATCGCCACAACGAACAAGCCGGACGCAGTGGCCGACCGATTCATTCGCCGTCCGGGCCGCTTTGACCTCGTGATCGGCCTGCACGCGCCGACCGACGAAACCCGCCGAGCATACTTGGCGAACACCATCAAGAACGTTGACGCCGCCAAGCTGGACGAGATCATCGACAAGACCGAAGGCCTGTCGCTGGCGTACTTGCGTGAAATCGCCACCACCTATCTGGCGCTCGACATTCCTCTGGACGAAACCATCGCACGCTTGAAGAAGAACAAGAAAGAGAAGTTCAGCAACAAATCCGGCTACAGTGTCGGATTTGATGCGGAGTTCGAGTGATCTACAAACTCAATGCCGAGCAGGAGGTTGCGGCCAATGCTATCGATGGAGACTACGTTTGTATAGCTGGTCCCGGCAGCGGCAAGACGACCACGTTGGTTGCCCGTCACCGCAACATCCTCGCCAAGGGCGTGTTCGCCAAGGACATTCTCAACCTGACGTTCACCGCAGCGGCGGCTGAGAACATGGCGGACAAGGTCGGGCTGGTGGACGCTAAGAAGGTCTTCCGCACCTTCCACAGCTTCGCACTCGATTTGATCATGAAAGAGAAAGATCATCTGCCGTTCAAGGTCGGAGACTTCGTGCTGCCGACCTACGGACAGGACTTTCAGCTGTTGAAGGACCTGATGAAGATGTACCCGACCATCACCAGCTTCCGTTCGCTCAAGGACAAGCTGGCCGAGTGGAAGGCCTCGAACATGTCGCCGGAACAGGCGTTGGAAGAGACGTACAGCACGAACAAGAACGAGTTCTTCTACGCAGCGGCGTACCGGGACTACGAGAAGAAGTGCAGAGAACAGGGTTGGCTGGACTTCGACTCTTTGATGAAAGAGACGGTCGCCCTATTGGAGACAAACGATGAGGTTCGTAGAAGACATCAACGGAAATACATCTCTGTCGATGAGTGTCAAGACACTGACGTGGTTCAATTCAGGCTGCTACAACTCATCTATGGCGGCAACATCTTTGTGGTGGGAGACGAAAACCAACTCATCTACGAATGGCGCAGTGCTGTGGCTGGAAACCTTACGAACTTTGCCACCCATTTCCCCGGAAGTCGTACGCTTTATCTCGGACAGAATTACAGAAGCACAAAATCGCTCGTTGACTTTTTCAAACAAATCTTGCCGGTTGACAACGGTCTCGCATCGCACATGCTGTCCGACCGAGAAGTCGGCACTCGACCAACAGTCACATGCTATACTGACGATTTGCAGGAAGCGTATAAAGTGGTTGAGAAGATCGGGGACAGGCTGAACGACTCGGTCGTGATCGCCCGTACTAACCGCCAGCTTCGCAACTTCCAACGTGTCGTCATGACACAGGGTAAGAAGAGCATGATTCTGGGCCAGAAGGATTTGTGGCAGACGAACGAGGTCAAGCACCTGATCGACCTAGCCAAGGAACACAAGACCGACCCACGCCCGGCGCATGCCGTTCTGGGCGAACTGATGGAGCGGCACAACCTGAACCACATCTACCGCAACGTCGGTGGACCGAACGAGAAGCCGCCAGTCGAGAATCTGGTAGACTTCATCAGGCTGGCATCGCCCAAGGCCGAGGGCAGCAAGGGATTCAAGGGCGGCACGACGGCAGAGTTCTTGACATGGCTCCGCAAACTGACGTATGCTTGCGAGGCGGCCAAGGCACCGAACTATGAGGGTCGGGACAAAAACCCATCACTGGCTCTGAGCACAGTTCACCAAGCCAAGGGCCGTGAATGGAAGCACGTCTACGTGATCGGTGCGAAGCAGGGCCTGATGCCGCATAAGGACGGTGAGTGGCTTGAAGAGAAGCGAATCTTCTTTGTCGCTTGCAGCCGTGCAGCCGACACTCTCGACATCAGTTACTACGGACTCCGCAGCGAGTTCTTGAACTTGGAGGAACAAAATGGTTAAGAAACCAATCAAGATCGAAAGATCGACGCAAGGGTTGTACACCAGCGGCATCGAAGGTCCGAATCCGTTCGATGAGCCAATCCGCATGCCAGTGATTAAGCAGCGGTACGCAATCGGCAGCGACAATAGCGGCCACGAGTACTTCATCAAGGTAGAAGAACTCGATGAATTTCACAAGTGGGCAGAAGACGACGACCCCGAGGACCCCGGCAAGTACGAGGAATTTCGTATCGACGGTCACTTCACGTTCACCGACCCGAGGTGTGACTGATGGCTGAGACGTGGTGGGGCAGATGGGTGGCTGGTGAAGGTAGCGAAGGGCATTGCGCCTTCTGCGGACACCAGCAGAATAGACACAGAAGAAAGGCGAAGAAAGAAGTTAACGGTGTGACTGAGATTATTGTCAGATGCGCCGAAGAAGGTTGCAACGAAGTTTATGGAGTTTTAGCTGACAACAACAAAAAGAGTGTCGGCCTAGGGAGTTTTTGAAATGGCGTTTTTGTATATCAACTCGAAAGGAACACCTTGGAGAAAACACTCCTATTCGGCAGGAAATACCTTCGACCAGTGCCCGATGAAATACTACCTGCAGAAGATCGAGGGCTGGAAAGAAAAGGACAACAAGGCCGCGTTCATGTTTGGACGTGCGGTTGAGAACGCTATCCAGTGGTATCATGAGCACGACGGTAATAAGCAGTCAACGCTCAATGTCTTCATCGAGGAGTGGGCCAAGCAGGCAGCCAACACCGAACTACGCTACACCGCAACCGAGAAGGACTGGGCCTCGCTTTATAAGGCTGGCCTAGAGATGCTAAAGTTGTACTTCATCAAGCAGCCCGGGCTACCGATTCCGCTGGGCGGACAGACGCTGTTCCAAAAAGAAGCAAAGAAGGAAGTCTTTCCAAACGACCCGAACTACGGTGAAATTGAAGACGCCGGAAAACTCGACATCATTGCATACGTGGACCCTAACCACCCCATGCTTCCGAAATTGGAATGGAAAGCGGAGTACGGGCCGCTCCGTCCGCTCATTGTCGATATCAAAACGTCAGGACAAGATTTTCCAGAAGCTTATGGAATTGCAGCTTTCGATACACAACTTCGGCGTTACAGCTGGCTGTCTGGAATACGTGACGTTGCACTTCTCTGGTTCGTCAAGAAGTCGCACAACATCCAGAAAGGCTCTTCGGTCACGCTCCTCGAAGACACGAAAACGCTCGCCGCAGGTCAAGAGGCGATAGTCGCACAGATCGACGACAACGACAACCTCGTGCTGGTTGCCAACGAGTCCATGATCGAGATGATGGAGAAAGCACAAGGCCGCAAGGAAGACGGCAAGCTTGACACCACCAAGGTCGCCAAGCAGCGCCGGGACGAGTGGCTGTCGCAGTACGCAGAGATCGTCAAGCCGGAACTAGTCACCAAGCAGCGCCTACAGTTCAACGCTGGTTTCGTGACCGAGCAGTCAGCCAATGATGCGGGAGAGATCGCAGCACGCCAGATCGTCAACATCGTCAACGCATGGCAGCGCAAAGCGTATCCGAACACATTTGGAATCCGCTTTCCACACGACGACAAGAACGACCCGTTCTTCATCGCCTTCGTTCTGGGCGACGAGAAGTATAAAGAATTGAATTTTACAAAATCCAACGAGGAGAGTCTTGATGATCTCTTCGGAGACGAGGGTGAACCGAATGGTTAAGATAACGAGGTTGCCGCCAGCACCACAGACGGTATTTTTTCAAGAACATCAGTTCGATGAGGAGCTAGGCGAAGGTGTTGACCCAACCCACTACGAGAAATTCGGGTCGCACCTCGGCACCAAGGCAAACCGTAAGCCCCATGGAAATCCGTCCGCTGCAAAGAAAAAGAAGCTAAAGAAAGCGGAGCAGGCTCTTGAAGGGCACGAGAACAAAGAGGCGATTCTTAAAATCTTGAAGTCGGAGGGGTGATGAAAAAGGTCAACAAGCAGCTTCGTAAATCGATGGACAGCAACGACAGCTTCATCGACCACGGCCACACCGTTGTGAAGCCAAGAAGCTATAAGCGAGAGGTACCTGCGTGGGTTTTGAAGGACTCGGAGATCAGAAAGCTGTTGCTTCGCTCGTTTCCCAAGCTGGCCACCAACGAACGTCAGCGGGATGCCGCCGCACGTTGGGCGCTGATCATCCACCTGTACCACCGTATGAAGTACACCGCCAGCCAGATCGCCGCAGAACTCGGCACCACCACGGTCAGGGTCGAGAACGTTCTGCGCTCGATTCGCCGGGTTCAGAGAGGCCAAAGTGCTAACGGGTCAGGGCTTATCGGCAGGAAGAGGGGCCGACCCAAGAAAATTCGTGCCTAGGATTGACTGCCCTATGGGAAGCACCTCGGGACAACCTCAATGAAGAAAGTCAAAATGCACTCAGGCTGCATAGGTCAGGAACTAGTCGCCATCCAGAAGATGGAGCCGCCAGCCCCTAAGTGCCAGTGCAAAAAGCAGATAGAATACTCAGAAGCGAACGACCTCGTCAAACGGGGTGCAGCAAAATGGGTCGTCACCAAGCGGACAAGGGGGACGATCGAAGTCGATTGCCCGTTCTGTCTGCAGTGGACCGACCTCGAAAAGAAGTCATGTGCTCAATGCAAAGGGACGGGTCGGGTTATGGAAGCTAAGGTCTGGGAGGACTTCAACAACGACATCGTGTTGATGTCCAGTACGCCGATTGACAAAGGCAAGTACCGGATGAACACGAGAGCAAAGACGCCTCGTGTCGCCACTGTCGAAAAGAAACACATTTTCCGCGCAGTCATCGACGGCTTGAAGTACGCCGCTGAACGCATCGAAGAGTACGGCCTGATGATCTTGCAGGCTCGTATCGATATGGGCATCAAGCCCGAGCCTGTGAACGATCGTTTGACGCAGCAGGGCCGGGACTTCGACATGGGCGTGCCGATCATTTCTCAGATCGGTGGCGACGACGAGCCCGGTCTCGACCAAGAAGAGTTGGTCATTGACAGGCCGCCTGCCGCATCGTCCAAAGACCCGGCAGCAACGGACACGTACAGTGACCGTAATCAAGCGCTGCTGGCGTACTCGTTGAAGAAGATCGAAGAGGGTGACTATCAAGACTGCGGCGACAGGATTGTTGCGGCAGGCATTAGCTGGTCGAGGAACGACCCAGCGTTTTGGACGGAGGCGGTATGAGCGAAGAGTTCGAAAAAATCGAGAAGAGCGTCCGCAAGTACACCGAAGATGGCGTGACCGAGAACGTAGTTAGCCAGTACGAGATCGTACCTGATGGCACCGTGCCGGAAGATAAGCCTGTATTCGTAGTCTCACCAGAGGCTCAGAAGGCAGCAGACGCAGCCATGGCAGAGATCAGGGGTAAGTCATTCTCTGGCCGCCACCCGGAACTCGGCAAGATGATCAAATGTCAAGTCTGCAACGAACGTCACCGGGACTCGCAGACGTGTGAACAGCGCTTCAAAGAACTGTGGATTGACGAAGACATCGAGACCGGCGAACGAACAACCGTCTACGCAACCGTGCCTCTGCACAATCAGAAGCCGACCATCAAGGCCATTGTCGGTGCAAAGCAGTTCGCAGGCAAGCGCAAGCTTCGCCGCCCGAACCAAAACATGTTGCAGGTTGTTGAACTGACTCGTGAACTATTCCCGACGTTGGCCGGGGCGTATGATAAAGAAGAGGACCAAATGTTGGCCGCTCGTGCAATCGCCATCCAGCTTTTCAAGAAAGGGTATCGCCGTAAAGCAGACCGCAAGACCCGGCAACAGAAGGTTAGTCGTGGAATCAACCGAGGCCTATACGTCAGGGGCCTTCGAGGAACCGATCGGAGTTTGAAGCATGCCCGTTGAGATGAGTAAGTTCGCACAAACGATTATGGAGCAGAAGTACTCCCATTTGAACAAGGAAGGGGAGAAGGAAACATGGGCCAACATAGCGTACAGAGTTTCAAAACATGTCCTACGTGCGGTTCACGCACCGAAGGCGCAAGTGGAGGCGACACGCAAGATCATCGAAGAACGAAAGTTCGTGCCGGGCGGTCGATATCTCGCCGCAACGGGCCGCTTGTTCCATCAGGTCAACAACTGCTTTCTGTTTCGAGCGGAAGACTCCCGGGAAGGCTGGTCGGATTTGATGCAGAAGGCAACCTTGTCGCTTATGACGGGTGGTGGTATTGGGTCTGACTATAGCGACATCCGTCCTGAGGGCAAGCTGATTCGTAAGACGGGCGGCTACTCGACAGGTCCGATTGCGTTGATGAAGATGGTCAACGAGTCTGGCCGATACATCATGCAGGGCGGCAGCCGCCGGTCTGCAATCTGGGCCGGGCTGGCTTGGGACCACGCAGACATTCAAAAGTTTATCCGTCTGAAAGATTGGACGCCGGAAGTGTTGGCACTCAAGGCCAAGGACTTCAACTTCCCGGCCACGATGGACATGACGAACATCTCAGTCCTTCTGAACGACGACTTCTTTGAGGCATACCACGATGAAAGTCACGAGAATCATACGCTTGCACAATCTGTATATTGGTCAACGGTACGACATATGCTGGAAACGGGCGAACCCGGTTTCTCTATTGACCTCGGGAAAAATAGTCGAGAGACACTACGCAACGCATGCACAGAGGTTACAAGCGCAGACGACTCCGACGTATGTAATCTTGGCTCCATTAACATGGCGAGAATTGAGTCTTTGGAAGAAATGGAAAAGGTTGTGGAATTGGCTACTGCCTTCCTCTTGGCAGGTACCGTCTACTCAGATATTCCTTTTGCCGGGGTGGACAAAGTTAGAAACAAGAATCGCAGACTTGGACTCGGCCTCATGGGACTCCACGAGTGGCTGCTTTGTCATAATCGGAAGTACGGCCCGGACGAAGAGCTAGCAAAGTACTTGCATATTTACGAGCAATCCGGCGCGTTTGCACGAAAGTATGCAAAGCAGTGGGAACTGAGCGTGCCGGTTAAAACCCGGGCAATCGCCCCGGTCGGCACCATCGGCATCGTTGCCGAGACCACGACCGGAATCGAACCGATCTTCGTGGCCGCGTATAAGCGCCGCTACTTGAAGGGTGATATGTGGATGTACCAATACGTTGTGGACCCGACCGCCAAGCGTCTGCTTGACCGGGGCGTCCCTCTGGAGTTGATCGAAGATGCCTATGACCTCGCTCAGGATGTTGAGAGGCGAGTGGCCTTTCAAGCATGGGTCCAGAAGTTCGTGGACCACGGTATTTCAAGCACCATCAATTTACCCAAGTGGGGCACCGAATTTAACAACGACACTAGAGTGCGGGATTTCGGTAATATGCTCATCAAGTACCTGCCGGGTGTGCGCGGCCTTACTGTCTACCCAGACCAAGCACGTCCCGGCCAACCGCTCAACCCGGTTCCGTTGTCTGTGGCGCTGGCTAACGAAGGGCATATTTACGAAGAGTCGGGCTCGACAGTCTGTGATTTGACCAAAGGAGGCGAATGTGGCGGATAACAAAATTCAAGCACGGGTGATCAACAAACTGGCGCAGGAAGTTCATGCAGCCAACAAGAAGTGGTGGGTCGATCTCGAATCGGGCGCACCACTCAAGCGCAACAAGGCCGAAATGATGATGCTGATCGTCAGCGAGATCGCCGAGGCAATGGAAGGGCACCGCAAGAACTTGCCCGACGACAAGCTGCCTCATCGTTCGATGGAAGAGGTTGAGATGGCGGACGCTCTCATCCGCATCCTTGACTACTGTGCCGGGCACGGTCTGGATTTGGGCGGCGCATATGTTGAGAAGATGCAGTTCAATGCGATTCGCAAGGACCACACGGCTGAACACCGGAAAGGCAAGAATGGGAAAAAGTTCTAAGATCATATTGACTGATTGGCCGAAGTATAAGCATGTCGAAGCCAATTATCGTGGCATGGAGACAGAAGAACTTTTGAAACTTCTGGATAAAATTTTCCACTTCATGATGTGCGGCTGGTCGTCTGGGCCAGTCGGCGGCTGGGTTGTGAATTACGAAACGAAAGGCATCAGAGAAGAGCCGGCATTCCGAAAAATAAAAATTAACGAAAACGGCTGCACCTGCGGCCCAGAGGACAAAACATGGACATAATTATCTCACACGCCGCCTGCCCAGATGGGTTCTGTGCGACCTACATCGCAAAAAAGAAGTACCCAGACGCCGAGGTGATCTTCCGTTCCCATGGCCAAACGGGCATCGATGAACTGATCGAGCACTGCCGTAACAAGCGTGTGCTCATGACCGACTTTTCGCTGCCGACCAAAGAGCAGAACATAGCTCTGATCGACTCAGCCGCATACACGATGATTCTCGATCATCACAAGACGGCTGAATCAAAGATCGGTGATCTGCCACAGGCTGCGTGCGCCAAGATTGTATTCGACATGAAACGGAGCGGCGCAGGCCTGACATGGGATTATTTGTTCGGCAAGGACTCATCTTTGAGCACTCGCTACGGCCCTCTGCAATACGAGCACGGGCGTGCCCACGATCAATTCTATTATCAAATCGAACGTCCGTGGTACGTTAACTATGTCGAGGACCGTGATTTGTGGAACTGGAAACTGCCAGAGAGCCGCGAAGTCAACGCATATCTCGGCACGTTGCCTTTTGATTTTGCTTACTGGGATTTGATGGCACAAGGCGATGCAGGAGAGGCGGCGTTTCTCGGCAAGGGCGCACTAGCCCACATCGAGCACTATGTTCGTGAAGCCGTCAAACACACTCAGATGGGAATGCTTGACGGCGACACCGTGGCCGTACTCAACGTCACCTATCTGAACTGCAGCGAAATCGGCAACGTGCTGGCCGGGCTGGCAGACTATGGCATGACGTGGTTCGAGCGTGGCGATGGCTTAGTTCAGTTCTCGCTCCGCAGCATCGGTGACTTCGATGTCAGCAAGATCGCTTCGTCACTGGGTGGCGGTGGGCACAAGAATGCAGCCGGATTTACTTTACCGCTGCAGCAAGCCCGGACGCTAGTCGACGGCGTTCTTCGTAGAAATGAAAGTGTAATCATAGGCGTGGGCCCACGGCATGGCTGATCTTCGCAAGCTTTCGATCGTCGTGACGGCATTCCACCGTACAGGCTATCTGGTGGAGTGCCTTCGTGGCATTCGAAAGAATCTGCCAGAGGTCGAAGTGATCGTAGCAGCGGACGATAAGGAAGAAAGTTACAACGCGGTCTGGCGTGTCGGCGAGGCTGTTCGAAAAAGCGGCCCGTTCATCGGCAACACGCTGTACCACGAGTGGTATGAACTGCCGTACGACAGCGGCTTGACCGCCAAGCGGAATGCTGGTGCTGGCGCAGTCAATGATGTGGCTGGCGATCGGTATACGATCGTGGCGTCAGATGACTACGACTTTAGTTTGAAGTACGTCCGCGAAGGCATCGAACGGATGGTCGATACGTTGGACGGCAACGATAATGTCGATCTGGTTGTCGGCACATACGAGAACATGCGCTACGAAGGCCATCTTCTCTACGAGCCGAACGAGTACATCGCCCTGCAGCTGCTCGACCGTGGGTGGGAAAACCCGACCCTCCTCAAGCCGTACCCGGCATGGCGTGTCGATATGGGCATCAACTATTTTATGGGCCGGTCGCAACTGTTTAAGGACGTTCCGTGGGATGAAAACATTCGACCGATCGGTGGAGAGCACGCCGACTGGTTTCTCGACTTGAAGCTGACAGACAAACTGGTTGTCTGGATTGAGGGTGCGAAGATCGAGACGATAAAGTCCGACGACGAGATTTATATGCACCCGGACTATCATAAACTGCGTGCCCGGGCGCAGCAGGGCCACAACCTTTTCATGCAGAAGAGAAACCTGAAAGAGTTCTATGGCTTTAATCAGCCGAGGCCCAAGGAGGTCAAGCGTGTCACCCCTAATGGTTTGCGTTAAATCCTGTCAGCAAGATCGTGAGCGTGGATACCATCAGATCATTCGTCAAACTTGGGGCCAGACCCTTAAGTCGCTCGGCGTCGAGACTCGTTTCTTTGTCGGCAAAAGTACGCATCCGACCAATATCATCCGCTACGAGAAGGACGAGGTGGCTGTCGATGCGCCGGACGATTACAACGGGCTGCCGTACAAGACCCGTGCGATCGTTCGCTGGGCCAGCGGCAAGATGGTCGATCATATCTATCTGTGCGACACCGACACCTACGTCAAGCGTGCGGTCGTCAACACCGGTTTCGAAAGCTACGACTACGCCGGTGTATTCGGTCGCCAGTTCGGCACAACGTTCTACTACGATGCGCCTGACCGCAATGGCTTTGTCGAGAAGCATCCGAAGTGCTACGCATGGGCCAGCGGCGGCTGGGGCTACTATCTGAGCCAGCGTGCCATCGGCTTGCTTCACTATGAAGCACCAACCAGTTGGGCCGAAGATTTGTGGGTCGGACAGGTGCTGTCGCCGCTTGTCAACGCTGGCGAAATCACAGGCAAGAGTTTCAATCACGGCGAATATTCGATGCACTTTCCTCAGGCGATGTTCGGTGGTGTATCATACGACCCAAAATTCAAATGGATGGAAGTGATGCACTCGGAGAACCAATGAGAACGGCATTGTGCGTCATAGCGACCGGAGATCGGTATCAGAAGTTCATCGAGCCGCTGTTGCACTCTGCCCGGAAGCACTTCGTTGAGCACGAGGTCGTGCTGTTCGTTGATCGTCCGGCCAAGGGCTGCCCGTATCGTGCCGAGCACGTAATCTACAAATCGGCGCTAGGCTTCCCTGACGAGACACTGCGGCGCTACCGCACACTGATCGGCCAAGAAAAGCGTGCGTTGGCGATGTACGACTACGTTTTCTACTGCGATATCGACATGCTGTTCGTCAACACGGTCGGCCCGGAAATTTTTGCCAGCGGCATCACGGCAACGCTGCACCCGGGCTACGTAGGAACGCCCGGCACGCCAGAGCGCAGATCGGAATCGCAGGCGTGGATTCCCAAGGGCTCGAAGAACTGGTACTTCGCTGGCGGATTTGTTGGCGGCAGCCGGGCAAGTTTCTGGCACATGGCACACGAAATCGAGGCTAAGACTTACGTGGACTTGAACAACGGCATCACGGCAGTGTGGCACGACGAGTCGCACCTAAATCGTTATCTGTACGACAATCCGCCTGCCAAGATTCTGACCCCGGAGTATTGCTACCCGGAGAATGCTGGCGAACACTACAAGGCGAAGTGGCGTGAATGGGGGATCGAGAACATGACTCCAAGACTCGTCTGTTTGGAAAAGAAGAACTACGAATGAACGTCACAGCGATCATTCCGACTCGCAACATGGCCGATATGCTCGACCGTGCGATTCGTAGTGTCATAGCCCAGACCCACGAGGTCGCCGACATCATCGTGGCCGACGATCACTCGACCGATCACACGCTTGAAGTCTGCGGCGACTACGGTGTGATGTATCTGTATAACGAGAGCGAGCAACCGTGGGGAATCTGCGGCGGCAGGAACGAGGCATTCAAACACGTCGAGACCGACTACGTGTTGCCACTGGATGCAGACGACTACATCGACCCGACCTACGTCGAAAAGACGATCGCAAAAATGGAACCGAACGTCGGCATCGTGTCAACCGAGATGATCTACCATGGCAAACTCGAAGGCATGATCACGCCAGCATGGACACAGACCTACGAGTCCGAACTGCAGGCGAATAACATCACGGTCACCTCGCTGGTTCGGTCGCAGGCGATTCTGATGGCCGGGCCTTGGACCCTAAC
>Ga0247688_1000110_pt1 | contig 35907 bp, 27 predicted proteins | sample CNK29_metaG_FD_182718 | JGI IMG/M metagenome (GOLD analysis project Ga0247688, IMG submission 182718) | Soil microbial communities from Purdue University Martell Research Forest, Indiana, United States - CNK29 | ecosystem: Environmental > Terrestrial > Soil > Temperate forest > Bulk soil... | reverse complement strand
TAGATGCTGACCTTCGCCGTTCCCGATCCACCGGCTAACGCGGCTGCCAGTTCATCCGGACTTCCGATCCGTCGCCCGTCGACTTCCCAAACTGTGTCGCCATCCTTGATCGGCGTCGGTTGGTTAACAGTCCTCGTGCGAAACACCGCTTGGGCCAACGGGCTCTCCGCGCGTACGCCCTCCACTTTCACGCCACGTCCGATAGCCAACTCACCCGCGGTCAGCAACACATTCAACATGCACGACCCGATCAACGTCAGCGCCAGCACGTGCGCCAGGCGTAGCGTTCGAATGTTTTGCGCCACGAGGTAAACAATCGTGAAGAGGCTCGCCGCGCGCATCTTGCCGATCGACACGAACGGACTATACGAGAACACACCCGACACGCCGCTCAACACGAAAAACCCAAGCAAGAGGTAATCGACCGGCGTGCGAAACAGAACCGGACGCGGATAACCCGCAAAGCGCAACACCCAAAAAAAGAGTCCCAACAACCAGGCGGTTTGCGTAGCCGCGATCGAATGAGGGGCAAAGACGGCGATGAGAAATATGCAGCCGACGATGGCGCGTTCGCACCACGAAGAAAAAGACGATTTCAAATTCGAATTCTGCGTCGGCGGCATATTAGAATGGCAGTGGTCTACTATATTCCATTTCCAAGGGAATCCGATGGTACGAGTTGTCGTTCTGCTGGTCTTTTGTGTGCTCGCCTCGCTTTTGGCATTGCCGGCGTCAAGCCAATCAATCAACTACCCGGAAGCAGTGAAGGCAATCCAGGATGACTCGCGCGTGAAAGCGGCCTTCGATCATATTGATAAGGACCGCGACGGCATCCTGCGCGAGTGGATTGCGATCACGGAGATCAACGCGCCGTCGAAACACGAACAGGAACGTGCGAAGTATCTCGAAAGCCTGCTGCGCAAATTCAATCTCGACATTCGTTACGACACAGCCGGCAACCTGATTGCGACGCGCAAAGGCGTCGCCGGAAAACCGGTGACAGTGTTTGATGCGCACATGGACACGGTCTTTCAACCCGGCTTGAAAATCAAAGCTACGGTTCGCGACGGCCGCGTTTACGCGCCCGGCATCGGCGACGATACGCGAAACATCGAAGCGCTGCTGGCGACAATTCGCGCGCTCGACGCTGCGAAGATCAAGACCAAAGGCGATCTGGTCTTTGTTTTCACCTCCGACGAAGAAGCCGGCATGACCGGCGCCAAGCAGTACACGAAAGACAATAAAGGCAAGGTCGATTATTACGTCGCGCTCGACGGCGGTTACGAAGGTTTCACCTACGCGGGCATCGGCATTAATTGGTATCGCCATCACTTCATTGGGCCAGGCGGTCACACCCGCTCGCGCACGCCGCCGTATTCAGCATCGTTGCCGCTCGCGCGCGCGATTACGCGCATCTACGACTTGAAAGTGCCGGCCAATCCGTCGTCAAACTTGAACATCGGCATGTTGGGCGGTTCGGAAGTCCCGAACGCGAAAGCCGCCGACGCGTGGTTCACTGTTGATCTGCGTTCGACCAGCAACGACGTCATCGCCGATTTGGAGAAACAGATCGCGACGATTCTTGAGGACGAAGCAAAGCGCGCGGGCATGAGTGTTAAGACTGACGTGATCTCGGCGTCGCCGGCGGCGGTGTTACCGGGCAATCGGGATTCGCATCTGGTGAAGATGGCGGAGGCGGTCCATCGGGCGATGGGTTTCAATCCGCCGATCGGAAATGCTGGATCGAACAACTCGAGCGCGGCGCTGTTGCAAGGCATTAGTTCGATCTCCACCGGCGCCGGTCCGTGCAACGATTCACACGCGCTGACGGAGAACTGCGAAATCGAACCACTCTATAAAGGGATTAAGAAAATCCTTTTACTGCAACTCGCCCTCGCAGAACTCGCACAGTAGGAGTATGAAGCACCACCAACGCTGTTGGTGGGATTCTACGCACTTTCTAGAACAGGCTGTAGGGTCAGGTGTGAAGCACCACCAACCCTGTTGGTGGGATTTCTAAGAACTTAGAAGGGGCCTGTAGGTTCAACGTGAAGTACCACCAACATCGTTGGTGGGGATCTAAGATCTTTCCTAAGCGCCTGTAGGTTCAACGTGAAGTACCACCAACATCGTTGGTGGGGATCTAAGATCTTTCCTAAGCGCCTGTAGGTCAACGTGAAGTACCACCAACATCGTTGGTGGGGATCTAAGATCTTTCCTAAGCGCCTGTAGGTAAACGATGGAGTACCACCAACATCGTTGGTGGGTTGCTGAGAGCCCTTCTAATACCCCTCGCGGCCGATCATTACGAGAGCGGTGCGGAGAAGGATCTTCAGATCGAGCAACAGCGACCAGTTCTCGATATAGAACAGGTCCAACCGCACCATCTCCTCAAACGGCAAACGATTTCTGCCGGACACTTGCCACAACCCGGTGAGCCCGGGCTTCATGTCGAGACGCTTGCGATGCCAGAGTTCGTACGCCTCAACCTCGTACGGAATCGGCGGCCGCGGCCCAACAACACTCATATCGCCCATCAGCACGTTTAGCAGTTGCGGCACTTCATCAAGACTGGTGCGACGCAAAAACCTGCCGGCGCGCGTGATGCGCGGATCGGCGAACAATTTGTATGTCGGCTTCTGCGCGTCGCCGAGATTGGCTTCCGCCCGGCCGGCAATAAACGCGCGTTGATATTCGCGATGCAGTTCCGGATCGGCATCGGCGATCATCGTGCGAAACTTGTAAAGCAGAAATAGCCGGCCATCCATGCCGACGCGTTCCTGCGTGTAAAGAACCGGCCCTCTCGAATCGAGCTTGATCAGCAACGCCAGCAGCAGCCACAACGGCGCAAGCAACACAACGACCGCCGCGGCGACCAGAATGTCGAACGTTCGCTTCAGGATTCGCGCGCTATTCGACAACGGCTCGCGAAAGAGACGAATCGTCGGCAACACGCCGATTTGATCGATCTCAGTCTTGCGCGGCAGACAGTTGAACAAGCTCGGCGCGATGCGAAACTCGACGCCACGACGCCGCCCACAGCGCATCATCACTTCAAACAATGCATCGCTGCTCACGCGCGGGTCGGCAATAATCACTTCATTGGCGCCCGAATCGCGAATCGCTTCCGGCAAGCTTTCAAGCGTCGCAATCACGGGTACGCCTTCGTAGTTTCCGATCCGATGAACTTGCGGCCCGTTTGTGTCGACCACGCCAATCACGCGATAACCGAGCGCTGGGCGTTCGCGCATCTCGCGGATGAACGTCTCCGCTTCGCGGCCGCGACCGACAACCAATGTCGGAATCAGATTGATCTGGCGACGCCGCGCAAAAATTTGCGCTGAGCGCACGACAAACCTGGTTAGGCCAACGCCGGCAAGCACCAAAAAGAAGTCGACGACAAACACGCCGCGCGCGTACGAGAACGCACGAAATTCAAAACCACCGCGATACAAGAACGCCACCGCGACAATCAGCAACGAGCCGATCGCGGTCGCCTTGAAGATCCGAATGCTGTCGTCAATTAAAGAAAATTCTCCGCGGAGCCGGTAGAGGTTGCAGGAACGAAAACTCAACAAGCGAATGCCGATGACGAACAAAACCAACACCGCATACGGCGCGAACTGATTGCTCCACACCAAACCCGCATGGCTCGCAAACGCGGAAACACCTTCGCGAAGATAGAACGCGAGCACAAAGGCAGCCGCGGACACCAACGCATCCATCACGACCATCGACGTTTTGACAGCCGGAAGGATCCACTTCGGCGCACGTCCCGGCACCCGCACGGTTCGCGCGTCGATCAAGTGTGTTCGCCTGCGTTCGACTCGCATTAATGGTCCCTTCGTTCGTTAAAAACCAGCCTGAAGGCTGAACTCAAAGGCTCGCGCTCACGCCTCGAAAATCAGGCTCACCATCTCGTCAATAACCGCAGACGCGCGACGCGGCCGAAAAGACTGTTTTTTTTCGACAACCAGCCTTTGCAAATCCTCCACGCTCGCGATCCGGGCCAACCGGCCCTCATTCACCAGCTCTTCGTCCACTGCGGCCCACTGCCCCGCATAAATGCTCGCGACCGGAACACCGAGCGCCGCAGCCTCGCGATTGATCGTTCCACCCGCGCTGATCACGAGATCGCTCGCCGCGATCAAATTGGCGCCGTCCAACGGCCTCGCCGGTACGATCAACCGTCCGTTCGCCTGGGCCAGGTACGTTGCTCGCTGCCCCTCGTTGCGCGGCAACAGCACGACCTGCACGTTCTCCTGGGCCAACAAGCGGGCCAGTGCCTCGTCGAACAGCTTATTCTGAAAACGATGATATAAGGCCTCGTGCGCGGGGGGACGCATCAGGACCAGCACATTATCCAGGCGAATGCCGAGTTGACACAACCCCTGAGCAAATTCGCGATCGGGTTGAAACTCGGCGAGATAAACGTCCTCTTTGGTGCCGTGATAGCGACGTACGTTGCCAACGCTCGCGCCGTAATGCCGCAAGCGCCGCGCGGGAAAGCTCGAAGGAACAATGATTCTTGACGACAAGCGAAACGCGAGATGATTCGCCGGCTGGTACTCGTAATCCATCAGCGTCACCGTGCGCAGGCGCAACGCGCGCGCGGCGACGATTTGCGAATATGAGTTGTGACTGACGGCGAGATCGAAGTCGCGTTTGCGTGCCCAGGTCGCGAGCGACCACGCGCGATTCACGAGATTTCCGGCTTTGGCTGAGACTTGTTTTCCAGCGTGCGTGCCGACGACGTGCGGCGAAAAACCGGCGGCTTTTGCGAGCGGCAGTGTTTCAGCGAAGTCGCGCGCGGTGGTTTCGACGTCGTGACCGAGTTTCGCAAACCTCACCGTCAGCGCCTTGAAGAAGGGAACGTGAGGTGAATTTGCAAGATCGATCCAAATACGCATCGGATCATAGTTCGAGTTCGATTAAGCGCCCGCGATCGTGCAGCGAAGCGTCCGCGGCTTCGATCATGCGCACGAGTCGCAATCCCGCTGGCCCATCCGTGTCCGGCCGGCGGCCATTCTCAACGCAGTCGATGAAATGCAGCGCCTCGGTTTGCAACGCCTCCGCGTTGTCGAGTTGCGGCGCCCACATGTCACCCAACCGGTAACTCACGAGCATCTTGTAAACGTCCTCCTGCCGCGGCGTGACGCGGATGCCTTTGTCGTAAACCTTCAGCTTTTCGCTCGGCTCGAGATCGTCGTAGCGAATCATCTTTTCACTGCCGCCGATTAGCGTATGCCGCACCTTCACCGGCGTGAGCCAATTCACGTGCACGTGGGCAATCTGCGCGCCGGAAAAGAAGAGCGTGATGTACGCGACGTTCTCCGGTTGGCCGGGAATGTGACTGATGCCCGTCGCCGAGATCGCGACCGGCTTGCTTGGCAATACGAAGTCCATGATCGAGAGATCGTGAATCGCGAGATCCCAGATGACGTTCACGTCGTGTTGAAACAGGCCCAGGTTTACGCGCACCGCGTCGTAGTAATAGATGTCGCCGAGCTGGCCGGACGCGATCAGCTCGCGAATCTTTCGCACCGCGTCGGTGTAGACAAACGTGTGGTCCACCAGCAGCACGAGCTTGCGCGCATTTGCTTCGTCGATTAGTCGCCGCGCCTGATCGGAATTGGCCGCCAGCGGCTTTTCGACGAGGACGTGTTTGCCCGCTTTTAGCGCCGCCATCGCCAACTCAAAATGCGACGAGACCGGCGTCGCGATGATGACCGCGTCGATCTCCGGATCGTTGACCAGATCCGACGAGCGATTGCAGGTCTTGATTCCGGGATAGAGCCGTTGCAAAGGCGCGAGACGTTCCTCGCGCATGTCGCAAACCCGCGTCACCAGCGAACCCGGCGCGGCGATAAAATTTCGCACCAGATTCGGCCCCCAATAGCCGTAACCGATTACACCAACCTTGATCATGTTGTACGTTTGCGAACGTCGCCGATTACGCGCGCCGGAACACCAGCGACAATCGCGAAATCAGGAACATCTTTGGTAACCACCGCGCCGGCTCCGACCAACGCGCCTTCGCCGATTGTTACACCTGCGATGATCGTCGCATTGCTTCCGATGCTTGCGCGTTCCTTCACTTTCGTTTTCACAACTTCCCAATCCGCTTCCGCCTGCAGCGATCCATCGGGATTGACGGCGCGCGGATAGACGTCGTTAGTAAACATTACGCCGTGCCCGATGAAACACTCGTCTTCGATCTCCACGCCCTCGCAAATAAAACTGTGCGACGAAATCTTGCAGCGCGCTCCGATTGAGGCGTTCTTCTGAATCTCGACAAACGCGCCAATCTTCGTTTCGTCGCCAATCGAACAGCCATACAAGTTCACTTGTTCGGGCTGAAAGATGCGAACGCCGGTTCCTAAGATTACGTCGGCAGCGATTGGCATTTAGTTGCTGGTGTCCTCGAGCAAACGCGCCAGGGCGTAGAGCATCCACGCCTGCGTCCAGCGCATGTATGGTTTGCGCACCGTGTAAAAGCGGCGGCGCTGATAATAGAAGAAGCCTTGTTGGTCACGCAGATTCCGGATGGTCCAGGAGGCAACTTGTTGGGCGAGTGGGATTGAGCCTTCATCCAGATCACGGCATTCAAGGAACGTCACGATTGCGCCCGCGGCGGCGTGCGCATCCGCTGGATATGGGCCATCATGGTAGTACTTCGGCCAGCCGTCCGCAAGAAAGAACCTGTCTTTCCAATAACGAAACCCTTGGTCCAACGAGTGCTGGAAATCCGTGCCGAGCGCACACGCCGAGATGATTCGTTTTAGTGAAAACAGGATGTAGGCTGTGTGAAAGTTGTCGATCCACGACTGGCTTGCTTGCGTGCCGTAAGTCCATGAGCCGTCGGATTGCTGCTGGTTGACGACGTAACGCGCGGCGCGTTCGGCTTCGCGGCACAGCGCGGCGTCGTCTGTGAGTTGGCCGACGCACGCGAGAATTTCAGCGGCGAGCAAACTCGCGTTGAAGATGCGCGTGTTGCTATCAGGCGCGTAGCTAAAACAGACTTCTGTTTCGGTATCGACCGTCCGCGGCAGGTCGCGCAGAATGAAATCGCAAACGCGGCGCGCAGTGTTGAGATATTCGCCGTCATTGAATGCGTTTGCGGCTTCGATGAAAGCGCGCGCGGCGAAAGCAGTGGGAACGACGGTGGGCGTGCCTTGCGGCGCGAAGAAGTTGCGGCTTTGCCAATCGAAGTTATAACCCCAGGCGATTCCGCTGCCGCCTTCGACTTTCATCGACAACAAGGTCGTCAACAAGTTGCGGGCTTGCAGTTCTGTTTCTTTGGTTTTGGTGCGGCGCCAGGTTGCGAGTTGGGCGAGCGCGAACAGCGCGATGCCCTTAGCGTTGCGTTCGGCCGGCACCAGCGCGACGCCACGCAGATCCGCAGGCGATCGTTTCATCAGTTGCGTCCACAGCAAACGCGCGGCGCGTGAATGAGCTAAAGGAGTCGCTTGAAAGATGCGGCTGTTGAGCGCGTCAAACGGATCGTGCCCAGCGAAGTCTTGCTCGCGGCACCATGTGAGGAGTTGCTCGTACACGGTTTGCACAATCTGTGTAATCTGCGGATTGCCTTACCGGCTTTCAACGGACGTCTCAATGCGTCGCGGCGTCTCGACAAAGCTCTCGTGCCACAACTCGAACATCAACAACGTCCAAAGCAACTTGCGATGATTCGCGACGCCGCGTTCGTGTTCGCTCTGCAACCGCGCCACATATTCAGGATTGAAAACGCCCGCTCGCCGCACGCGCTCGGGCGACAACAGATCGCGCGCGAGCGGCCGCAGCTTGTCTTTCAACCACTCCGCCACCGGAACGCCAAAACCTTTCTTGCTGCGACGCGTCACGAACGGCGGCATCATCTCGTGTACCGCTTTTTTCAGGATGTACTTTGTTTTGAGTCGGCGCAGTTTGTAGTTGCATGGCAACGACGCGGCAAACTCCGCGACGCGCGGATCGAGAAACGGCGCACGCACCTCAAGCGACACCGCCATGCTCGCGCGATCGACTTTCGTCAAGATGTCTTCCGCGAGATACAGGCGCGTGTCGACGCTCTGCATTCGCGTCACCACGTCCAGATGATCGCATTCGTCAGCGATGCGTCGCGCGTCAGCGTAGATCTCGCCGTCGCTCGCGGCGAGCGCTTCGGGCGTGAGTACCTGCTGCTGCTCGTCCGGCGTGAACGAACCAAACCAGATGTGATGCCGCGCGACCGTGTCGTACTTCACGCCGGTGACAAAGCGCAACGCTTTGTAATCGAACGAAAGATTCTTTGTTTTTACCGGCAGCAAGCGGATGAACGGTTCAACGACGCCGCGACTGAAAGCTGCCGGCACGTGTTTATAGATCTCGGCCCAACGATGACCGACGTACATCGGATAACCGGCAAACAGTTCGTCACCGCCATCGCCGCCGAGCGCGACAGTGACGTGCTTTCGCGTGAACCGCGATAACAAATACGTCGGCACGAGTGAAGGATCGCTGAAGGGCTCATCCATCCACGCACCAATTTCGCTGACGAGATTCGCGGCGAGATTCGCGCTCAGTCGTTCTTCGTGGTGATCCGTGTTGAGAAATTTCGCAACGCGACGCGCGTAGGTCGACTCATCGAAAGATGCTTCGGCAAACGAGATCGAAAATGTCTTCACGGCTTCAGTCGAAGCCTTCACCGCCAACGCGGCGATGGTTGACGAGTCCACGCCACCTGAAAGCAAAACACCGAGCGGCACGTCCGAAACCAAACGCATTCGCACCGCATCCGCGAGTAACTCGCGCAGGTGTTCGGCAGCTTCGTTTTCCGTCGGAACTGGTTGGGCTGTTTTGTAACTTAGTTGCCAGTAGCGTTCGACGTTCACGCGGCCGTCCTCAAGCGTGAGCTTGTGCGCGGCCGGAAGCTTGTTGATGCCGTCGTAGATCGAAAGCGGCGCGGGGATGTAGTCGAACGATAAATATTGCCGCAGCGCGTTCAGGTTGAGCGAAGGCTTTACCGCAGGATGAGCCAACAACACCTTCGGTTCCGAAGCGAACAGCAACGTGTTGTCGAAGACGCCCCAGTAGAGTGGCTTCTCGCCAAAACGATCGCGCGCGATCAATAAGCGCCGGCGTTTGCTGTCCCACAACGCAAACGCAAACATGCCGTTGAGTTCGCGCACCATCGCGTCGCCGTACTCTTCGTAGAGATGCGGCAGCACTTCCGTGTCTGACGCGCTGCGAAACGAATGGCCGCGTTTTTCGAGCGCGTAGCGAAGCTCGCGGTAATTGTAGATCTCGCCGTTGAGAACTACCGCAACCGATCTATCTTCATTGAAAACCGGCTGCTCGCCGGTGACGAGGTCGATAATCGCGAGACGGCGCATGCCGAGCGCCACGTTGTTCGTGACAAAAAGGCCCTCGGAATCCGGTCCTCGATGGACCATGCGCTCACACATTGCATGCAGCAGATCGCGTGCGCCTTCAGGAGGTAGCGCACGTGAGTCGAGGTTAGCCCAACCGGTAATACCGCACATCTTTAATAAACCTAATCTCTAAAACCTAAACGTTCGCGGACAGCATAAATCGCTTTCGCCTGTGATTCGTGATAAGTGCGCACCAGCATTTCAGCCAGCAAGCCCATGAGGAGAAATTGCACGCCAACGGCAAACATCACGATCGTCAAAACCGGCAGCGGCGTTTGCACGAAATCGGCCTTGTGAAAAATCTTGAGAAAGACTGCGTACAGGCCTGCTATCAGAGAGATCGCAAATGCCAGCATTCCAAACGAGCCAAACACGTAGATCGGCTTCGTTTGGTAAGAAGCCATGAACTTGATCGTCATCAGGTCGAAAACGACCTTGAGCGTGCGCGACAAGCCGTATTTTGACTTGCCCATGGTGCGCGCGTGATGTTCGACCGGAATCTCGGTGACACGCGCTCCGGCCCACGACGCGTAGATCGGAATGAAGCGATGCATTTCGCCGTAGAGCCGCACGTCCTGCAATGATTCGCGCCGGTAAGCTTTCAACGAGCAGCCGTAATCGTGCAACGGAACGCCGCCGATCCAGGAGATCAAACGGTTTGCGATCATCGACGGTATCTTGCGCGTCACCATCTTGTCTTTCCGATTTTTGCGCCAACCTGAAACGACGTCGTAGCCTTCGTCGAGCTTGTCGAGCAATCGTCGGATGTCGGCGGGATCGTTTTGCAGGTCCGCGTCCATCGGAATCAATACCTTGCCGCGCGCGGCGTCGATGCCCGCGGCCATTGCGGCCGTTTGGCCGTAGTTTCTGCGCAACGCCACGACGCGCACTCGCGGATCTATCGCAGCTATCTCTCGCAGGATCTTCAAACTCTCGTCGCTCGAACCGTCGTCAACGTAAACAATTTCCGCGGAACGTCCCAGCGATTTCAACGCGGCGTCGAGCTTCGCATGCAACGGGCGAAGGTTTGGTTCTTCGTTGTAGACCGGGAGAAAAATTGAGACTTCGGGCGCGCCGGCCGGGAACATCATCCGCTCGGGTTGTTTCACCGTTTCTTCTGCGTCGAGGATCTTCATCAATTCTCCAGCATTCTAGACCAATTTCGTCGTCCTGAACCACGCGACAAAGCGGTGCAAACCGGCTTCGATCTGGGTTTGCGGGTTGTAGCCGAGCAGCGCGCGCGCCTTGGTGATGTCGGCGAATGTTTGTGGGACGTCGCCGGGTTGCGGTGGTTGGCGATCGATTACGGCCTTGGTTCCGAGTTCCTTTTCCAGTAAAGCGATCAACTCTTGCAGTTCCACCGTGCGCGACTCTCCGAGGTTGATCGCTTCGTAGTCGCTCTGGTCGTAAGCAATCGCGGCCATGACGCCGTCGATGATGTCATCGACGTAAGTGTAGTCGCGCCGCGTGGTGCCGTCGCCGAAGACGGGAATCGGTTTGCCCTGGCTGATCAGTTTTGCGAACTTGTGAATCGCAAGATCGGGGCGCTGGCGTGGTCCATACACGGTGAAAAAGCGCAGGCAGACGCAACGTAGATCATAGAGGTGCGAATACGCATGGCAAATCAGTTCGCCGGCGGCTTTCGTCGCCGCGTAAGGCGAGATCGGTTGGCGAATCGGATCGCCTTCGCTGAACGGAACTTTCGCGTTGCTGCCGTAGACCGATGAAGAAGAGCCAAACACAAACTGTTTGATGCCGTGTTGGCGCGCGAGTTCGAGCAGGTTTACGGTGCCGTTGATGTTGGTTTGCGTGTAGAGCTCGGGTTCGGAGAGCGATGGGCGCACGCCGGCGCGGGCAGCGAGATGAACGATGCAATCGAAATGGTTTTTTTTGAAGACGTCGTCGAGTGCGGCGCGATCGCGAATGTCAGCTTGTATGAGTTTGTATCGCGGATCTTCGAGGTGTTCGCGAATGTTCTCGCGTTTGATGTCGGGGTTATAGAAGTCGTTGAAATCATCGACAACGATGACTTGATCGACGCCGGTTCGCAGCAATCGATCGACGAGATGCGAGCCGATAAATCCGGCACCCCCGGTAACCAAAAGATTTTTCACGACTACTTTGTAGCATAGATCCACAAATGCCAGCCCCATCGCGAGGCGAGTTTGGCTTCGAGCGCGCGGGGCAGCAGTGGACCGAGGACAGGGAGCCAGCGTTTGTTGAGGAAGTATGGGCGAAGTTGAACGGCGGCGAAGTCTTTGAAGAGTTCGCGTGCTTGTTGGCGCGAATAGACTCGCGCGAGCGGGTTGCCGGCGCCGTCAGTGTTGCGGCTGAGAAATTCGTTCGAGCTCAGGTATTGCGAATCGGAGTGAAGTTGTTGCGCGTGTTCGCGCAATGATTCTTCGGTTTCGCCGGTAAGTGCATGAACGAGCTTTATGCCTGAATTCCAGCGGAGCAAATGCACGCCCGCGCGGCGGAGAATGGAAATATTGACGCGGTAGTTGTAAGAGTCGCGATGGTAAAGCATGACGACAGCGCGGCCGCCGGGACGGAGCACGCGATGGACCTCGCGCACTGCAGCTTGAGTGTCGGGCGTGTGGTGCAACACGCCGTGTGAGTAGACAAGATCGAATGAGTTGTTTGGGAAGTCGAGACGTTCCGCGTCAGCAACGCTGAATGATCCGGGTAAATTGAAAATCTCGAAGCGGCGTCGCGCGAGATTGACCGCAGCGTCTGTTAGATCGATACCGGTATAACGCGCGCCGGCTTGGGCAAACTGCGCGCCGTCAGTGCCGAGTCCGCATCCGATCTCGAGCACGTCGAGATCTTTTGTTTCGGCGAAGCCGGCGGCGGTTGGGATGTGCCATTCCTTTATATAGCGATGTGCTTCGACGAGTTCGTAGAACTTGCGTGAACCTGGTTCGGCGTCGGCAAACTTGGTCCCACATGGATGTTCTTGCCAAAACGTTCGGACCCGTTCTTTAAGTTGGGAGTTTGCTTCTTGCATTGCCAAGAAGTGAGAAGGATAGCAGCGGGTGAAGTTCGCAGCCAAAGGTGCGCTCGCACTCCGCCGCCTTGTGCCACAGGGCCGGTCTTGCTGGGCGAAGCCGCCATGTGGCACAAGAGCAACGAAGGTCGCTGGGGTGAGGAACCCAAATCCGGCTAAGGGCACCCACCTGCCCTCCAGTTGACATTGCCCCCTCTCTCAACTGGGCCGAATCAAACGCACTAGCGAGACGCTCTCGGATCTTGCCATTCTCAAGACTTGCCTTTAGAATCACGCAGCTTGTAAATGGCAGCGGCGCTTGACGACGGCGCGAACTATACTCACTCTTCGACGGAAAATCCTTAAAGCGAAATTAAAGAGTTATCAAAAATACTCAACTCACGGAGTGTATGCCTCACAGCGAAAATGTTAACTACGAATTTGGTCCATATCGCCTCAACTTAGCCGAACGCCTGTTAACGCGCGAAGGTGCGACGATTTATCTCACGCCAAAAGCTACCGAAATACTTGTGCAGCTTGTGAAGAATGCCGGCCAGTTGTTAGACCGGGACGATCTGCTCCGCGAAGTTTGGCCCAACACGTTTGTCGAAGAATCAAATCTCACGCAGAACATCTTTGCGCTGCGGCGAGCATTGGGTGACGAATGGACCGAGCCGAAATATATCGAGACAGTGGCGCGCCGCGGTTACCGGTTCATCGCCAATACGAGGCTTTGTAACGACGAAGAGCGCGCGGAAGCTGAGCCTTTAAATGGCGATGGAGTCGTGTTGCCGATTGTGGTGGCGGTGTTGCCGTTCATTAATACGACCGGCGATGTGTCGGTGGAGTATTTGGCGGAAGGTGTCACCGACAACATCATCAATAACTTGTCTCGGGTTTCGCAGTTGCGCGTGATGTCGCGCAGTGCAGTGTTCCGCCACAAGAGGGATGAGCTCGACCCGCAACGCATTGGGAAGGACTTGGGAGCTGCGGCCGTGCTGGTCGGGACGATCGATGTGCGGCCGGCGGGTATAGCTGTTGACGTGGAGTTGGTGAATGTCGCGACGGGCTGGCAGCTGTGGGGCGAGAGTTTTAATACCGACAGCAAAGACCTGCTGGAAATTCAGGACGCCATCACGCGGCAATTATTGGCGAATCTAAAGCTGAAGCTGACGGGCGAGGAAGAGAAACGCGTCACCGCGCGCTACACCGAAAACCCCAACGCCTACCAAGCCTACCTGGAGGGACGCTACCACTGGAGCCGCTACACTCGAAAAGGAATTGAGAAAGCTATCGGTCATTTTCGGGAAGCAATTGAGATCGATCCGAATTATGCGTTGGCGTACGCCGGGATTGTCGATTGTTACCTACGGCTCGCAACGAACTACCTCCCGCCCGAAGACGACGTGCCACGCGCCGAACCGGAAATGCCTGATACATTGCGGCTGTCACAGTCCGGAGTCACTGATGTTCAGCCAAAAATAAAATTGCGGTTTGAATGGGATTGGAAAGGAGCTCAGCGCGAACTACGGCGTGCCAACGAACTAAAGAATGACTATCCAGCCGCTCATCAATGGTACGCGACCTATATTCTAAGTCAGGAGATATATAAACGTTCGGGAACCTTCAAACAAACAAAAAAGGATCCTGAAAGATCTCGCATTTTTTCTAGGTTAGTTCCAACTCAGGTCATGTTGCTCCAGCCGACACCAAATGAGCGCGTACAAGTTTGTTGCGCGGCAGCGCGTGAGCAGATCGATGTGGGGAACTACGATGCCGCATCCAAAGTGCTTGAGGCTTGGTGGTTATTCGGTGAATGGCCCAAAGTCGACGGTTTGAGTCAACGATCATGCGCTGATCTGCTATTTACAACAGGAGACCTTGCGGGGTGCGTGGCTAGTGCCAAGCAACTGCCAAAAGGGCAGAAGCATGGAGAGGCGTTGCTTAATGGTTCAATAGCAATCTTCGAACAGCTGGCTTGTCCACGACAAGCGGCTGAAGCGCGAATTGAACTTGCCCTTTGTTATTATCGCGAGGGATTGTTTGATCTGGGGCGGTCCACCTTAATCAACGTTCTTGATGCACTTCCAACTGATGATAGTGAGCTACGCAGTCTCGCGCTTATACGGCTTGCATGTATAGAACGTCACGCCGGACGTGTTAATGACGCTCTTACACGTCTGAACGAGGCCCGAACTATTGTAGAGCTAAATGGGCCTTGGGTCACTGGACGTTGCCACCTTGAATTGGCGTCAACATATAAGGATCTCGGAGTCTCCGAAAAAACGAAAACAGAATACTTTGAAATCGCAAAGGAATCGTACTTGAGAGCGTTAGAGGAATTCGAAGCTGTGGGTAACCACCGTTTAGTGGCTGTGGTAGAAAATAATTTCGGGTTCTTATCATCAATACTTGGTAATTTTCAGGATGCCGAAACGCACTTGCTCAGGGCTCGGCGGAACTTTAGCTATTTTGATGATCGGATCCGCCGCGCCCAAGTAGACGACTCCTTAGCTCGACTTTATGCCGCACAAGATCGACTGGACGAAGCCAGAGCAAGAATTGAGTTATCCATTCAAACTATGGAAACTGGTGACGAAGACGCACTGTTGGCCGAATCCTTGGCTACAAAGGGCTTTATTTATTGCAAGCTTAAACGCCCGAAGGAGGCTCAAAGAGCCCTTGAGGCGGGATATCAGCTAGCATTGAGATGTGGTGATACGGAAGGGGCAGGACGTACCCAACTAATCTTGATTGAAGAATTGGCTCAAGTGCTCGAACCCGAGGACTTAGAGGCAGCAAGGATTCGTCTTACCGAAACATTATCAACGTCCCAGCAAACCGGCATAAAAGAGCGACTTGCAACATGCCTCCAGATCATCGACTTCTTTTCGCAGCACTGACAGGCCATCACGCTATGAAGATTGCTCATCATAGAAGTTCCGTTGGAAAAATAAATCCCCAAACAGGTCCCAACTCCGCGCGAAATATGCTTCGCTTTGATGTGACGTACAAGCAATGGGCGTTCGGACGCACTCTCATATCATCTCCGCTTGGTATGTCTATTGCTTAGACTGAAGGTTTGCGGCGGTTGCAGCGCCTGTTTCCTGCCAACCTGACCGATCATTGACCTGTTCGGTCAAACGGAAGGAGTTTTCATTCGATCCGACGATTTCTAAAAAAGCGGACTCTCAATAAGTAACCGGAAGATGCTAACCAAGTTTTCGTAGATCACCAGATCGAGTGCCGGACGCGACGATAGAACATTGGTTTGAGAATTGAGTGATGTGCCAGCGATGTTACCAGTGCGCGCTCCAACGATATTTCCACTGCGGGCTCCGACGATCGTCCCAGTGCGATTTGAACGTGCCCCCACGATATTGCCAGCAAGGCAGGTTGAAGAAACGATCAGGGTCAGAACAACGATCGAAGCGATGGATTTAAGGCGATTCATATTCATTCTCCTGTGAATTTTGGACTTGCTCGAAAACTAACCTCTTTCAGCATGGAGAAGTGTTTCAATGATCGTGCCAAGGAGAATGGCACGTTTACCCTATGTCCATAAACAGCCTACATTGAAAGATTTAGCTATGAAACCGTCGTACATGCGATGTGTTATGGGTTGGATGCTAAAAGTGATTACCATTTACACATAAGGCGACAAGAGTAAGTTAGAGCTCATAATTCTAAGTAATTTGCAGTCTAACAACCGTGAGAACCGTACTACCCGAGTATGACCACGTCATGTATACGGTCGTTGCATTGGATATTTGCTTTACATACGCGCTCAAATTCCCAATTACCTAGGCTCAAGAATGTCTACTAGTAACGACCAAATAGTCGAAGAGCATGTCTCGTTTTCAGCTCTAACAGAGAGCGAACAGGTGCAGGTCTGCTGCACGATAGCTCGTGAGAAACTTGAGATCGGGGATTATGCTGCCGGTGTCGCCGCACTCGAACCTTGGTGGACAGTTGGGAAATGGCCAGCTCAAGCCAGTTTAATGGATCACGCCGCTGCCGAATTGCTATTAACTGCAGGTACGTTAAGCGCATGGGTGGCGACCACCAAACAGGTGAATGGGGGCCAGAAGCCCGCCGAAGCGATGTTAAGTGGAGCTATTACTCTGTTCGAACGAATGGGCAAGAAAACGCGGGCTTCAGAAGCCCGCATCGAGTTGGCCTGCTGTTACTTCTGGCAAGGCCTTTTTGAACTCTCGAAAACAACCCTGAAATCATCACTAGCGGACATCACCAACCATGAAAATGAACTCAGATGCGTTGCGCTCATTCGCCTCGCTCTTGTTGAGCATCACGCGGGACGATTCCACGATGCCCTCGAGCTATTAAATCAAGCACTGCCGTTCGTACAGTCACAACGACTTTGGATTAGGGGTCGATTTCATTTGGAACTTGCAACAACTCTGAAAGATCTAGGAGTTGCTGAAGGTCATACGAAATACTCAAATCGTTCGTTAAATCATTATCGTGAGGCGCTTGCTGCATTCGAGCTGTTAGGGAATCTCCGATACATAGCAATCGCAGAAAATAACTTGGGGTATTTGCTACTAACACTTAAGGATTTTGATAAGGCGCAAGCTCATCTAAAGCGCGCTCGCAGCCTTTTCGAGAAGTTCGGAGACCAGATACGTCGAGCACAAGTAGACGAAACCATTGCGCAGCTTAACTTAGCCTGTGGCCAGTACCAGCTGGCCCAGAAAGCAATTAAGCTAGGCGTAAGTGCTTTGGAAGGTACCGGTGAAGACGCACTGCTTGCGGAGGCGCTGACTACGCAGGGTCTGATTCTCTGCCGCCTGGGGCAGCGGCAGGATGCCAAGCCGATTATTGAGCGGGCGCGACGCGTGGCAGAGCGCTGTGGAGACCGCGAGGGCGCGGGCAGGGCGCTGCTCATTCTTATCGAGGAGATGTGCGACCAGCTCCCGGACGACGAGCGCCGCGAAATCGGGGCCCAGGCCAATCAGCTACTCGCCAATTCCCAGCAACACGCCACCCGCGAGCGTCTCCGCAAGTGCCTCGACATGATTGCCGAGGCCCACAATCGTCACGAAGCCCAGCGCGAACAGGAAATTCATGCCCAAAAGATGGCCGCCCTTGGCGAGCTCTCGTTCGGGGTCGCTCACAACGTCAACAACACCCTCACCGGCATTCTCGGCCGCGCCCAACTCATCCTGCGCAACTCCCACGACGAGGCAAAGATCAAGGCTGGGATCGAACTGATCATCAAAAGCGCCGAAGACGGGGCCCACATCATTCGCCGCATCCAGGACTTCGCCCGCCAACGTCCCAGCCGCGAGTTTGAGAACATTTCCGTGGCGGACCTGCTGAAGGACGCCTGCGAAATGACCCGGCCCCGCTGGGAAGCGCGTTCGGAATTCACCCAGATCCGATTCGCCCTCCACGCCGATTGCCAGGCCTACGTCAAAGGCGACCCGGTCGAACTCCGCGAAGTGCTGGTCAATATGATCTACAACGCCAGCGACGCGATGCCGTCCGGCGGCGAAATTCGCCTTTCCATCCAGGAAAACCGGGAACGTGTGGTCATCTGCATCGGCGACACGGGCACCGGCATGGGACCGGACGTCAAACAGCGCCTCTTCGATCCGTTCTTCACCACCAAAGGCAAGGCCGGCACCGGCATGGGACTGGCGGTCAGTTTCGGTATCATCCGTCGCCACGAAGGCTCCATCGAGGTTGATAGCGAACCCGGACGAGGCACAACCTTCAAAATCTCGCTCCCGAAAGTCGTTCCTGCCACAGCAGAAATGGCCGACACTCCAACCGAAACCCCAGTCACCGCTCTATCGGACGATAAAGTCCGCGTACTCGTGGTCGACGACGAAATCCACGTGCGCGAGGTCCTGATCGAGTCGCTCGAAGCCGAGGGTTGCGAAGTCGTCGCGGCGCAAAGCGGCGAAATTGCCCTCGCGCTGTACGAGCAGTACGGCGGGAAATTTGACGCCGTTTTTACTGACATCGGCATGCCTGACATGAACGGCTGGGAACTCTGCACCGAAATTCGCCAGCGCTCACGCACGATTCCGCTCGCCATCATCAGCGGCTGGGCCGACGCCATCAGCGTGCAAACACGCAACGCCGTCAGCGCCGACTGGGTCGTCGCAAAGCCTTTCGACATTAATAAGATTTGTGATATCGCGCAGGAAATTGCGCAGCGGAAATTGGCGCCGGTTTAGCCCGCCTTCGACGCACTCACGCTCAATTCGTGACGTTCCAACTTGAGGTACAACCCACGGCGCGTTAGACCAAGTTCACGAGCCGCCCGCGAAATATTGCCGCCATGTCGCCGCAGCGCGTCGGAGATCATGCGACGCTCGACCTCCGCCAAAGCATCGGCGAGCGTGCCACCCGGACCCTGCAGAGAGGACGACGGCAGAGTCGCAATCGTGGCCGATGTAGACGGAGTCGTCGGTGAAGAGGTTCGCTTCAACTCCGGCGAAAGCTGCTCGGGCGTGATAATCGTGCCATCTTCGGCGCGAGCCACCGTGCGCTGAATCTCATTGCAGAGTTGGCGCACATTGCCGGGCCAGTCGCTCACCATTAAAAGATCCACCGCCTGTGGCGTGATCTGAATGTCTTTCCGGCCAAACTTCGCCGAGTAGTGATTGACGTAGTAATTAACGATCGTCGGAATCTCGGACCGGCGTTCGCGCAACGGCGGAACACGCAAACGAATCACGTTGAGACGATAATAGAGGTCTTCGCGGAAACGGCCCTGCGCGACCATGTCTTCGAGATCCGTATTGGTCGCGGCAATGATACGCACGTCAACTTTGCTCGGCCGTTGTTCGCCGAGCGGCTGAATCTCACCTTCCTGCAAAAACCGGAGCAGCTTCGGCTGCACGTCGAGCGGAAGATCTCCGACTTCATCCAGGAACAACGTCCCGCCCGCCGCCGTGCGAATAACGCCCTGCGAATCGGAAATCGCGCCCGTAAACGCACCGCGCCGGTAACCAAACAGATAACCTTCCGAAAGCTCCTTCGGCACCGCCGTACAGTTGAACGGCACAAACACCTTCGCGCGCCGGGACGAGATCGCGTGAATGGCCCGCGCCACCAATTCCTTGCCTGTACCCGATTCACCGGTGACCAGCACCGTCACGTCTGACGAACGGATTTTGTGAACCTCTTCAACGAGCTGAGTCATCGCCGGGCTCGAATGAATAAATCCGGGCATCAGGCTCGTGCCCGCCAATTCGTCGGAGTTCTCGTGATTGCCACTCTTTTGCGCGCCGGCTCGCAAAGCGCAAACGTCCATGCCCAACTCAACGACGCGCAACAACGGCTCGATCGCAACACCTTTCGGCAACGTCGATCGATTGCGCGGCGCCAGGTACATCATTGCCGGCGGCGCGTTTGACGACTTGAGCACGATCAGCTCGACATCGTTCTTGCTGCAATAGCGCTCTCTTGCCCGATCGCTCTCGATTTCGTTGAGATCGCCTGCAATTTTAAAGCTCTCGGCCGGCGTGCAGCCCATCGCAATCACAACGCGCGGCTCATTGCGTTCGGCTTTTTCAGTGATTATCACACGCTGAGCGCCAGTTTCCTGTCGCATCACGGCGGCGAACTCGCGCAACAGAAGTTCGCGCGAGGCGACGGCTTCGGCGAGTCGCAATGTCAAAAGCTGCGTCAGCGCCGACTGCTCTTGCTGACGTTCCGGCGTCGAACGCGCCAAGTCGCGCAACTCTTCTTCCGCACGCGACAAATCCAAACGCGCACCGAGTTCTCTAAATGTATTCAACGCGCGGCTGAGATGTTCGCCGGCACGATCGGGCAGGATCGTCGCATACGCGCGGCCGAGCTCGAGATGGGCTCGCGCAGCTCGATAACGATCGCCGAGCAGATCGAAGATCGAAACGCTGCTGCCGAAATGCTGGGCCGCCGCGGCAGCATCGTTGCGCGACATGCAAAGCATGCCGTTAAGACGATGCGCTTCGCCGGTGAAACTGAGATCAGTGGCCGAGTCGGTCGTTTGCTCTGCGACAAACTGAAGCTCTTCGTTGCATTCGTCGAGCTGGCGGGTCTGCAAATATGCTTCGGCCGCGATTAACCGCGACTCGCAGATCGCCTGACGATCTCCGATGCCTTCGGCGAGCGTGAGCGCTTCGCGCGCTTTCGCGAGTGCTTTTTCAGGATCGGCAATCGCGAGATAACAACGCGCGAGCGTGCGCAATGCTTGTCCCGCGTACCACTTGTTTCCGTTTTCGGTGGCCAGCGCAACGGCGCGGCTGAGATGGTCTTTCGCCGGATCGAGATCGCCGCGAAGCATGTGCAACTCGCCGAGCGAATCGAGGATCATCGGCACCTTCGCGCCGCGCTCGTCAACTTCCGTCGCCAACGCAAACGCACGTTCCAACGCTTCCTGCGCGCGATCCCATTGCCCGATGAGGACCAGATTGATGCCGAGGTTGTTGTAGCCGTCGGCTGCGTTGGTTTTATGATCGGTGCGTTCGTAATAGGTGATCGCTTTTTTGAGGTAGTCGATGCCTTCCTGCGGCCGTTTCAGGAACCAGCACGCGCCCGCCATGTTTGCGTAGGTTCTGCCGAGCACGTAGGCCGCCGGACGATCGCCGATCAGTTTCAACGCTTGTTCGAGATTTTCGAGACCCGGCTCGTAATTGCCTTCGAGAATATCGGCGACCCCAACTCCAAAATACGATTCGGCTAACCCGCGCCAATCACCGCTCTGCCGAAAACTCTCCAAAGCTCGTTGCGCATAATCACGGGCAATCGGGTATTCACTGATCGTTCGATAAACGCGAGACAGCGCCGCGTAAATGTGGCCCAGATTCGTGCCACCGCTCTCCGCGTAGTCGCGGAGCGTGGCCTGCAGCATCGCGATCGCCTTAGGATGATCGCCGTTGTAGTTGTAACCGAGTCCGATTTGAACGCGCAGATGGCTGGTGGTTTGATTGTCGAGCTTCGCGCGCGACTCCGGCGTCTCGTACATCGCAACTGACGCGAGCGAATCGCGATAGTGGCCCTGTTGTTCGAGTGCAACGGAGAGGGCACAACGGGCGAGTGCTAAAACAGATGGATGATTACGAGCGCTGGCAATGAGCAGCGACAGCCTCGCTTTAGCTTCGGTTGAAAGACCCTGGTCGAGGAGCGAACGAATATCGTCGAGTTCGCGCGACAGCGATTCGGTCGTGGGTCTCACTCGCGAGCGGATCTTCACGCGCGCGTCTGCGAGATCAACCACACCTCGATCATTAGGGGAGTTTTCCAAGTCACGGCCCAGGGACCCATGACCGACACGTTTGTCCATTTAGTACCTACAAAAAGCTCAATCGAGTGGACTTTTCAATACACTTTTTGAGTGGGAGGGAAACCGTTTCATTAGTTAGAGCTTTACGGTTTAGCCGCGCGAACGATTTATTCGTGGTGAATTTAACACAGGAGGGCAAAACCGTACAGTTTGTTTCCGCACAAAACGAAGAGAAAAAGAATTAAAGACCTCTTGGCGAAATGGCGGCGGTGCCGTGGTTTACGGGCCTTGACACCCCAAAAGTCGGCCGCTATCATTTCCGTTTCCGTTCGCAGCACGGATTGGCGCCTAGGGTTATATGTTTGAATCGCTCTCGGATAAATTAAAGCGCACGCTGAAAAATCTGCGGGGCGAAGGCGTTCTTACAAAGGAGCACGTTGACGCTGCGCTGCGCGAGATCCGCCTGGCTTTGCTGGAGGCGGACGTCAACTATAAAGTCGCCAAAGACTTTATTGCCTCGGTTCAGCAAAAGGCAGAAGGCCAGCAGGTTTGGCAGGAGCTCAAGCCGTCCGAACAAGTCGTAAAGATTGTTTTCGACGAACTGGTTGAGTTACTTGGCGGCCAATCCTCGCGCCTTGTCTTTACTAAACAGGTTCCGAACACGGTAATGGTGGTGGGCCTTCAGGGCTCGGGTAAAACCACCTCGACCGGAAAGATTGCACGTTGGCTGGCGGCGAATCAGGATCGAAAGCCGCTTTTGCTTTCAGTTGACGTTTATCGTCCAGCCGCGCGTGAACAGTTGAAGGTCATCGCCAAGGCGACGGGCCAACAGATCTTTGAAGATCCGCAAACCAATGATCCGCTGACGCTGGTTCGCGGCGCACTCAAGCACGCGCAGCAAACCGGTTTCGACACGCTCATGATCGATACCGCCGGCCGTCTGCACATCGACGATGAGTTGATGGAAGAGCTGGTCAAGATCAAGAACGAGACGCATCCGGTCGAAACGTTGTTTGTGGCTGACGCGATGACGGGGCAGGACGCCGTTCGATCGGCGGAAGAGTTTCACCGGCGCGTCGGCATCACGGGCGTGATTCTCACCAAGATGGATGGTGACGCACGTGGCGGCGCGGCGCTTTCGATCAAACAGGTCACGGGCCAACCCGTGAAGTTTGTCGGCGTCGGCGAGCGTTACGATGCGCTCGAGCCCTTTTATCCGGATCGAGTCGCGCAACGAATCCTCGGCATGGGCGACGTTTTGTCGCTGATCGAGGAAGTGCAGTCGAAGGTCGATCAGACTGAAGCCGAGGCGCAGCTCAAGAAGCTGCAGCAGAACGAGTTTACGCTCGACGATTTTCGCTCGCAGTTGCGCCAGGTCAAGAAGCTCGGCTCTTTCTCAAAGATCATGAAGCTTCTGCCCGACCAGCTTCTCGGTGGCATGGGCATGCCGCAGTTGACCGATGAGCAGTCGCAGCAGATGGAGCAAGAGCTAAAACGCACCGAGGCCATCATCGACTCGATGACATGGGCGGAGCGCAACGATCATCGCGTCATGAATGCCAACCGCAGACGCCGGATTGCTCGCGGATCGGGAACGACGGTGGCGAGCGTCAATCAGCTCATCAAGCAGTATGTCGAGATGCGGCAGATGATGCGACAGCTTTCCGGTTCCGGCCTTTTCGGAGGCAGCGGGCTGAAAGGCAAGATGATGCGGAAGATCACGGGGATGCCGGATATGGGTGGATTTGGCGGCGACGGCAGCGGCGACATGCCGGCTTTGCCGTCCGCGCCGGTTGGCCCATCGAGAAAGAAATTGAAGAAAAAACGAAAGAAGCGACGACGATAGGAGAATAAACTTGCTAGCAATTAAGTTAATGCGCACAGGCGCCAAGAAGAGCCCGTCGTACCGAGTGGTTGTCAAAGAGAAGCAGTCGAAACGCGACGGCGCCTATCTCGAGAACCTCGGCACGTATAACCCGACTCGCAATCCGGCGGAGATCAAATTGAACCTGACGCGAGTCAACTACTGGCTCGAAAAAGGTGCGCAACCGACCGACACGGTCAGCCGGTTGATCAAAGCCAGCGCGAAGGCCGCCACTGCGGCGGCTGCTGAAGCCTAAACTTCTCTTAACTAAACGAAGCCATGCGAGACGCCATCGAGATGATCATTAAGTCGCTGGTCGACGACCAGGAGCAGGTGGATATTCGCGAGATCGAACAACGCAATGGCTCGACGTTAATCGAAGTCCGCGTCTCGCCGCAGGACATCGGCAAGATCATTGGGAAACAGGGCCGCACTATACGCGCCCTCAGATCTTTGGCAAGAATCGCCGGCACGAAGCAGAATCGACGCTATCTCCTGGAAATCGTGGAGTGAGCCAGATGGACCAAACCGGCTCGGATGAGTTGATAGTGATCGCTCGAGCGGTGCGAACCCACGGACTCAAAGGCGAGATCGTCGCTGAACTGCTAACAGATTTTCCGGAACGCTTCGAAGACCTCGATGACCTGATTCTCGTTTCGCCTGCGAAAGAACGACGCGAGATCCAACTCGAGGATTACTGGTTTCAAAAGGACCGCGTCGTTTTGAAGCTCGCTGGTTGCGACGACATCGACCAGGCAAAGGCGTTGGTTGGTTACGACTTCGCGGTTCCGGAATCAGAACGAGTCCCACTGGGAGAAGATGAGTTTTACGACTGGGAACTCGAAGGCTGCACGGTGATGGCTGGTGACAAGAACATCGGTCAGGTTCGCTCGGTGATGAGAACGGGCGCAACTGAGATTCTTGTAATCGGTGACGTAGACGGCAAAGAACGGATGGTTCCGCTGGCTGAGTCGATCGTCGTCAAAATTGATCCGGCGGAAAAGGCCATCGTGGTCGATCCACCGGAAGGCTTGTTGGATTTGTAGATCTTTGACCGGGCGATTTAATGGGCGGCAGCGATGTTACGCTTCGATATCATCACGATCTTTCCTGAGTTTTTCCGCGAAGCAATCGATTGCGGAATCGTGAGACGGGCGCGTAATGCCGGGCTGGTCCAAATAACCGCCCACGACTTGCGGCAGTGGACCACTGACAAGCATCACGTCGTTGACGATCGGCCGTTTGGCGGCGGCGACGGAATGGTGCTGAAGCCGGAACCGATATTCGCCGGCGTCGAAGCATTGACCGGCGCAGCGAAACGTGAAGAGCTGCCGCCGCGAACGCGCGTGATTCTGCTGTCGGCCCAGGGCGAAGTTTTGACGCAGTCGCTGGCCCAGGATCTTTCACAGGATGATTCGCAGCTCGTGCTGCTGTGTGGCCGGTACGAAGGAGTCGATGAACGAGTCTCCGAAGCATTGGTCACGGATGAGATTTCGATTGGCGACTATGTGCTATCAGGTGGCGAACCCGCTGCCATGGTTTTGATCGACTCGGTCGTACGGTTGATACCCGGCGCGTTGGGCAGCGAGACTTCGGCGTTGTACGAATCGTTTTCCGACAGTCTGCTGGATTATCCGCAATACACGCGGCCGCCGGAATTTCGCGGCCTGCAAGTCCCGGAAGTTTTGTTGAGCGGAAATCACGCTGAGATCGCGCGCTGGCGCAAGCAGGCGGCACTCGAAAAGACACGGCGCAAGCGCCCTGATTTATTAAAGAATTGAGTTTAGGTGAACGCGGAAAGAAGGAGCATCACAATGAATCGTTTGGATAAGATTGAAGAGAGTCAGTTAAAGAAGAATATTCCGGAGTTTCAGCCGGGCGACACGGTCCGCGTTCATGTCCGGATCAAGGAATCCGAGACCAAAGAGAGATTGCAGGCATTTGAAGGCGTTGTGATTGCTCGGAAGCACGGCGGCGCACGCGAAACGATCACGGTTCGAAAGACCAGCTTCGGTGTTGGCGTCGAGAGGATCTTTCCGCTGCACGCGACGATTATCGACCACATCGATCTCGTAAAACGAGGACGTGTTCGCCGCGCCAAGCTTTACTACCTGCGCGGCCTCCGCGGTAAAGCCGCCCGCATTCGCGAGCGCGATACCCGTGGTCAGCAGAACGCTGACGCTCAGGCCGCAGCAGCAAAGAGCAAGTAAATTCCTTTTGTGTGTCGCAGTCTCCGTGGTAGAGGTCCTGTCACGGAGATACACCGACGCAAAAAAGTGAGACGGGAGAAACCGATTGCGGATCGCAATCGACGCTCATTCGGTTGGAGCGAAGCTTGCCGGAAACGAAAGCTACGCTGTCAACCTCATTGAAGCACTGGCGCAGATCGACCGCGTTAACGACTACACTCTCTACGTCACCACCACCGAAGCCTACGAACGATTCAATCAGCGCTGGCCCAACTTCAAGGTCCATACCACGCTGCCGCACACGCCCTTAATCAGGATTCCACTAACTCTCAGCGCCGAACTTCGCAAGCATCCCGTCGACGTCTTGCACGTGCAATTTACCGCGCCGCCGTTTTGCCCCTGCCCCGTGGTTGTCAGCCTCCACGATCTCTCTTTCGAGCATCTGCCGCAAACATTCAATCGCCGCAGCCGTACGCAACTGCGCCTGACCGTGCGGCATTCCGCCCGGCGGGCAGCCCGGATATTGACGCTCTCGGAACACACACGGCGCGATGTGATCGAGACTTACTCGATCGCTAATGACAAAGTCACCGCCATTCCAATCGCCGCGCCCGCGCACTTTTGTGCGGTCAATGACGATATGGAACTTCAACGAGTGCGACACACTTACGGGATAAACGGTGACTACGTTCTTTCGGTCGGTTCTATTCAGCCCCGCAAAAATCTGGTACGTCTAATCAAAGCGTACGCATCTTTGCGAGACCGTCATGCGGGAAACAAATTTCCAAAGCTCGTTCTGGTTGGAAAATGCGCCTGGCTCTACGATGAGACCCTTCGCGCAATCGACGAAACAAACGTAAGAGAGTCAGTGGTCCTTACGGGATATGTACCCGAAGCCGATCTTCCGGCGCTCTATTCCGGCGCGCTCTGTTTCGTTTATCCATCTTACTTTGAGGGCTTTGGCCTGCCGCCGCTGGAGGCGATGAAGTGTGGCGCGCCCGTCATCGTTGGCAATGCAACGAGCTTGCCCGAAGTGGTGGGCGACGCCGGCTTGAAAGTCGATCCGTTTGACGTTTCAGCAATCGCGGGCGCCATCGAAGAGTTGATAAACAATTCGGAACTGCGGCACGAGCTAAGAGTTAAAGGCAGCAAGCGGGCAGACATCTTTGACTGGCGAAAAACGGCCCAGCAAACATTAAAAGTCTACGAGCAAGTCGCCCGCGAATCTTATCGATCGGCAGCTAGTTAAATATCTGAATGCGCATCGCAATCCTGGGAACGCGAGGCATCCCCGCCAGCTACGGCGGGTTTGAAACCTTCGCTGAACATCTCTCAACGCGGCTGGTCGCGCGCGGTCATGACGTGACTGTGTATTGCAGGGCTCACTACGTTTCGCCGCGGCAATTGGAATATCACGGTGTGCGGCTCGAAGTGCTGCCGACTATTCGCCACAAGTATTTCGATACCGTGGTTCACGCCTTTCTTTCGGCCATTCACGCAATCTCGGGCCGTTTCGACGTCGCCTTGATCTGCAATGCGGCCAACGCGCCGTTCAGTCCGATTCTCAGATTCACCGGAACCCCGGTCGCGATCAATGTCGACGGCCTCGAACACAAACGAAAGAAGTGGGGCTGGCTGGGCCGGCGTTACTACCGGCTGGCGGAATATCTATCGACGGTGTTGCCGAACGAGATGGTGACGGACGCGCAAGTGATCCAGGACTATTACCAGGTTAGGCACAACGCGTCGTCAACGATGATTGCGTACGGCAGTGAAGTCGCGCGTCGTCCAGATTCGGGCGTGCGAAAGTGGCGCGTGGAACCTAACCGATATGTTCTGTACGTTTCTCGCCTGGAACCAGAGAACAATGCTCACCTGGTGATTGAGGCCTTCAAGAAGGTGCGAACGGCCTACCGGCTGCTGATCGTCGGCGACGCCCCTTACGCCGAAAGTTACATCAGCGACTTGAAAGCCCGCGCTCGCGGCGACAAGCGGATCATCTTTACCGGTTTTGTGTTTGGCGAGGATTATCGTGCGTTGCAGCAGAACGCCTACTGTTATGTTCACGCAACGGAAGTAGGCGGCACGCACCCGGCGCTGCTCGAAGCGATGGGTTACGGAAACTGCGTGCTAACACTCGCGACACCCGAAAATATCGAAGTTGTTGGTGAAGCCGGCGTGCCGTACATCGATGAGTTTGATCTCGCTGAAAAGTTGCAACGCGTCTTGCGCGACGGGTCGCTGGTCCAGGCCTATCGAAATCGAGCTCAACTGCGCATTCGCAGTGAATACGACTGGGAAACCGTCGTCGACCAATACGAACGCCTCTTTGCCAGGATGTGTGGGCATGTCATTCCCGAGCCGGAAAAGATCGCGGCCGAAGCCTCTGCGACCGTAACCACCCGCGTTTAAAATTAAGAAGCAGCCCAAAAAGGAGGAGCCCCGCCAGTCCGGGAACTGGCGGGGCAAAGCGTTAAAGGGCAGGGTTCGGGCAAATCAAGGGTGGCAATTCCAAAGCATGAGAACCACTCAAACTACGAACGGTTCATTCGGGCGGTGCGTTTGCGGGCAAAGAAGGGTAAAAATAGCTATGAGCGCACCAGCCAAATTGGCACCCGCAAAAGTTTTCAAATAAGCAAAGAATCTTACTAGTTATGATGTGTGCGAAATTATACGTTTTATTTGTGACCTGTCAAGCACATTATTAACTATTTCGCAAAATTCTTGTAACAGCTCACTCACCAGAGCGCACTCCAGCCAGCCGAAACGCCTGCCGACGCACTGCTTCCGACACATTTCGGTTTTGCGAAATGCTGTTCAAGTCCTTGGTGCGAATGCGAGGAAGGATGTTCATGGCAGTCGGAATCGGTGTCCGAGGATTTTTCGCAAGGTTGTGAATGATCGAATAGGAACGGGCCCAGGCTCGGTTCATCGCGATCAATCGAAGTACCTCGTCGGCCACCGTTCGCATTGAGGCGATATTCTCGATCTCCTGCTCGGTGATCCGCGGGTTGTTCACTACGGCCGAGCAAACCACCTTGTTTGCATCGCGGATCAGTATGCCGCGCGCCTCGCGATCGCCTTTCAACGCGAGTTTCATCCGATCCTTGGTGTTCATGAACATGATTTTCCGGATTAGCGAGATGCGTTCGGCGCTGACTTCTCCTCTCGACTCGAGCCGCTCATTTTCGAGAGCGCGCTGCACGTTCGCGGCGGTTTCTTCGGCAGTTTCTGAAACCAGATCGGCATAACGTTCAGCCGGCAACCAGCTATCGTCGATGTCGTCGTCAGAAACTTCAATGTGCTGAGCAATCAACCACGCGTCGTCGAGACTGATGTCACCGCTTGCGGTCGAGAGTTCTGCTGTTTCGAAAAACTCAGCGGCAGCAGTTTGGCCCCGTGCGCGGAGTTCATCGGCAATCTGGCGCGCGCCGCGTTCTTTCTCGAAAAACTCTTTGCGTGTTTCACGCGCGCGCCGGTCGGCTTCGCCGGTTCGTGCGGGATTGGCGAGTATGGCTTCGATCAGATCAGGCGCACGGACCAGGCGCTGCTGGTTGATCGCGATCAACTCGAGCAGCGAGCCGTGTGAAGTTGCGGCAGCGAGTTTTGTTAGTGCTTCATCCGGTGTTTGGGGATTCAGAACGGTGGCTTCGTAAAGCTTGAGCGTCGCCTTCGGTTGACGCGCCAAGTAAGCGAGCACGCTCGGCGGCGTGTCATCGGCTGACGCCGCAATAACTAGATCTTCTTCGCTTTCAGACTTGAGCGTCTCTTGTGCCGCGGCGGAGAGTTCGGCGTCATTGCTTTCAGCTAGAGCGACCAGAATTTCGAGCAGCTCATTCTGCTGCAGCGGCAACATGCCGCGGGCAGCAGCAAGCCGGGCCGGTTGAGGCGCGGTGCCGCTGATGATCGCTTGTACGACGGGATTGCTGGAACTCACTTAAGCAGTGATGCCGTGACACTTCTTGTATTTCTTGCCCGAACCGCACGGGCAAGGATCGTTGCGGCCGATCTTTGGCTGATCGCGAACCACGGTTTTCACTTTGCCGTCCTCTTCGCCCGCCGGCGCTGCACCCTGGTTTGGTCCAGTAAATCTCAGCGCTCCGGGACGACGCACGGCGCGTCGCTGTTGCAACGACTCGGGCGCTTGTTCGGAAACAACCTGCAGGTTGAAGAGCGAACGAATCGTGCTGGTGTCGATGCGATCGAGCATTTCCTGGAACAGATCGAAACTCTGTTTCTTGTACTCGACCAACGGATCTTTCTGGCCGTAACCAACCAGGCCGATTCCCTGTTTCAAGTGATCGAGTGACAGCAGGTGGTCCTTCCACTGCGCGTCGATGATGTTGAGCATGATGATGCGCTCGTAAGTGCGCATCGCTTCGGGACCGATCTGTTGTTCCTTTTGCTCGTACTTGAACTTCAGTCGTTCCCAAATCGTGTTGACGACTTCCTGCGACGTGTAGCGTTCGAGATCCAGTCCTTCGCTGTCAGCGTCGAAATCGTAAATGGTCTTAATTTGGATCTTGTAGTTCTCGATGTCCCACGCCTCGGGTGAAACGTCCGGATTCAGATACTGCCGCGTGATGTCTGACAGCAGATCGTAAGCAACACCCGCACTCGGTGGATCGCCAAGCAGGTAGTCACGCTGGTCGGGCTCTTCCATCAACTGCCGGCGCAATCCGTAGATCGTTTCGCGCTGCCGGTTCATGACGTCGTCGTATTCGAGCAGGTGTTTGCGAGCTTCGAAGTTGCGTCCTTCAACTGACTTCTGCGCCGCTTCGATTCGCTTCGAAACCATCTTCGACTCGATCGCCACGCCTTTTTCCATGCCCAACCGCTGCATCAGCGCCTTCACTTTGTCGCCCGCGAAGATGCGCATTAGATCGTCTTCAAGCGACAGGAAGAACCTCGAAGAACCCGGATCGCCCTGGCGTCCGGCGCGACCACGAAGCTGATTATCGATACGCCGTGATTCGTGACGTTCAGTGCCGATGATGTGCAAGCCGCCGATACTTACTACTTCATTGTGCTCTTCCTCAACAATTCGCTTCGCTCGCTCGTAAGCCACGCGCCACTGTTCATCCGTAGCTTCGTCGGGATCGACTTCTTCTTCCTTCAAAAACTCGCGCGCCATGAAATCGGAATTGCCGCCGAGAAGAATGTCAGTACCGCGGCCCGCCATGTTCGTGGCAATCGTGACTGAGCCCTTTCGTCCCGCCTGGGCCACGATCTCCGCTTCGCGCTCGTGGTACTTCGCGTTCAGCACGTTGTGTACAACTGACTCCTTCATCAACCGGCGCGAGATCAATTCAGAGTTCTCGACGGAAACGGTACCGACGAGTGTCGGCTGGCCCTTCTCGTTACACTCCTTGATCTCTTCGATCACGGCGTCCCACTTTTCCGGCAGCGTGCGATAGATGACGTCCGAAGCATCGACACGAACCATCGGCATGTGCGTCGGAATCACGATGACGTCGAGCTTGTACGTCGCCGCAAATTCAGCCGCTTCGGTTTCGGCGGTACCGGTCATGCCAGACGCTTTTTCATACAGGCGGAAATAGTTTTGCAGTGTGATGGTCGCAAGCGTCTGGTTTTCTTGCTCGATCGTGACGCCTTCTTTCGCTTCAACGGCCTGGTGCAGACCATCAGACCAGCGGCGTCCCTTCATCAAGCGGCCGGTGAAGTCGTCGACGATGATTACTTCGCCGTCCTGCACCACGTACTGGTGGTCCAGCTTGTAAAGCGTATGAGCTTTCAACGCCTGCTCGACGCAATGCAGCAACTCCATATTCGAAGGATCGTAAAGATTGCCGACTCCCAACAGTCGTTCGGCTTTATCAACGCCTTCTTCAGTCAGCACCGCAGTGTGCGCTCTTTCATCGACGACGTAATCGCCAGTCTTCTTGCCGTCGATGTCTTCGCCCTTTTTGAGGTGCGGAATGATCGCGTCAGCGTTGCGATACTTGTCAGTTGCTTCGTCAGATGGTCCGGAAATGATCAACGGCGTACGAGCTTCGTCGATCAAGATCGAGTCGACTTCGTCGACGACTGCGAAGTAGTGACCGCGCTGCACGCAAGTGGCGAGGTCAAACTTCATGTTGTCACGCAGGTAATCGAAACCGAATTCGTTATTCGTACCGTACGTGATGTCGGCGGCGTAAGCCGTTTGCCGCTCGAAGTCGTCCATGTCGTTCTGAATGCAACCGACTTCGAGACCAAGAAAACGGTGAATCTGGCCCATCCACTCCGCGTCGCGCGAGGCGAGGTAATCGTTGACGGTTACAACGTGAACGCCGCCACGGCCTGTCAGTGCGTTTAGATAGGAAGGCAACGTCGCGACGAGGGTTTTACCTTCACCAGTTCGCATCTCAGCGATCTTTCCCTCGTGCAAAACGATGCCGCCGATCAACTGCACGTCGAAGTGGCGCATTCCCGTCGTGCGCACGCTCCCCTCTCGCACAATCGCAAACGCTTCCGGCAGGATCTCGTCGAGCACCTCTCTTTCGCGCCGCTTTCGTTCTTCTTTGTCCTTCTTGCCGGTGAGGCCTTCAACCGCCCGCTGAACCTGTTCCTTGAACGCAGCGGTTCGCCCGCGCAAATCCTCGTCGGAGAGCTTTTGGATCGAAGGCTCGAGTGAATTGATTTTATCAACCAGCGGCTGAATCGATTTGAGGTAGCGCTGGTTACTGCTGCCAAATACTTTGGTCAAAAATTTATCGAAACTCATAGCGGTGTTGATTCTATTCTAATTAAACTCCCGGCTCCAATTGTCGCTTAATCAAGTCGACGACGCTTTGCCGCGGCATCGAAAAGTTAACGAGCACCCTACTGCCATCGGGCGTAGCGCTCGTGTTCTTCATTATCACTTCTTCGTCTTTGCCGGCGCGCGAGTCAGCCCCCAACACGAGCATCGTGTTGAGCACCTTCGCCAACGTCTCTGCACGACCCGGCGAAGATGTTTCAGACGAAACGGATGCTACAACCTCTTTCTCGCCCTGCTTGATTGTAATCACTACCTTCGCACCGGGATTGTCTTTGCTGATCGGTTGCAAGTAGATTAGAAACCCACTGTCGTTCAGCGCCGCAACCATTCGACCAAACAGATCGATAAGGTGTTCGTCTCCGGCTTTCTTCGTAAATCGCGCATTCTTTAGTTTACCGTTTTGGTCTAACTCCGCCTCGATCACGATTTCAAACGGCTGATTCAAATCGAGCTTGCCCTCGTTTTTCAGCTCGTTCGCGTGCGCCGCGAAGTCTTTCAACGGCTTCTTATTGAGCTGATTTTCTTCGGGCAGCGTAACCTGATTCTCGGCCGCGGTTTCTTCGAGCTTCTTCTGGGCGTCGTCGGCCTTCAGTGCCGGACTCGGACTTGGCGACGCTTGCGCGATGGCCGAAGCCGCCGGACTCGCCGACGCACTCGCTTCAGGACTCGGCGACGGCGTGTGTTCTGGATCCGGCTCCTTTGGATTCCACTGCGAAATTATTTTCGGCGCAAACGGATCGTTCGCTGCGGCTTGGGCCGGAAGTTGCCCGTTCAGTTGTGCTTCAAGCGCGAAGTAGCCTTCCGGATAATGAAACTTCTCGTTGTTGATATCGACTATCTGAACGTCGTCGCCAATTCGCGTGCCGACATAGTCCTTATCTACAAACCTCGTGCTGGCAATCAGCGCTGCGATATTCAGCGTATCGCGCAGCGCCGGAACATACATCACGAGCCACAAAAACCCTATATGAACCACGAGTGAGGCGCCAATGAGCCGCACGAGCTTTGGCCATCTGGAGTCGCGGTGAACCTCAAAATTTTCGAACAGCTCAGTCATGCCTGTTTTGAAACGTCCGCCGGCGGTTTTAGTTTCAGTGCCTTTAGACGCCCGCGCTGACAGGCGCGTTGCGAGACAGATTGTAACCCGCCGCATTCATGTTAAGCACTTCGCACGCCACAACTTGCCCGGCTAGAATGTCTTGCTATGCGCGGAAATCGAGGAAAAAATTCGCCAAAACACCGGCCGCGACGGTCAAAGCGACCGGATCACAGAGTCGCGCCGTCACGCGGCGCGGAAACTAAAGTGTCACATTCGAGCGATGTGCGACGTCTGCTGCAAGGCATCGGAACACCTCCGCCCGCGCCGTTCAAGCCCGACCCGTTTCAACTCGAAGCGCTCGCGATGCTCGAGTATGAAGACGTGCTCGTGACTGCGCCGACCGGCAGCGGCAAAACGTGGATCGCACGTGAAGAGATTCGGCGGCTGCTCGCCGACGGCAAACGCGCGTGGTACACCACGCCTTTGAAGGCGCTCACGAATTCGAAGTACCAGGAGTTCAGCGACGAGTTTGGCGCTGAACGAGTCGGAATTTTAACTGGCGACCGAAAAGAGAACTCCGACGCACCGCTGATCGTCGGCACGACCGAAATCTATCGCAACCAACTCTTCGATTCATTGCGCACCGGCAGCGAGGTCGACTCCAATCTCGTGGTGCTCGACGAAGCGCACTATCTCGCCGACGAGGAGCGCGGACATGTTTGGGAAGAAGCGATCATTCTGACGCCGCCGCGCATTCGGCTGTTGTTGTTGTCGGCGACGATTGGCAACGCGGGTGATTTTGCGAGTTGGTTGGAAGAAGTGCGCGGCGTGCGTTGCGGCGTGATCACTGGACCAGGGAAACGACCGGTTCCGCTTCGCTCAGCGGTGCTGCTTCCGGATCGAAGGCTGCTCGCGTTGATTGATGAAAGTGGAAAGCTTAATCCACAGATTGCACAGTTGATTCATGAAACTGCGAATGCCTGAAATGCCGCCGGCGACGTTGCTGGCTGCATTGGAAGGTTACAACTTGTTGCCCGCGATTGTTTTCATGCCGACGCGCCGGCGTTGCGATCAAGCTGCAGCGGAGGCGGCGCTCGCCCGGCCGGCGGTGAACGATCAGCGGCGCGAGGCGCGACGCGAGTTCATGCGCGCGTTTGTAGAACAAAATCCGGAAGTGCGCGGCCATCGTCATTGGGACACGATCGTGCGCGGCGGCGTTGCGTCGCATCACGCGGGTCACATTCCGGCGTGGAAGCTGGTAATCGAAAGACTGATGAGCGCCGGGTTGCTGGATGCGATCTTTGCAACTGCGACGGTCGCCGCGGGCGTCGACTTTCCCGCCCGCAGCGTTGTGTTGACGGGCGCAGACGCGCGCAGTGCGAGCGGCTGGCGTCCGTTGTCAGCTTCGGAACTACAACAAATGACCGGACGCGCCGGCCGCCGCGGTCGCGATAATGTCGGCTTCGTGATCGCCGCGCCCGGACTGCATCAGGACCCGCAACGCATCGCTCAACTCCTGCACACCGCGCCCGATCCGCTCGTCAGCCAATTCCGCGCGACGTACACGACGCTGCTGAATCTGCTCGATGCGTACGGCAGGTTTGCGCATGTTCGTGAAATTGCCGAACGCAGCTTTGCGCATCGCGATTCAATGCGCCAACTCATCCGCCTCGAAAAGACTCGCGAAGAAAGCGAACAGGCAATCGCGAAACGGCTGCAAGAGTCGGGTTTTGAGCTTCCGGTTTCGACTGTGCTCGGCCTCGAGCGTTTGATCGGTGCGCGCGCACGCTTGCAGGAAGCGAAACCGCAAACGCGCGCGGAAGTGTTTTCGCGTTGGCTGAATGAGGTCGTGAAACCGGGTCGCGTGGTCGGCGTTGGGCGCAGCGGGCGACGATTGGTGATGGTGACTGAAAAGCGCGACGGCAACGTTCGCGGCGTTCGTGAAGACGGAAGCGTTGCGAGTTTTCCGCAAGAACGAATCGGGCGCGTGTATTCGCCCGTTTACCGTCTGCGTGAAGCCGAGATTGAGCGTGGTTTCGAAGAGGTTCGCGAACGTGGCCCGAAGCTGACTCTGCGAGAGCCGCGACTGCGCGACGCTTACGAAGAAGAAACGGACGCACTAAAGATTATCGACGACCGCATTGAGAATCTTTTGCCGCCGGAGATCAGCGGCCCGGATCGTTTGCGTTGCACTCAACTTCTCTGGCAACTGCACGAAACCGCCGAAGACTACGAGCGCGCAACGCGCCGGATCGAAGCACTGCGCGAGGAAGTTTGGCTGCCGTTCGAACAACGCGCGCGTGTTCTTTCCATCTTCGGCTATCTCGACTTCGAAGCCGAGAAAGTCACCGAGCGCGGCCGCTGGCTAGCCGACTTGCACATCGATCGCCCCTTGCTCGTCGGCGAAGCGCT
>Ga0247688_1000109_pt1 | contig 35907 bp, 54 predicted proteins | sample CNK29_metaG_FD_182718 | JGI IMG/M metagenome (GOLD analysis project Ga0247688, IMG submission 182718) | Soil microbial communities from Purdue University Martell Research Forest, Indiana, United States - CNK29 | ecosystem: Environmental > Terrestrial > Soil > Temperate forest > Bulk soil... | reverse complement strand
CTTTATCACTCATTGCCAGGGTGTAGATAAAGCTGAAGTTAAGGTCCATGCGCGGTTCCTTGGTTTCCGGGGTCGGCTCGGACACCGTGCAGCCGTCGTAGCGAATGCTCCCGACCGTGCCGGTGAGGGTGCGCAGCGTTGTGTCGCTGGTGATGGCGTACACCAGGCGGGCGCGGAACATGCTCATCAGCGGGCCGACATCGTTGGCGCCGCCGCGCACCAGCAGCCAGCATTGCGCGTTCATCTCGAACCGCCCGACGCCTGAGCGGTTGTCGCTGATTGCCGAGTCCTGGCGTTCCTCCGAACCGTCCTGCACCACGAAGGCGGGCCGCGCCAGCGACGGCACGTCGAGCACGTTGCGGGCCGCGGTGACGACGCCGGTCAGGCCGGCGCAGACCTCCACCAGCCGCGCCAGGATGGCTTCGCGCTTATCCACGGCAGAGCAGGTTCACGCGGCACAGTTGGCCGCCGTAGTAGAGCGGGCCGATCGTCTCGATGTTGCTGGGATTGCCCTCGATCACGATGCGATCGTCGCGCGACGGGATGCCAAAGCTGCCGAGCGAACTCGGGCTGACGATCACGCGGATGTCGATAACATCGCTGCCTTCGAGCGCTTGCGGCGCGGAGGTCCGCACCGCCGCCAGGCAATCGACGGTATCGCTCACGCTGATCGCGCCGGTCACCGGATCGACCGCGGTGCGCTGCAAGGTGACCGTCTGGCCGTAGCCGGCGATGGCCGCGTCGAGGCGTGCGATGAGGGTCTGCGGCGTCACAGCGAGATGATCCGATAGGTGTGCAGCAGCCCCTCGACGCCCGGCGGGATCATCGTTGCCGAGGCGGCGCTCCCGCTGCTGTCCCAGGACTGCTCGATCAGATCGGGAATCGTCTCGCTGCGCAGCCCGGGTTCGCGCCCGACCGAGTAATACCGTGCGGCGATCCATTCGAGCGCCGCCGCCTGCACATCGTCGGGCACCGGATCGTACCCGCCCGTGTAGTCGATCAGGATCGTGGTGCCGGTCCAGGCGTCCACAATCGCACCGTCGATCGCGTAGAACGTGCCGCTATCGGTGTCGGCTTCCCACATCGCGGCATCCAGCACGGCGCCATCCGAGGTGACCGTGGCGACCGGCAGGCCGGTCGCGTCGGTCGCAATCGGGAACTGGCGGGTGCGCAGCGGCTCGCCAGCGGCGAGCCAGTTGCACACATAGCGGTATTGGTCGCGGTAAACCTGCTGCACGAACACACGGTCGCAATAGCGATTGATGGCGGCCGAGACGGCGGTGATGTTCTGCTGTATCGCCGCGTCCTTCGACGTATCGCTGGCATCGATGCCGAGCATCGTCTTGGCCTGGTCAAGCGTCACCAGATCGAAGCTCGCCGCCGGCGTTATGACGCGGCTGATCTGATAGCGAGCGGCGACCGGCATCAGCGGCGCGCTTCCAACAGCGGATAGAAATCGCAGGTTACGATCGTGCCGTCGTCGTGCGTCAGGATCAGAATGCCGGCATCGTCCAGGCTCGCCGCGACGATGCTGCGGCCCGGGTCACCCTTCGGCCCCTTGGCGCCCGGTTCCCCGGCCTGCCCGCGCCTGCCTTGGATCGCGATGACCTGCCAGTCGGGGCCGGGGCATGCGCCGGGGTCGTCGATGCGGGCGGCAAAGCTCGCGCCGCCGAGCGCCACCACGTCGAGCGCCCGATATGCTTCACCGGCCGCCCAGGTGCCGCGGATGGTGAAGGACGCACCAGGCTCGCCGGGAGGCCCAGGAGCGCCGGGTTCGCCGGCTGGCCCCTCAGCCCCCGCCGGCCCAGCTTCCCCTCGCTCTCCGCGCTCCCCAGCGGCTCCACGCTCGCCCTGCGGCCCCGGTTCGCCATCGCGCAGTTGCCCAAGCCGCTCGGTTGTCAGTTCGTGCATCTGTAGCTTGAGGCTCAGCACCTCGGCGCGCAGTTCGGCGAGCATGCCGGCAACTTGCAGCCGCACCTCCCGCTCGATGCGGGCGGCATTGGCGCCAAGCTCGGCGGCGAGCGCCTCAAGCGGCGAGATTATTGGCGGCATGGAAGGCGCGGAGGACTCGTTGGGCGTCGGCATTGCCGTCCTGCGGGGGATTGTTGGGGGATGGCTGATCGGCGGGAGCGGGTGCCGGATCGGGCTGCGGCTTGGGCGGTTGCAGTTGCGCGCCGTAGCTCAGCGGCACGACCTGCTGCTGCACCCTTGGCATGTCGCCGTAACCGCCGGGCGTCTTTGCCAGGTCGAGTTCGCCGCGCGCCTCATCGGACGAATGAATGCCGCTGATGACGGAGCGCGCGAGCCCCTCGATCTGTTCGCGCCAGGCGCTGCGCAGCAATGCCTTGGTGTCGAATTCGAGATATTCGTCGGGCATGCCCTTGAGGGCAAACAGCAGGCCGAAGGCTTCCTCGATGTGATTCAGCGTGAAGCCGAGGCCATTGGCGATCCACGATTGCATCAGGAGTTCGGTGGAGGCGAACGGCGTGCCGCCGACGCCGAGGATTTGCAACGGCACGCGAAACGCCAGCGCGACGTTCTCCTGCGTCATCTTGAGGATTTCGGCGAGTTGCCCGTCGACCGCGGTGGTGGTGACCGGCTTCGCCTTCATGCCGTAATTGAGGAACGGCGTGTGGCCGGCGTTCTCGCCCTGCGTCTTATTGTTCCACTCGGCGCTTGCCGCCTGAATCTGTTCCTTGTTGAGCGGATGCGCCGGGTCGGTTTCGATGATAAAGCTCGGCCGCGCCTGGTTGAGATAGAACGCAACCTGCTGGTTCAGCGCGGCGCCGGACATCGCCAGATCGAGCGCCGCCGCCATGATCGGGCTCTCGCCTTTGAGCGGATGCCGCGGCGTGTGCAGCTTCACGTGCAGCACGTCGCGCGCCGGGAAGGATTCCGAGAGGTCGAGCCGCTGCTCGATGATCTCGTTGCCGCTTAGTTCGTAGAAGATCGAGCCGTCTTCGCCGAGGCCAACCTTGCCGCGGCGCATCAGGTGAATCTCGGTGATCTCAAACCGGCTGTTTCGGATGGCGAGGCCGAACGCTTCGCCGCTGGCGTAGAGGCTGCGCGTCAGGTTGAGCAGAAAGTCCGAGATCGACTGGTAGTCGTTCGGACGCTTCATCACCCGGGTCAGCGCCGAGGTGGTGACGCGCTCGCGCCCGCCGTTGTCGAGTTTGCGCCAGTGGTCCGGCGGGCACATCGCGATCGTCTGCGAATAGGCGCTGACGCACGCCTCGACCATCGCGCCCGACTGGCTATAGGGCTGGAGCGAATGGCCTGATTGCCACCAGTTCCAATACTTTCCGGCCGAGGCCGAAAGCCAGCCGTCGCTCAGGAAGTACGGCCCCGGCCGATACTGAGCCTCAGCGGCTCGGCTCGGCCAGGGCAATATGCGGGAAAGCCAGTTCGCCATTTACCGCGTGCGGTATGAGCCGCCGCTGCCGCCTTCCGGGTTCATCTCGCGCTCCCGCTGCTCGCGCTCCTGCTTGCGCTTGGCGCGCTCTTCCGGCGGCAGGTGATGCGTCCCTTCGAGGATCGCGTCGGCCTCCTCCTGCCCCGGCACCGGCGCTTCGGTCGGCCGCGGCTCTACCGTCGTCGTCGCGGTGGTTGTCCTGGCGGGTTGCTGCGCCGGCTGATCCTGCCGGTGCGCCGGCCGCTCGGCGTGCTCGTCCTTGCTGGTCTGCGACATGGGTAATCCTTTCCTGAGAAAAGCGGGGCGCGCGGCCCCGCACTCCGTTAACGGTGGATTTTATGGCGGCGCCCAATTGACGCCGGTCATCCACTGCACGAGGCCGGTGCGCCGCATCGCCCAATTGATGTTGACCAGCATGCGCAGCGCGATCTGCGCCGTCTGAAACATCGACTCGACCGGCGCCGCGACGACGTTCGGGGCACCGACGCCGCTGATGTTTTGCGGAGTCGTGTCTTCGATGTGCAGTGTCGCTTCCTCGGAGACATCGAATTCGAGGTTGCCGTTGACGCTGACAAAATCGGCGGCGTCGATGACGTAGACATTGCCGGTTGGCACCGTCGTCGACTCGATGATCTGGAAACGGCTGGTGAACTGGCTCGTCCAGCCGAATTGCACACCCGCCGGACCCGGCACCATCGACAGTTGCAGCCCCTGCGCCGGGTTCATAATCATCACCAGGCGGCGGCCGGCATTCAGCGCGTAGAACGGCCCGGTCAGCGCGGCGATATCCTTTAGCACCGCCGAATAGCCGCCGCCGGTTGCCGCGGTGATCGCCGCGACGCCGTTGGTGAGGCCGGCAGGCCGCACCGAGGTGCCCGCCGCGTTGTCGAGCAGCAGCGTATCGATCGTCACCGAAGTGTGGTTGCGGATCGCGTCGCGGCAGATGCCTTCGATCGCCGGCGTCGAGTACATCGCGATTTCACGGCTGAACCGGGTGATCACGCCCATTTTGTGCGGCAAGAGCGTGATCGAGGTCAGGCCGGCGCGGCGTACCGGGATCGGCTGCGCTTCACCGACGAACGAGCCGGTGATCGAAGGCGTCGCCGCCATCGAGGGTATCTTGATGGCGCCCTGACCCGGCCCGAAGCTCAGTGTGGTGCCGGCCCCGGACAGCGGATTGAACACCGAGTCGATCGGCAGCGATGCCATGAAATCGGCATTCGATGTCTGCACCAACTCCTGCGCCCAGGAGGGTTGCGTCGTGACGGCGCTCGTCTGCGCGGCGCGGGTTACCAGCATCGTCGCTTCGTCGTCACCCCAGCGGTCACGCACCACGTCATCGATCGCGCGGCGCTGGATGTAGGCTTGTAAGTGCGCCGCAGCGGCGCGGTACACATAATCGCGCCACTCGATGTCCTTGGTCGGAATGTTGAGCGGGCGCCGCGCGACGGCAGGCGCGGCAAGCGGCGGCAAGACCTGCTGTTGTGGCGGCGCGCTGCGCGGCGCGAGTGCCCGTTCCGATCGTTCTAGCTGCGACAGTTTACGGGTCCAGGTTTCCACCGCTTCGTTAAAGCCATCGGTGGCGTCGGGGTCGGCATTCTCGTCGGCGTGATGCGCCGTCAGGGCATCGCGGGCGGCGTTTAGGCGTGCTTGGGCGTCTTCGATCTGTGCTGCGAATGTCATGGGGGTCGCCTTTCGGTTCGGCGATTGAGGTCCGGCGTGCCCGCCCGTGCGTTTGATGACCGGCCTTCGTTCGGCGTGCTCGCCAAAGGCCAGGGCCATCGTCTCTTCGCTGGTGCCGAGCCCCCGCGCCACCGCAAGAGCTGCGGGGTTGGCGGGAACCGACACGAGCGAAACTTCGACCAATTCCTGTTTCAAGAACCGGGTGCCGCCGTTATGCGGCTCTGATTTCTGCGGCACGAAGCCGACGCTGACGGCGCGCAGGATGCCTTGCTCGACGAGCCCGATCAGCTCATCGATGCGCGCGCTGGTGCCGCGGGCGGCGAGTTGCAGGCGGCCCATCAGCCGATCGCCCTCGACCCGGATGTCGGTCCAGGTGCCGATCGGGAAGCTGCCGATATGGGTGAACAGCGCAATCGGGTTGCGCTTGAAGGCGGCGAGGCTCCAGCCGGCCGGCTCGATCGTGTCGCTGTAGCGATCGACCGTCGCGTCGGATAGGACGAACTCCATCCCGTCGCCCGGTGAGGCGACGGTCTTGTGAACCATCTTCATAGGAATGCCCCTGACAGGCAATAGGAAGGCCGCCGAGCGGCCTAAACCAATTTCAGGCGATCATTGCCTCGATATCGACAACCGCGCTGTCCTCAAGCGGCGCGACGCCGCACATCATGGCAAGCGCGACCGCGCCATCGATGCGCCCGGCCGAGCGGTCCTTGGCGAGCTTGCGATTGCCGGCCGGGTCGCTCTTAACCACCGCGTTCGCCATGCACATGCTCATCACGGGATGCCCGCCATGCGCCAGCCGGCCATTCAGGATCTCGGCTTCGAGCGCGCGCAGCGCGGGGCTCATATCCTGAAAACCCTGGCCGAATTCGGTAAATACCGCTTCAAGTTGTGGCTCGGTAAAACCGGACTTGAGCAGCCACGGTCTCAAATGCCGCATGCCCCAGCGATCGAATGCGATCTTGTGGATGTCGTAGCGGTCGAACAGTCCGCGCAGATATTCGGCGACGTACTCGTAATCGACCGAACGCCCGGGCGCCGCCAGCAGATAGCCCTCGCGGTGCCAGACATCGTAGGGCACGCGGTCCGCCCTCGCCTTCGCCGGTAGCCCGTCGCCCGGGAGCCAGAAAGTCGGGTGTATTTGCCACACCCCATCGATCCGCGCGCCGAGCACCAAGGCGGTCAGATCGTTTGCCGCCGATAAATCCAATCCGGCATAGACCGGATGGCCGTCGAGCGGCAGCGGCTCGGCTGCACAAGCCGCCCAGGTGTTACGGGAAACAAACGGCGAGCTTGCTTCAACTCGCTGGTTCAGAAAGAGCCATCGGAAAGAGTTTTCTGCGGTAGGCAACCGTATTGCCCGTTCCGCGGCTTCCTCGACATCCGGTAGCGAACGGAAGATGCCCAACGCAGGATTGGCTTCCTTCCACGCCTCGCGGTCCATTAGTTCGCAGGTAATCGGCGCCGTATGAAGATGACAGACAATGTGCGGGTCTTGGGAATTGCGTGCATCGTCGAGCCAAATCGAAAACAAGTCTCCATCGGTCGGAGCCTGCGTCGAGATCGCGATCAATAACGCCTTACCCTCATACGCACCCTGCGCAGTTTCAATCGCTTCGATGAAACCGTCGTATGGCCCGCGCACCTGGCCAACTTCGTCCAGGATCGCGACAATCGGCGATCCGCCATGCGCGCCCTTTGCGTCTGCCGAGATTGCCTGATATTCAACATTCATCGGCAGGCCAATCAAAATCCGTTGGCTCGGGATTGTTTTTATGATTTTCCGAAGCTCCGGTGACATCATCACCATCTTCGATGCGTAATTATAGACCTCCGACGCCTGCTTGCGGGTTTGCGCGCCAGAAACGATCCGACTATTCTCAAAAGCTTCCGGCCCGACAATGTGGGCCAGCAGTATCATCGCGATAGTGGCGGTTTTTGCGTTCTTCCTCGCTATCGAGAGATACGCCCTGGATGTTCCCGCCGGGTTGTCGTAGACATCGAGTATGAATTGCTTCTGAAAGTCGAGCAGGCGCACCGGCCGGCCAAGCAATACCCCTTCAGGAACCCGGCAGTATTTCTGGATAAAGGCTATTATCTTTTCGCCGCGAGTCATCAATGCGGTTTGGCTATCAGGTTATCGTCCATAGCATCGTCTGCTTCGGTTCGTTTTCCAGCTGTCCGCCGTCGGGCAACGTCCCGCGCTTCGCCGGATTGCGCGCGCGCGTGCAGGGATAAGCTGCGCCGGAAGGAAAGGATTGTGCCGGCGTGCATCTGGACGATTGCCTTGCGCGGATTGACCACCGGCGTCCCTGCCTGACTGAACGCAACCGACCCCTCATCGCGCAGCAACGTCTGCTCACGCTCCAAATCCGCCATTGTCCTGGCAAGCATCGCCGCTAACTCAAGCTGATGTCCCGTCCATTCCGAGCGAGCGAATTCGGCGATCACACTGGCAAAAAATGGTAAGTCTCGCGGCGTCAGCGGTACATTCGATGGCGGCACAACATTGTTAGCCGCCGATCGCGATACTACCCGCACCGCCTCCGAGGCGCTATCTATACGAGGTCTTCTTGTCTTTCTCATCGGAATTTTGAGTTAGCATTAACGCTTAACCGGCGGCCGGTTATACCGCGCCGCGATTTGACATTTTCGACCCTCCCCCCCTCATCGTTTCCAATGGTGGTCGGGGTCGAGTGGCTCGCCATTGTGATCGAAACCACGAACAACAAATCGCTCATTGCGTTGTTGTGTTGTGCCTTTGCCTTGGCCCTTTTCTCTGTGTGCTTGGTTATCACACGATGGGCATAGGCTGCGCAGGTTGGCTATGTCGTAGGCAAGGTGTGGGTGGGTACGCACGGGCTTGATGTGGTCAACCCTGGCCTGCCCTGCACCACTGATGTTGGCATTGCACTGGACGCAACGGTATCGGTCCCTGCGTAGGACGAGGGACCGCAGGAAACGCCATCGCTTCGACTGATAGAAATGCGGGCGCTCTACGCCTCCGGCCGGGCGCACCCCGATCTTACGCATCAGAGAACCCGGCGGAATTGGCTATGCACACAGGTTGTGCCTGCCTGTCAAGAGGAAACCACATGTAGCCGCTGCACGGGAACATTGGTTCGCACGATACGACCGAGCAGCATCGCCGACACGGTAGCCTTGCCATCGGCGCTAAGCGCTTCAAGCACGCCCATAATCCGGTGTTCTAGCATCTCGATTTCGACGGCATCGCCAACCTTGTAGCGGCTGGCAAGCGGCGTCTCGTCGAATTCGCGGTTACGTTCACGATCCATGATCAGCGCCACATCAGCATCCGATAATCCGGCTGGTATGCCGGTCTGAAAGCTCAACAATCCGACCGCGCAATTGATCGGCATGGCGGGCCAGCCTCGCCAATCCTGCACGCATACCAATCGCGGAAAGATCGGCCGCAGGACGGTCACGGCGCTGCGGCTGCGGCCATGCGGGTGGACGAGAGTGCGATAGCGCGGCAGGTAAACCCGGTATCCGGCAAGCCGCAGCGAGCGCTCGGCGGCGTCCTCGGCGGCCGGGCGTGTCTCGACGATGACCCAGGGCGGCGGCATATCGGCTAAAGTACGAAAGCCGGCAGGATGGGCCTGCCGGCCTTCGAGAGGAGAGAGCGATTGTTTCGAGCAATCCCCAAGCTCCGGCTGAAGATATTATCGTGATGCTCTGATTCGTCAAGCGCGCGGCTCCACCGCGGCAGCAGCGCCGCCGGCACCCGGCGAATGCCGCGCTCGTAATTGTCCATAGCCGTCACGGTGACGCCGAGCTGCCGTGCGAGGGCGGTGCAGCCGAGGCGGGCGCGCCGGCGGCGGGCGAGAAGCTGCGACAGTTCATCGGTAGTGAACTGCACCCGGGTGACGAATTGCTCGGCGCGTTTGTTCATCGCTCGCTGCTCCGCAACAGGTAGTTCGGCACGGGCTCGCCGGCTTTGACGCGCCTGCCGATCTCCTCGACCGCGGCGTAGTACGAGCCGGCTAGGTCGGCGGATTCGTCGTAGGGGCGTGGTAGGTGTAATCGGCCTTGTCGCGCCTCTTCCTCAATGCGGCGGCAAGCGATATCGAAATATCCCGGGTCTACCTCAATGCCAATGAACTTGCGCCCAAGTCTGACGGCGGCAATGCCGGTCGAACCTGATCCCATGTATGGGTCGAGTATTGTGTTTGCGTGAGGAAGGAACCCAAGACACCACCCCATGACAGCGATGGGCTTTTGCATAGGATGAAACTTCGCAGAGCCTTTTTCTCCGTCTTGCAAAATACCTTTCCAAAGGTATCGAAAGACCTGGCTTTTACATGACCATGGAATCCAAAGATATTCAGCATCACTGTAGCTATCGTTCGGCCCGACGCCACAGGACTTATCCCAAGTGTGAAATGAGCCACCATCAGGAAGGCGGGCGTAGAAATGATTAGCGCCGAATATGGCGCACGGCCAAGAGAGTAGGGGCGCTGGATCAAAGGGCGCTTCGTCTCCGGGGATGAGGTCGATACTGAGGCGGCGACGCGGATGCAACCCAAGGCCGCTGGCCCCCTTTTGGAATCCAATTCCATAGGGCGGATCGCTGACGACGGCATCAACCTTGCCAAGCGTCGGCAGCACCTCAAGGCAATCGCCGAGGTACAGCGTGGCATCGCCGATATGCTCGACCCGCACCGTCATGTCGGGTCGAGCGGCTGGGTGGTGGCGATCGACACCAGCTCCATACCGCCATCGCGGAACATGATCTGGTTGATGGTGTCGAGGTCCGGGCCGACATGGTCGCAGCAGCCGCAGGGCTTGCGCCACACGATGACCCAGCCGAGGCGCTCGGGCAGCGGGGCGGTGATCAGCGCGAACCCGGAATAGGCGTGCGCGTCGGGCGGCTGCTTGACGTGGCTCATGTCCCGAGCCTTTCCGAAACCGACACCAGCCGATGCACGCACCGGACCGCCTCGGCCTCGGTGGCGTAGGGCGCGGCAACGGGTTCGCCCTGATGACACGGGCAGGTCCGCAGCACCCACCAGCGCTTGTCGAAAAACCGCACCGTGAGCCATTTGGCGTCGTTGTGGCCGGGCGGCTCCAAAGCCTTTGGGCGGCCATAGCGGCGGCGAAAGGCTGCGACGAGGGCTTGGACCGGGTTATTCATCGCTCGGCCCGCTCCAGCATGGCGCGCCAGATGGCGCGGACGAGGGCGCGCTGGTAGGCGCTGGTGACGCCGCCGGCGCCGATCGGCAGCGCGCGGGCCAACTCGTCGCGGCCGGCTTCGAGCATGTCGCGGCTGGGCTCGGCGAGCGTGTCGAGCACCAGGTCGACGATATCGTCGGCATGATCGGCGAGCGTGTTGGCGCCGAGCCCGTCGAGGTAGGCGGCGACGTGCCGGGTCGCCACCTCGCTCGGGCTCTTGGCGGCGGTTTTCACCGGATGACACCGAACAGCAGCAGGATGAGCAATATCACCAGCAGGACGCTGATGACACCGGACGGGTAGTAACCGAAGCTGCCGTAAGCCGGGCCGTACCAGTGCGGCAGGCCGGCGATGAGCAGCACCACCAGGACGATCAGGATTATGGTTACTGCGGACATCAGTACGTCCTCCGTCTCGGTATTTCCCAGCGGTCGAGTTGCTTCAACACCTCATCGATGGTGAAGCAGACAGCGATCTCTTTCACCGCTCCGGTTCGGAGCAATGCCGGGAACACCCGGTCCTGACCGAGCAGTTCGCGCGGCGCGCCGCGCTTGGTGTAAGTGATGCGAGTTTTTGTCAGTGATCCACCGCGCCGCTTCAACTCGATCATGTAGAGATGGTCGTGCAGGAACCAGAGGTCCGGCATCCCGCGCTTCAAGCCGAACCGGCTGAACGCCGCCTGCTGCGCCGGTGACAGTTGCACCACACCCGCCGGGTACGGCGTCCACATCGCCGGCGGCAGGATCACCGCGTCGAGCACCTTGGCGCATTGCTCGTGGATGTCGCGCTCCAGCGGCACCGGCGCGGTCAGGCGGAACGGCGCGGTCATCGCCACCATCGCAGTAGCCGTTGCAGCCAGTGCATACGAGGGTTGGGTGAAATGATTTCACCGCGGCACATTTTCTCCCAAACTTCCTTGAGCTGCCGCACCTCCTCTTCGGTGAGCTGCCGATTGGGTGTGAGCGGCGCGGACAGGCGGAACGGCGCAGTCATGGCCCGTCCTTCTGCTGCTTACGCCGGCGGCGCATCGCCTCGGCGTATTCGCGGCCCAAGCTGGCCATGACGCCATCCTTGAAGTCCTCCGGGAATAGGCCGTTGCCGCAGGTCGGGCAAGCCGGCACCATGCTGCGCTTGCGCCAAACGAGGTCGAGTTGACGTGCGGCGAGGGTGCGCAGCTTTTCGGTTTCCGCCTGCACCAGCGTTTCGTTGCGCTGGTGCAGGTTGCGCTCGGCGACATGAAACTGCTCCACGATCACCATCAGCGCGTCGAACGGTTCGAGGTTGTGCTCGCAATCGGCGCACCACACCCGGCGCTCTTGCTGGTCATAGTGAAGCTGGCGGTGCCGGCAACTACTTGGCGGCCGGCGGGACATGCCGCGCGCCACCCGGATGTCGCCGATGTCGACGACCTTGACGCCGGCGAGGTAGTTCAGCGGTTCGATGGGCGGATCGCTCTCGTCGGTCATTGTGTCACCTGCGCGGCGATGCGGAACGGCGCGGTCATTGGCCGGCGCGCTCCCACAGGCTTTTCGGCATAGCGCGACAGGCCCGGCAATAGCCGCTGCCGGTGATCGCGGGCGGCCCGCACTCGACCCAGCAATGCTCGGGATCATGGTTGCACGTCGCCGGCTCGACGAGGGCGCGGCGCGGACGGTAGGCCGCGAACAGCGCGTAATCGTCGGCGGTGAAGTGGCGTTCGCTGCGGGTCCTCATTGTGTCACCGGCGCCGGGAAGATGATCGGCACGAGCAGCAGGCCGAGCAATGCCAGCGCGATCAGGATGACCAGCGGCAGCCACTCCCGGCGGGTGATGTGCGGCGGGATCATAATTTCAGAATTCAAATTCTGGTTGTTTCTTTGCGTCTGCCGCCTCGATTTGCTCTAACTCCAGGCGGTGCTTTTGAAACTTGTCAAAGTCAGCACGAAAGTTTTCCCTGGCATGTTTTCGTTGATGTGCCTCTGGGCTGAGCGGCCAGCCGTTCTCCGTAGAGTTATCATGGCTCAGGTCGTTATAGTGATCGACCTCCACGGCTGGGTGTTCCAGCAAATGACCACTTCCATCAGTTAGCTTGAATCGACCAATCGCGGGGTCGACACCGCCATACCACCTATCGAGAACTCTGGCATAAAGGTCTCGTTGTTCTTTTGAAAAATGCCTTCGGCCTTTAGGGTGGATGACGGCTTCAGTTATGGTCTCAAGCATTTGGACAATCTTGTTGTCGTTGGCCGCAAGGGCGGCGAGCTGATTCATCAACTCCGGAGCGGCGTTAAACGCGGCATCGGTAGCATCTGTCAGCGTTGTTGTGGTTTCTGCGTCGGCGGCGGTCAATCGGCCATGCCGCCAAGCGATGAACACGTCGGCGATCAATGATTGCACCTCGTCAATGTTTGGTAACTCGCACGCCATACATACGAGGATGACTTGTTTTTCGGTTAGCAGCCGTTGCCGGACTTCGCGACGCGCGCCTTTCCCGGCGACTATCAAAGCGACACGGTGTCGCGATGATCCCCACGAAGGCCGCTTCTCAAGGCGATCAATAAGGCGTTGGACGTTTTTTGCTTCTGCATATCCAAGAGCTTCGCCCAAACTATTTTCGACGACGCACCCCTCGCCATGATCGTCTATTATTTGCAGTTTTCTTGAGTCGAACTCGCGCGGCGCTGATACCGTTATTCTTTCGACAGTGACGGGATCGGGTTCTGCGTCGAACAGTGAGATTTGTCTTGGATCATCCCGTTTCATTCCGTGTCGTCCCATCTGGCGCCGCGCATTTTGAGGTCGAGCGTGTCGAGCCACCATTGCGCGGAGTGTTCGTTGTCGAGGCCGGTGAGCCCTTCGATGGCCGCCATGCGGTCGCGATCGTTCATCGTCGCGATGGCGAAGCGCATCACCTTCTGGACGAGCTGATCCTTGCGGTGTTTGGCGAGAGCCTTGCCGCGCAAAGGCGCGGCTCCGCCGCGCAGGGGAGCGCAGCGACCAAAAGGATCACCTTCAATTTCTAAATCTAACTTGCCGTTGCCCCTCGCGTGCGCGCGCGCGGGGTTAGTTATTCCTTCTAAGGAAGTAAGATATACTCTTCTATCCTCTGTCGCGCGCGCGGTACGGGCGATTTCTGCGCCGCTAGACGCCGGATGCGACGCGTTCTGAAGGTCTAATTCCGCGTTCTCGGCTGGCGTCAGAACGCGTCGCGAAAGCCACTTAGTCTTTCGATTACGGTCGTTTAGCCGACGCCGGAACGTGTCGAGAGCCAGCTTTGCCAGGAAACGATGGTAGAGCCGACCGTCTTTGCAGAGAGTGAAGGCGTGGAGAGCCTCGTTTTTCAATTTACGCCAGCGTCTGATGTCCCGGCCGAGGTCGGCGAACCGGGCCAGCGCGATGTCGTCATCGGGCAGACTTGCGGCCGGCACCTGGTGCCAGCACGCCCACCACAGGTTGTGGGCGGCGCGGTAGCCGGCATCCGACACGGCGGCATTGAAGTCGCTGCCGGCGAGCGCGGCGCCGTAATACGGCATCCATTGCAGGCTGCGCAGGTCGCAGTCAGCCGGAACCAACGGGTCCGGCAGTTCCGTCACCGGATGTCACCCGCTACGTCGGTCATCGCCATGCCGCCACGCAGCCCGCGCGGCGGGCGCGGCTTCGGGATCTCCGCCGGCCAGGGAATGCCGGTGTCCTTCCAGTGCTCGGCGAACCAAGCGTGCGCCCGCTCTAGGCTGGTGCTGTGGCAGCCGAAGCCTTTTTCGAGGCGGAAGAACAGCATCTTGTTGCCGCAACACCGCTCGCCGAGCTGCGATCGGGAAATCTTGGTCGCCACAAGGTAGAGGCGCCCAAGCGCCAGCAGATCGTCGGCCGTCATGGCCTAGGATAATCGAAAAAAATTTCGAGTTGCAAGCGCCCGGTCGCTTCCTCTATCCGGGTTACCTTCAAATTTTACTGGCCAGAAAGGCCGTAGCGGTGGTACGGATTTTTGCCGGGGAAATGCCCTTTCGGGTAGCGGGCGATGCAATGGTCGGATGAGGAGTTTCGCAAGCGCGTCGAAGCGCAGGCTGCGGCACGCGGCAAAACTTTGGCAGATGTGACCCGAGAAGCCGGCCTCTCGCTCGAATATTTCCGCAGGCCGCCGCCAAAAGGCGGTGGCCGCAACATCGCTCAAATCTTAAGGATCGCCTTGGTTCTGAAAACCGATCCGGTGGTGTTGCTCGGGCTTAATAGGCCGCCGGAACCCCCCAATCTGGCAGAGCCAACCGACGAAGAGCTGGCGAAAATAGCCACGCTCGCCGCCTCGCTTTATTTTCATCTGAAAAGGCGGCCGCTTGCTGATTTCGACGCTAAAGCTGACGAAATTATTCCTAAAGCGATCGCTCGGGCGCTCAAGATAGTGCGGCGCGAATTTGCGAGAGAAGAACCATCGACGGCATCGGCGCCCATAGAATAGGCTTTATTGGCTCACCGTCGCGGTCGCAGAACTTCTCGCCGTCCCAAGTCACAACATCGACCGGCCAGTCGGGGTCAGCAGTAGCCCCGAGAAACGTCCCAAAAGGAACGCCTCGTTTAACGGGCGCCGTGTCTATCGGCTGAAGCAGTTTGCGCCAGGCGTTCTCGTTGTCTGCTTCCGACATCCGGTTGAAACCTCGCGTTTATACGGTCGGTTTTTTTACCGTCAGGGTTCTTTAAGGGTAGGCTAACCGACCCCAAAACGCGACGCAAGCGGCCCTGCGTCAAAAAATCGCGAGCGGCGAATAATCGGGGTTGGCGTCGAAAAATTTTTCGATTTATGCTCGCTCCGCTATCGGGGAGCACGGCAGCATGGCCGCCTGGCGCATCGTCATAGACCGCGACGATTTCCGCGCGCTCGTCGCCGGCCGCGAGGTCCGCACGACGGCCGGCCCGGACGAGATATTCGTGACGCTCGACCTCGATTGGCGCCCCGGCCTGGCGCGGTGGTCGGACCCGCCGCAGGCCGATGAGTTCTACGGGAAGTCCGCCAAGCCGGAGATCGACCAGTTCGTCGATGATTGGGTGGAGAAGCGGGGCCAGCACAAACGTGAGTGACCGATGGCCTATGCCGCCTGGTTTGCGTCAGGCGAAACGCGTTTTCACGAGGCCGGCGATGACCGCTTTAACTGTAACTCGCGATGGCGATGTGCTGCATATCGATTTGATACCCGGCGCTGACGGTCCCGACACCGAGGGCGAGGAAGTAACGCCCGGCGTAGTGCTCCTTTACGACGGGCACGGCTGGCTGATCGGCATCGAGATCAACACCTCAATTCTGCGCGACGGTGATCGATGAAGCGTGAATCCTGGACGATCACGTCGCGCGGCGAGTGGCTCGACCGGCGCCGCGGGCTGCTCACCGCCAGCCGCATCGCGGCGCTGTTCGACCAGCATCCGTATCTCAGCCGCGAGGAACTGGCCGGCACGATCACGGGAACGCATAGCCAAGGCGACAATGCCAGCATGCGCCGCGGCCGAATCCTCGAAAGCGCCATTCTTGAAGCAATGCGCGAGGAGCACCCGGATTGGACGATCGAGCGCGCCAACACCTTTCACTGGATGCCGGAATGCCGCATCGGCGCGACGCCGGATGCCTTCTTTACCACGCAGGACGGTGAGCGCGGAATAATCCAAGCAAAGACGGTTGCGCCGGAAATCTGGGATCAATGGCACCACCGGCCGCCGCTCGCCTATCAACTGCAAACCTTGACGGAGTCGATGTGCTGCGATTTGCAGCACGCGATCCTGGCGGTGATGGTCACGTCGCGCAGTTTTCCGATATTCGAGTTTACCGTTCCCCGGCACGCCGCCGCCGAGGCGAGGCTGCTTGAAGCTGCCGCCGTTTGGTGGCGGGAGTTCGAGGCCGGCAGGATAGCGCCCGCAGCGCCTGCGGAGGCGCTGGAGGAGCTATTTGATGACGGGTCGGTGATCGACCTATCCGGCGACAACTACCTCTCAGCCGCCCTCCCGGATCGTCAGGCGTTGAAGTCGGTGATCAGCGATGCCGAGCGCCGCATCACCGAAATCGACGCGCACATCAAAAACGCCATGGGTCGGGCGACCTACGGCCACCTGCCCGGCTGGGCGATCACCTACCGCAGCCACCAGCGGGCCGAGCGGGTGCTGCCAGCGGCGACGATCCGCACGCTGCGGGTCTCGGCCAAGGAAGAGGAAGCGTTGTGACGCCCGACGAGCAAGAAGACATCTGCGCCAGCCTAGACACGGCAATCGAGGCTATCGGCGCCGCGGTTGACTGCGCAACCCAAGCGGGCGCCCCGCAATACAGACTGATAGCTGCGCTCTTCGCCGCAATCCTGGCACGCGATGTCTTTTCAAAACGCAGGGATGAGTAAGCATGACCGACATCACGACGCCGGCACGGCCGGGCGACATCATCGAGAGCGTGATCGCCAAGGGCGATCTCGCCCGCCTGACTCCCGAGGAGCGCACCCGGTATTATGTCGAGGTCTGCAAGTCGGTCGGCCTGAACCCGTTCACGAGGCCGCTCGAATACATCACCCTATCCGGCAAGCTGACGCTGTACGCGCGGCGCGAGGCGGCCGATCAGCTTCGCCAAATCCACGGCATCAGCATCGAGATCATATCGCAGAAGGTCGATGGCGACTTGCTCATCGTCCACGCCAAGGCGCGCGACAAGTCGGGCCGCACCGACGAGGATTTCGGCGCCGTCAATGTCGGCGGGCTGCGCGGCGAGGCGCGCGCCAATGGCATGTTGAAAGCGATCACCAAGGCGAAGCGGCGGGTGACGCTCTCGATCGCCGGCCTCGGGTTCTTGGACGAGACCGAGATCGACGACATCCCGGCGCGCGAGAAGGAGCCGGTCAGCGTCGGCGTCGATCTCGACGCCTTTGCCGCCGAGCAGATCGAGCCGCCGCCGGCGTCGTCATCCGACGAGCGCATCGCCGAGGCGGCGGCCGGCCAGGGCACCGTCGCTTTCCGGGATTGGTGGCAGGCCATCGCCACCGAGCGCCGCGACCGGCTGCGCCCGCACCTGGCGCATTATCAGGCGCTAGCCAGCGCGGCCGACACCGAGATGGCGCGCAACGAAATCCCCGAGACAGAACCCGGGCGGGCACCCCCCGAACCACGCGACGGTCCCCACGCAACTCCTCGTCGCCGTGGACGCCCGCCCGGCCCCGAACAGGAGGAGCCCGGCGCGGTCGAGCCGGATGAACCGCCGCAGCGCGAAGTGCTCTTCCGGGAATAGGCGATGTCGGCCGAAAGCAAATTGGTCAGCGCGATCGCCGACGCCTGCGTCGATTTCCTGATCGAGCGCGGCGAGCTTAACGGCAAGCTGCGGGTCACGCGCGAGCTGCACACCGCGGCGCGGCGGGTCGTCTGGGCCGGGCACTATTACGGGCACAGCAGCGTGAAATTCGGCGATGCGCTGATCGATCTTGAGCGGCTGGTCGGCCGCCCGACACGGGAGATCGACATATGACCACGATCCGGCGCAAGAGCCTGACCCGGCGTTGCGCGATCTGCGGGCGCACCTATTACGGCTACGGCCACGTCGCCGAGCCGGTCGCGCCCGGCCGCTGCTGCGACGCGTGCAACGCCCAACATGTCGTGCCGCGGCGGATTCGGCTGGTCGTCGATACGCGGGCAGAGCAGAACGAGAGCCCCTGATGGCGCGCTCGCCGCCGCTGCCGTTGCAGAAGAACATCGCCGCTGCGGTGCGCGGCGTGCGGCAGGGCGGTGCGGAGGTCGCGCGCATCCGCGTCAATCAGGCGACCGGCGACATTCTGATCGAGACGACGCTATCGCCGGCGTTGCCGCCAGAACCCGCTGAGGGCGAGTGGGACGAGTTCGCCCGCGCCGCCGCGGAGAAGATGCGCAAGGTGTGAGCGCCGGAAGAAAATCGACAGGGTGTGTATTTTTCCTCTTGCAATCTCTACACGGTGTAGATATATTGCAGCCTGTCAACAGCGACAGGAAACCAGAGAGATGAGACTCACAAAAAACGACATGGCGCGGGTCATCGTGACGGCGCTCTACAACCGGCCGGAACTGGTCGCCGCCGATCATCCCGAAGTTATCCGGCGCGCCCGCCGCAACAGCGTCGAGACGCTCACCCGGCAGCATGGGCTGGCCTGCAAGGTCTTGCACGAACGGGAGACGGCGGCTTAGGCCGCCGCTTTCCCCGCACATTCAAAGGAATATCCGAAATGAAAACGACCCGGTGGCGTTTCGCCATCTTCGCGGCGGTGTTCATGCTCGCCGCCAATTTCACGATCACCTGCCCGATCCCCTTCGAGTGCGACACCGCGGTCGGCGTCGCGGCGGCGAGGGCAGGAATATGACCGGCGACGAGCTTCGCGACGCGCTGGCGACGCTCGGAATGCGGCAGCGGGCGTTTGCCGCCCGCCTCGGTGTCGCACCAAACACGGTCAACCGCTGGATCGGCGGCGCGGTGCCGGTGCCGCGTTACGCCGAGGCATTCATTGATGTATTGCTCGCCGAGCAGCGCCGGGAACCCGCGCAATGAGCAAGTACAAACTGGCGTTCGTCCACACCTACAAAGACCGGCTCGGCAAGCTGCGGCATTATTTCCGCGGTCCCGGCCAAGTGCGCGCGCTGCCGCTGCCCGGCAAATGGAAGTCGCCGGAATTCATGAAGGCTTATGGTGCGCTCCTTGCCGGGATGCCGTTGCCGCCATCCGGGCCGAGTCGACCGGCGGCGCGGCGCAAGGCGCGAGCGATACTGGCGGGCAGCACCATCGAGGCGATCAACCGCTATCTCGCATCCGACAAATACCGCGAGTTGGCGCGCACTACCCAGGCCGCGCGCCGCAGCTATCTCATAAAGTTCGGCGAAACCTATTCGCTGATGCCGCTCGATCGGCACACACCGAAATTGCTGGCGGCCAATCTGGAAGGCGTGCTGCCGAACGCGGCGCGCCAGCGGATAACGGCTTTGCGCGCCTTCTTCGAGTGGGCGGCGCATCCGTCGCGCGGCCTGTGCTCGGGGAATCCGGCAGCCGACCTCGAAAAGCCGCGCGAAGACAGCGAAGCGCACCACACTTGGAAGGATGATGAGATCCGGCAATGGTGGGACTTCTACCCGCTCGGCACGCTGCCGCGCGCCGTCTTCGACCTGTACATCCACTCCGGCCAGCGCGGCGGCGACATCATCAAGCTGGGCTGGCATTCCTATCGGCGGGCCGGCACCGTCCTGCACATCCCGGAGCAGGAGAAGACCGGCAAAGAGGTCTTTATCCCGGTCAATGCGGCGCTCAAGCAGACGCTCGACCTGATCGATCGGCCCGAGCCGACCGCGGACATGCTGCACCCGCCGTTTCTGCGCGGGCCGCGCGGGCGGCCTTACGCGCGCACGCAACTCACCAATCAATTTCGCGAGTGGCGCAAGACCGCCGGCCTGCCCGACGAATGCGTCCCGCACGGCCTGCGCCGGGCGACAGTGCGCATCATGCTGGAGGAGGGGATGAACCCCGCCGGCATCGCCGCCATCACCGGGCAGAGCCTGGAACTCGTCTACTACTACGCCGAGGATTACGAGCGCGAAGGCGCGGCGATGGGCGCCGGCGCCGGACTGTCGCGGCGGCTAAAGGCGATAACCGGGAGTTAGCCAAAAACTGCTATTTGCAAGGGTACCGGAGGGTCCGAAACCTTGGCTAACCACTTGGAAACAATCAATCTCATTCCTCCACGGCGGAAGAAACAAGTCGAAAATGACCTAACAAATCAATGGTTTGCGAGCGTCAGTTAGCCAAATGCAGAGTTAGCCAAATCGAGGGTTCCGGGTTCGTTTATCCCCGCAGCCCGGGGAGGAAGAGATAGAGGCCCAACAGCAGGACCGCGACAAAGGCAAAGAACACATTGGATGACGAGAACGGCTGCATCTGCGGCAGCGGCAATATCGTGATGAGCCAGAGGAACATCACGACGACAAACAGGATTTCGATGATCATTAGCGCGCCTCCAACAGCCGCCGCTGCACGTCCCGACAGGATTCCGTAACGGCGATAAACTTCCCGCTCGTCAGCCCCACCACGCAATGTATGCCGAGCGCCAGGAGGCGGGGTGAATGTCCCGCTTCCCGCAGCGTGCTGACATGCGCCGGGTTGACGGCGACCTCCTGCCTATCTGGCACATGCAGAATGACGAGCTGCACGGTCACGAGAAGCGGGAGCAGCATCATCCGCGGATCGGTCCCTGCTATCAAAGAATTGGCCGGCGCTATCAAGCCGGCGCTAGCCGCGCGGCCTATGTTTCCCGATCACACAAACCCGGAGCACATCAAACAAATGTTTAATGCGATGAGGGCAGTGGTTTTCGTAGGGTTTTGGATGGTGCTCGTTGATGCCGTCTGCATCCACTACGCATTGGACACGTGGCCCACACTCAAGGCTGTGTTCATTCTCGGCCCAATCCTAGCCGGGCTATCGTTCGTGCTCGCCGTCAAGCCTGTGTGGATCGTGAACAAGAGACACCGCTAGGACACCGTGACCGCGTATTGCCTGGCCCGCGCCGGTGCCGCGCTGAACGTCGCGCGGGCGTGGCCTGCCGTTCCGATGCGCCCGCCCATGACCACCGGGCAATCCCAATCGCTCGCGCCGCCGTCCCACAGCGTCGCGCCGGCATCCCAGACGGCACAGCGCACCGCGATGATGCGGGCCGACGACTTGGCCGTGACCTTGCCGGCGAGTGCGACCGGCCCGGCCGGCAAGCTGAGGCGTAGCTTCGCGCGGGCCACCGCACGGCCCGCCGCATCGACCCGTAATGTCGGCCGGGCAACCTTGGTGCTGCTCTGGGCCTTGAGGCTACCCCGCAGGGTGATCCCGGAGAACAGGACACTCGGCGTGCCTCGGCCGCTGGAGCGCGTCCTGGCGCGAGCTGCCAGCCCGACGCCCGATACCAGCGCCTCGCGGGCGACACCGCCGACGCGCAGCTCGCCGGTCGAGCTGACGAGCGCTTCGCGGCCAAGACCGCCGAGGCGGGCGTCGGTCATCGGCTAGGGCGCAGCAGCCATTCCGGCGATGGCACTGCGGGCATTTCAGCTCCCCTGAACGGCTGGCGGCAAGCGCGCCTCGATAGCGGCTAGCCGCTCTGAAATCTCGCGAATTGCGTTGATTACGCCGAAAATGATTCGGCCATAGTCGACGGTTTTTACCGTCCCATCTCCCGCATCGATCGGCGAATTCCCGACCAGCTCGGGCATCACCAACTCGACCTCTTCAGCGATCAGGCCATAATTTATCGCCGGGCCAAACGTGCTAACCCGCCAACTAAATGTCACCGGACGCAGGCCGCATATCTCTGTCAGGCCAGAAGTGTAATCGTTAACGTTTTCCTTCATCGTTATGGAGCTGGCGATGGGCGCCCAAGTGCCGCTGGTATTGTAGCAGGAGCCATCTCCTGAGATTTGCAGACGATTGGTGGCGTTGTCCAAAATCCGGAATACCGGCGTGACGCCATCAGCGGACAAATACCAGGTGTGCGCCGCGCCGGTTTGGGTCATCCCGACCGTGCAATTGTTTCCCGGCGCTGCATTGAGCGCGAGCGTCTGCCCCGCGGTTGCATTAACGGTGTGGAAGGCCGACCTGACCTCCCCCACAAAATTGCCAGTTCCCGGCCCAAGGTCAGTCGCGCCGCCAACACTCAGACCGCCATTAGCCCCGACCGTGAGCCGGGACAGATTATTGGTGCCGATCTCGAACAGCGCATTGTCTCTGACGTAGAGAGCCGCGCCGGCAGCGGCATTTACCAGCAGGTCGGTTCCTGTCGGATTTCCGGTATTGGTAAGGTGGAGACTTGCAGCAGCCGCCCCGGTGCTGGCGACCGTGATTTTTGACGCACCCGCATGCGAGACGGTTGCGTCGCCTGACAATGTCCCGCCTGCTGCCGGGTAAGCGCCGAGAGCGGTCAGAGCATTTGGCGCGGTGGTCGACCCCGTACCGCCCTTGGCAACCGGCACCGTCGCCAGGGTCGTGGTGATTGCGGTCGCGCCGGAGCCGCTGATGTCGCCGCTCAGGGTGATGTTCTGATTGCCGGAGATGCCGCCGAGATTGGCCAGCGCAGCCCCGGCCGTCGTGGCGTTGGTGCCCCCGTTGGCAATGCTCACCGGGGTCGCCAGCGATAGCGTCACGTCGCCCGAGGTGCCGCCGCCGCTAAGCCCGGTGCCTGCCGCGACGCCGGTGATGTCGCCGGTGCCGATCCCGGCGACGGCGGCTTGCAGCGCGGTGATCTCGTCGCGCGCGGTGGCGAACTGATCGCGCACCGATTGCGTCGTCGGGTTTCCGGTGACCGGCTTGGTGGCGTCGATCGCCGATGTCATGGTGATGCCCTCTAGCTGTCGACTCTGATGCCCGCGGTGGCGGCGTCGAGATTGGCGCCGGTCCACGCCGCCGAGGTGTTCGGGTCGGTCGCGAAATACGACGCGAGCCAGCCGAAGCTCGTGCCGGGCGCGAGCCCGGTGGCGCTGCCGCCGCTGTCGTTGGCGCCGCTCTTGACCCGCAGGCTGATCGTCTTGGCGCCGGTATCCGATTTCTGGACGTAGCCCTTGAGCGCGACCGCGTGGACGACGCCTGGGGTCGCGCTGAGCGCGGTCATGCCGTAGAGGTCTTCGTGGCCCACGGTGGCGTCGGCGAGGTAGCTGTACGGCCCCGGCGGCGGCTGCTGCGCGGCCTCGTAGTAATTGACCGCGGTGCCCGACAGATTGCCCCAGAACAGCCACGTCGCTTGCCCGGCGGTCATTGCCGGCGCGGTTCCCGGCGCCCCCGAGCCGAACGTCGCCGCCGCCCGGTAGCCGCTGTTGGCGGCATCCGATTGCTGCATGGCGACCGACGTGTCGGTCATGTAGCCGAGCCAGTATTGCGTGCCGGCGGCGAGCGCCTGCGGCGTCGTTAGCGGCATGTCCTTTGCGGTGCCCGAGGTCACGCCGGTCTGGGTTGCGCCGGTGCTCATCAGAGTGCCCGGCGAGCCGCCGCTGTCGGCGTAGATCACGGGACGGAACAGCGCCGCGGCGCTGGTGCCGCCCGGCATGATCGTGACCGAGTTCAGCGTCCCGGCGACCGCGGGGGTAAACCGCCGCAGCACCAGCGAGTTGGCGGCCGGCGCGCTGGTCGTCACCGCCCGCTGGGCGGCTGACCCGAGGATGGCGGCGCCCACCGCGAACTGCACCGCACTATCGCTTACCGCAAATGTCGTCTCGACCCGCGGGCTCGTCAGCAACACCGCGTTGTTGAGAGAGCTGGATGTATCGAACAGGTAGAGATCGTCGAGCGTCAGCGTTTGGCTATTGACGCTGCCCGTAATGCCGAATTGATTGGCCGAGTTGTTGGCCGAGCCGGTCGTGTCGCCGGTGCTCGACAGGATCGATACGCCGTCGAGCCATAACTGATACGCCGCGGTGTTGCCGAACGTGATGTCCCATTCGAGATAATGCACAGAGTTGGCCGAGATCGTCTGTGACGATGTGCCGAGAACGGTCCCGCTTGTGCCGCCATTGCGCAGGCCGATCGTCCCGGCCGTATTGAAGACGATCGAGCACTGCGCCGTACCGCTATCGTAGAAGGTGATCCCGGGAGCGGCGCTGCCAGCGAGATTGGTGCTGAACCGCACCCCGCCGATTAGCCGGGAATAGCTGGCGGGAAGTGTCTTGCTGAGCAGGTTGCCGCCCGAGTTGATCACGATTTGCAAGGCTTGCCCGACGCCGGCCAGCGCCGCGACCAAGGCGAACCCGCTGCCGCTCGAAGTTGTCCATTCGCCCGCTATCAGCATCGGCCCAACCGACGCCGAGTTGCTGTTGGCGGGTCCGTATTTGTCGAAACCCTCCAGGAACAAAACCGCCATGAGATCAGCTCGACGTGATGATCAGCGTGCCGGCCGGGAAGGCGGCGGCGGCGCCGCTGGTGATCGCCTGGGCGACGACCTTGCGGACCATACCGCTGCCGGTGGCGCTGGTGTTGACCGCGGTGCCACCGTTGGTCACCGTGAACGTGTCAGCGGTCGGGCCGACCACGGTGAGCGGCCCGGTAAAATTGCTCTGCGAGAACGTCGGGTTGATGCCGCCGTATTCTGTCGTCCACTGCACCAGGTCGCTCGCCGAGTAGCCGTGCGCCTTGGCGGTGATGACGGCGGCGGCGGCGGCCGACACGGTGGCGGGAAGCCAGTCGAAATTCCCGAAATAATCCCACGCCAGCAGGTTGCCTGCGGTCGCGGCGTCGTAGAGGCCGAAGGCGATGATCGAGCCCCAGTTCGCCGTCGCGGTCGGAAAGGTCAGCGTGTTGGCGTTGTTGATCTGGCTCGGCGCCGAACCGCTCGGGCTCGACCAATCGGCCGCCGCGGTGGGTGCCCGGGCATAGGCGCCGCCGCTGACTTCGGTGAAGCCGGTGCCGGCGTCGGAGCCGGCCGCGGTGAACAGCGCGACGTAGACCGTGGGCAACGCGAAGAGCGCCGCCTTGCCTACGATGTGGCCCAGGATGCCTTGCGACGTTCTGTCGGTGAAGCCGGTCATGAAGAGGTGTCTCCTGTGCTCAAGGCGGCGCGATGTCCCCGGTCTCGAACGCGACCAGCGTCATGTGAAAATCGGACAGGGTCGGGTCCGGGACGGCCGGCCCGCGCACCCGCAGAACGTCTCCGGTGAGGAAGGTGACCTGCGCCGCCAGCGGGTTCCAGGTCGTGATGCCGGTGGGGCCGAGCGTCAGGCTGCCAAAGTCGGTGAAGGAGCGCGGGCTGGCGTTGAGCGCCTTCGCGAAGGTGATGGTGGTCGGGCTCGTCGGCAGGGTGGCGCCGCCGGCCTGCGAGTTGTGGCCGAGATGGCCGACCCATTGTGCGTTGATCGTGATCGCCGCGGAGAGGCGATGAAACAAGAGGTTCTGGTTTGCGACCATCGTTCCCGGCACATAGCAGGCGATGTTGTATTTCTGGCGCGATCTGACCCACTGCGTCCCGACCGTATTGTAGACGAAGGTATCGAGCGCCTGCGGTGCGCCGGTTCCCGACATCGAGACATCGGTCAGGCTGTCGAGCGTCTGGCTGGTCGGCGCCACCCAGGACGGGTCGCCGCCGGTGCCGCCGGTCGCGAGCAGGAAGCCGCTGGTTCCCGGCGCCAACCCGGTCCACCCGGCACCCGAGCGGTAGAGCAGCGTGCCGCGGGCGCTGGAGACGATCACGTCGAGGATGTTCGACAGCGTGTTCGCGGTCGGGACGGCGGTTGCGCCGCTGATGTTCGCGATGATGCGGCTGGTCGGCACGCTGGCGCCGGTGACCGGCGCGTTCTGCCAGGACGGCGAGGCGCCGCCGCCGGCCGTTGTCAGCACCTGGCCGTTGGTGCCGGGGCTGAGCGATACCCAGCCGGTGTTCGAGCGATAGAGGACCGCGCCCTGGGTGGTGCCGAAGACGCGGTCGAACAGCAGGGTCAACGTCGTCGCTGAGGGCGCCGCCGACCCGCCGCTGGTGTTCGCCAGCAGGGTGAGGTCGGCGATCGCGGCCAGCGCCAGCGTCCCGACGCCGGTGATCGGGCCGCCGGTCAGGCCGGCGCCGCTCGCCACCGAGGTCACCGTGCCCGAGCCGACCGGCGCGTCCCACATCAGGTCGGCGCCGCTGCCCTGGCTCTTCAGGTACTGGCCGTTGGGTCCCGGGGCGAGCGCGAGCCAGCCGCCGCTGGTGCGGGTAAGGACGGTGCCGCGGCCCGCCCCGAGCACGTGATCGAGAAAGCTGGTCAGGGTTGTCGGCGTCGGCGCCGCCGAACCGCCGCTGGCGTTGGCGAGCAGGCTGTTGTCGGCGACCGCGGCGAGGCCCAGCGTGCCGGTGGCGACGATCGGGTTCGGCGATCCGGCGAGGCCGGTACCGGCGGTGACCGAGGTCACCCCGGAGCCGCCGACCGCCCAGGCAGGATCGGCGCCGGCGCCGGCGGTGCGCAGGAAGTACCCCGGCGTTCCCGGCGGCAAGGCGAGCCAGCCGGTGTCGCCGCGATACAGCATGGTGCCGCGGATGCTGGTGAACAGCACCGCGTCGAGGAAGTCGGTGAAGGTCTGCGGCGTCGCGGCTTGTGTGACCAACGAGATGTTGGCCATCAACGTGTTCGGCGGGGCCGTCGCGCCGGCCGGCAGCGAGTCGACGTAGCCCTTCGTCGCTACGTCGTTCGGGGATACCGGAACGGGCATCCCGGTGATCACGCCGCCGGTGATGACCACGTCGTCGGCGTTTTGATAGGCGATGCTGCCGAGCGCGATATTGATCCAGTCGACGCCGCCGAAGGTCAGAAAGTCGCCGGCTTGAAGATTGGTCAGCGTGACATCGCTGAGCCCGTCGAGTGAGGCGTCGGTCGAACCGAACAATTGCAGGTAGGCCGGCGCGCCGCCGACTGCGAGATCGGGATCGAAGGTGTCGCCGCTGAGGTGCGCCGCCTGCACCATGAAGATGCCGGTCTGAAAGACCGTGAATACGTCGAGCGCCTCGTAAGCCGTGCTGGCTTCCCACTCGCCGCGCCAGCGGAACACCAGCACCGGCAGGGTGAACGGCCCCATCACCGACCCATCGTTGAGATAGATCGTCATCTGGGTGCCGGAGACGGTGATCGAGGCGATCCCGTTTGGCAGCGCCGGGTTTTCTTGCAGGTCGAGGATGGCCTGCGCGATCGACCAGAAATTGCTATCGACTTCGGACGGCTGGAGGTTGGCGCCTTTGCCCGGCCCCCACGGGCCTAATGTCCTGAAAGTGATATCCACCAACGCTCTCTCCTAGCCTCGCGGCCTCAGCACTATCGGCCGGCGCCCGCGGCTGGTCCCTGACCCGGGCGGCGCATTCGGTTGCCGCGGGTCGTCCGGCGAGATCGGATAGTGGACTTGCGGCGACCAGCCATTCCCGGGCGGCTGCGGCGGCGGCGCGCCGCCGGTGGTGAATTTGCACCGGCACTGAATCGAGATGCGGGTAGAGCTGGGTGCGGCGCGCGACGCCGATGTGCGGCCAAACCCTAAATTGCCGAACAGCTCGCCCCAGACGCCAAAGATTAGGGAACCCTGGCTCGGTTCCAGGACGACCGATACCGCCCCGTCGCCTTGCACCGTGAGCGACGGGTGGGTGTCCTCGGTTATGTCCTGGACGTTGGTATCGTAATAAACGTCGATGCCGATTGGCGAATAACGATCACCGCCTTCCTCGCCGCCAAACGGCAGCGCCTCGACAATGACCGTAAAGCTCTCGGTCCCGCTTCCCCAATAATACAAATCGTATTGTGCGGTGACCGAGGTATAGTCGACGGCATCGCCGACCGGAACAATAGTGTTGGCGTCTCGCTTGCCGTTTTCATCGAACCAGAAGCCGACCATCCCGATCATGTACGGCTGATAAGGTCCGATAAACCATCGCGACGTTCCCTCATAGGGAGCGGCGCTGGGATAGCGGAACATGCCGCACGGGTCATCCGGATAATCGCCTTCGTCCGGTTCGCCGTCGCCCTCGGCCCAATGCACGCCGACGATGCGACTAATCGGGTCTTCGACATAATCCACCATTCAGCTTTCCTCATGCGTTCTTAAAGGCCCACTGCACCTCGCAATCTTTGTGGCCATCGTCGTCCGAGGTGCCGAGCGGGCGAAACGCGTTGTCCATGTCTTGAAAGACCGAACCCCAGAACGAGTCGAGTTCGGCTTGCAGCGGGCCGCCGCACGAGTTCTTTTCCCGCTTTTTCAGCTTGACGTTGGTGGCACGCGCGACATCGACATAGTTCTCGGGCTTGCCGGGCTGCGAAATCCGCACGGTTTCGCTGACCCGGTCGGCTTCCTTCAACCCCTCGGCGCAACACTTGGTGTTGAGGTTGGTCACGTCCGGGACGACCTCCGGCATCGTCGACTTGGCGCCCCAGGTCAGGACCGCCTTCTCGCGCGTGCCCTTCGGGGTCGACGGAATGATGATCGTGCCGTGCGACCCCGGCGATTGGAACGGCCGGATGAAATACTCGATATTGCCGTCAGGCATCAGCCGTACTCCAATCTCAAGAGGAAGCGGAAAGATCGATGGTTTTCGGCAACGCGAGGTGGGTCACGCCGGGAAAGAAATCGGTGTGGAATTCGCTGCCGGTGAGCGGCTTCAGGTCGAGTGTGACGGTGGTGACGAGTTCCCCCATCGCGTCGGTCGGGCTCGGCCCGCCTTTGACATCGACAAGTTGAAACATCTTCGCCGTCTCGATTTGCTTGTCCAAGCCGTTAACCACGGTGCAGGAATTAACCACGTTGTCGGTGGTCATGTAGGCGAGGTTGAGGCCGTCATCGGAAACCACGAAATCGTCGAGCGATTGATAGGCGATCTCTGACGGCACGATTTCGATCTGGCCGCCGGCGACTACTTGATAGTCGTCGGTATAGTCGTCCTCGACATAGGAATTGATCCCGATCTCGGGCGTCGCCGGGTCGCCGGTGCCGACCGTGCAGCCGAGGGTGAATTCGCCCTTCATGACGCCCTCGGCGACGAGCAGCCGATAGCTCTTGACCTTGCCGGTGACGACGCCGCCGGGCAGCCGCCGGTCGGACAGCATGACGCTATTGCGCAGGCCGAGGCCGAGGCCGATCGCGTCGGTCCAATTAACCGCGAAGGTCACGTCGACCGCGCGCGCCCGGGCGCGTAATTTCGCGCGCGCCGCCAGCAGCAGATACTCGAACGAGGCGGCACCGCGCGCCGTCTGGAAGTAGCTCTTGTGGGCGAGGCTGCCGATCGGCACCTCGCCGCCGGGATCGATGCCTTGCGCCACGAAATCGGACGAGAAGCTGACCGTCTCGCGGTCGCCCTCGGTGGTGTCGGAGACGACCTGTTGTACGCCGGCGGTCAAAACCGCGTTCACCGTCTCGGTGCGTTTCCGGTCGGCCTTGAATTGAAGATACATGCGTATCTTGAAATTGGTCACCGGAAAGGCGGCGGTCAGGGCGCTCGACGTGCCCTTGTTCAAAAAGACGTTGACATTTGTTTGGTCGGTCGTGGTGCCCTTGTCCGGCGGCACGGTGTTGCCGAAGAACCGGACGTTGTAGTTGGTCCCGAGTTTTAGGAAGGTCGCTTCGTGGATAAAGCACAGCGGCGTGCCGCCGGCGTCGTTTTCGGTGCTGAGCGTCCAGCCGCCGCCAATGCTGGTGCCAGGCTTCGGCCAATCGCTGAAGAGCCCGTCGCCGTTCATGATCGCGATCAGGGCACCGCCGCCGCTGATGCGGTAGCCGAAACCGAGGCTGCCGCCGTAGGTCGTCGACGGGCTCGTCGCAAAGGGATGGTTGCCGAGCGGCGAGCCGGCATCGGAGAACGCCCGGACCAGCGGGCCGGTGACATCGAGTATTCCGTCGGCCTGTTGCGACCAGTTGACCGTGCCCGACACCGCCACCGAATTTAGCGGCGGCTGGCCGTAGCTGAGACTGAAAGCGTCGTAGATCGCCTGGCTTTCGCCAATGTCGATGATGCCGTCCTCGCCCTGGACGATGTCGCTGATGCTGAGGCCGAGGCTGACGCGATCGATGTGCCACAGCGCCGAGTAGCTTTCGAGCACGGTGTCTTCGTTGACGTTCTGGGTCAGCCACACCGGGTCGTACCACGGCAGCACCGACAGCTCATCGGTGAGCGCCGCCTTCTGCGCGATGAAGTCGTCGGGCCGGGCGATGAACTCGAGTTCAACGATCTCCTCGGCCTGGAGCCGCGGCACGCCGACCAGGCGGCCGTTGAACAGCGGGACGAGGTTGGGCGCGGCGCCGCCGTCCGGGGTCCACGCGCTATCCCAGGAGAGCCAGCACCACAGGTTGCGGCCGGGTGCGAGCAGGCCGACCGCGGGGTTCCTGACGGTGACCTTGAGCGAGGCGAAGCCGCCCTCTTCGTGGCTGATGTCGACGCTGACGATCTCCTCGTCGAAGCGGTTGTGGATGGCCGGATCGAACGGCGCGTTGGGCGCGCGCGGGCCGGTCACCGTCAAGAGCGCGCGCTCGGCCGAGGAAGCCGGCGTGCTCAGGGTGATCGAGGTGCCGCCGCTCGGCGCGACGAAGGTGGTGCCGTTGGCGATGCCGTTGCCGGCGATGTTGTAGACGAGGCCCGGCGTCAGGGTCGCGAGGTGAGCGACCGGCATCGAGGTGACGCTCGTCCAGTCGTCGGCGGGCAACCCGGTGAGTTGCAGCGGGTAATCGCCACCCATCAGGGCGGTGACTTCGACCTGGCTGACGGTGCCGCCGATCGCCTGCTGCGCCACCATGATGCCGCTCGACCCGTCATAGAACAGGTAGGCGCTGGCGACGCCGACGCCGGCGATGTCGCCGATCGCCGGCGAGGTGGCGCCGTAATAGCCGGGCGAGAGGTCGGCGCCTGGGTCGAGCAGCACGACGTTGCTGCCGGCGTTGAACGTGCCGATGCCGGTATCGACGGGCACGCCCTTGGTGACCTTGAACTGCGCGCCACGCAGAGTTGCGGTGGCCGCGACGTGCAGGTTCAGCGTATCCGGCCCGGCGCTGATCGCTTCCTCGACCATGAAGAGCGCGCCATCGGGCGGCAATCCCGGGCCTTCGATCAGGTGCAGCACGCCGGCATCGAAGGACTGATTTACCGCCAGGTTGCTGAGCAGCTGGTTGCCGGCCTGGATGTCGCCGACGATCGACACCGTCTCGACACTGCCCCCGTGCGTGTGCCCGGTGGTGGCGAGGGTCACCTGATCCTGGATGGTGCCGCCCGCCCAGGCGAAATAGAAGGGACCCGGCACTACACTTCCTCAAGCGTCAGCGACCACGTCACCCGGGCTTCCCACTCGGCGCGCTCGATCGAGAACTCGACGATGCGCATCAGCATCTGCGGCCGGTAGAACGTCCAGTTGTCCTGATAGCGGATCGAGCCGGGAACCGCGTTGCGCTCGGGGCCGCCGCTGGCGGTGTGCCGGCCGATCTCGACGTGGCAGTTGACCAGGACTTGCATACCGACCCACAGCCCGTCGAGCGCCGGCGGGTCTTGGTCGTCGCCGCGTGCTTCGAGCTGGTACTTGCGCATCTGCGGCGCGCTGATGTCGATCAACGTGCCGTTGACGGTGCGGGCAAGCTTGCTGCTGCCCTGCGCCATGTCGATCGGCGTGAGCGTGCCTTTGAGGCCGCGCGCCGAGTACGGCGGCACCTGCGAGACGGCGGTGCCATTGTCGGTATAGGCCATGTCGAAGGTGGTCGAGAACGCCATCAGCCACCCGGTCGGCCGGCGAACCAGCTTGGCTTGACGCCGGCGCTGCGGACTTGCTGGCGGCGTGCCTCGACGACCAGAGCATCGACTACCCTGCCGTGGCCCGACAAGGCGAATTCTTGACCACCGAGATGGAGGTGGACCGGCGCGCCACCGACGTCGCCCGTGGCGACGATGCCGCCGGTGGCGAAGCGGGTGCGTGGCAGGAAGCTGCCCATGCCGCGGTTGATGGCGGCGAAGAACGGCGCGCCGAGCGCGTCGACTACCGATTTCCGCATCACGAACTCGCCGGGTGTCAGCATCGCCGGGAAGCTGTCACCGGTGCCGGACCCAGGCACCTGGCCGCCCATGGCCATGCCCCCACCGACCGGGACTGGCTGACCGGCCGCACCACCGGGAAGGAGGTTCCGAATCGCGTTGATCCAACCGATCATGGTCTGGACCTGACGTTGAACGAAGTTGGTGAAGTTAGTCCAAAGAGCGGTCCACGTTGAAAAAACGGTGTCCCAGACGGAGGTCAACGAGGTGCTGATGTATTTACCGAGATCAACCAGGACCTTCCACACCGCATTGAACAGCGGGACCAGCTTGTCCCAGTTCTGGTAGATCGTCAGGGCGATCAGCCCGAGCGCGGTCAGGGCTATTCCCACCGGCGTGGTCGTCATAAACGCGAGCGCCGCACCAACCGCCTTCAGCCCCACCACGAGCGCCGGGAGGATGCCGCTGAAGTAGAGCATGGCTGCCGCCAGCGCGTAGGTTCGCGCCGAATAGTCGGTGCCGAGGATCGCATTGAGCACCGAGGCGACCGGCTCCATCGCGAGTGTTAGACCCGCGAACGCCTGCGTCACGAAACCGATCGCGAGCGTGATCGCGTCGAGCGCCGTCTTAAAGCCCTTGCCGAAGTCGGTCGTCGGCGCGGCGCCCTGCCACACCGCCCGGATGTCGGCGGCGGCGGCTTTCATGTCATTGGCGATGCCGGTCGCCCACGCCTTCACCTCGGGTTGGCTCTTTTCAAGCGAGTCGGAGATGGTGCTGATGATCGGCGTGAACACGTCGGCGAACGGCACCACGAACGACTTGCGGACGGCGGTGATCGCGCCGTCTAGCCGGTTGAGCTTCTTCTGCGCCTCGTCGAGTGCGGCGATCTCCTTGTCAAAGCCGCTGGTGTCGACACCGGCCGCCTTGGCGGCGTCGAAGAACTTGAACAGCCCCTCGCGACCTTTCTGCATGATCGGGATCAGGTCGAGCGCGCCGCGTCCCATGTTCTGCAAGACGAGGCGGGCCTGCTCAGCCGGGGTCTTGTCCTTGAACCTGTCGAGGAAGTCGCCGAATACCTCGTCCAGCTTACGAAGGCCGCCGGTTGCTTTGTCGAATAACGGTATCTGAAGCTGGGCGAACAGGTCTTTAAAGCCGGGCAGTGCCTGGTCGATCTGCTCGCCGAGCTTGGTGGCCGGTAGGTTGGCGCCGATCTTGTTCAGGTCTTCTCGAACCTTGTCTGCCGCCTCGCCGCCTGCGCTCAGCTTCTGGCTGATTGAGCCGAGCCAGCTTTGCAGCGTTATCGTCTTCGGGATCGCGTTCATCGCCCGCAGCGCGGCGTAGGCTTCTTCAGCCTGCTGGCGGAAGTCCTCCAACTTCGGGACGTTGATAATTCTCGGCCCGGTACCAGCCGCCTGCTTATCTTGCAGGATTTCAAGTTCGAGCCGTAGTTCCTTCAGCCGCCGTTGATTGGACTGAAAGTCCTCCGGGCTTACGAGGTTGAATTGCCCGGCATTCAGCGTTCGGATTTGCTTTTGCAGATTTACAATTGCGTCGGTGTTTTTAAGCTCCTTCAACTCCCCCGCAAGATCGCGCCCTTGGCCCCTGAGAATTGAAATCCCGGCCTGGCTTACCGGCGTTTGCGCACCGAGCACGTCCTTCGCCAGTTCACCGAACAGCTTTTTGCGCTCGTCGCCGGCCTTCTCCATCGCGTTGCCGAAGCGGAGCATGCCGCCGGTCAGCGTGTCGACATCGACGCCGGCTTGCTTTGCCGCCTTGGCGATCAACCCGAACTGCCCGGGCGTCAGGCCGAGCAGCTTGGAGTTCTCTTCAAGTTCGTGCCCCCACTTCGCGGTGGCTTCGAACAGTTTGAAGAATCCGGCAATGCCGCCGACCGAGGCGAGGCCGACGACCTCGCGAAACCGAGGGATGATGTTGTTCGCGACATCGCCCAGCGCGCTGCCGAAGTTGGAAGCGTGCTTACCGATGTTGGCGAGGTCGGAGCCCGCCCGCGACGCGGCGCCACGCAACGCGGCCATCTGGCGCGCCATGCTATCGGTCGCCTTGGCGAAGGAATTGACCGAGGCAGTCGAAGCGTCGGCGGCTTTGCCGACCGTGTTGAATGCTGCATCGCCCTCGGTCCCGATCCGCTTCAGATCGGTAGCGATCTTGTCGCCGCCTTCAAGCGTGATCCGGGAGCGGAAGTCAGCGCCGGACGCCATCAGCCGGCACTCCTCGATTCAAAGAACTTCGGCAGTTGCTGCGAGACCCGCGCAAAGATCGCGTCCATGTCGACGAGCTTCGGGATCTTGACCGAGGGCACGCCGACGAACATTGGCACCGCGACGGTGTGCCGGCCCTTGCCGCCGGTGCGGCGCGCCTGGGCGTTGCGGGCGCCGGTCTTGAGTTGCCCGACCGTTGCCCGGCGCCCCTCGACCGCACGCAGCGATTGCCCCGCCAGCAACGGCCGGCGCGTGCCGTGCAGCTTCACCAGCGGCCCGATGTTTTCGATAAAGAGTTTCGGTGTTGTGGCCTGCCCGGCGATCCGCAGCGGCGCGGTCGGTAGCGGCACCCACAGCAGCGGCTTGCCGTGGATCGTGCCACCGCGCGCGAAGATATTGGCGTAGCGGCCGATGCGGCTGCCCTTCCAGCCGCGCGCATGGAAGCCGCGGAGGCTCGGCGTCAAGCTGAACTGACGGCGCGGGTAGCCAAACCCTTTGAACTGGCGGGCGAACTTGCTGCCCAAGCCGGCCGCCTCGATGGCGCTGCGAGTCTGGGTTTCGAGCAGCTTGGCGCCATCGCGAAAAGCCATCGTCGTGGCCTTGGCCAACGCCTCCTGCCACTTCTCGATACCCTTGGCATATTTGCCGGGCCGGTCGAACTTCACCTTAGCCATCGCGGCGGCCCAGGAGTTTGCGCAGCTCCTTCGGATCGCCGCGCGCGGCGAAGGCGTGCAGGCCGAGCGTCTCCTTGCGCTCAAGCTCCATCAGCTTGCCGTGGATAAAGATCACCTGACTCATGCGGTAGGGCGTCCACTCCATCACTTCGTCGAGCGAACCATAGCCGGCCCGCGACAGGGCCAGCGCCATCTCGGCTATTTCGTATCCTGGTCCCTGCCAGTATCGCCGGACATCTCCGTGTCCAGGACCATCGCCACGAAAGGGCGCACGACGGCCCTCGGCAGGGAGAGTTCGGCGATGGCGGCGATCAGGTCGAGCGCCGCGACGCCCGGCAGCGAGCGCGCCGCCTCGATGTCCTCCTCGTCGGGTGCCTTGCCGTTGGCGGTGCCGAGCGCGATCATCATCGCGAAGCAGTCCGGCGCCTGGGTTTGCAGCGCCTCGCCGTCGACCTGCTGGTAGTTGGCGCGCATCAGCTTACCGAGTTCGGGATAGGTGCCCAGCAAGTCGGCCATCTCGGCCGCGGTCAGGCCGCGCACGGTGATCTCTTCGCCAGCGATCGTCACCGTGCGGCGCAGCTTCTTGGCAATGTCGCGAAGACCGGGCATCAGGGAACGGTTACTTCGTCGGTGATGCCCCAGGTGACCGTGCCGAACTTGCCGGTGGTGCCGTCGATCAGCACCTCGGCGGTGATCTCCATGCTGGCCCATTCTTCCGAGATCAGGTTGATCGAACTGGTCGGGATGATCGACACGTTCGGAAGGTCGACCTGGATGCGCGGGCCGATATCGTTCTGGCCGACGTAGCGCAGCGAGCCTTTAATCTCCGACAGCGAGAAGATGTCGATCGTGTAGGGCTCGGTGGCCGGCGCGGTCGGGTCGGTGACGGTGCCCATGAACGCCAGGCCGAGGTTGTCCGGCGTCATCTCTTCCAGCACGATGCGGATATTCGCCGACTTCTCGCGCACCACCTTGCGGTCCTTGGAGCGCACCCCGGCCATCGAACTGAAGTGGTCGAGCACGTCGACCGCCGGCGTGTACTCGACCTCGGGCGCGTTGCCCAGAGGCACAAAGCCGGTCGAACCGTCCGGCTGAAACTTGATGATGCCTTTGCCAATCCAGTAGTTGTCGACGTTCGGGCTGGTGTTGCTATAGGCCATTGATCGCCTCCAGATCACTCATTGCCAGGGTGTAGATAAAGCTGAAGTTAAGGTCCATGCGCGGTTCCTTGGTTTCCGGGGTCGGCTCGGACACCGTGCAGCCGTCGTAGCGAATGCTCCCGACCGTGCCGGTGAGGATGCGCAGCGTTGTGT
>Ga0247688_1000107_pt1 | contig 36337 bp, 30 predicted proteins | sample CNK29_metaG_FD_182718 | JGI IMG/M metagenome (GOLD analysis project Ga0247688, IMG submission 182718) | Soil microbial communities from Purdue University Martell Research Forest, Indiana, United States - CNK29 | ecosystem: Environmental > Terrestrial > Soil > Temperate forest > Bulk soil... | reverse complement strand
CGGCATCTCGGCCAATTTGATGCCGTGAATAACGCCACGATGAGCTGGGTGCCCTTGACGGATGGTGGCCTGCTGGCACCGGTCGCAGTGAACGTGGGGGGGCTCAACACCCTGCGAGTCTCAACCTCCACCGGCAACTGCTATCCGAATTATTTCATGCTGGTTCCGGCATCCGGCATCCAGCTTTCGGCGGCCACAGCGGGCGCCAACGTCGTGGTTTCTTTCCCGACCCAGGCCGGATACAACTACCGCGTCTTTTACCGGACCAGCTTGACCACCGGCAACTGGATCCTGCTGAACGCCGTGCTCGGTGACGGCACGGTCAAATCCGCCAGCGACTCCAGCGCCTCCAGCAATCAGCGGTTTTACAAAGTGACCTCGCCATGATGGGTATCCGGCCAACGGCTCCCGGCAGCTTGTTTAATTGCCCGAACGACGGTTCAAGTCGCTCAAACCGGCCGGGGGATGGAATGGCCGTTACCCGGCGCTGGCCCGGTTTCACCTTGATTGAGTTGCTGGTAGTGATCGCGATCATCGCGATTCTCGCAGCGATGCTTTTGCCGGCGCTCAGCCGGTCCAAACTAAAAGCCCAAGGCATTTATTGCATGAACAACACCCGGCAAATGGTGCTGGCTTGGATCATGTATGCGGGCGATAACGCCGATGCAACGGCGCCCAATGTTGATGGCACGGCGGCACCCAATCTTTCAGGCGAATCAGCGAGCGCTCCATCCTGGGTGGCCGGCGTACTCACATTGGGTCCGGCCGTCAACCGGGACAATACCAATACGGACATGCTGCTCAACCATACAGCGTATCCCTACGGTGCCTACCTTGGTTCCTACATCAGCACGGCCGCTGCCTTCAAATGTCCGGCGGACCGATCCACCGCCAGGATTTTTGGTCAGACATTGGACCGGGTGCGCAGCTACTCGATGAATAATTTTGTTGGGAACCCGTCCCGTGCTGATACGGCACTCGGGTATCCAGTAAAGAGTCCTGGTCAAGGCAACAGCCCGTATCCTCCCTACTGGAAGATTGCCAGTATTCTGTCGCCCACCATGACCTTTGTTTTTCTCGACGAGCGCGAGGACAGCATCAACGACGGCACTTTCAGCACGGACGAGAACAGCCCGATTCATTTGCGGGACGTTCCAGCCAGTTACCATGGGGGCGCGGGCGGCTTTTCATTTGCCGACGGGCACGCCGAGATTCACAAATGGACTTCGGCGTGGATTTTGCAACCCATTCAATCAGGGCCGATCAACGACTATTATTTTCCGTCCGCATCGGCTGCGGGGATCGGGGATTTGCAGTGGCTGCAGCAACGCGCTGTTGGAAAGGGGCCGTAAACCATGCCTGCGCTTTTGAGCGTGGCGAGTTTGTCCGGCAGCGGAGGACCAAGCACCCTGGAAACGCCCGCTGATTTCCTGGAGGCTTGGGAGTGAACGGCAAAAGACGCGCAGAACCGCCTCATCGGAATTGCCGATCCGCTCGATCCGGAATTATGGTGACTAAACAATTTGATGATCCGCGAACGGTTTCCAACCCTATATACAAAATGAAAAGAGTCAGACTGATCCCGGCCTTGATCGGGGTGATGATATCGGCTTGTGTGCAGGCCCAATCGTCAGTCAGCGATACCCAGATGGATGCCTTCATCGACGATTTGATGGGCCGGATGACGCTGCCGGAAAAAATCGGTCAATTGAACCTGCTGTCGGTTGGCTTCGATGTGACCGGGCCGCAGTTGACCAAGGACGCGGATTCAAAGATTCGCCAGGGATTGGTCGGCGGTGTTTTCAACACCTACACGCCGGTGGCGGTGCGTAAGTTGCAATCGCAGGCACTCAAGGAAAGCCGGCTCGGGATACCGCTGCTTTTCGGATATGATGTCATCCACGGGCACAAGACCATTTTCCCAATGCCCTTGGGGCTTTCCTGCACCTGGAACCCGGATTTGATCGAGCGCAGCGCGCGCATTGCCGCCATCGAAGCAAGCGCCGATGGCGTGAACTGGACTTTTTCGCCGATGGTGGATATTGCCCGGGATCCGCGTTGGGGAAGAATTGCGGAAGGCGCGGGCGAAGACCCTTATTTGGGCGCGCAGATCGCCCGGGCGATGGTGCGTGGATACCAAATGGGCGACCTCACGCGGAGCAACGCCCTCATGGCGTGTGTAAAGCATTTTGCCTTATACGGTGCGGCGGAGGCGGGTCGGGACTACAACACGGTGGATATGAGCCGCCTCAAGATGTATGAATATTATCTGCCTCCCTACCGGGCGGCGGTGGCGGCTGGGGCGGGCAGCGTCATGACTTCTTTCAATGAAATCAACGGAGTGCCGGCTACGGCCGATGACTGGCTGCTTACGGCCCTGCTGCGAACGCAGTGGGGCTTTCGAGGTTTTGTAGTGACCGATTATACGGCCATCAGCGAGATGACCGAGCACGGTATGGGCGATTCACGCATGGATGCCGGACTGGCCCTGAAAGCCGGGGTGGACATGGATATGGTGAGCGAAGCCTATTTGAAGTACTTACCCGAACTGGTCGGGCACAATGAAGTTTCCGAGTCTCTGATCAATCACGCCTGCCGGCGAATCCTTGAGGCAAAATACCAGCTTGGGTTGTTTGCCGACCCATATCATGGCTGCACGGCAGACCGTGCCCGCCAGGAAATCCTCACGCCGGAAAACCGGAGCGCGGCGCGGGAAATCGCAGAGCAATCGTTCGTCCTGCTGAAGAATGACCATCAGCTTCTGCCTTTGAAGAAAGCCGGCACCATTGCCTTGATCGGTCCACTGGCCGATGACCAGGAAAATCTTTTGGGCAGTTGGCGCGCTGCCGGCGACTGGCATCAGGCGGTCAGCGTTCAGACGGGCATCAACAATGTCGCTGGTTCCGCAGTGACGATCCTGCACGCGAAAGGTGCGAACCTGGTGGATGACGCAGCGCTGCGGGCAACCTTGAAGGCGTTCGGCGCGGAGATTCCAGTGGACGCGCGGTCGCCGCAGGCAATGGTGGCGGAAGCAGTGGCGGCGGCAAACCGTGCGGACGTGGTGGTGGCCGTGCTCGGCGAATCCTCGGCGATGAGCGGCGAAGCCGCAAGCCGTAGCGACATCGGACTGCCCGAATGTCAAAAGGAACTTCTTCGGGCGGTGGTGGCAACCGGGAAACCGGTTGTGCTGTTGTTGATGAACGGCCGGCCGCTCACGTTAACCTGGGAAGCCGAACATTGCGGGGCGATTCTGGAAACCTGGTTTGCCGGCACCGAAGCGGGCAACGCCGTGGCCGACGTGCTGTTTGGCGATTACAATCCATCGGGAAAATTGACGGCGACATTTCCGCGCAACGTTGGTCAAATCCCCGTTTATTACAATCACAAGAACTCAGGGCGGCCCTACAAGGGTGATCCCGGATCCAAATATGTTTCCCGATATCTGGACGTGTCGAATGACCCCTTGTATGCATTTGGCCATGGCTTGAGTTACACGACGTTTTCCTACGGCGACGTGAAGCTGAGCAAGACAGCGCTGGCAGATGAGGAGACGCTGCTGGCATCCGTCACCCTTGCCAATACCGGGAAGCGTGCGGGCGAGGAGACAGTTCAGTTATACATCACCCAACCGGTGGCCAGCGTTACGCGCAGCGTGGAAGATCTGCGCGGATTCCAAAAGGTGCGATTGCAGCCGGGCGAAACAAGGGAGGTGGTGTTCCGAATCACCCCGGAAGACCTCAAGTTCTATAACCGCAAGCTCGAATACGGCTGGGAGCCGGGGGAATTTATCATCCGTATCGGCGGGAGTTCCAGCCAGGTAAAGTCCGCGACCGTGCATTGGAGTAAGGAGGCAAGTCCGGCAAAGACTCCGTGACCAGGTCATCCTATGGGGATCAATTCGTGCAGCTTGGTTAAGGTTGGGCGAGTTGAGGCTTTAGCAAAAGAAAACAAAATTTGCGTTGACATCCAGGAGCATCACTGGGATGATTTCAATCGTCCCAGAAGACTTACCAGAAGAAGTGAATTACGTGTCCAAAACAAGTTAACCCTATCAACCAATCATGAAACTATTACCCATAACTACAGGCACGGCGACCCTCATTGGCCTTTCCCTCGCCTTCGCCAGCGGAGCCTATGCCCAGCCCGTAAACGGTTATTTTACCAGCCCGCGGGTGTTCAACGACAACCCGGGATCAACCCTCACGATCACACCCGCAAGTCCAATCAATGCCAATCCGGCGACGATTAATATCCACGACGCTTACACGGGAGCTTTTAGCGGCGCCAATCGCAGTGACGTGCTGGCCTCGACCGATGGCGGCTTGACGGCTCACACCTTCAACATTGACGACAGCTTCACCTTCACGACGACGCTGACGCTGTCAGATGGTTTCAATTCTCCTCGAAAAGAAGCTGGCATCCGCATCAACAGCCCAATCACGGGTGATATGCTGTTTTTAGTCAACTCGGATGCCGGCGAAATCGTCACTTTTGGCGGCCCGTTCCATCTCTTTGGCAATAATGCCGGAGCCAACGGTTACACTCCTGGCACTCCCATTCTTCTCGGCATCACCGAAACTGGTGGTGGCGATGGCAGCGGTGGTATTCCGGACACGATCGAGTTCTTTATCAATTACGGTGCCGGCATCATAACGACCGGTCCCTTGGCATGGTCGAACCTCGAAGGAGGACCGCTTAACTACACTGTGGGAGTTTATGCGCAAGGGGATGCAAACGCTAACGGCGACTTTGTTAATGCTTTGTTCAGCAACACGACTTTCACCGCGGTTCCGGAACCCGCCACCCTTGCGCTCCTGGGCTTGGGCATCGTGCCACTTTTGGCGCGCCGTTTCCGCAAGTAAGAGTGACTTTTCGCCAATCGGCACGGCAGGTCTTTTCTGCCGTGCCTTTCGCTTTAATCCAAAGGAAATCCCCGGTCTTTGCCGGAGGACTCCCGAAGTTTGACAGCTCCGGGAGTTGTTACACCACAGCCGACATTGGCGAGGAATCATGGTTTACCTGCCTTCTCTGATTGGAGACGGCAGCGCGCAATTCATTTCTTTGCCGCTTTGAGGAGGATAATTCTATTTTGACTCAATGACCCTGACTTGTTGTCCATCCCGGAACTCCTGTTGTCCCGTAAGAATGATCAAGTCGCCTGGTTGGATGCCGGCGACGATTTCAACGTTGGTTCCATCATTGAATCCCGTTTGAACTGGCACTTTCTTTGCGTTGCCGTCGGCGACTGTAATTACGAAATAATTCGTCTTCTCTTTCACCAGTGCTCCGACCGGGATCAGAAGCGCATCCTCCTTTTTCTCCAGGCCGATTCTCGCATTCACCAACATGCCGGGCCGCAATAACATTCCGGGGTTTGTCATCTGAACTTCGGTTAGCATGGTCTTCGTCGCCTGGTCGAGTGCCCAATAAGCCCGCGTTACTGTACCGTCGAAGTGCTGCCCCGGGTAATCATCGGTCGTCCAGCGGATGGGTTGGCCTAGTTGGATATGCGGCACTTCTGTTTCCGGCACGGCCACTTGCATGCGCAGGGTTTTGAAATCCGTTAGAGTGACAATCGCCGCGGCCTCGGGGGTGTCAGCCGCGTTGGGCACAGGAATATAGGCGCCGGGATCAACATATCGTTTGGTGATGATTCCATCGAAAGGGGCGGTGACTTGCGCGTAATGGAGCATCGCCTCAGTGTATGCCAGATTGGCTTTTGAAACCGAGAGCCGGCCTTTGGCCACGGCGATCCGGTTTTTGGCTTCCTCCAGATCTGCGGACGACGCGTTGGCGGGATGATTGGTGGGCACTTCACTGATCTGCTTGAATTCAGCCTCTGCCAGTTCCACCTCGGCTGAATATTTCACCTTGTTGGCCCGCAATTCCGGCACTTCAATGTCAGCAATCAGATCGCCGGTTTTTACTGAATCCCCCTTGTCCACCGTCAGGGTGTCCAAATAGCCATCTACTTTGGCAAAGAGAGTGACTTGGTATAATGGATGCACCTCTCCAGGGAGACTGATGTAGCGGTAAACCTCTCCGCGATGCGGATGGAGCGCCTTGACCTCAATGGGTGCTTCGGCCTTTGGCTTAATGGACGGACTTGCTGACGGAGTTGCCGGGTCGCATCCGCACAAAATGACTCCAGCGGTCATTACCATTGAGAACAAAATCCAGCCGGGCTTCGTGTTATTCATAAATTTCGGTCTTTGGGGTGCGTGGTTGATAATAACGGCTTTGCACATCATTTGGGTCGAGCGACGCCGCGCGCCGATGACTGCGATTTTGGACGATGGCGAAGACGGACGGTAACACGAAGAGCGTGGCCAGTGTTGCGGCCGACAAGCCACCCACCACGGCGCAACCCAGAGGTGCCGCTTGTCCGCCACCCTCCCCAAGGCTCAACGCCATTGGCAGCATCCCCGCAATCATCGCCGCGCTGGTCATCAAAATCGGGCGCAGCCGGCTGCGGGCGCCTTCAACTGACGCCTCCGCCGCCGTGGCGCCACCCAGCCGGCTCCGTTCGGCAAAGGTGACCAACAGAATCGCGTTTGCCACCGCAACGCCAACCCCCATGATGGCGCCCATGAATGACTGAAGGTTGAGCGTGGTGTTGGTCAGCCATAACGCGAGCACCACTCCGGCCAGAACCGCAGGAATGGTTGAGACCACAATGAATGACATTTTCACCGATTGAAAATTGGCCATCAGCAACAGAAATATCGCCATCACCGCGAGCACGAGGCCCCGGCGTAGTCCATCGAGCATCTCTTGCATCGGCACGACCTGTCCGCGTAGGGTTACCTCCACACCGTCCGGAGGGGTCCCTAATTCTGCAAGGGCGCGATGCACCTGGCGGGCGGCACCGCCCAGGTCACTTCCGGCAATGTTGGCTCGCACCTTGATTACCCGCTGCATATTGTAGCGTTCGTACTCTCCCATGGCCGTTCCCTCGCTAATCTGCGAAATATTTCGCAGCAGGACGTCCTTGGTTTTCTTCTCCGGATCCTTTGGCAGGTGCTGGATCACCGGGAGATTTCCCACGTCCTCAATGGAGGTCATCAGCCGCTGCGGAATTTGCACTTGCACCTGGTAGGCGACGCCGCTGTTGGGATCGGCCCAGAAGTTGAGGTTGACAAACCGGCTTGACCACGTCGCCGGAACCAAAGCCTGGGAAACCTGTTTCATGGTTGGCCCGATGATGCCTGCCCGTTCCCGGTCCACTTTCACATTTACGGTCGGGTAGTCGAGCGATTGCGCGAATTGCACATCGCGCAGAACGGAGATCTCAGCCAGTTTTGCCTTCACCCGTTCGGCAAAGGCGCGGCTCTCGGCAAGCTCCTGACCGCTCACCGCAACCTCAATCGGTGTCGCCGCGCCCAGGCTCATCACCTGGCTGACAATGTCCGCCGGCTCAAACGAAAAGTTCACCCCGGGCATTTGCACGGCAAATTCCCGTCTGAGCCGCTCCTTTAATTTTTCAATGCCTATCTTCGTTCCGGGTTTCAATTGCACGTCCAACACACCTTCCTCGGGTCCGCCATTCCAGAGATGAACAAAATTGATGGGAAAATTTGCGCCGTGAACGCCGATCAGTCCAAGTGAAATCGCCACATTGTTGGTTCCAACCGTGGTTTTAATGATGCTCAACGCCTTCAAAAACACCGCTTCCGTGCCGTCAATGTCCGTTCCCGCGGGAGCGCGCAACCGGACTTGCAATTGTCCTGCATCGACCTGTGGAAAAATCTCCGTGCCCAGACGTTCTCCAACCAGAACGACCACTGCAAGGGTGCCGGCCAGGTACAGGAGTACTATCAAGACCCGCCAGGGGGCCAATTGTTGCAGGAAGCGACCATAGGCTTTTTGAAATCCAACAAAACCGCCCGCATTGACGGTCAAGCCGCCTGCGTTCCGCTCGCGGCCGCGCAGCATCCCGACCGCAAGAATCGGCACCAAAGTGCTCGATAAAAAATACGATCCGACCATCGAAAATCCGACTGCCAGGGCCAGCGGCAGAAACATTGCCCGTGCCGCGCCGGCCATGAAGAGGGCGGGCGTAAACATCGCCAGAATACAGAGCATGGCCAGCAGCCTTGGCACCCGCGTCTCGTTCGTGGCGTCCAAGGCCGCCCGCGCCAGCCCTTTTCCACGCGCCAGGTGAACGTGAATGTTTTCCAAATCCACGGTGGATTCATCCACCAGGATTCCGACCGCCAGCGCGAGTCCGCCCAGAGTCATTATATTGACGGTGTGGCCGGCGACGCTCAGGGCAAACATTGCCGCCATAAGGGCAAGCGGAATGTTCACGACCACAATGAGAGCACTGCGCCAGTCCCGCAAAAACAGCAGGACCATCAGCCCGGTAAGGATGGCCCCCAAGGTTCCTTCCTGGATCAATCCCATCAGGGCGCGCTTCACGTAAGCCGACTGGTCAAATTCATAACTCACCTTCACGTCTGGCGGCAGAACACTTTGAAATTTTGGAATATTCTTTTTGACCAAATCCACCACGGCCAGCGTCGAAGCATCGGCCCGCTTGGTGACCGGAATGTAAACCGTGCGATGGCCGTTCACCAACGCGTAACTGGTCACGATGTCAGCCCCGTCCGAAACCTGGGCGACATCGCGTACGAAAATCGTCGGATACATCCCGGGGTGAATCGGCACCGCTTCCAAATCCTTTACGTTGCGCGGAATGGAATTGAGCGGAACCATCGGATATTTTCCGGCCATCATCATGTTTCCCGATGGGCTGATCAGGTTTGCCTTCGTGATCGCCTCGACAACTTCATCGGGCGATATTTTGTAGGAGTGCAGCCGGTCCGGGTTGAGGTTGACCACAATCGTTCGCGCGCTGCCGCCAAATGGCGGCGGAGCCGAAACGCCCGGCAAAGTGGCAAACAGTGGCCGCACCAGATTGATCGCTGCGTCCTGCATTTCCGTCACTGAACGCGTTTCGCTCGAAAATACCAGCTGGCCCACTGGCAGGCTGCCGGCATCAAATCGCGTGATGAATGGCGGCAAGGTGCCAGCGGGCATGAAGGCGCGCGCCGCATTCACATACGCAACGGTCTCTGCCATCGCCTGGGACATGTCCGTGCCGGGATGAAATTGGAGTTTGATGATGGCCGCGCCTTGAATGGATTTGGATTCGATATGTTCAATGCCGGCAACGTAGAGAAAGTGATATTCATAGTAATACGTGAGATAACCTTCCATCTGCGCCGGGTCCATGCCGCCGTAAGGTTGGGCGACATAGATTGTCGGAATCCCCAAGGTGGGAAAAACGTCCTTGGGCATCTGTTTCCAGGACAGCACGGAAATCAAAGCGACCGCAATCACCAGGACAACCACGGTGAATGGCCGGCGCAAGGCAAATTGCACGAGATTCATGGTTGGCGATGGTTGGCGTTGGGCAGGAGCATTGAATGATGGGTGTTAAGTGGCCGTTGCGCTTGATTCCCCGGATGGAATGAATGACCCGCTGCGGCGATGGCTCTTCTGTTGGACCAGCGCGAAGGCGGCGGGCAAGATGAACAATGTCGCAATCGTGGCGCCGGCAAGCCCGCCCACCACCGCGCAACCCAAAGGCGCCATTTGCCTGGTTGAATCGCTGATGCCAGTCGCCACCGGCAGCATTCCCGCAATCATCGCCAGGCTCGTCATCAAAATCGGCCGCAATCGGTTGCGGGCGCCTTCCACGGCCGCCTCAGCCGCCGTGGCGCCACTCAGCCGGCTTCGTTCCGTGAAAACCACCAGCAAAATTGCGTTGGCCACCGCCACGCCGATGGCCATGATGCTCCCCATGAAGGATTGAAGATTCAGCGTTGAATGCGTCAGCCACAACGCCAACATCACCCCCGCCAAGGTTGCCGGGACGGTTGAAAGCACCAGGAATGACAGCTTCAAAGATTGAAAATAGGCGGCCAGGACGAGAAAAATCACGATCACCGCCACCAGCAGGCCCTGCTTCAAGCCATCCAGCATCTCCTTCATGGGTGCAACTTGTCCCCGCAATGCGACCGTGACCCGCGGTGGCGGAGGCCCCAAGGCTGCGACGGCCTGGGCCACGCGCCGCGTGGCACTGCCCAAGTCTTCGCCGGCGATGTTCGCCCGAACGGTGAGCGTCCGCTGCATATTATACCGATCATACTGGCTCATCTCAGATCCCGCGGTGATGTGTCCCACATTGCGCAACAGGATGGATTTGAGGTTGGCGGTTTCCATCACGGGCAGATTGCCCACGTCCTCGATGGTATTCATGAGCCGCTGCGGAATCTGCGCCTGCACCTGGTATGCCACCCCACTGTCAGGGTCCATCCAATAGTTTGGAACTTCAAAGCGGCTTGACCACGTCGCCGGGACGAGCGCGCGCGAAACTTGCAGCATGGTTGGCCCGATGATGCCCGCTCGCTCGCGGTCCACCGTCACCTCGACCGTCGGATAATCAAGCGACTGCGCGAATTGAACGTCCCGTAAAGTTGAAATTCCCGCGAGCTGGTCCTTCACCTTTTCGGCAAAAGCCCGGTCCGCGGCGAGGTTCGGGCCGCTCATCGCCACCTCAATCGGCGTGGCCGCGCCCATGCTCATCACCCGGTCGACCAAATCGGCCGGCTCGAACGAAAAATTCACGTCCGGCAGTTGCGTGGCAAACTCACGCCGAAGTTTCTCTTTCAAGTCTTCCATTCGCAAACGCGCCCCATTTTTCAATTGGATTTGCAAGACGCCTTCCTCCGTACCACCGTCCCAAAGATGGAGGAAATTGATGGGATAGGTCGAACCATGGAGCCCGATGAATCCCAGCGATAGATGCACGTTTTCCGGCCCAACGGTGGTTTTGATGATCTCCAACGCCTTCAAATAGGCTGCTTCGGTGCCATCAATATCGGTGCCCGCCGGTGCGCGCAAACGCACTTGCATTTCTCCAGATTCGGTGCGTTGAAATATTTCGGTTCCCAATGCGCCGCCAACGAAAAAAATCACTGCCACCGTGGACGCAAGGTAAACCAGAACGAGCCACACCTGCCACCGCGCCAATCCTTGCAAGACCCGGCCGTAACGCCCTTGCCAGACCATCCAGCGGTTTGTATTGGCAGCGGCAGAATGAATGCGTGACATCCAAACTGCCAACACCGGCACCAAAGTGCTGGAAAGCAGATAGGAAGCAGCCATCGCGAATCCAACCGCCAACGCCAGCGGAAAAAACATGGCCTTGGCCGTCCCGGTCATGAAAAACGCCGGGGTAAACATTGCCAGCACGCAGAACATCGCCAAAAATCGCGGCCGCGTTGTTTCCGTCGCGGCGTCCAACGCCGCACGAGCAACCGACTCGCCGCGTGCCAGATGAACCTGAATGTTTTCCACACAGACAATCGCTTCATCCACCAGGATGCCCACGGCCAGGGCGAGACCTCCCAACGTCATCAGGTTCAGGGTTTGCCCGCTGACCCATAACCCCAGGACCGCAGCCATCAAGGACACCGGAATATTCACCACGACCATCACAGCGCTGCGCCAATCCCGGAGAAACAAAATGATCATCAAACCCGTCAACCCTGCGCCCAACACGCCCTCCATCGGCAACCCTGCCAGCGTTCGCGTGACCATGGGCGAACGGTCGAGTTCGTAGCTCACTTTCATTCCCGGGGGTAAAACGCCCTGAAACTTTGGGAGGCTTTGCCGGACCACGTTGGCGACGGCCAGGGAAGAGGCATCCGCCCGCTTGGTCACTGGGATGTAAACGGTGCGTTTTCCATTCACCAGGGCGTAACAAGTCACGATGTCCGAAGCATCCTCCACTTCAGCCACGTCTCGTACAAAAACCGCCGGATAAGCTCCGCCACGCACCGGCGCCGCCTCCAGGTCCTTTACGTTTCGCGGAACCGAATTGACCGGCACGATCGGAAATTGTCCTCGCGTCATGATATTTCCCGATGGACTCACCACGTTGGCCGCCGCGATTGCCGCCACGACTTCATCCGGCGACATGCGGTAGGATTTCAACCGGTCGGGTTTCAGGTTGACCACAATACTGCGCGCATTGCCGCCGAATGGCGGCGGCGCCGAAACGCCGGGCAAGGTGGCCAGCAAAGGCCGCACGCGATTCAGCGCGGCATCCTGCATCTCGGTCACCGAACGCGTATCGCTGGAAAATACCAGATAGCCAATGGGGACACTGCCCGCATCAAGTCGGGTGATCAGGGGAGGCACGGTGCCAGGCGGCATGAACGCGCGCGCGCGGTTCACATAGGCGACCGTCTCGGCCATGGCCTGCGACATGTCGGTGCCCGGATGAAACTGAAGTTTCATCAAAGCCGCGCCTTGAATGGATTTCGATTCGACATGCTCGATTCCGGTTAGATAGAGGAAGTGATATTCAAAGAAATAAACCAGATAACCCTCCATCTGCGCTGGATCCATGCCGCCGTACGCTTGGGCAACGTAAATCGTGGGCAGATTCATGACCGGAAAAATGTCCTTGGGCATCTGCCGCCAGGCCAGTGAAGACGTCAATAGAACCGCGAGGACCAGGACGACCACGGTCAATGGCCGGCGCAAAGCAGCTTGTGGCAGGTTCATTGCGAACTCATTGCAAGGTTACTGTCTGCCCTTGCTTTTGACCGGAGTCTTAAATTGACCGGATTCACTTTTCATAGTCCAATCCATGAGCCGTTAATTCTGCGACCTGGTTAGTTTTATGTTTTCGTTTGTTCTTTGTCCATCCCGGGCGAAAGCAGGCCAGGCGGCCCGACCGATGCCGGGTAGGGAGAGAGTGCAACGCATCCCCACCTGCAACGCCCGCTCCGCCCCAGGCACATGACCATTTGGCGTATACCGACCAGCTGAAATAGCGCCGGATTGAGTTCCGCCGATGTCCTGAACCCGACACGATTCAACCAAAGTCAGCGTTTGGAACATAAAACTCGCTGAATACGGGCAACATTAACGGCTTTCCTGTTTCATTCCGAGATAGGACGAATGAGATTGGGACTTGTTCCAAACAACTTTCAGGCCACTCCATGTTAACCCCGCCAATGGCTGGTGTCTTGCTTTTCATTTTGAGTCCTTGTGACCCAGTGTCTTTATCAACTAATACCATTTCTCAATGACAACTGGTCACCCCTTACCCGGCCTTCGGCCACCCTCTCCCCCACCGGGGGAGCCGAAGAAAAAAGCCGGCATGACGGCGGAAGCGCTGGCGCGGATGGAACGCGAAATGGTGGCGCTGGAAAAGGACTTCAAAAGCATCGAGGCCAACTACACGGAAAACATGATGAGCCTGACCCTGGCGCGGGGTTACATCAAACGCCTACTGGAAAACAGCCGGGTGCTGCGACATCTGCGCGAGCATCACGGTGAGCTGCTGCAGGAGTTTGAAACGATCGCGGCGGCGGAGACGGTGTGAGCGGCCTCCTGGCTGCCAGGCAGCGAGTTGGCTTGCGATTCAGACCGGGATGACATAGAAGTCGTCCACGCAGTGAATTCGAGTTTAAAAATGTATGTCTGCCCGCAATAAATCCCGACGCGAGGACCCGTGGACCCGGGCCGAGGTGAGGCTGCTTGGTCATACGCCCGATTCCGTCCTCGCGCGCCGGTTAGGGCGAACGATCATGGAAATTAGCGCGGAACGCCGCCGCCGCCGGATCCGGCTGGTGACACCACCCCGCCGATGGACAGCGCGGGAAATTAAAATGCTGGGCCGGTTTTTCGATGCGGAACTGGCTCGTAGATTGCGCCGTCCCGTCCACCAGGTAGCTTATCAGCGCACAGCCCTCAACATCCCGGCGTTCCGCCCGCACAAATCCAAGAAATGGACGCGAGCCGAGGAAAAGCTTTTGGGCACCGCTGAAGACAAGGTGATTGCCAACCGGCTGGGGCGCACCCGTGATTCGGTGCTCCAACATCGTCGAATCCTGGGAATCCCGCCCAAACCGCGTGTTTTCCCCAATGCTTGGACGGCCAAGGAAACCGCCTTGTTCGGCACGCTGCCCGACGCGGAAATTGCCCGACGCATTCTTCGCTCGGTGCAGGCGGTGGCCAATCATCGTTTCAAACTGGGCATTCGTGCCATCCCCAATCCCAAGGCTAAAAGCCGTCCCTACACGCCGGCGGAAGACAAGCTGCTCGGCACGCTGCCTGACCTTGAATTGGCCGATCAGTTGGGACGGACGATGTTTGCCATTCAATCCCGTCGCATTGCCTTTGGCATTCCCAAATTTAATGCCCGGCGGCGAAGCTGGACGGCGAAAGAAACCGCCTTGCTGGGAAGGGTGCCAGATGAGGAAATCGCCCGCCGGCTGAAGCGCACCCTTGAATCGGTAAAAGTTCGCCGCGGAAAACTGCACATTGCAAAACTGAATCTCCGGCACCGGCGTTGGACGCCGGCGGAAGATGCCCTTCTGGGTAAATTGCCAGATGAAATAGTCGCGCAACGCACTGGACATCCTCTCGGCTCAGTTTCTGCCCGCCGCCGGCAGTTAAAATTGATTGATCCATTCCGCCGCCCGTTTTGGACGCCTGCGGAAGATGGTCGGTTGGGCACTCAGTCAGACATCGAAATTGCGCGGGAACTTAAAAGAACGGTAAGCGGGGTCAAGAACCGGCGCAAAAAACTGAAGATTCTTGCGTGGGTATCATAAAATGCGGCGGCCGGTTCAAGCTTGTCGGTGGCCTCTTCCTTGGCCGCCACAGGGGGGCGGCGGACAGAAAATGCGGCGGGCGCAACGTGAGCATTAGCGAACCAACGCCGTCCGACCGGTTACTTGTACCGGCAGCGAGCTTTCCGGAGGTCGTGAGGATGCCGGCCTCCTTGAGGGACGCAACGCGATCGCGGTGAGACATGCGGCGAATGCGGCCAAGAACCACCCGCATAGCCACGACAATCTGATCCGGCGTTGGTTGAGCCGTAACCGTCGGTTGTCTGGTGCCGTGTTGCTTCTCGGCGATACTTTGGCTTTTGCGTTCCATGTGTCAACACTCGGGTGGAAAGTAGCCCAAAATGACCTCCCTGTCACGCATCCTCAGGCCGTGGCGCGAACGGCCGCAGGCGTGACTTAGACCGATCTTTCAGAGAATGATGGCCTCTCCTATGTCGTTCAGCTTTTTTGCGAGGCGGGAGCCGGCGAGGGCGGCTTGCTTTTCGGCGAGGGCTTTGGCGGATTTGAGGTAATCGTGGGGAATGCTCCATAATATTGATCCAACATTGAATGAGTTCAAAGCTGATCATAGGTCTGACACATCCTTTCTTCTACTGAGTTCAGATAGGCCAATTGAATCTGTCTTTTCGCCTGAAATTATTAGCATCGTCGAACGTGTTTTAAGCTCGGCGGAATCAATAGTTTCACATGAAGCGGCGCGTCGGTCAGAAAAAGAGAAATCTGAAAAAAATCCAAGGAAAGAAAAAATCCAAGGAATGGCTAAAAAATTAGGGCTTCCGCTTAAATAAGTAAAGTTGGTGTCCTCAAGTATATAATTGCGAAAAGGAATTAAGAAATTGTTGAGCCAACTAATAACCAAGATGGCTAACAATGACCGCCACCAAACGCCGGTTCGAACATCGAGGTTATAAGTGTGATTTGTTTTGGTGCTCACTGCCGCCTCACCGACCCAAGCTCAGCGCGCGGTTAGCCATGGCCGGTTCGTTTTTGGGGGCTGCCGTAAACCCGTGCCAAGGACTGCAACTGGTTGACGAGTTTCTCATTGGCAGGGTCGAGGTGCTGGACGTAATGGGCAAGGTGCAAGAGCTCCCGCACGCGTTCCCTCTGCTCTCCACGCAACCAGGCTGGCAGGCGGTCCACCCATGGCGGCGGGGGATCGCCGTGATCGATCTGCTTGATCAGCGCCGCCGCCGAGCGTTGCCCAGCGCGGTGCAGCAGGGCGTAGCAAGCAGCTGCGGCCGCCGTGTAGCTGTCTTCCCAAATGAGGGCCTGTCCGTCAAACCAAACCGACGCCACGAGCGTGCGCTTAGAGCGGGTGCTCCCTCCGCGGGGGTCGGAGATGACTACGGCGACATCCGTGTAATAACATCCGTCTGCCGGATCGTTGAACAGTTGCAGCTCGGTCCCGCCGGCGCCGAGCACATAGCGCAAGGTGACGAAGACGTTTGTTTTTTCATTGCGGCCATTAACGTCCGGGTGTGTCGTATTGGTCTGAAAGGTTACCGATCCGCTGCCAGTGATCGGTTTTCCACTCACAGTCCAGGCAAAGTCTGGGTTTTGAAAGCCTGTGGCTGAAGCCCGGATTGTCTGCTGCTGGTGCGAGCGATGCACCCACCATTGGTAGGGGGCAGGTGGATAGCACGGGCCGGCGCTCACCGTCGCGATGCCCGAATCGGTCGTCACCGTGTCAAGCGTCGTCGGGTCGCCAGAGTTGAGGCGGGCGGAAAAGCCGTGCCAAGGAATGACGCACGCTTTGTCTTGCTCCGACCAGTAGGCTTGCACGAGCAGCCCGTCGAGCCGGTCCGCCGTTTGATTGCAGGCGTCGCCCACTTCGTCTCCTCCGTTGATGGAGCGGTTCATTACCCAGGCATCGTCATCGCCGGGCTGGGGATTGGTAATGGCCTCCACGAGTTCGTGGCTAAGCACATCGGTGATGAAGTCCAGGTCGCCATTGTTGGTCCAGCCCACCCAAGCATCATCCCCGTCGAATAAGTCCGTGTCGTGCGCTTTCGTGTGCGCGCCGCGTGCGCTGGTGTCGTCGTAAGTCGCGCCCATAGGGGCCACCACCAGATAGATGATACGCCCGCCGGAGTCATCGGGTTCGGGAAACACGTCATCGTCGATCAACGCCCAGACGAAGTCGCGCACATTATCGGCGGAAAACTTCGGATAGCCGGGGCCGGGATCGGAGACGAGCGTGGCTCCGCGCAGGTGCAGGCTCGTGAACCCATATTGATGCAGCGCGGAAAGGTAAGGCGAGTCCACCAGTTGCTGCATCGCATTGATCACGTCATTCGTGCTCGGCGCGGTGGCGGTGCGCCACGCATCACCCCAAAATAACAGTTCGAGATCCACCGCACCCACCTTTGGACCGCCGGCATCGTGCGCCCTGTCCGCCGGACCCGCGTCTCCGCCGACCGTGTATTTGCCGATGACGGTGGCCCCATCATAACGGTAGGCGCTCGGCGCGCTGATGTTCGGCCGCCAGCCGCCCGGGCCGTTCGCCACGCCGCGGATGCCAGGTGTGCGCCGCGAACGCTTGGTGGGCGGCTCGGGATCGCGAGGCTCGACAATGACGCTTTGCCAGCGGATTGGTTTTTGCAGGTGGTGCGAAGAGCAGTGCTTCATAAGGAGTTTGGTTTGCTATGTAAACGAATCGCCGTTTCTTATTTTTTGGGTGTAGCGACGGCTAACCGTGATTATACAACCGTGATTCTATATCCGGTTCGTGTATCTGAATAGACCTTTTGGCGGCACTCCGTTCCAAAAGCTCAGTGTAAACTGGCCAGCTCGCACGTATCGCCAGTCAGAGCTGTAGCCCTAGTCTACACAATCGAAATTGCTACCGACAATCGCAAGAAAATGTTCAGCCGTCTATTGGCAAAAACAGTAAATTCTGCCACGAGAAACACCTAGTTTGTGATAAGGGAAGCAATCAGATGCCTTCCACGCTTCGCAGTTGAAAGCGGGTGCTGCTCGGACGTCGCAGCGCGAACGTCCCTACCCAAAAAAACGGCGGTCATAGAGCCGAACCTCGGCCTGGCGGCACGCTGCAGGCGCGACAGAGGTCCGAGTCGGACTGGCAATCACCAGAAACAGAGCGCCAATGGCGCGAAGCCGTAACGCCACCCGCCTTGGCGCAAAAATATGCGGACCTGTTTCAAGAATTGCTCTCACTCTCCCCGAAGATTGAACCGGAGACAAGCCGCCGTTCGCCGGTCATTTTGCTTTGGTCGCCAGAAGCAAAACAGCGCCGGATTGAATTTTACAACACGCACGCGAAGGAAATGCGCAGCTTCAAATCCGACCGGCTGAAAAGTGCTTGGTCAAAACTTGAAGGACAGGCCGCACGGCTCGCCCTGGTGTTTCACTGCGTCCGTGAAACCTACCTGCCAAGTCCCGGCGATAACGCCAACACGATTTCAGCCGACACACTAGATGCCGCCCTTGTTTGGATTGAATGGCTGAAAAATGAAACCCGACGAATATACTACACATTGTCAAACAAGGGCGACGCGCGGCAGGCCAACAAGCTGATTGCTTTCGCCCGGCGTAGTGGTGGATCAATCACCGCCCGCGACGCGGTGCGTGCTTGCGCAGGCGGGCGCGACGGGGAGAGCCGAACAAGGCCGGTCAGAACATCAAGGTCATCCGGGCCAACATCGCGCACAAGGAACGGGCGCGGAAGATCAAGGATGTCGGCATCGTCAAACTGCAATCCATCTGGAACCGGCAACTGTCATGGAAAGAACGGTGGCAAATCAGCCGATTGGACAAACATCGCTCACCGGAAATTTCACAAAAGATGACAGCGCAACAGGCGGTCAATTGGGCGGAGCAGCATCTGTTTGAACGTCGCTCGGTCGTCCATGAGCATGAACTTTGGCGTCACGCTCTGGAACATACGCGCGGTCAAACCATATCCTTGCCGGAAACTAAAGCGGCCACCCGGAAACGTGATTATCTTCGTGACGAACAATTTCAAGGCAAGATCACCACCCGCGAAGTATTTCAACGTGAGTATAACATCGTCCGATTGGCCCAACACCGGATGCGCCAATACGAACCGCTCGCAGCCAATTACCAGCCGTCAAACCGTTCGCTGGATGATGAACAATGTAAGGCCGTCGAACATATTTTGTCCTCGCGTGATTTCGTCACCCTGTTTCGTGGCGGCGGATGAAAAAGGCGAGCTGCGGCTGAACGGACGGCGAACCGACAAACCGGATGTGCGCCGCTTTGTGGGGCGAATAATGGGCGTCAAGGAAAGCGTCCTCACGCTGGCGGCTGGCATGGATGCGGGGTTCGTTTTCACCGCGGCACGCGTCGAGGCAAAGTGGGGCGCCACCGGGCGACTGCATGGCCTCACCGACGACCAACTCTACATCACGGAAAAAGATTTCGGAAAAAATTTGAAGCCGGAAGAAATCAGCCAGATTGCCCAGGCATTTCTCAGTCTGGCACACCTGGAAAAGGAATTCGGCCGGGGAAAAAAATCAAAGCCCGAGGCCAGCCGATCCATTTTGCCGTCAGCCGGTTTGGATTGATCGGGACTTTTTCGAGCGACATTTGTGCCGACGCGGATTTTCGTTTGAAAGGGAATGGCAAAAGGACGGCTGAATCATGCTGATTCAGCCGCCGGATTATAGATGCCGGGCAATCTTCGTCCGGCATCATTACGGCAAAGAGGTTTAACAAGATTGTCTTTCCCCGGAGTATCCGGCTACAATTTCACAATAGTCAAACTTTACGGAAATCACATTTTATAAAAAATCCGGTGATGCTGGGGCTGTTGTCCTTGGCAAAGAATAAATCATGTCTAACGCCACATTAAACGGCCAAACGAATTTTAAGGAAATTGTCGAAGACCTTCGCGCCCTTTACCTTGCCGATCCGCGTCCTTGGCTGGTCGGTTTTAGCGGGGGAAAAGACAGCACACTGGTTGGAGCGCTGGTTTTTGAAGCAATTTTGGGAATTACGGCAGAAAAGCGAAAAAAAGAAATCCACGTCGTCTGCACTGATACACGGGTTGAAATTCCCGCGATTGTCGAGATGGTCGAAGGCACGCTTGCCAAGATGCAGAAATTTTCACAGGAAAATTCGCTCAACGTCGAAGTCCATTTGCTTCGTCCTCCCGCCGAACAAAGTTTTTGGGTCAACATCATTGGCCGTGGCTACAGAGCGCATCTTCAAATGTTAAAGGCGGCATCAAAACAAAAACCTTCCGACAATGCTAGTGAAGGGTGGCAAAAATTCGGCTATTACCCACGAATATTGAATCGCGAAATCTCGGAAGGTTATAAGGAAGTTTTACGTCACTTGGAAGTTTATCAAGAAGCCGGGGATGAAATCATTTGGAAGTTGCTTGGACGGATGCACGATTCTCGACGCGAAGCATTCCGCAATTTACTTGCGAATCTTTCGTATTATGAACGAAACGCAGACGCTTATGCTGCAAAATTTGATAATTTTGATCTTAGTGAATTACGCGCTAAATTCAAAGCTGCCGTTCAAAATGATGCATCAAAACGAGAATCGTTATACGGACAAGGCGCGCCAAAATTATTGGAAGCGGGATGCGGAACCGGTCGTGATGTCGCTGCATTCATTCGTGATGGTTTCGCGGTGACAGCTTTTGACGTATCCCCAGCAATGGGTAGAAAATGCAACCGTCGTATCCGCGAACTTCGGTCGAACCCAGATCCACAAATTGCAGAGCGAGCGATTAATAGTGTTTGTGATGAGAAGACTTTTGATGAGGTGCAGTATCGTAATGAGTTTGATGCAGTATGGGCATCCGCCTCCTTACTTCATCTTCCAAAGAGGGATCTGCCTGATGCCATACAACGGCTTACTCAATCGCTAAAACTTGACGGCGTCATGTTTATGTCATTCAAATATGGAATTGGCGAAGCAGAATTTGATTCCCGACATTATTCGCATTTCCGGCGACGAGAGTTACGAACCACTTTAAGTAAAATAGCTGGCGCAGAAGTTTTGGAGGTGTGGCTGACTGATCGCAGCGGAAAAACCTTATCTAACGTTGCGACTTTATTTGCAGCTCTCCGGCTTACGGCCCAACGCAGATCAGGCTGCTGGGTGAATGTATTGGTTAAAAAAAGTTTGAGGTAACTACATGAGATTGAGATTTTGCTGTTACATTAACGTCGTAGTAATGCCACCGTTCTGCTCGTTAATTGAATTGCAGCAATTATCTCTGTCTTCTTAGTTTCGAGCCCCAATGAAAAACGAACCATTTGTCGCGAAGCGCCGGTATCCGCTTTCATAGCTTTGACAACATGGGACGGCTCGTCCGAATCTGTTAAGCAAGCCGAACCAGATGAAGCGCAAACCCCTTCTTTATCCAACAAAAGAAGCAGTGCTTCGGACTCGATTCCATGAAATGTGATGTTGGTTGTATTGCAAAGCCGCTTCTCAAAATGTCCATTCCGTTCTGTGTTTGGAATTATTTCTAAAAGACTCCGCTCCAAATTATCTCGTAATAGACGAACTTTTAAATCGTGATTGGGCAAAGCTTTGTTTGCCAATTCGGCAGCCTTTCCAAGACCAACAATGAGTGGAACATTTTGCGTACCTCCACGCCATCCGCGCTCTTGTTGGCCCCCCTCAATCAGCGCTGAAAACGGTGCTTTGCGTCGGATAAAAAGTGCCCCAATTCCTTTTGGCGCATTAAATTTGTGGCCGGTTAGCGAGAGGTAATCCACAGGAAGTTTGCCAACATCAACCAAGGTCTTGCCAACTGCTTGAACTGCATCGCAGTGAAATAATACACCCCGCGCTTTGCAAATATCTGCGATTTCATTAACCGGAAATAATACACCCGTTTCATTATTAGCCCACATCAAAGAAACAATGGCCGTGTCTTCTGAAATTGCTGATTCAAGATCAGTCATTTTTAGAAGTCCCTCCCGATCCACTGGCAAATAGGTCACACGCACGCCCTCAGTTTCCAAAGTTTTGCAATACGTCAACACTGATGAGTGTTCAACCACCGAGGTAATGACATGTCGTTTCTTGGGATTTGCTTTTAACGCGGCGTGAATTGCCGCATTGTTGCTCTCGGTGGCGCAAGACGTGAATAAAATTTCGCGCGGCGTTGCGCCTACCAATTCCGCGACTTGCACCCGCGCTGATTCAATCACTGTTTTCAGCTTTGATCCAAAACGATAGCTGCTTGAGGGATTACCCCATTGATCAGTGAAATACGGCATCATCGCCTCTAGCACTTGGGGTGCAATCGGAGTCGTAGCGTTATGGTCGAGATAAATCACAGCGTTTGTCTTTAAAGGCTAGTCAAGAAATCGTGTGCAAGCAATCTCTCGCGGTTAATAGCACTGGAGAATGAGCGGCATTGGGAAGAATCACAAAAATGAAAAAACAACCTCTGAGGCGTGATACGGTAAGAATATTGAATTTAGCCCTGCCAATTCTTGCTTTTAAGGCCTTATCCAGGCATTTATTACAAATTCCCTTTGTTCTTAGGCATCTGAAGAGTTGGAGCGGGTGAAGGGAATCGAACCCTCGTGTTCATGTGGCTGACGGCAACGCGCAAGGGGGAAAGAGCGAAACATGGCAGAAACTGGAAATCACAAAGCAGAAATAAGTGTGACAATTATTACCCCATTACAATACGCGTGAACTGACCGGTTCTTTCAACATTTCCAAACCTGAACTGGAGAATTCCGGTTTTGAACGGGAGTCAACTCGGAAAACCTGCGTTCCCATCAAGTTTGGGACAGGCTTTTGATGCTTTCAGGATGGCTGCCTGGGATTTGAAACCATACTCGCCAGTCGAGACGGCAAATCTTGGGCGGTATGTTCCAACGTGATAACCGTCAACGTCTCGCCATCCCAGCGATAGAATATAGCAAATACCGAAAAACCGGGCACAGACGCACGCAGAATATCAGCCAGTTCCGGAGTCTCAAATCCAGCTAAATGCCCGCGTCGTGGGTTCTCCAGCAACTGCCGCACTCGTTCCTGGGTTGCCCGAACAAATTTGACCGCCACTTGAGGGCGCCCATCTCGGATGCCAACGCGGTCACGGTAATGGCGGACGCGCCGGTAAAACGCAGGATGAACCCGGAGTTTATTAGCGCCCATTGGCGATGGCGGTCATGGTTTTGTCAAACTGTTTGCCGTTGGTAGCTTCCGCTGGCTCGAACAACGCCTCGCGAATTCGCTCCTCCAGCCACAACGGAGGCGGCTGGAAGCGAGCTGCAAGCTGCGGCAGACCGATGCGAAGCGCCTGCCGAATCACATCGGATTTGCACAATTCGGAGACTTTCACCCCTTCCTTGATTTGCGCTTCCAGCTCGTCACTGATCTCCATTTTCGGCAATGTTTTCATTGAAGTCATTTTAACGTCATTTCGCCGTAGATCAAGATGAAATGATCCGTCATGCGGTCTGGTTTGGTTGGCGGAAAGCCACACGGGCGCTTGGTTTTTGATTCGATTTCAGAAATCCCGCTACTTGGCATTCATAAGTCCTTGGTAAACCACCCACCCGGTTCCGGATTGATTTCCAATGCCACACAGATCGTTTGGCAGAGGGGTCACATGGGCGGTCCAAGGAAAAAATCAGCGACGGGAGCGGGGAAGCCGAACGGTTACGCCGGGCTGGGTGACGGTGACACCTTCGGGTTTCAGCATGGTTTTGGCAAACCGCCGCATCTGGTCATCAGCCGTTGTGTCAGTTTGAGTTTGAGGGTTGGGGAGTTTAAGAGTTATGGACTGCCGGGAACAGTGGTTTCGCCGGGGTTGAAAAAATTTCCGTTGTCGCTGCGGATGATGATGGGCAGGAATTTTTGTTTCTGGCCGTCGCGTGGTTCGCCCATGGGGACGATGACTTCCTGCCGGTCGAACGCCTATCCGTCTGAAAAACCACGTTTGGTTTCCGGTGTCAGAATATGAAAGGATGGCGGCAGAACTCAAGGGACAGGATATTCTTCAATCGTGTGGTTGTTTTGATCCGTCCGCCAAGCTGTTTGCAGCGTCGGTGAGTTGTCAGGCATGCGGACAACCTTGTAATGATAGTCGGCGGAATCGCCATTTTTCCGGCCATCGAATTCATGGAAGTCTGGAAATGCCTGCCAATAAATCGTTCCTTCATCCTTCTTTGACCAGCCCGGTAGTCGGCCGTTTTCCTTTAGGTTGTTCAAGTACGCCTCCGCCTCATTTATGTTTTCATCGGCCCAGGGACCAACACTTGTTTGTTCCAGATACATCCTCCGTTCCGGAAAATCCAAGGTGACCAGATGCCGCTCCAAAAATCTCAAGCCAATCAAGTTTTCCCCGTCTCCCACCAGGAGGTTGGTATAAGTTTCGCCGTTCCAGATACTCTTGGCAATCCAAACACGTCCATTGTCCCCATGGACCGCATCTTCCGTCCGTAATCTGTGTTCCACTAATTCCCGCTGGAAAAGTCCGGAATCCAACGCGGCGTCACCCGGATATCCGGTATCAATCAGCACGTTGGTGACTTCGCCCCCGATAAGACTGCGGTCATGAATGTAGGGACGGGCAAATTTCTTCAGGTTCTGGCCTTCACTGGAAAATAAAATGGGGAAAGCTTTTCCAAGCTGTGTACGGTTGAGATGGCGGGAATCCAGAAAGCGCATCTTTCCGGCTGCGAAATCCAATTGGAGACAATAATGTTCCAAGACATCCATGCCGAGAACCCCCATGATGGGACGACCAAATTTGAGTGACGCCGGCTTGCCATCCAAGGTAAAGACGCCGATGCCAGTCGTCATCAGGAGCGTGCCTCCCAGATAGAGCTTGGGAGTCTTGTAAAAACCGCCGGTCACCTTGGTGCCGAAGTTAGTAACCGTCGCATTGGCGAGACGTTGTCCCAATTTGGGCTCCAGGGATTTGTCGAAAACCGTGGTGGGCGATCCGGTATCAATAAAAAATGGCAGTTCTTCGCCGCTCTCCAATCGGAGCATCACCATTAACTTGCATCCCTCCACTGCAATACTGTTCATGGACACGTCGGCTGGAAGCGGAGGGTGAACTGAACTTTCACTTGCACAAGAGCACAGCAGTAGCAGGCTCAATAATATGCCGAGATGATTGCCCGCTTTTTGCACGCGGAGACTTTACTCAAAAGCGCGAAGGGGCAAAGTATTTTATCTGATTTGACTGGCTGCCAACTTGCTCAAGCTGCCCGGACAACCATGTTCTCCTTCGCTTTGGCCTTGGACCACGACCAAAACGTCGAAACGCTGTTCGTTGTCGGCGAGTTGCGCAAATTATATTGGCTGGAACGCCACGCGCGCGACTAGGCGTTGAACGCGGTCCAACGAAAACAGTTATCCGCATTTGCTTTCGTCACGTCGCATAGTTCGTGTTCCCGGTCGCATCATGACCGGGCATTGGACTTTGCCAGCAAACGCCCGTATTCCGTGCTCATGAAACCAGGAGTGATGCCGACCCGACCCAAATCCAAGCGGTCGGCATCCAAGCATGGGAGTCACCATTTCCTGAGCGCAAACTGCCGTAGGCCTGTCTGCGGGTTTCGCGGTATCCACTTTGCGTCTTTGCCTCTTGGCGCCTTTGCGTTGAATTCCCACTGCATGGTTGCGGCTCAGCTTGGCGACGCTGATTCGGTCGGTTTCAAGGCTTTTCCAAATGAGCTTGCCGCGAACGCGAATTCGCGCATAATAATTCCCTGATTGGTGGTGGCGCAGGAGATTGGCCACCGGCGTTTTTTGCCAGCGAGCCTCTGACTCGTCCGCAGCAGTGACATTCATGCGGCTATGGAGAACTGCAGCATGGAAAACGTAAATCTTGAAATGAGAAAACCGGCATTTCAGATAATAGAATCAACAGGTTGGAAGGGTGGCTGAGTGGTTAAAGGCACCTGACTCGAAATCAGGAGTAGGGGTAACCCTACCGTGGGTTCAAATCCCACCCCTTCCGCCATATGTATTTTTTGGCGCGTCTTTTAAGGAAAGTCCCTCATATTTTCCAAGGACACGGTTGCAAAGGTGTCAGCCGCTTTACTGATTAAATCGGTCTCAAGATCTGGTCGTTAACACATCGCAGTCTTTGCAGACGTCCACCATTGCGCAGGGCCACCGTTGCAGACGTCCACACTTTGTGGTTCGAGGACAGACGAACGACGATACGCATTGAAATTGTGCAGGCCCCACGACTTCATCTCATGGCGGGCGTTCGCCAAGCCAGATGATGCACAAATTATCTCAACGGTTGAACTGGCCGGCGGAAGACGCAATTGAACGGCCAGTTCGGAATAACCGGGCAAATTCCCTCGAAGGCTTGTTTGCAGCGGTGAAAATAAGAAAGTTCACTATTAGCGTTTTTATGCTTTTGTGAAAATAGTGAGTTGTGCTATTTTCGCGGACGAAAGTAACGCTATGGCCAGCCAACCGAACATCCCGGGTCGCAAAGTGGCACTTGGCAAGCATGCCGCCTTTGTGCCTGCTCCGTTGCCGCCGAAAATTGAATGGACGCCGCGCTTGATGCGCGTTCTTTCGGACGCCGACCGATTAATTGGAAAATTGGCGGGGGAAGGCGGGCGACTGCCGAATCCGCATGTGCTGATGCGGCCTTTTATAAAACGTGAAGCCGTGCTGTCGAGCAAGATTGAAGGCACGCAAGCCACGCTCGGTGAATTGCTGGCCGCCGAGGCTGGCGTGGCTGTGGATCGCAGTCCTGAAGACTTGCGGGAGGTCGGAAACTATGTCATCGCGCTGGAACACGGTATCGCCCGCCTGAAGGATCTGCCGCTGTGTGTCCGCATCGTCCGGGAACTGCACGAAAAACTCATGACGGGTGTGCGTGGCGACCAGGCCACACCCGGCCGCTTCCGCAAAATTCAAAACTGGATTGGGAAACCGGGCAGCACGCCGGGAACGGCGTCGTTCGTGCCCCCACCGCCGGATGATGTCGAGCCGTGCTTGGCGGCATGGGAAAAGTTCGTGCATGAATCCGAACTGCCGCCACTGGTGACCATCGCGCTGGCGCACTATCAATTTGAAGCCATCCATCCTTTTCTCGACGGCAATGGCCGCGTGGGCCGCCTGCTCATCACGCTGTTCCTGATCGAACACGGCATCCTGCCGACACCGCTTCTGTATCTATCCGCCTTCTTTGAAGTGGCACGACGCGAATATTACGAAGGGTTGCGCGGCGTGAGTGAGCGGGCCGAATGGAATGAGTGGATCGAATATTTTCTGCTGGGGGTGGCGCGCATGTCGGAAGATGCCCTGAGCCGGGCGACCCGCATGAATGGACAACTGGCCGAGTGGCAGAAAAAAGTATCCGGCGACTCAACGAACGCGCCGCTGCGCGTGGTGGAGCTGCTGGCGGCAAATCCGTTCATCACGGCGAAGGGCGCGGCGGAAAAACTTGAAATCGCTTTTACCACCGCGCAACGCGCCATCGAACGGCTGGAACGATTGAAGATCGTGAAGCAAGTCGGCGACGCCAAACGTGATCGCGTGTATTGCGCCAACGCCCTGCTGGACATCCTCGAAGAACCCGCGCAACTGACGCCAGTCAAAACCTAAAGCCGCGGAGCGAAGGGACGAGGTATCAATGCCTGACCCTACGATGTTAATGGGAGCCGGCACTGTCAGTAAAAGTGTCAGTAGATTTTATAGCGGGGTTATTCAAGATGGTGGGGGATTATACTTGAATAGCCCAATGAATCGGGTGGTTTTGGCTCAGAAAGTGGCAATTTTGGGCACAAATCCCACCCCTTCCGCCAACAATGACAATGGTTCAATTAAAGCTGGCGGAGCAATTTCCCCTCGTTTTTAGTTATCAATTTGTTGGATTACAAATGACGCAATCCCTACCTTCCATTGTCACTTGAAAATTACACTTTAGTCATAATTGATAAAATCTTTGCTAAGACCTTGGCTAAGGAGTTATATCTTCGCATAGCCTTGCAAACCTAAAAGCGCCCCTTGGTCATCAACCGTCGCATGGCAAGGAAACGAGATTTACCCGTTAAGAAAATGGAAATGCTTATGTCAAAAATAAATGTCGTTGGTTTTAAGAAAATTCAATCTGGAATTAGCATCGGTTGTTTATTGCTGGCTTTGACTTTGCGCGTCCAGGCCGCAGCGTTGACGGCAGGCGAGCCTATCCTTTTGCCTGGCACGCAGGACGGATATGATTTCATCCGCATAGATACCGCCGCAAACCGCCTGCTTCTGGGACATGAGGGCAACAAGACGTTCGACGTTTTTGACCTCACCACCCGCAAGCTTTTGAAAGCTGTTCCGACCAGCACGTCACAAGACGCGACGACGGATGTGAAGCGCGGCTTTTATTATGTCAGCGGCAACGATCCGGCCCGCATGGTCATCGTGGATTCCGCCAAGCTGGAAGTGACCGGTGAAGTTCCCGTGCCGGCGAACACGGATTTGATCGCGTTCAATCCCATGACCGGACTGGTCTATGAATGCAACGACACCGCCGGCGAAGTATGGGTGATTGACCCGGCTGCCAAAAAAATCGTCACCACCATCACGGTGGACGGCAGCGGCGTGGAAGACCTGGCCTTTGACCCCGAATACAAACACCTGTATCAGGCGGTGAAGGGAAAGAATACGATCGCGGTGATCGATCCGGCCACCAATAAAGTCCTGGAATCATGGTCTTGCGCACCGGATAAGGGGCCGCATGGCATCGCTGTGGTGCCGGAGAGTAACGGCCTGCTCGTGGCGTGTGCCGGCAAGCTGCTATTGTTCGACCGCACCACCGGAAAAATTACGGCAACCGCGACTACGGGCGCGCGCGTTGACGAAATGACTTACGACCCCGGCTTGCACATTGCTTATTGTGCCAGCCGTCAGGGCAAGATTTCTGCCGTGGCGGTGGATGCCGGCAAATTGACCGCGCTCGGCGATGTGCCGGACGAAACGGGGACCGGCGACATCGCGGTTGACCCGAAGACGCACATCGTGTGGATCGCCTACAAAAAAGGCGGTCGATGCTTCGCCCAGCCATTCATGGTGGCCAAGTGAACGGAAGCAAAAAGCTTATGAATCTTACCAAACGCGACCTTGTTGTGCGCATCAGCGAAGAATCCGGACTGACCCAAAGCCAGGTTTTCGATGTGTTGCAGAAAACCTTGGATTACATGACCGAGGCGCTGGCCAAAGGCGACAAGGTGGAACTGCGTAATTTCGGTGTTTTCGAAGTAAAGATTCGCAAGGCACGTGTAGGACGCAATCCGAACCAGCCGGAAACGGACGTGCCGATTCCCGCCCGTTCCATGGTGAAATTCAAGGCCGGGAAAGAGATGCGGGCGGAAGTATTGAAACTCACACCAAAACATTAAGCGCTCGAGGTAATGAGGGTAAGGCTGCCGGCGACGCCGATGGCACGGCGTTAATACCAGCCCGGCGTGCTGGACATTCTGGTCGTGGGAAAATGAATAAACATTGGCATCGAATCGTGGCGCTTTTTGACGCCGGGGTTTGCCGCTATATGGAAATGGATTCCCATTTATACCTTGTTACAAAAGCAGCGATTGAGGATTCAATGCAACGATTTTTGAAGACACGGTTCATCGCGGTTTTCATTCTAATTCTGGCCGGCGGAGCCGGATTCTGGTGGTGGCATGCACGCGGTCATTCCGAATTATCCTTTCGCACGGCGGCCGTGAAGCGAGGTGACGTGATCGCAACCATCAGCGCCAGCGGAACCATTGAGCCGGAGGAAGTCGTGGATGTCGGCGCGCAGGTTGCCGGGCAGATCAAGTCGTTCGGCACAGACATCAACGGCAAGACGATTGACTATGGCTCGGTGATTGCGGATGGCGCCGTGCTGGCAAAGATTGACGAGTCGGTTTATGCCGCCGACCTCTCGGTTGCCAAGGCGGGTGAACTGAGCGCCACCGCGAATCTCGAACAGATGAACGCGAAACTCGCTCAGGCCGATGCGGAGTGGAAACGCGAGCAGGATTTGTTCAACAACAAATTGGTCTCGCAAGTGGATTACGACACCGCCAAGGCGAATTATGAAGTCGCCAAGGCCAATGTCTCCGTTGCCAATTCGGCAATCGCCGAGGCGCAAGCCGCGCTCGAAAAGGCCCGGCGAAACCTTGATTTCTGCATCATCAAGTCGCCGGTTAAAGGCGTCATCATTGACCGGCGCGTGAATATCGGCCAAACCGTGGTATCCAGTTTTAACGCTCCCAGTCTTTTTCTCATCGCCAGGGATTTGACCAAGATGCAAATCTGGGTGGCGGTGAACGAGGCGGATGTCGGGCGGATTGTTCCCGGCGCACCGGTGACCTTTACCTGCGATGCCTTTCCGGGGCGGCAGTTCGAGGGCACCGTTGGCAAAGTGCGGCTCAACGCGACCATGACGCAAAACGTGGTCATGTATACCGTGGAGGTGAATACGGAAAATCCGGACAAGTTGTTGCTGCCCTACTTGACAGCCAATGTGCATTTCTTAACGCGAAAGGAAACCGATGCGTTGTTGGTTCCTAATTCGGCGTTGCGTTGGTCTCCGTCCTCACCGTCGCAAATCGCACTAGATGTCCGCTCACAGAATTTAATTGATCCGTCAGCCAGTGATTCAAAATCCTCAAAACAAAGCAAAGCTTCCAAGGAAAGCCGGGGAACCATATGGCTGAAGGATGGTGAATTTGTCCGGCCGTTGGAAGTGAAGACCGGCACTTCGGATGGCGCGAACACCGCAGTAGCGGCTGACAATCTGCAAGAGGGACAGGAAGTGGTCACCGGTGAAGCATCCTCCAGTTTCCAGGCCACCACCAAGAATCCGTTTATCCCACAAATAATCAGGCGTTGACATTATGCATGCCCTGCACTTAACCATGCGAATGGCCTTGCGCGCTTTGCGTCGGAATGTCATGCGGTCGCTTCTGACCTGTCTCGGCATCATCATCGGCATCGCCTCCGTCATCGCGATGATGGAAATTGGCCGGGGTTCTTCCAATTCAATCGAACAAACCATTGCCAGCTTGGGTGCCAATGTCATTCAAATGGATCCGAATGATACTGTGGTCGGTGGGGTGAGTTCCGGCGGCGGCGGACGGGTGACGCTCACTCCTGCAGATGCGGATGCCATCCGCACTGAGTGCAGCGCCGTCAAGTGGGTGGCTCCCAGCGTGGATTGCCGGGCACAGGTTATTTATGGCAATCATAATTGGAATCCGGACCGCGTTCTTGGCACTACACCGGATTTTCTGGCCATTCGAAAATGGGATCTATCCGAAGGGGAGTTGTTCACTGACGAGGACGTTCGCGACACTGCCGCGGTTTGTATGATTGGGCAAACCATCGTCCGCCAGTTGTTTGGTGATGAATCACCGGTGGGCAGGGAAATCCGCATCAAAAACGTCGGGGTGAAAGTGGTTGGTGTCCTGAGCCGCAAGGGAGCGAACATGATGGGCAGGGATCAGGACGATGTTATTATCGCTCCTTGGACCACAGTTAAATTTAGAGTCACCGGCGTCCGGCAATCCGCCCAAACCGGCAGCGGCACTTCATCGTCCGCCCAAATGAATACGCTCAATCAAATCTATCCCAATCAATCGGTGCAACTTTATCCGCAACCGTCCTCGATTCAGGCTGTGGACATGCCGCAGATGACGCGGTTCGCCGACCTTGACGATGTTTGGATATCTGCCGCCACCTCGCAGGACATCCCGGTGGCCATTCGCCAGATCACCAGCCTCATGCGCGACCGGCATCATATCCGGCCAGGCGCGCCGGACGATTTCAGGATTCGTGACTTGACCGAAATTTCACAGGCGCTTGCCTCCACCAGCCGCGTGATGACCAACCTGCTGCTGGTCGTGGCGCTGATCTCACTGATTGTCGGCGGCGTCGGCATCATGAACATCATGCTGGTATCGGTGACCGAGCGGACGCGGGAGATCGGACTGCGCATGGCGGTTGGAGCGCGGGGGAAGGATATCTTGCGGCAGTTTCTCGTCGAAGCGGTGGTGCTTTGTCTGGCTGGAGGTATTGTCGGAATCTTGCTCGGACGTGGGGCATCAATTGCAATCACCGCACTGCTGCACTGGCCGACGATTCCGTCCCTGCCTGCCGTCATCGCCGCTGTTGCTGTATCTGTAACAGTCGGAATCGTCTTTGGTTATTATCCTGCTTGGAAAGCTTCCCGGCTCGACCCGATTGAGGCTCTTAGATATGAATAATCTCTGCTGGCCTTGCCCAGATGTGTGGGCCGATGACGTGTGACTTCCTGACTGTGAGAATTATTATGTGGGTTTCCGCGTAAAGTTGGAAAGTAATCTCATCAAACGCCAATTTTAATTCAACGAATTTATCCACATCACGATTGCAAATGACGGTAGACTTTTAACATGCCTATGAAAATGTCGTTTTGGCCTTTCAACTTGTGCTTGCTTCTCCTGGCCGTGGTTAATTTAATTTTTTTGCCGTTGACCGTCACGGCGGAAGACTCATTCACACTGGCGCGTCAACGCATGGTCGCGGAACTGGCCAGTGGCGCGCATGGCATCACCAATGCGCGGGTTCTGGCCGCAATGGGCAAAGTGCCGCGTCACGAGTTTGTGCCGGTCAATGTGCGATCCCAAGCATATCAACAACGTCCGCTTCCCATCGGTCATCGCCAGCCCATTTCAGAACCGTACGTGGTCGCCTTTATGACCGAAAAGCTCGAGCCGCAACCGGCGGATCGCGTGCTTGAGATCGGCACTGGTTCCGGCTATCAGGCGGCCGTGCTCGCGGAACTGACGGCGCAAGTTTACACTATCGAAATCATACAAGATCTGGCCGACCGTGCAGCATCCACCCTGCAACGCCTCAATTACACAAATGTTTTCAAACGCGCCGGTGACGGTTACAAAGGCTGGCCGGAAGCCGCCCCTTTTGATGCGATAATTGTCACCTGCTCGCCGGAGAAGGTGCCGCAGCCGTTGATTGACCAGCTCAAAGAAGGGGGCCGCATGATCATCCCGGTGGGTCCATTCTCGAAACAGGAGTTGGTGCTGCTCCACAAGCACGACGGCAGGCTGGACCGGCAGGGAGTTCTACCCATCCACTTCGTCCCCATGACCGGCCAGGCGCAGGGATCCGCCATCAAATCTGGCAGGCACATCATAAACGTCAATTAGTCACATGATTTGCGAATTAGCTGTCACCGCTGACTGATAATTTCGTTGTCGCAATTGCACATCTAGCTCACCAAAAGGTGTGCTCACAAGGGTGGCGGAACCATCCTTGCGCCCCCAAAACAACGCGAATGGTCAGCCATGATTTTCGGTTCGGGCGACCCCTTCCATGCTTCCAATTTTTCAGCGTGCTCAGACTAATTCCGAGCTTTGTGGCGAGCATGCTCATAGACGTTTTACTGAGTTCTCGATAGGAGGCAATCACATTCGCGAGGCACGCCAATGAAGGTGGCGAATCCCACCTTACAGCCCTGATCACCAGCTGGCAAAAAGGGTTCAGAAACCACCCCTTCCGCCATACTAATGGTTTAGATTAGGTCTACGCATAATCTCCCGTTCGGGCAGCGCAATGAATTTACTGTCTCAATTCATATTGGTCGCCGCGATGAATCTGACTCCTGACTGGAATATGGCGCACGAGTCGAAGAGTTCGCCGCGTGAAATCCAAAATTATTTGGGGCGGATTGTGGGGGTGATCATTGCCAAGGCCGCCAGCCTCGCGCCGTTGCCTGATATTCGGCCTCTCATGACCTGAGAGCTCCCTTGCGGCATATTCACAGTTACATTAGCCTTCTGGAAGAATCCGCCGCCAACAAACTCAATGACGAAGAACATAAGCACATGAAGCGCGTCAAGGGTGTATGAAAGACAAACATTTCAATCTCTTGCGTTGGACGCCAGTCGCTGCATCCGTGGCACTAATGGTCATGATTGCCGTTGTCTCAGTGGCAACCGTCTCGGAATTGAAAAAGGCGACGTATTGGCGCGAACATACCTTTCAGGTGATTTTAGATGCCCAGGCTTTTGAGGACAAACTCATTGATGCCCAAAGCAGCGTGCGCGGTTATGCTGGAAAGGGGCAGTCTGATCTCCTTATCGAATACAAGAACGACACCAATATTGATTTGCAGGAACTCAGCCAGCTCGCCGAACTGACCCGCGATAATCCGGAGCAACAAAAGCGATTGCAAGATCTCGCCGTTGCCGTAAAGGCGGTCTTTGCTTATGACAACAAGGTGATTGGCGTTTACGCGCGGCAGGGACCGGAAGCCGCATTGCAAACGAATGCAACTCTTGAAAGCAAGGACACCGCAGATCGTGCAATCAATGACTTGGAAAAATTCACCGACGAGGAAAAGGCGCTACTGAAAACGCGGGATGCCACAGAACAAAAAAATTATCACCACGCCGCGCACCTGCTGATTTTGGGCAGCATGCTGGTTGCCGGATTGCTTGTCCTTGCCAACTACATAGCCACCCGCGAGATGGCCCGCCGCCGCCGCGCCGAGATTGAACAACGTGAACTTATTGACAAACTTCAAACAGCCCTCGCAGAAGTCAAAACTCTGTCCGGCCTGATTCCGATTTGCGGCTGGTGCAAAAACGTCCGCAGCGACACTGGTTACTGGCAAAGTGTCGAACATTATGTCCGCGCGCATACCGATGCGACCTTCACGCACGGCATTTGCCCCACCTGTCAGGAAAAATTCAAAGCAGACATCGTCAAAGCTAACAGCGGCGCCGTTTTATCATGAGGCGCTGGTTTATTTATGACTCGAGGTCCACTCAGCGACGAAACCATCACTACGCTCAAGGAAATCGGGGAAGTTCAGCATGAGTTTAATCTATCAACTGACATCATCACAACTTCATCACGCTGCGAACCTCAAAGAGAAGATTACCAGTTTGGAAAAAGAACTGTCTGCGATTCTCGTTGAGGCGGCTCTTGCATTAAAAACACCTGCGGCCAAACCGGCAAAAAGAAAGGTCGGATGACCGAAAGCGCCATTGAGGGTTGGCTCCGGTTAGACATCACTTGTGCTTCTTGAATAAAAGAACAACCTGAATCGGATCGCTTGGCGATTTAGATGCGCCCGTCATCGAAACAAAACTCCAGCCCTGCTGACCCATACTGGAAACTCTCTGGCCAACAGCCTCCGGGTATGTCGTTTCTGATTGGTATTCCCAAGCGGCAGCACAGGAATGTGACGAGGCACAGCCAGACGCGAGTATGGCTGCGCTGCATAGAACTATCATCAGTATGGTTTTCAAATCAATGTAATGAACAATGGATGTGTGGAATAGTTGCTGCCTAGACAAAAGCTGAGCCGCGCCGCCAAATCTGTCAACCGCAAATGCGGAACCGAAATTACAATCGGCGTTGGCTCCAGTGAATGGTTAGTCCACATAGTCATCTTGTTTATCCTTCGGAACATCGTATGTGGTGATCTCAAGCAGAATTCCGTCGCGATCAGAAAAGTAGATCGAGTGAGCAAACTCGTGGTCACGAAACTGAAACGAGACGTTTTTTGCCTGAAGTTCGGTCCGCGCCAGTCGGAAGTCTGCGTATGTCGCGGCTCGAAAAGCAAAGTGCCAGACACGACCCTCCGCCGAAGCCTGCTCATGATCCTTCTGGGGAAAGACCGTGATATATGTCGAACCCAAGCGCAAAAAGATCGGAACGCCTGACCCTTGCCCTGGAACCACATGCTCGAAACCAAGAGTGCTCACATACCATGCCTTCGTCGCTTCCGGCGAGGCACATCGCAAAGCGACGTGATCAATTTGCTCAAGACGCATCATAAAATGTGGCCTAGACAGTATGGCTGGCGATGAAAGGGAAAGCGGTGTCTGCTCTCCGGAGTAAACGTGGGTTGCACCGCGTGAACGGTGCCGAGCCACAAGTTGTGGGACTCACGCCCCAGACAACGGATGAAAGGAAAACAGACACCATGAAGACATACATACTGCGCGACCCCAAACCTGTCGAGCCGCAAAAATCAACGCGCCCGCCCCGCTCCCAACCCGCGGCTCTGAAGCCTGCTGCCGACCGCCGGCCACGACCTGCGGCGACCCCTAAAGGTCCCGTCCTGTTCATCGGGCTGGACGTGCACAACGACTCCATCGCGGTGAGTCTCGCGCCGTCGGATTCAGCCGAAGTCCGCCGTTATGGGATCATCGGCGGCGAGCATGATGACGTGCTCAAACTCGCCCATAAACTCCAAACCGCTCATCCGGGAACGCTCCGGAAGTTTTGCTACGAAGCCGGGCCGCGCGGCTTTGCCCTGTGCCGCTGCCTGCGGTCGCACGGACTGGAATGCATTCTGGTCTGTCCCTCCAAGATCCCGCGCAAACCCGGCGAACGGGTCAAGACCGATCGCCGCGATGCCGATCAACTGGCCCGCCTGTATCGGGCCGGGGAACTGACCGGACTGTATGTGCCCGAACCGGTGGATGAGGCGATGCGGGATTTGATTCGCGCCCGGTTCCAAGTGGGCAAGCAGCAGCATCGGGCGCGGCAGCAACTCAAGATGTATCTGTTGCGGCACAACCGGCGTTACGGCGGCCAGTCCAGTTGGACCCCGGCGCACCTGCGGTATCTGGCCAAAATCAAGATGCCCTTTCCCACGCAACAGATCGTCTTTCAGGAGATGCTCGACGGGATCAGCGAGGCGACCGCGCGACTGGAGCGCTATGACCAGG